>Ga0334884_1000355_pt1 | contig 86926 bp, 70 predicted proteins | sample GraSluR1_MG_7_FD_207215 | JGI IMG/M metagenome (GOLD analysis project Ga0334884, IMG submission 207215) | Sludge microbial communities from methane-producing bioreactor in Wageningen University, Netherlands - Granular Sludge_12_05 R1 | ecosystem: Engineered > Bioreactor > Anaerobic >... | reverse complement strand
TCCCCGGCCGGACTGATCGCCTTTCACAGTACGCATAAATACCTGCTGATGGCGCACGCTCCTGCCGGACTGCGCGAGGCCGGCAAGATCGTCGCGGCTGCGCGAAAACCCACCCTCTCTGAAAGCCTGCCGGCATATGAATCTGTCCTTATAAAAACCTTGCGTTTGCACGCGACAGTAAAAAAGCATGTGAACGTACTGCAACATATCATGGGATATTTCAAACAACAGCTCAGCGCCGATGAAAAACAGGAATTACTGGATGTGATCGACCGTTATGCAAGATCCTATGTACCGCTGATCGTACCGGTTGTATTATTGAATCATTATGTGCGAAAATATGACGAGCCTTATCTGAAAACCCAATGGTATCTTCATCCGCATCCGGACGAACTGAAGCTGAGGAATCATGCGTGAGGAAGAGGTTTAAGGGTTTAGGGGTTTAAGGGTTTAGGGGTTTAAGGGTTTAAGGGTTTAGAGGTTTAGAGGTTCGTTTCGCTGGCGATCAAAAGCGGGTTCGTGCTTTTCAAGCGTGTCCGCAATACGTTCCCATACCTCCCCGGAAAAAGCGCGCCGTTCAACAATATCATTATCGTCATAATGCGGGATGACCGGTTCCAGGATGTGCATTTCCAAATGCACCGAGCGCAGTGTAAAAAAATGCATAAAGTGTTTAAAAAACGAAATTTCCCCGCCATGATCGTCACGTGTCCATGCCACTTCCGGACGACGTTCGGGTGTGATGGGTTTTCCGTTAAGCTTTTTGATAACGAAGGCTGCGGGTACCAGCGGACATTTGAGACGGTTGGCAACCACGAAAAGCGCGGAGGAGAACGGGCGCAGCCAGGTACCGTCATTCGTGGTCTTTTCGGGTGAGAACCAGAAGTTAATACGGTTTTTCATTGCTTCGGCAACCGCCTGGATATATTGTTCAGAAAGTCCTCCGGTCATACGATCGACAAAGACCGTTCCAACCGATTTTAACATCGTTCCCACAACCGGCCATTTTTCTACCTCATCCTTAGATACAAATGCCATGGGACGTATTTTGAACAAAGAGAAGAGTTCCACATAACCAATATGGTTCGTCGCCATTAAAAATGCCTGTTTTTTGGGAATATGTTCTTTACCGTAGATATGCATACGAACCCCCATCAGTTTTCGCAGCGGAAAGGCCAGCACGGGCGTCATATTGTGTAGCAAACGGATTGAGAACTTTTTTCCGAAAGGTCGCGTTAAAACATACAATAAAAGTAAAAATATAATCAGAACGATCACGTATATAAGCAAAAAGAACAGTCTGATCCCAGCCATCAGATATTTCATGAAACCTCCGGGTCTGTTACATAACCAATAAAAAGTATCGTACCGCTTTGTTTATCCCGGATCAGGAACAGAAAGGGGTGGTCCGTACGGAACTCAAGGGGTGCACGCGGTGCCGGCGGCATCGCCGTCAAACGCATGACCACAGCGGTTGCTGCTGCCGCTTCGGTCTTGAACTCATCCACTTCGATGAACGCCTTATGGATCACATTCGAGATCATCAGGTCACGATTACCGGTCATCCCGCTGAAATCAGCCTGTTGACCGAATGCCTGCCGCATGCCCATCATCTTCAGATAGGTATTCAGTTCATAATCTGTTTCAAGGCGGAACTTGGGGAAATACAGTATGACATCCTCATATGTTTTATTTTTATCATGGCGCTCGATCAGATCCTTTCCGAGAGTGTTGATCAGATCCGGCAATCCGTCCTTCTCTCGCGGCAGAATGACCAGCATTTGCTGGGTATCCCCTTTATAATCGATCTCAAGTATCTGATATGCGTCCGTTCCGGAATAGTGGAAATGATGCCGTTTGTACATCATGTCCGTTTTGAATGCTTCTCCCATAAGCGGATAAAAGTCATCCTTCTGCGTCATCTCGGGATTGAAAGCTTCTTGCCATTCGGCATTGAAATACACGGCATTTGTCAGAATAAGCCGGGTCAGGGCATCGATCACACCGGGGGGGATCAGGTCGCGGATACGGTCATTCGTTGCATCACTGACCCATTGATTAATAATATTCCTGGATACATCCGGAGCAGAAACAAAATCCATTTCCTCCGACTTGCTTTTATAATGATCTTGGACGATCTTCATATAATCCTTGCGTAAACGATAATCTTCCTGAACCCATACGGCATTTGAAATATGCATGGTAAATTCGCTGTTGACCGAGCTTTGGAGCCGTTCTGTCAACTTCCCGTATTTTTCATGAAATTCCGGGTGCTGCGGTCCAAGATAAAGCGTCTTCTGCATTTCTTTCGCTGTGGTCCCTGCCGCACCGGCATAGGTCATTGCCAAAGCGGATGAAATACTCAGCGGAGAGTAAAAGGTGTTCTTCATATCTCCCCGGGACAGGACCTTGAGCATATCAAAAGCAAAGCGGTTGATACCGTTCCCAATATCGGCATCGGAAGACATATTGTGTTCCTTTTGTGTGATCTTTGTACCGCTGCAAGCGGTAATGAAAAGCATTATTATTAACATGAACGCTGAGATGATCTTCTTCATCCGGTCTCCTCTAGACTATGGTATCTTTCAAATATTTATCGTCCTTTTCCGGAAAATCCGTCATAAAGTGCAAGCCTCTGCTTTCATTCCGCCGTAATGCGGAACGGGCGATCAAATATGCAACTTCCGAAAGATTACGAAGTTCCAAAAGGTCTTTACCGACCCGGGTCCGTTTGTAATAATCTTCGATCTCTTCAAACAGGGTCTTCAGTCTGCGCAGCGCGCGGTTCAGTTTGACAGTCGAACGCACGATACCGACATAATCCCACATGATGGTCTGAACTTCCGTACGGTTATTCCGTATCAGCCCCCATTCCTGTTCATTGGTAACGGCGGTGTCATCCCATTCCGGGATCATGACATTCGTATAAATATTCCGTTTCTTTTCTATGACCCGCTTTGCGGCGCGATGTGCGAACACCAATGCTTCCAAGAGACTGTTACTGGCCAAACGGTTCGCACCGTGCACGCCCGTATAGGCTGTCTCACCCACGGCAAAAAGATTATGCATGGAAGTCTGTCCGTTCATATTGGTCATCACTCCCCCGCAAATGTAGTGAGCAGCCGGTGTTACCGGGATAAACTCACGCGTGATATCTATCCGTAGTTTTTCCCTGCAGTGGGAAGCAATATTGGGAAAATGCGACAGAATATTCTCTGCCGGCAGGTGTGTCATATCCAAAAAGGCATGGGGCTCGCCGCGCATTTTGCATTCCGCATCGATCGCACGGGCAACAATATCACGCGGAGCCAGTTCCTGGCGCGTGTCATATTTTTCCATAAAACGTTCACCGGCCCCGTTACGCAATATGGCACCGAAACCACGGCAGGCTTCCGAGATCAGAAAAGGTTCCGCACCGGGATCGTAGAGCGCCGTAGGATGGAACTGGACAAATTCCATGTTCGCGATCCGAACCCCTGCGCGGGATGCCATTGCGATCCCGTCCCCCGTTGCGATAGCGGGATTTGTTGTGTGCAGATAGACCCGTGAAGCACCCCCGGTCGCCAGAAGGGTGTAGTCCGCGCTGAACACACGTACCTGACCGCTTTCCTCGTTAAGAACATATGCGCCAAAACAGATATTGAAGGCCGATTGCAGATTGTTCAATACATGATGATCTGTGATCAGTTCCACCGCCATGTGATGATCGTAAATTTGTATATTCGGGTTTTCCCGCACACGTTCAAGCAATTTTTCCTGGATATCCCTCCCGGTCTCATCAGCCACGTGCAGAATGCGGTATTTGCTGTGACCTCCTTCGCGGGCAAGATCATAGGAACCATTCGGCATCTTATCAAATATGATACCGTAATCCGTCAGTTCCTGAATACGGCGGGGTGCTTCTTTCACCATGACCCGGACAGCATCTTCGTGACACAGTCCGGCACCGGCGATGTGGGTATCCCGTACATGGAATTCCATATCATCTTCTTCGGATGTCACTGCCGCGACGCCCCCTTGCGCAAGAACCGTATTGGTGTCATCCGGAATGGATTTTGTGATGATATTCACCCGCCCGTATTCCGCAACTTTCAATGCGAAACTCAGACCGGCGATACCGCTGCCGATCACGAGATAATCCGATTTGATCTTATTCATGTTTCCTGTTCCGTTTCCCGTGCTTTACGTCTGTAATGTAAAAAGAATCAGCAATGATTAAAAGAAGAGTTTCACCCGATGTCCTGTCCTCTGTTCATGTTTTTTTTGCATTAATGTGCGTCGAACCAGGTCGTACCCGTGCCGATGTCGACCTTTAACGGTACCTTAAGTTCCGCGGCGTTCTCCATCTCGGTTTTTACCAGTTCATGAAGGACCTGTATTTCATCGGGGGCAACTTCAAATACCAGTTCATCATGTATCTGAAGGATCATTTTTGAACGAAGGTCCAATTTCTTCATCTTATCATGTATATGGATCATTGCGATCTTAATGATATCTGCGGCACTGCCCTGTAACGGCATATTGATCGCTGCACGTTTTGCAGCTTCCTGCAGATTGCGGTTCTCACTGTTGATGTCGGTGATCGGACGGATCCTCCCGTACAATGTTGATACAAAACCGCTTTCTTTACATTCAGCGATCGTACGTTCAATATATTCCTTTACCCCCGTATATCGTTCAAAATACGCTTTTATGATCGCTCCGGCATCACCGTAGCCAATATGTAATTCCTGGGAAATACGATGGGATCCGGCACCGTACATGATACCGAAATTGATCACTTTTGCGGTACGCCGCATATCGTGTGTGACTTCCGTTTCTTTCACGTTGAAAACGGTTGCGGCCGTATGGGTGTGGATATCGGCATCGCGATGGAAAGCGGCGATCAGATTGCTGTCACCCGAAAGATGCGCCATGATACGCAGTTCAACCTGACTGTAATCGGCGGACAAGATCTGCCAGCCTTCTTCCTGAGCACGGAATGCTTTACGGATCTCGCGTCCTTCCTCGGTCCGTATGGGAATATTTTGAAAATTGGGGTTCGAGGAGGACAAACGTCCGGTCGCAGCCACCGTTTGGTTAAAGGAACCGTGAATACGCTTTGTTTCTGGATTGACCAACTCCGGCAGGGCATCCACATAGGTGGAACGCAGTTTGGTCAGCATCCTGAATTCAAGTATCTTTTCCGGTAAAGGATGTTCATGTTTTAGTTTTTCAAGAACACTTACGTCCGTGGAGTAACCTGTTTTCGTTTTTCTGGCGGACGGAAGCTGAAGTTTCTCAAAAAGGATGTGACCGAGCTGTTTCGGACTATTGATATTGAAGATACCGCCGGCAAGATCATAGATCGTTTCCATCGCAGCGGTCATGCTTTTACCCAGTTCCCGGCTCATACCGCGGAGGAAATCCGTATCCACGAAGATACCCTCATGTTCCATATCTGCCAATACGGGGATCAGGGGAAGTTCGATGTCGTGAAATACCTTTTCGAGAGAGACCTCCCGGAGCTTTTCCCTGAAAATACGATGCAGCTGGAATGCCATATCGGCATCTTCGGCCGCGTAGAAAGTAACTTTTTCAATCGGTACTTCGGACATACTTATTTGCTTGCTTTTTTTCTCGCCGATAAGTTCGCTGATCGGCATCATACGGTAGTGCAGATAACGTTCGGCCAGGAGGTCCAGTTTATAGGAATTCATATCCGGATTCAACAGATATGCTGCCAGCATGGTATCGAAGAGTTCACCCTGCAGGATCAGACCATGGCGACGCAACACGAGCATGTCGAATTTGATATGCTGACCGACCTTTAAAATGCGAGGATCACAAAGGAGTTCTTTCAGAATTTCAAGGCGTTTTTCCGTGTAAGGAATATAATAGGCTTCCCAGGCTTTGCAGCAGAGCGAAATACCGACCAACGATGCACGCAGCGGATCAAGCCCATCCGTTTCGGTATCTACCGAGAGTACGTTTTCTTTTTTTAGCTTTGTAACAAGTTCACGGATCGTTTTATCATCATCGCAGAGGATATATCGCTGTTTTTCTTCCGCTTCGCTCATTTTCGGACTTTCATTTTCAAGTCCGAGGTCGCGGATGAATTTGAATAATTCCAGTTCCTGCAGTTTAGCAAGCAGAACATCCCGCTGATAATCCGCATTAACACGCATATCCTCCCATCGGACCTTCAGGGGTACACCGGTGTCGATGGTCACCAGTTCGCGGCTCAAACGTGCCATATCGGCTTCCTGCTTCAGTTTTTCCTGCATGCGCGGATTGGAGATCCTGTCGGTGCGGGATAATAGTTCTTCCAGCGATCCGTATTCCTTTAAAAGTTTAACCGCCGTTTTTTCGCCGATACCGCTGACCCCGGGAATATTGTCCGAACTGTCTCCCATCAGTCCCAGCAGATCGGTGATGTGTTCCGGAGCGACGCCCCATTTTTCTTCGACCTCCGCATGACCGTAGACGGTCAGAGGACGTTTCCCTGTTGCGGGCGCATACAGGAATATGTGCGGACCCACCAGCTGCATAAAATCCTTGTCTCCGGATACCATAAAGGTCTCCATTCCTACTTTTTCCGCCCGTTTTGCCAGTGTTCCGATCACATCGTCCGCTTCGTAACCCGGGATCTCGATCATGGGAATACACATTGCCTGCAGGATATCTTTGATCCATTGGATCTGCGGTCGCATTTCAAAGGGCATTTTCTCACGCGTCGCTTTGTATTCGGGATATTTCGCATGACGGAAGGTCTTTTCACGGGAATCGAATGCAACGGCAAGATAATCCGGGGATTCGTCCTTTATGATCTTGAATAAGGCGTTGAGAAATCCGTAGGTCGCACTGATATGCCGTCCGTCACTGGTCACAAGCGGTTCGCGTATAAGCGCAAAATGTGCCCGGTAGGCGATCGCCATTCCATCGATAATAAATAATTTATTTTTTGATATTGTCATTATTCTATCATAACCCTTTTGAATTTCGCATTTATTTTTTATTTTTTCAAGGAATGAATCATATTTATTGTTTTAAAACCCGGGAATATTCATGAAAAAATCGCTACTGCTGTTTCTCTCCCTCATTGTTCTTCTGAGCATTTCAGCCTGTTCGGAAAAAAAGATATCCGATCCGCCTCAATTGACGGAAAGATGGCAGACCGTCTACGATACCGAAGCAGAGGGTATTTCCGAAAACTGGTATATCAACTTTCCCGTATCGAATTTTTTCGGCAGCACCTGGGATGACTGGCGGCTTAAAAATGCGCGGTACCGTTGGCACCGGCAGAGCTTCCGGGTGGCGGAACTTGATTCAACTGCGTTTTACCTGCTTGAATGCCATACGGTGGCAGGTCCCTCCCTTCTCTGGCTGAACGGCGAATTTCTTGATCAAGTCGAATTCACGGATCATTATGTGATGGATATCACATCTCTGCTGAAAGCGAATACTATCAACGAATTGGTGATCCGTAATGAATATAAAACGGATTCCTTCGGTATTCATAAGATCAGCATCGAAAAATCACCGGAAGCGGTTCAGCAGGTGAAAAAGACCCGGGATTACACATCCATGCCGCTCTACCACAGACCCCCTGCGTATATCGATGATCTGATCATTTATAAGGTCTTTATGCGCAACCTTTCTCCCAGTGCCACCTTTACCGGTTTGCAGAACAGTATTTCCCGCCTGAATCAGCTTGGGATGAATATGGTCTGGCTTATGCCCGTACATCCGATCGGAGAAAAGAACCGGAGCGGAACACTTGGTTCTCCCTACGCGGTCCGCGATCATTTTACAACGAATGAAAACTACGGCAGTCTTCCGCAGTTCAACAGCATGCGCTCTATGCTCCACCGGAATAACATGAAACTTATCCTTGACGCTCCCGCAGGTCAGACAGCCGCCGATCATACATGGGTCACGGATTATCCGGCTTATTACCGTCGTAATGAACGCGGGGAATTCCTTGCTCCCGGCGGCGGCAAGGGTAAGGACATCTTTGCGCTGGACTACGAAAATGCCAATCTGCGTCAGCGCATGTTCACTTATTTTGATTTCTGGACCCGTCAGGGTGCAGATGGGTTCTTCTGTCACGGAAGCGCGGACATCCCGGGTGAGTTCTGGCAGGACCTGCGTGATCGTTATAATCAGGAAGGAAATAATCCTCTGCTGCTTGCCGGAAGTAACGAAGCTGACCACATGCTGTACGGTATGAACGCGGTTCCGGGCTGGGATCTCTACCATGCTTTCAGAGCCATTGCCAAAGGGGAAGCGGATGCCACTGCCATTGGAACAGTTCTGGCAAAAGAAAAGCAGGAATATCCGGATGGCACCCGGGTCTTCCATTTTACGGAAAATCACGATACGCCCCGTGCAGTGCGTGATCTGGGTGTGGATGAACATCATCTCGCATTGTTCATCATCTTTACGGCACCCGGCATTCCGGTGATCTTTAACGGCGAGGAACTGATCGATCCGCCTCTCATGGATCTGAATAATAAAACAGATGTAAACTGGTACCGTATACACTGGCCGACCTACAATCTGATCTCTCAACTGGCGCGTTTCAGGAAAAGTTCACCCATTCTCACGCGCGGCGATCTGCGGCAGATCGCGGACACCAAGGCAGTGGGCGGGTTTTCACGTCGCTTCAGGAATGAGACCTGGTATATTTTATTCAATTACAGCGATACGGAACAGATCTATCAATGTGATGTAAGGACCACCGTTTTCTCGGACGGCAGTTCGGAGGTCATCCGGAACGGACGTGTACGACTCAAACCGAAAGGGTATTGTATCGTCAAATGATCGTCATTCCCGTGCCGTCCCTACATCCTTAAAAATAACCTGGAATAAAAAAACCCCGGCATGTCTGTCCGGGGTATCGTTTTCATGTGCAGATGACTTACTTTAATGCATTCACATGTTTTGCCAGACGTGATTTCTTGTTCGCGGCGGCATTCTTATGAATAATACCCTTTTTTGCGACCTTATCTATCACGGAAACGGCTTCCGGAAATAATTTCAGGGCTTCTTCTTTGCTGGGAGCTTCCTCGACGCGCCGCATCCATGTCTTCATCATGGATTTATAATGCCGGTTCCGCAGATTTCTTGATTTCGCCTGGCGAATACGTTTCTTGGTTGATAATGGATATGCCATGTATTCCTCTTTGTTCTCATGTTAAAAAGCTGACAAAAATACACGTTAAATTTTCGAATGTCAATGATTTAATTGAAAATATGATCACGAACAGTGTTCGTTCTTACTCTCCAAAAACTTTTCGCATTGTTTCTGGCATGGGTGTTGATTTCCCATCCTTATCGACAAAGACCATAACGGTTTCAGCCGTAGCTGCAAGTGTAGCATCGTCTTTCATGATCTCATAGCTAAGGGTCAGCGAGGTATTGCCGAGCTTCTGTACAACTGCCTGAATGCTGAGTGTTTCACCGAAAATAACGGGCGTTTTATATTCAATGGTAAGCTTTGCGATCACCGGATATTTTTCCCAGCGATGAAAATCATCGAAATGCAATCCTGCCTGCTGCAGATAATCACCTCTGGCTGTTTCAAGGTAATGTGCAAAGGTACCGTTATTGACATGCCCAAAGGAATCCAGTTCGTAACTTCTGACCTTCAGTGTGCTTTTCCATATTTTCATGTGGCAGATACTCCCTTTGTCTTATGATAAAGAATAAGAAAACCGAAAACGGCCACAAATCCGAAAGAGGACATACTTAACCAGAAAAGGTGCATATTGGGAATCAGATCCATCATGATACCCCCGATCGCGGGACCCAGTGACCAGCCAAGCGTACTGATGGAACTGTAGATGCCCTGATAACGGCCGAACTGTCCCGGTCGCGCCATATTGGAGGCAATGGTATTTCCGCTGGGACCGGCAAACATTTCCCCGAAGGTAATGAAGATCATCATGACCATCATCATGGCAAAACCGGGTACCCAACCCATAACTGCGTAGCTGAGGGCAAAGAGTAATGATCCGATGATCATAAGCAGAAAATGATTTCTGTTGCGGGTCCAGTGGGTAATAAGTACCTGAAATACAATGACAAGGATCGCATTGAAAGTATAAACCCATCCGATCTGTGTGGAAGTCATCCCGATATCGCGTTTCATAAACACCGAGAGTGTTGAGACGAACTGTCCCCAGGTAAGGAACAACAGAAGAGCGATCACGCAGAAGAAGAGAAATACCCGGTCCCGTCGGAACGCCTTGACCATGGTTTTGAAGTTCATACCGTTGTTCTTTGCAGTTTTTTCGCGCTTGAGCGGGATCACGGTCTCTTTAATACTGAATACGGTATAAATGCCTGAAATCAGAAAAATGACCGCCGTAAAGAAGAACAGGGATTCGTAGGAGATATCAAAGAGAAATCCTCCGATCGCAGGACCTATACCCCAGCCGACATTACCTGCCATGCGCATCAGTGCATATCCGCCGGCACGTTTTTGCGGCAGCAGTATATCCGCGATCATGGCCGAAGCGATCGGTTGGAAGAAGGAAGAGACCAGATACTGACTTAGGAGGATCGCGGCAATGACCCAAATGCTCATTTCATAGCGGATCGCTATACCGGAAAATAGGAAGATCAGACTGCGACTGAACTGACTCCAGATCATCAGTCCACGACGGCCGATAACATCCGAAACCGAACCGCCAATGCTCTGGGACAGGGTCCGCAGTACGGCGGCAGCAAGAAAAAATAAAGAGATATAACGCATGGCCAGACCGCGTTCGGTATGAAAATAGACGGTCATAAAAGGAACAATGGCACCAAAACCGAGGGAATTGATCATCCAGCCCAGCATAATGGGTGCCATGCGTTTATCGATCTTTTTCAGTTCCTGTAGTTTCATTTTCCGGTTTCTATGAGACGGGTCAGAACCTCCGGCGACAGTTCATCGTATCTGTCGATGATCAAATCAGCCTCAAACAAAATTTCCCGGCTGAAGGTCGTTGTGACTGCAACCACCCTGGCCCCCGCAGCTTTGCCTGCGCGGATCCCGTTAAGAGAATCCTCGATGACCACACAGCATGCAATGGGTATACCCAGCCGTTCCGCAGCTTGCAGATAGGGCTCGGGATGAGGCTTGGTGTTCTCTACCTCACTTGAAGTGATCATCATGGAAAAAATATTATCGACCGGAACGTTCTTAAAGGTCCATTCCATGATCTCACGTGAGGTGGAGGTGACCAGCGCATTACGGAATATTGCCCTGCAAGCGTAAAACAATTCAAGGAAACCGGGTATATAGCGCATATTCTCCTTGAACTCCCTCAACAGGTCGACCCGGTAATCTTTTTCGATCTTGTCAATATCGACATTTTTATCGAATTTATTACGTATATATTCAAAAACCGCCTTCATGTCCTTACCTTTGAAGAACAGCCAATCCTCCGACCCCACTTTAATGTCGTATTTATCAAACTGGATCTGCATGGCTTTCTCATACAGTGGCTCACTGTCCACTACCACTCCGTCATAATCCAGTAATAAACCGTATTTTTTGCACATATAAAAAAACTCCGTAAATAATACGGAGAATATAAAGAATTATGTCAAAAGGGTGAAGTTATTTATTCTTTTTGTCCTTCTTGTATAGAATGGACAAGGGAAGAACGATCACATAACCGATGACCAGAATAAGTGGACTGACCGTCAATGACCAAACATCATAGGTATCGCCAAGAGCCATGATCACGTAACCGATGATAATAATGGCCAAACCTGCAAGAAAGAGATAAGCATTCATTTTTGTTAAACCGAGTGTCTGAAAAAATTCGTTCGTTTTCATTTAGTCATCCTCATTTTGCTTATTTTACGTTTTTTATTCTTTGTATGCAAGTCTTACCTTTGTATGATCCGCTCGATCAGCAGATCGACTATGCCTTCCAACGGAAAAATATCGATCTTGTTCCCGTTCTCGAAAAGCATGACCTTACCATCCCCTGCTCCCGCGATCCCCAGATCGGCTTCCCGGGCCTCGCCGGGTCCGTTCACAACACAACCCATGACTGCTACATGCATTTCCTTTTGAATATGTTCCGTGCGAACCTCAAGGTCTTCTGCAATTGCGGCCACATCGTAGGAAGCACGGCCACAGGTGGGACAGCTGATCACGGTCACACCGCCACGGCGAAGTTTGAGGGCACCTAATATCTTTTTTGCAACGTATATCTCGCGCACGGGATCTCCGGAGAGTGAAACGCGTATCGTATCGCCAATACCTTCGGCCAGTAAAGTGCCAATGCCCACGGCGGAACGGATAGAGCCGCTTTGTTCGGTGCCGGACTCCGTCACACCCAGATGCAGCGGATAATCGAAACGCTGTGAGAAAAATCGGTTCGCAGCGATCATACCGGGCACATCCGATGCTTTGATCGAGACGATCAGATCATAAAATCCTTGTTCCTCGCACAAACGTATATGCCGTGCTGCGCTTTCGACCAATGCTTCCAGCACGGGATGTCCGTATTGTTGTAAAATATCCTTTTCCAGAGAACCGCCGTTGACCCCGATACGGATGGGGATTCCCGCGGCGGAACAGGCATTCAACACGGCTTTAATGCGATTTACCGAACCGATATTACCCGGATTGATACGGATCTTATCGGCACCGGCATCTATGGCCGCCAATGCCAGTTTGTAGTCGAAATGAATATCTGCGACCAGTGGAATATGTATTTGCTTTTTGATCGCTGAAAAGATCTTGACACTTGCGGAATCCGGTACGGCCATGCGTACGATCTCACAACCGGCGGTCTCAAGACGGCGGATCTGCTCTAAAGAAGAAGCAAGGTCACGCGTATTGATCATGCTCTGGATCGATACGGGTGCATCACCGCCGATAAAGAGATTTGCGACACGGATCTTTTTGGTTTTTCTTCGAACGACCATAGAATGAATATAAATAAATTATCGTAAAGTATAAACAGAAAAGAAGCGGAAATAACTACTCATATGCTCTTCATATAAAAATCTCCTTTTCCCCGCAGCACATAACCTTTGATCTCCAGATTCAGCAAGGCGTTCATGAGTTCCGGACGCGTGAGGCTGCTCTTTGCTATTAAAACGTCAATATGAACTCCTTCTTTATGAAGTAAGGTCAGAATATCCTGTTCTTCACGGCTCAGATCCTTTTGCAGGGACGATTCGATGATCCAATCCTTTTGCGCAGCAAGCCGTTCGTTGAGAAACGGATATTCATTCAACACATCTTCCGCATGTTCCACGATCTTTGCGCCAAGCCGTATCAGTCGATGACAGCCGGTATGCCTTCCCTTTAAACAGTCACCCGGAACAGCGAAAACATCTCTGTTCTGTTCGTTCGCAGCCAGAGCGGTAACCAGTGCACCACTTTTTGTTCCGGCCTGAGTAACGATCACGCCGCGACTGAGTCCGCTGATAATACGATTACGCCGTATGAAATTCCCGGGTGCGAGTTTCTGTCCGATCAATGTTTCGGAGCATACCGCACCTTGTTCACAGATCTGATGGAACATGCTTCGGTTCTCAGCGGGATAGATGCAATCCAGAGATGTTCCCAGCACCGCGATAGTCCGGGATCCCTCTTTCAGGGCACAATGATGCGCAATGGAATCAATACCTTTCGCCATGCCGCTAACGATCGTGATCTTGCGCTTCGCGATCCCGGAAGCGATCCGTTCACTCATGTGTTTCCCGTAATCGTCGGGGTAACGGGAACCTACGACCGCAAAAGCGACTTGGTCGTCCTTTTTGAAACTGCCGCGGTACATCAGGACAGGCGGAGCATCGTAGATCTGTTTCAATACCTCGGGATACTCCTTTTCATCTCCGGTCACGTAGCATGCATGGTGTTTCTCCATCCATTTTAACTGCATGTCCAACATATCCCTGTATTTTTTCCCGGCAATGCTCTCCGCCATCTCCTCGCTTATACCGGGAAACTGCAGAAGTGTTTTTTTGTTTTGTTGTAACACATTCCGGGCGGAGCCGAAGGTCTGAATCAGATTTTTATACACCTTTGGTCCGATCCCGCCGACGCACATGAGCGCCAATACGGATTCTTGCATTGTTTCGTCCCCCATTTGATCGAAGCACCTGTCGGAACGTGCTTGTTTTTCGTCCTATCGTCCCGGCTTTACGTCTGTTCTTCCTCAAGATTGTACGCGATCGCACGGACCAGCGCATCCAAATGAAAACGTGCAGCCGCGGAAATGTAGAGTATCCTCTCATCCAGAAAAAAATCCGGATGATAATTATCTTTATCTACGGTATCCATTTTATTGATGCAAACGATGCGCGGTTTATGCGCAAGTGCATCGTTGAATTTGATCAGTTCTTTAAGTAATAGATGAAAGCTTTTCGCGATATCCTCATCATTGACATCAATAATGAAGACCAGGATCTTTGTACGTTCAATATGGCGCAGGAACTGATCTCCCAATCCTTTCCCCATGTGAGCACCTTCGATCAGTCCGGGTATGTCCGCCATGACAAAGGACTGATAATCACCGTATTTTACGATGCCAAGGTTTGGGACCAATGTCGTAAAAGGATAGTCCGCGATCTTAGGTCGCGCTGCGCTGAGTGCGGACAGCAAGGTGCTTTTTCCCGCATTGGGGAAACCCACCAATCCCACGTCCGCCAGAAGTTTAAGTTCAAGTTCAATATGCAGCGATTCACCGGGTAACCCGGGTTTCGCGAAGCGGGGTGTCTGATTGGTCGATGTTGCAAAATGCTGATTGCCCCAGCCGCCGGTGCCGCCTTTGGCAGCAGTATATATTTGTCCGTCCTCTGTGAGGTCCGCCAGCACTTCATCCTTTTCCAGGTCCCGGATCAGTGTGCCGACAGGGATCTTAATGACGATATCTTTCCCTTTTTTACCGGAACGATTGCTGCCTTCCCCGGGATGTCCGTTCTCGGCCTTGTATTTTCGATGATAGCGGATATCCTGCAGGGTATGCAGTTGACTGTCAGCCTTAAAGACAACGCTACCGCCGTTCCCGCCATCACCGCCGTCGGGACCGCCTTTGGGTACGAATTTCTCACGATGAAAACTGACACAACCGTTCCCGCCGTTTCCCGCAATGACTTCGATCGATGCGATATCAACGAATTTCATATTGTATCTGCTTTGTTGTTTTCCGCTATTTTACTTGTTTTTTCGGGATTTACGGATTTTTTATAATCATTTACATAAAAACCGGCGCCTTTGTAGATCACAGCACCACCACCTGAAAGCAGGCGGACTACCGCACCACCACAGACTGAACATTCAGTAAATGCTTCGTCGGTGATATGCTGGTACTGTTTGAACTCCCTGCCGCATTGTTTGCATTTATAGGCGTAGGTCGGCATTCCGTATCCTTATTTTCTTGCCTGAAGTGCCGCCACGGCGGTCAGATCGACAATATCGTCGGCAGAACAGCCTCTGGAAAGGTCATGAATGGGTTTCCGCAGTCCCTGAAGGATGGGACCCACCGCGCGGTAACCTGCAAAACGTTCAACCAGTTTGTAACCGATATTACCGGCATTCAGGTCCGGAAAGATCAGAACATTCGCTTTCCCGGCAACGGAACTGTTCGGTGCTTTTTTGCTCGCTACCTGTTCAATGATCGCTGCATCGGCCTGCATTTCCCCGTCAATATCCAATTCGGGGTGCGCTTTGTGTACGATCTCATACGCCTGGCGGACCTTATCGACCAGTTCATGGCATGCACTGCCGCGGGTGGAAAAAGATAAAAGCGCCACATGGGCTTTTTCATTGAATATCGATTCATGGGTAAGTGCTGTGGTGTATGCGATCTCAGCTAGTTGTTCGGCACTGGGATTCGGGTTGACCGCACAGTCCGCAAATGACATCGGCGGACGCTTGTCCGGAGCGAACATCAGCATATTGCTGGACATCACCGAAATACCCGGTGCGGTGCAAACGATCTGAAGTCCGGCCCGGAGAACATGTGCTGTGGGGTTCAATGCCCCGCTGATGCAGACATCCGCGCGATCAAGCCGTAACATCATCGCACCGAAAAAGGTCGGATCCGTCATGATCTCGCGGGCACGTTCCTGCGTCATCCCCTTTTTCATCCTGAGTGCGAGATACTCCGACACATAGCTCTCAAAATCGGCATTCTGTTCCGGATCGATCACGTTCAGATCATCCAGATAGACCCCCGCCTCGCTGGCAGCGGCAAGCAGTTCCTCTTCCTTGCCAAGAATAGTTACACGTGCTATCTTTTGTTTTGCGATCTTTACGGCTGCCAAAGCAACCCGGGGATCTCTGCCTTCCGGCAGGACAACATGGACATCGGTATCGTTGATGGCGCGTTCACGCAGTCGTTCCAGTGGGGTCATTCTTCTCGCTCCTTGGTTTCAATATATTTTTCTTTGAGTCTTTTATTAACGGTTTCCGGAACAAAACAGGCTACATCACCGCCGTAGCCTGCAATCTCTTTGATCACCGATGAACTTAGGTAGGTGTATTTTTCTTTCGGCATCAGAAAGACGGATTCAACATCTTTCCCGATCTTACGGTTGATCAAAGCCATCTGGAATTCGTATTCGAAATCGGAAATGGCACGCAAACCACGGATCAGGGCGTTGGCGCCTTTTTTGTGACAATAATCGATAAGAAGGGAATCAAAAGCGTCAACCTCCACATTCGGGATATCCCTGACCGTTTCGGTGATCATGTCCACACGTTCCGAAATGGAAAATAAGGACTTTTTAAGAAGATTATCCGAAACGGCGACAATGACCGTGTCAAAGATCCTGACCGCACGTTTTATTATATCCAGGTGACCGTTGGTGATCGGATCGAAAGTACCGGGATAAATAGCTGTTCGATGCATACCTCCTCCTTCCATACAAGCTGCTTAAGTTACATTATTTTTTTAAAGCGAACAATTATTTATTGAGATCATATCCCCGAACCACAGCTTTTTTTTAGCAGCTCTCCGTGTTCTAAACTTCTTCCGCGAAACATGAATGAAGGTTTATTTTTCATGTTTTAGCATTTTGAAAAATGCAAACTTATTGGTACATTTTTTTAATGTGGCGAACGATCAGAAAATCTCTGTTGATCAGCTTGCTGATCTTTGCAATCGGCGCTTTACTGACGAGCGGACTTATTTATTATTTCAGCCGGGATCTGCCGGGACTGGAAGAACTTGAACGCTTTGAACCGGATATCGTATCCACCGTATACGCGGCAGACGGGACGGTCCTGACGGAGTTCGGGATCAAGAACCGGACACTTGTTCCCCTGGATTCCATTCCGGACTTTGTGAAAGATGCCATTCTTTCGACTGAGGACAAGCAATTCTATACGCACTGGGGAATGGATACCCGCCGTTTTGTCAAAGCCGTTTGGATGAACCTGACCCACGGTTTTGGTTCTCAGGGTGCTTCCACACTTACTCAGCAATTGGCCCGAACCTTGCATCTGAACCGTCAGGAGACCATAAAACGGAAAATTCAGGAGCTCATCGTTGCTATTCTGATCGAACGTACCTATTCCAAGACAGAAATACTGGAAATGTATTTGAACTCCTCTTTCTGGGGCCACGGATGCTACGGGATACAGGCTGCCGCAGATTATTATTTTTCCAAAAACGTGCAGGACCTCACGCTGGACGAGTCAGCCATGCTGATCGGCATTTTGCCTGCACCCAGTCGCTTTACACCGCGTTTTTATCATGACCGGGCGATCCGAAGAAGAAATATCGTACTCCGGAATATGTCCAGGAACGGTAAGATCGACCAACAGCAATATATGGATGCCTTATCATCCGGTACTCCGATCAATCATATTGAAAATAAGAGTCTCGCTCCCTATTTCACTGAATATATACGCCTGGAGGTCGCGCAATTCTGCCGCAGCGCCGGTATCGATTATTACCGCGAAGGCTTGCAGATCTTTACGACACTGAATCTGAACATGCAGAATATTGCGCAGACTTCGGTGGAAAGACAGTTGCTTGAACTGCAGGCAACACTGAATAATAATTTTTTACGGAATCCGGAGCATTTGCTGAACGTATACAAACAATATTTTCCCTCACAGCGCATACCTCTCCGTTATTTCCGGAATTATACCATCATTGCGGTTAAACCGAATACAATGCCTTCACCGGACCCCGACCGTCCGATCAGATATCCCGTATATTTTCAGCGCAAAGACTCGCTCGCTCACAGATCCGTTTCCGCAACACCCGATACTGCACTTTATCTGCCCCCTTTACAGAGCGAATTACGGCAAATCCTTCCCGAAGCGGCCTTCGACACATCAGGCCGTACCTTTTATCTGCCCTCCTATCTCTTGCCGGACGATCAGCGCATCCCCGAGAAAAAAATGGTGTTTCAACCTTTTATATACGACACGCTGTATCAGGACACGGTCCTATATCAGTACTTTCTTACCGATTCGCTTCAGCGCGATTCGATCACATTCGACTCTGAGACCTGGTATACCATCAACGTTGATTCCTCAAGTCTGAGCATGGATTCCCTGTTACAGGCGCTTCCTCTGACCCCAAAAACCGTTCAGTCCAGCATGTTTACCATGGATCCCGCCACCGGCGCCATTCTGGTGATGATCGGCGGACGTGATTTCGAAGAAAGTAAATTCAATCGTGCCGTACAAGCACGCCGCCAACCGGGTTCAACCTTTAAACCTTTTGTTTTCACCTCTGTTATTGATAACGGGTATTCACCGGCGACCCAGCTGCTGAATCAGCCTCCGGCGATCCCGCAACCGGACGGTAAGTTATGGATACCGCGAAATTTTGACAATTCCACCGGCGGCCTGATGACCATCCGGGAAGGTCTGCAGCATTCTATCAACCTGATCGCGGCAAATGCCATAACCCAGCTGACAACCCCTGAGATCGTAATCGATTACGCACGTAAAATGGGGATAAGCACAAACCTTCCCGCATATCCTTCCCTTGCACTCGGAAGCGGTGACGTTATCCTGAGCGATATGGTATCAGCCTATGCCGTATTTGCCAATAACGGTATTTGGAACAGACCGTATGCCATTGACAGGATACTGGACCGCAACGGCCGTGAGATCTATCGAAGCCACCGTGAAACACGCGAGGTCCTAAGCTCTGAAACAACCTATATTATGGTCGATCTTCTGAAATCCGTGATCACGCACGGGACGGGTAGAAATATCCGGAATGCATACAGTTTCCGCGCTCCATGTGCGGGGAAGACCGGTACCACCAATGATTACACGGATGCATGGTTCGTTGGATTCACGCCCCTGCTTGTCAGCGGCGTTTGGGTAGGTGTGGATGATGCACGTATTCCGCTCGGCAGTCAGCAAACGGGATCCCGTGCCGCCCTTCCTATCTGGGCTTCATTTATGCGTGAGACGTATCGTGAACTGCAGTACCCGCATCTGGATTTCGAACGCCCTGCAACGGTACGTGAATTCAGGATCTGCCGGGAAAGTAAAAAAATACCCACACCCTTCTGCCCTGTTGAAACCGAGATCTTCAATGTACGCTATGCTCCGAAGGAAGAATGCGATATCCACGGTTTCGAGATAAAGGAACAATCTTCGGGGATAGACTTCTAAAGTTTTTCATTCCGGTCTTACGGATCATTTCTTTGCATATGACAATAACCCGCATCGCTTGCCAAATAGCGAATGAACATGTCAAACACAAAATTATATTTCCATCATGATGTATTATTGTTCAAACGTCCGGCAGGAATTAACGATTATCCATGTTATCCATTTTTTCCTGAAGTACCGCTCTCACTTTGTCAAGAGGAATACGTATCTGCACGAGCGTATCGCGATCGCGCAGGGTTACGGCATGATCATTCAGCGATTCATGGTCAACCGTAAGACAGAAGGGTGTTCCGATCTCATCCTGGCGACGGTAACGCTTTCCGATGGACCCGCCGTCATCGTAAGCAACCGCAAAATAGCTGCGCAGATCCTCATACAGTTTCCGTGCCACTTCCGGCATCCCCTCTTTGTTGAACAAGGGAAATACAGCGGCTTTGAACGGAGCTATCACGGGTGAAAAACGCATGACCACGCGGTCATTCGCATCATCTTCCCAATAAGCGTCCGCCATAACGGTCAACACCGTGCGATCAACCCCCGCAGAGGTTTCGATAACGGCCGGAATGATCTTCTCGCCACGGTTCTCCTGATCGACATACTGCAGTTTTTTTCTGCTGAATGCATTATGCTGTGTAATATCATAGGTACCGCGGTCGGCAATGCCTTCCACTTCCGAGAAGCCGTAGGGAAATTCATACTCCACATCGTAACATGCGGTAGAATAATGCGCAAGTTCATCGCTTCCGTGCGGTCTGAGGCGCAATTTTTCCGGTGTGATCCCCAGTTTCTTATACCAGTTAAGACGTTCCTGCGACCAATATTCCAGCCATTCCGCATTTTCTCCCGGCCGGATGAAAAATTCCATTTCCATCTGTTCGAACTCACGGGTACGAAATATGAAATTGCCTGTCGTGATCTCATTCCGGAACGCTTTCCCGAGTTGAGCGATACCAAAGGGAAGTTTAACCCGGTTGGAAGAAACAACATTATTGAAATTGACGAATATACCCTGTGCGGTTTCCGGACGCAAATAAACGGTCATGGCACCCTCATCCGTAGATCCGAGCTTTGTCTGGAACATCAGATTAAACTGCTTGGGTTCCGCCAGTTCTCCCCCGCATTCCGGGCATTGCCCGGTTGCTTCCGGTAAATGATCAACACGATAGCGGCGTTTGCATTTTTTACATTCGGTCATCGGATCATGAAAATTGTTCACATGCCCCGATGCTTCCCAAACTCCGGGATGCATCAGGATGGCGGTATCCATGCCCAGCACATCTTCACGGGCCGTTATCATATCTTTCCACCAAAGATCTTTGATGTTGCGCTTCAGTTCCACTCCCATTGGACCGTAATCATAGACGGCATTGATGCCGTCATAGATCTCGCTGCTTTGAAATAAAAAACCCCTGCGCCGTGAAAGGGCAACAAGTTTTTCCATTAAGGGATAGGACATTGGTTTCACGCTCATGTATACCTCATTTTATTTTTTTCGTTTCGGCGTTTTATCTTTACTTTCTTTAATGATCGCCAGGCATGCTTCCGGGGTCAGCTTATCCGCCTCGGTCCCTTTCGGGATCTTGTAATTCTTCCCGCCATGCGTAATATAAGGGCCGTAACGACCGTTCAGAACGCGTATCTTTTCTTTTTGAAAATGATGGATAAGCTTTTTTTCTTCCTTTTCACGACCGGCAAGAATGATCTCGACCGCACGTTTTTCATCGATAAGACCCGGGTCTTCGGATTTCGGTAAGGCATAAAATACATTCTTATGCTTTATATAAGGACCAAATCGACCGATCGCAACGGTCATGATCTCCTGTTCAAAGTTTCCCAGTTCTTTGGGAAAACTCAAAAGGTCCAGCGCCTCTTCAAGCGTAATATCATCCAGCCGCTGTTTGTCCTTCAAACCGGCAAAACGCGGCTTTTCTTCGGGACCGGAGTCACCCAACTGGACCATGGGACCGAAACGGCCGATCTTTACATAGACATTTTTACCGGAGACCGGATCAATTCCCAAATGACGCTCACCCTTAAAGACCTGCTTCTGTTCTCCGGTAGCTTCGATCTTTGCATGAAAGGGTCTGTAAAATCGATCGATCATCTCATGCCATTCCATTTTTCCTTCCGCGATGGCATCAAAATCCTCTTCGATCCGTGCGGTAAAATGATAATTGATAATGTCGTCAAAGAAACTGACGAGAAAGCGGTTGACGACCCGTCCGATGTCCGTGGGGAATAATTTGGATTTTACCCCTTCAGCTTTTTCGCTTTTTTCTTCGCGGCGGATACCCTCATCATCCAGCACAAGAAAGCGATAGGTCCGTTCAATACCCTGACGATCCTCTTTGACCACATACGCACGTTTTTGTATCGTTGAAATGGTCGGTGCATAGGTTGACGGCCGTCCGATACCGAGTTCCTCCATTTTCTTGACCAGCATCGGTTCGGAATAACGCGCCGGAGCCTGAGTGAAACGTTCAACCGCTGTCATTTCCTTAAGAACGAGTATTTCACCTTTTTCGACCAAGGGCAATTGTTCCTCCTCTTCCCCGTTGCTTTGATACACTTTCATAAAACCGGGGAATGTGATCACTTGGCCTTTTGCTTCGAACATACTTCCGTTCTTATTGTTCTCGATGCGAACGGTGGTGCGTTCGACATCCGCAGCCGCCATCTGACATGCCATCGTGCGTTTCCAGATCAAACGATACAGGCTTCGCAGGTTCTTATTGTCTCCGGCTTCCTGGGTTGACATATCGGTCGGCCGGATCGCTTCATGCGCTTCCTGAGCGCCTTTTGAACGTGTTTTGAATTTTCTTGGATGGGAGTACGAGGCTCCGAACATTTCAATGATCTGCGATTTGATCATAGCGATCGCGCTGCCGGAAAGATTCAGGGAGTCGGTACGCATATAACTGATATATCCGGCTTCGTAGAGTTTTTGTGCCAGCATCATGGTCTGCGAAACGGAAAAATTGAGTTTTCGTCCGGCCTCCTGCTGAAGGGTCGATGTGGTAAAAGGTGCGGGCGCACTTTTTTTGGCGCTCTTCTTTTCAATACCGGCAACCCGGAATTCTGCTCCTTCGCACGATCCGAGAAAAGCAGATGCGTCTTCTTCTTCCTTGAAACGTTCGGACAGTTCAGCATTGATCTTAATATCATCCTTGTCACCCGTCGACATAAAGCGGGCGCTGACCTTGAAGTTTGATTCGGATGTGAATTTCTCAATTTCTTCTTCACGTTCAACGATCAGGCGTAACGCAACAGACTGTACACGTCCGGCCGAAAGGGAAGGTTTGATCTTTTTCCAAAGCAGCGGAGAGAGTTCAAAACCGACCAGACGATCCAGCACCCGGCGTGCCTGCTGTGCGTTCACAAGTTCAATATTTATTACCTCAGGATGGGTCAGAGCATCTTCAACCGCTTTTTTTGTGATCTCATGAAAAGAGATACGCTTGACGTGTTTTTCATCAAGTCCGAGAAGTTTGGTCACATGCCATGCGATCGCCTCGCCCTCACGGTCGGGGTCGGTTGCAATATAGATATCGCTTGCTTTTTCAGCAGCTTTCTTAAGCTGCATGATAACATCCTTCTTACCCGGCAGGGCAAGATATTTCGGTTCGTAATTGTTTGCGATATCGATTCCGATATCTTTTTTTGGCAGATCACGGATATGGCCGACCGTGGCAAGAATATCATAATCGTTCCCCAGATATTTTTTAATGGTTTTTGCCTTTGACGGAGATTCTACAATGATACAATGTTTGGCCATGCCGTTCCTTCCTCAGATTTTTGCAAATATATGTATAAAATATCTTAAAAACCAAAATTTATCCGCAATCTGTGATGTGCATCATCAAAAACACCGCCGAAGCGGTGTTTTTAATGCCCCGGTCCCGTGTTCCGGGCAAGGTGTGACAGGAATATTTTCTTTTTCTGATCTCAACTCCGAATGACTAATCTCATAACTCAGGTCATCTTGCATTGAACATCAGCATAAGTGAGAAGAAATATTCTCTTCCCGGCATGGGAAGATCCGCCATAATGCTGTAAGGGGTATCAAAAATATTTCTGATCTTCAGATCATAGTTCAACTCCAATTGCCTAATATGATGTCCGTAACGTAAAGAAATGTCACTTACAGCATGAGCTGGCAGAGCCGTGCCTTCAGTGTTGTAATTGTCGGAATAACGTTTTCCGGTCAGGCGACCCGTGTAATGCAGGGAAAAACCGGCAAGTGAGGCCTGAAGAACAAGGTTGCCGCTGTGCTCCGGACGATACATAAGCTGTTTATTGTATTGACCCTCATCTTCCGAAAGATTCCGGCTATGCAACCAGGTATAATTGGACGAAAGTGACAAATGACCGGGAATGATATCGACACGCAAACTGTTCTCGATCCCCTGGACGGCAGCCTGCGAGATATTTTCCGGTCGCCAGATGCCCTCGCTCGGAGCCCATGCGATCAGATCTTTATAGTGATTATTGAAATACATACTTTCTATTGATATCCCCTTAATACCAATGCGGAATCCGGCATCCCAGTCAAAACCCTTTTCCGGCAGAAGGTCCGGATTCCCTGAAGTAAAGGCATCGGCCGGCCAATACAGGTCATTGAAGGTTGGAGCCCGGTAGCTCAACCCCGTATTTGCCATCAGATCGAATGAGAGGTTTTTACCCGTTTTCAGCAATATCCCGATCTTGGGTGTTAATTGATCGCTGAAATCGGAATTTCCGTTAAAGCGGATCGAGGGACTGACCCTCAGTGAATGGATCAGGGGATTTTCAAAGAAAAAGATACTTTCGTCTGCCAGAAAAGCATAATAGCTGACGCGCTTAACCTCAAGCTGCAGCAGTTGATCGGCACGTACCCCGATACCGTAATGCAGCTTTATAAAAGGCGAAAAACGTGATTCCATCCGAACTTCCGAACCCAGTGCCCGGGTCGTATATTGATCGTCGGCGTTCATAAACGGACTCAGCGGATCCTCATTAAGATAATGATTAAAATGATCGCTAAAATAGACACGCGCATGCATCGTATGGCGCAGATTGTTGGATTTAAGGGACATATTGGCGCTTACATTATGTTGTTTATCGCGCATTCTGGCATAATGGTAATAGAATCCGACGGTTCCTGGCGAACCGCGTTCACTGTCCAGATAAGAATAATCCATGCGGATTTCAGGTCCCCGCACGGGATCCGAACCGCCATAATACAAAGAAGTATAGATCTGATGGCGCAGAACATCATTGTTGTCGCGGATCTGTGTTTCGCCCAGATTATCGGTATAGTTGTAGTTACCCTCCGAAGACAGAAAATGGTAGGAAGCCAGAAAACCGATCTTTCCAAGCTGTCCGCTGATATCGCTTTCGATACCGCTTGTACGAAATGAACCCAGAGAGCTTCTGAGTGATATCCGCAGAGGTTCTTTTGCGGAAGGTTTACGGGTAATGAGATTGATCACTCCACCAACGGCATCCGCACCGTAGATCGCCGAGGATCCGCCGCGTACGATCTCGACCCGTTCCAGATGGTTCACGGGAATAAGCGACAGGTCCACTTCCCCGTTCTGCGGATCGTTCATGCGCCGGCCGTCCTGCAGAAAAAGGACCTGACCCGCGGAGGCACCGCGCAGGGAGAGGGTTTTCATGTTACCTGCTCCGCCGTAATCGCGAACCAATAACGATCTGACCGGCTCAAGCAGATCGGCAATATGCCGCGCGGAAGCGTTTTGGATCTGCTCCTGTTCTATCAGATCCATGGAAACGGAATTATCCCACAGAGATTTCGACATCCGGACGGCGGTAACGGTCACCTGTTCTCCATAGCTAAGTACCTCCGTTTCCATTTCAATATTCAAAACATATTTAACCGGAAAACGCAGGGGTATCGTAAGACGTTTGTAACCGATCATTTCAACATATAGCGTATCTTTCCCCGATCCGGGTGTAGCAATATCAAAATAACCGTCCCGGTCACTGACCGTTCCGGTTTTCAGTTCGTTAAAAAAAATACTGACATTTTCTATACTCTTTCCGGTACGGATATCGCGAACGCTTCCGCTGACTGTCGCCGCCGTAGAGAGTGAAATAAAAAACATCTGGACAATGAGAATTAATATGATCTTTTTCAATGCATGTTCCTTTAAACATAAAGTTATGGATTTCAGTTATTAACGTATTATGTTGGAACGATCTTTAGGTTGGGTGGAGTGTCATCATGTTCAGCCTTTCTCGCGAAGCTAATGTAACAAGATGGGTATTCCGGCTCATGGGTCATCCTCATCCAACACCTTCCCGCCCGCTTACATTGGACAGTGGTATATTGCTGGACTCGTCTCCATTCACGGCAGCGCGACTGCGCCTGATTTTCACAGGTCTTCCCCATAATCAAAGTAACGCCCGAACTTACATGAAGTATTTTTTCTATGCAAACGATTTTATGCAAAATTTTTAAAAGCATTATGCTGCACGCATATTTGTTCATAAATTTCCGCATGAAAGACAATACAACGAATCAGCAGTTCGAAAAGAATTTCGTACCCCGAAGATGGCAGGATATCTTTATCAATGCCGGGAAACAAGCCTTGAAAGTGTCCTGGATGCTTCTGAAGATATATATTCCGGTATCTCTGTTCACGGCTTTTCTCGAACGTATCGGTTTTCTCGCCTTTATCGCGCCCTTCTTCGAGCCGCTGATGAAACTGCTCGGTCTGCCGGGTGAAGCTGCGCTGGTACTGATCGCTGCATATGTTAACAACCTTTTTGCCGCACTTGCGGCGGCAAGTGTGATCGATCTGACCTTCCGTCAGATCACGATCATTGCTATTGTAACGGGTTTTGCGCACAACCTTTTCGTTGAGACCGGTGTTCTGATGAAATTAAAAATGGGACGGGCAGGGATCGCTTTTACCAGGATCATTTTCGGACTGCTGGTGGGTTTTATTATGAATCTTATTATGCCGGAAAATATACGGGGTGCCATTCTGAACCCCTACGCTGCCGCAGGTGACTTTTCCTGGATAGATCTGCTGTTGAAGGTCAGTATTACCGGATTGCAGATCATTGCTCTGATGTTCGTGATCATGCTCATATATGAACTGCTGATCCTGTGGAAACACAGCGCAAAGATCAAAGAAAAACTAACGGTCTTTACCCGTATGTTCGATATGTCACCCGCTGCGCTGGCGCCCTGGATGGTCGGTACTTTTATCGGTATCGCCTATGGCGCCGGTATTCTTTTCCGACTGAACAAAGACCGCCGCCTGAACCACAAGGATGTGTGTCTGCTGACCGTTTCCATGTGCCTGGTACATGCGGTGATCGAAGATACCATGATCTTCGTGCTGGTTGGTGCAAATCTCTGGTGGCTGCTCGGAGTACGTGTCCTTCTGATGATCGTCATCCTGAGCATCATTTCGAGGGGTAAGATATACAGGAAACTGACCTGGCTGGGCTTACCGAAAGAAGAAAGCACACCGATCCCTGAAAAGTGATAAAAAATATTATTTACTGAAAAGAGTATTACGCAATTTATGAAGGTACAGAGAGCACAGCACCTCGACGACTAGACACCTCGACAATTCGACCTTCTTACGGTTTTAAGCGGACCATAGTACGCGGCCATGGAATACATTCACGGATATGGCGGGTTCCGCAGATCCACCCGACCGTTCGTTCAAGTCCAAGTCCAAAACCCGAATGCGGAACGGAACCGAAGCGCCGGACATCCAGGAACCATTCGAAATCCTCTTTGGGGAGTTGTTCCTTCTCAATGCGCTCCAGCAGGACATTAATATCCTCTTCGCGCTGTGAACCGCCGATGATCTCGCCATGTCCTTCGGGTGCGATCACATCCACCCCCAGTACATAGCGTTCATTTTCCGGATCGCGTTTCATATAAAACGCCTTGGATGCCGCCGGCCAGCGCCAGATCATGACCGGGCGGTCATAATCTTCGGATATGGCCGTTTCATGCGGTGCACCCAGATCGTCACCCCACTGTATATCAAAACCTTTTTTATTCAACAACTCGATCGCTTCGTCATAAGTGATCCTGGGGAACGGCCGTTTTATCGCTTCAAGTTTTGTAATGTCCCGCTCCAGGATCTCCAGTTCGCGCCGGCAGTTCTTTACCGCACGCTGAACAAGGTACTCCACGAATTCCTCTGCCAGATCCATATCGTCATGAATATCAAAAAACGCCATTTCCGGCTCGATCATCCAGAATTCGGTCAGATGCCGGCGGGTCTTTGATTTCTCGGCACGGAAACAGGGTCCGAAACAGTAGGTGCGGTTCAGCGCCATGATCGCGGCTTCGCTATAGAGCTGACCCGACTGGGTCAGATAAGCCTTACGGTCAAAATACTGCGTTTCGAACAAGGTTGTACTGCCTTCCGCGGCGTTGGGAGTGAACATGGGTGAATCGACCAATGTAAAATCGCGCTCGTTGAAGAAATCCCGGCATGCCTGCTCCATTTCCGCCCGAACTTTCAGAATGGCATAGGGTCCGCGGGAACGCAGCCAAAGGTGGCGTTTATCCAGAAGAAATTCAATGCCGTGATCCTTCAGGGCGATAGGATATTCTTCCGCAATGTGAATGACCTCAAGATCTTTAACCAGTATTTCATAGCCGTTTTCCTGACGCGGCGCTTCCTGTACCGTACCTGTAACAATAAGCGAGGATTCCTGCGTAAGTGTATCTTTCAGTTCAAATACCGCATCGGACACTTCGTTCTTTACGACAACACACTGAATGAATTCCGTTCCGTCACGGAAGATCAGGAACCATATCTTACCGCTTTTACGGATATTATAGACCCATCCTTTCAGAGTAACTTCGTCATTGACATGTTTTGAACAATGTTTGGCTAATATGTATCGGGGCATCTTCCTTCCTTTTCCTCGTATATTCGCATAATCAGGGATAAAAATAAGATTTTTCCTTTCCTTATCAAACAAAAATCATGTAACTTTCTTTCTAATCAACTGAGGAATACATATGTCGCATTTTCGTAGTATTATGGTACGGAACGAAGTACCTGAAGAGTTAAAAGAATTAAAAGCATTCAGTTATAACCTGTGGTGGGGCTGGCAGCCCAAAGCATTGCGTCTCTTCCGTGATCTGGCAGTGGATCTCTGGCATGAGGTGGAACATAACCCCCTGAAACTGCTCAAGCAGATCAGTCAGGAGACCCTGAACCAAAGAAGCAATGATCCCGAATTTATCGCTCAATTCCGCGAAGTTATGGATAATTTCAATCAATATATGGAACGAAAGGATACCTGGTTCAACACTAACTATCCGGATAAAAACAATTTTCTGGTCGCCTATTTCAGTGCGGAGTTCGGTGTTCATGAATCGGTACCGGTCTATTCCGGCGGACTCGGTATTCTGGCGGGTGATCATTGCAAATCCGCCAGCGATCTTGGCGTTCCGCTGGTTGGCGTTGGCATGATGTACAAACAAGGTTACTTCATTCAGCGTATCGATGCACAAGGCAATCAGGAAAACATATATCCCACGTACAATTTTGATGAGATCCCCGTGACGCTTGAGCGCGACGGCGATGACAAACCGGTCAAGATCTCCGTAATGTTCCCCGGCCGGCATATATACGCTCAGATTTGGAAGATGCAGGCAGGACGATCCTCCATATATCTGCTGGATACGGATATTCCAGAAAATCTGCCGGAAGACCGTATCGTTACCTCCCAGTTATACGGAGGCGATCAGAATATGCGCATCACTCAGGAGATCCTGCTTGGTATCGGAGGGATCCGCGCTCTGCGGGCTCTGGGCATTGAACCTTCCGTTTATCATATGAACGAAGGTCATTCGGCATTTCTTGCACTTGAACTGATCCGTGAAGCCATTCTGGCCGGACAATCGCTGGCGCTTGCAAGAGAACTTGTATCATCGAAATGTATTTTTACCACCCATACCCCCGTTCCAGCCGGTAATGATGCTTTCAGTGAAGATATGATGTTCCATTATTTCGGCGGTCAACTTGAACCCTATAATATCGATTGGGATAATTTTTTCGGTATTGGTAAAGATGTGACCACAGGTTTGTTCAGTATGACCGTTCTGGCATTGAATTGCTCCAAAAGCTCCAATGGTGTCAGTCGCCTTCATGGAGAGGTCAGCCGGAAACTCTGGAATGAAGTGTGGAAAGATGTTCCCCATAATGAAGTTCCTATCACACATATCACCAACGGTGTCCATACCGAAACCTGGATGGCCAAGGATTTTCGAAAACTGTATGAAGATTACCTCGGCAATTGGTCGGATCATCTTGACGACACCGCATTTTGGGAGGGCGTGGATGAAATACCTTCAAAAATACTTTGGGAGACCCATTTATGCCGAAAGTGCCGTTTGGCCGAAGTTGCCAGAGAACATATCCGTAACCGTGATAAACGCAATGGTATTCCCGCACATATCACGGACAACATCTGTTCCAGGATCGATCCGCAAGCCCTGTTCATAGGCTTTGCACGTCGCTTTGCAACCTATAAACGTGCGACACTGATCTTTCATGACGAAGAACGTCTTAAACGCATTCTCAACGACAAAGATAAGCCGGTCGTCATCTTCTTTGCGGGAAAGGCGCATCCTGCGGACCGGCCCGGACAGGAGCTGATCCGGCAGATCTATGAGATGTCCATGCGTGAAGAATATCTCGGTAAGATCGTTCTGCTTGAAAACTATAATATGGCGCTTGCCCGCTATCTTGTCTCAGGTGTTGATATCTGGCTGAACACCCCCCGCCGTCCCCGGGAAGCCAGCGGAACATCCGGTGAAAAGGTTCCCATCAACGGCGGTATCAATTTCTCCGTATTGGACGGATGGTGGAATGAAAGCTATAACGGTAAAAACGGGTGGCAGATCGGAGAGGTCAAGGAATACGACCACCTGGATATTCAGGATCGTGAAGATGCCGCCAGTATGTATTATACGCTTGAAAATGCCATTATTCCCGAATTCTTCGAGACCCGTGAAGACGGCATCTCTCCCGCATGGGTCAAACGGATGAAAGAATCCATCAAATCCATCCTTCCCGTCTATAACACGGCACGCATGGTAAAAGACTATGTTCAGAAACTCTATATTCCTGCAGAAGAATACAGCATCAGGATCACCGCGGATGATCTTGCCGGAGCCAAAGCACTGGCAGTATGGAAAGAAAAAATACGCAATGCCTGGGAACAGATCAGGATCACGGAACTGAATCCGGTGGGTGATTTCACAAATGACCTGAGCATCGAATTGCATGCCGACATTGACCTGGACGGTCTTTCCCCGGAGGATGTCGTAATGGAAGCACTTCTGGTCCGGGAAGGATATGAACATGAAGGGCCGCTGACCATCTGTACAATGAAGTCCAATCAGTCCAAGCATGGGAAACGTTATCGTTACTCCGGTGAATTACAGATACCGAAAGGCGGAAAATATAAGTACGGTATTCGCGTACGTCCGGTTCACCCTCTGCTTAAAGATCCTTTTGAGACCCGCTTGATACGCTGGATGGAGTTTTAGCGGTAGGCGGTAGACCCCGCTTCGCCAAGGCTTCCCAGAGCTGGCGGTAGACGGTAGACGGTAGACGGTAGACGGTAGACGGAATATACAAGAATTCATTAAGTAGTGTATAGTAAAAACAGTTTTACGGACCCTGATTGAAAAACATGTCAATATTGTGTTGATAAAAACCTAAGCCTTTAGAACCCAGAAGATAAGAGGGTAAGAGCAAAAGAGGCCAGGTTGCCTAAAGATGTGATCTGAGGGTCAAAGCCTTAACCTTAACTTCAGACTCAGCATTATTCCTTCTAAATAATATTTTTCGTTTTCAATCAGATTATTTTGTATTAAAATACCTGCGTAGTTCTTTTAGGAGGGAAACTATGATCAAACGTTATAACGGAACGCCCATTAAGACCATTAAGGCCATTAACCGCTTTTTCCCGCATGTTATGCCGAAGCGCAGCGATGCGATCGTTTTCACCGATGTCCGGCTTGAAATGGATAATGCATTGGCCTATTTGAAAAAGATCAATGCCGATCGACCCAAAGACGATCAGATCAAGATCTTTGATCTGTACCTTGCCGCCATTCACCGGCTTTATCTTGAAAGACCGAGGCTTAACCGTTTCATCCTGAACCGGGTTTTTTATCAACGCAATGAGCACTTGTATTTCTTCGTATCCAAACGTGAGATCAGTGATGACGGCGAGGAACGCACCATCGGTCTGAAGCTCGGTCCAAAAGACGGACTCTTTGAGGTTCACGAAAAGGCAAGAAAGTATATCAAAGAATCAAAATCCGGAAAAGCCGATAAAAGCGATGAAAAAGCCGTTGAGGTCCTGATGAAGTTCCCGCGCTGCTTTGTGAAGTTCTTTTCCTGGTTCATGTACGGCGTGCTTGATCCCTTGAATCTAATGCCAAAAAGTCTTGCGTCCACAGACTCCCTGCACGGTTCGGCCTATATTGCCAATCTGGGCAGTTTCGGCGTGACCAACCCGCCATATCATCATTTGTACAACTACGGTGATATATCGATATTCTTTGTGCTCGGAGCACTGCTTAAAGAAGCGGTGGTCAACCAGGAAAACGGTGAGATAGAGATCAAAACGATCGTTCCCATCCGTGCAAGTGTGGATGAACGGATCGCTGACGGTGTTTACTTCAACAACTCATTCCATGTCCTGAACGATTTTATCCAGAATCCGGAAAAACTGGAAAAGATCCCTGAAGACGCAAAAAACCCTTATCCGGGTGTAAAATTCAAAAAGAAGCAGTGATCTGATCTCCCGATCTATAATTCCGGTACGGGTATAATTGCCATTGCAAGAATAATTAAAAGCATAAATAGTATTATGACCTGTTTATTTTAAAGATCCCAATGTTCTTTTAAAATATACTCTTCATGTTTTTCTCTGATACTAATGATTTTAAGGATTAATATATCCCAAAGATCTTCTTTTAATTTTTCTCTATGATCCGTTCTTTCCCCGTGCATGCATAACCAGAGGTTTTTTTCCGTTCTTCATAACTTTAAATGCCTTAATGATGGCTTCGGCATTCTCAAACGGCACCGTTATAAAAGAAAAATTATCCATGACCTGAATATCCGTAATATCTTTTGGTTTGACGGGAAAGGTATCTCTGACGAGTTTTTCGAGACTTTCCGGTCGTAGCTTGTCTTTTTTACCCAAAGCAACAAAGAGTCGCGCTTTGCCGTGTTTGTTGATATCCCGTTCTGAAGCAACGGACTCCTTGATTTTTCCGTATATGCCGGGATCCAGTTCTTCATTAAAAGCATAGCTTAACAGTGCGGAAAGTATCTTTATGGGTTTATTGGTCTCCAACAGTTCCTTTGCCCATGTGTAATATTCCGTTCCGATATCATCATCCAGCAGGGCATTGAGATCCGCGCTGATCTTTTGTTTTTTTACGCTGATAATATCATGTACCGATGGGATTACGGAACGTTTGATGGGCGTTTTTGTTACGCTTTGTATGTACATCAATTTTTTGTATTCGCTGGGTGTAATGAAGGTAATGGCCGTACCTTCGTTCCCGGCCCTGCCGGTGCGGCCGATACGGTGGACATAGGATTCGGGATCATGCGGTAAAGCATAGTTGATGACGTGTGAAAGGTTATTCACATCAATACCGCGTGCAGCCACATCCGTTGCAACCAATATATTGATGCTTTTTTTCTTGAAACGGTTCAGTGTGCGTTCACGCTGCGCCTGTGAAATATCACCATGGATCGCTTCGACATCATATCCCCTGCTCAGTAAACCCGTAACCAGGGAATCCGCATCCTGCTTGGTGCGGCAAAAGACCAGTCCGTAAAAATGATCTTCAAAATCGATGATACGACAAAGAGCATCAAATTTCTCGGAGGACTTTACCTCAAAATAAATTTGTTCGGTCAAATGCGTAATGGTATACTCTTCCTTCGCCTTCAGCAATTCATAGCCGTTCATGTATGTACGTGCAAGTTCACGGATCCGCTCCGGCATGGTGGCGGAGAACAGCAATGTCCTTTTATCCGGATTGGTATGCTTCATGATCTCTTCCATGTCCTCAATGAAACCCATGTTCAGCATTTCATCCGCTTCATCCAGGATAAGATGTTTAATATGCCTGAGATCCAGTGTGCGACGCTTCAGGTGATCGATGATCCGGCCGGGGGTTCCCACTACGATCTGCACACCTTTTTTCAGGCGTCGTAATTGCTGATCGATGGATTGGCCGCCGTAGATCGGCATGATCTGTATTGGTGTAGCTCCTCTGAGTGAATATATTTCTTCAGATACCTGTATCGCCAGTTCACGGGTCGGGGTCAGGATCAGTGCCTGAACCCCGCGCTGAGCAGGATCAAGTAAATCGATCAGAGGTAAGCCGAAAGCAGCGGTTTTCCCCGTACCGGTCTGGGCCTGCGCAATAATGTTCCTGTCCTGTTTCAGCATGACCGGAATGGTCATCATCTGAATGGCCGTCGGTTCCTCAAAACCTTTTTCACGGATCGCCGAAAGACTGTTATCGGAAAGACCAAGGTCTGTAAATGTTTTTTTCTGTGTCATGATTTTCTCTTTTATATTTAAATAATGTTCTATTCGTACGAACAGGCGAACATACTGCTCAATCTGTCAAAAAGATAATGATTTTTTACTTTTCTTTGTGATTTCCGAACTATGCGTAATAGGATTTATATTGCTATATTACAGGCACTTGTAGCACCATCTGCGTATCAATCGTTGCTGTATTTGATGTTCATTCTGTGATCCGGCGGCAATTTCATTCAAACTTTCAGTGCGTTTTTATAAGCCTTCAATGTACGTTCACGTGCGTCGGCATGGTTTACGATCTTTTCAATATAACGGTCTTGTCTGTAATCCGGGATCCAGGTTTTGATATATAGACAATCTTTATCATGTTTTTTTTGCTGTGTCTCGGGATTAAAAATTCGGAAATAAGGCGCCGCATCACAGCCGGTTCCGGCCGCCCACTGCCAGTTGCCATTGTTTGATGAAAGCTCATAATCTAAAAGCTTTTCCGCAAAATAGCGTTCCCCCCAACGCCAGTCGATCAGCAAATGTTTGCATAAAAAGCTTGCCGTGATCATTCTGACACGGTTATGCATATATCCGCTTTCGTTCAATTGCCGCATGCCGGCATCAACAAGGGGATAGCCCGTTTCTCCCCGGCACCAAGCGGTAAAATCCTTTTCATTATTCCGCCATTCAATGCCATCGTATTTTCTTCTGAAATTTGTATGGACCACCCTGGGATAATGGAACAATATCTGCATGAAGAATTCCCGCCAGATCAGTTCGCTTAGGAATACATCCTGCTGCTGCGGTATTAATCCGACGATCTCCCGGATGCTGACCGTTCCAAAGCGCAGGTGCGGACCAAGATATGTACCTCTGTCCATTGCGGGGAAATCCCGTTCTTTTTCATATCGATCAAGATATTCCATCGTGTGGGTTTTTACCCGGATCGGGCTTTCCTTAATATTCAGTGCAGCCCTTTCCGGAAAAGGCAGATCGCAGGGATAATATTTTTCCGGCGGCATGGCATTATCGGGAATGCCGGCCGTTTTAAATTTTTCCAGCCATTTATTCTTATAGGGTGTAAAAACGGTATAGGGCATCCCGTCCTGTTTGACGACCTCGTCTTCTTCAAAGACAACCTGATCTTTATATGTATGAAAAATTATTCCCTGTTTTGCCAGAACATCGGCAAGTTCCTCATCCCGAAGAATGGCATCGGGCTCATAGTCCTTATTAGCATACACTTCTTTAAGGTTATATGTACGGAGGAGTTCTTCGAATATGTCTACAACCTTCCCCCTTTTACACAACAAAGAACTTCCCCGCATACGAAAGTATGTATGCAGTTCTTTTAAACAATCGTATATAAAATTCACACGCGCATCGTCCGGCGGGAGGTCTTTCAGAACGGAAGGATCAAAAATAAATAAGGGCAATACGGGTAATCCGCTTCGCAAGGCTGCATTTAGAGCGGTATTGTTTTGTATCCGCAGATCGCGGCGAAACCAGAGAAGGGCAATAGCTTCCTGCCTCTGTTTCGTATTTCTTCCTTCATCGTTCATAATACAGCCTCTCTTCGCCTTGCGCCTGAATGAATGCACAACCCTCGTACATATTGTAACCATTTTCATTTTCAATATGCAGGCGTATTTTCATCGGATAAAGTATATCGGACATTGTATCAGAACATATTTCCGTCGTAAGCCATATCGTTAAAATGCCCCCGGGATATTCAATTCGATACGAACGATCCTTCCCCTTTTCCGGAAAAGGGATCTGCGGTATAGGTAATTCAATATCCTCTCCCCTTCCATCAATGATTGAGAACGTTACATGCCGGCCTGGAAATAAAGTTAATGACCAAAACGGTTCCACCCCATGCGCTTTCAAATATCTTTCCGTTTCTTTATCGTGGTCCTGCTCTTTTTTTAGAATATAGTTCTCCGCAAGTTCTCCTTCTATGGTATTCCCGGCAATATCAAGCATGCGCAAATGACGATTTTTTCTGTTAAATAAGTTCATTCCGGTGTCCGGTGCTTTATCCAGAATAATCATGCCTCCATTATCGATATTATACAAACCGTACCGGATAAAGACCGATGCTTCATGATCCCGGTATATTATTTGTTCCAGATACATGCTGTCCGTTCGGAATTCGATCTCATAATCGATAGCCGAACAGGAAGCACAGGGCAATTCCCCTGCATATCGGCCGGTAATATGGTTTTTTTGAACAGTCGAACAGGACATGAAGAACATAAGGAGCGGCAGCATGATCTTTATAACGGGATGCATGATTTCTCCGGAATTTTTTAATGCTTTAATATAAGTAATAATTATAGCAATCCCTTGTATAAAGCGTTACAAATGGAAAAACCCGAAGCTATGCTCCGGGTTTTTGTGATCGGTCCGACACTGTGCCTGAAGTATATTTTTACTGTGCTATCCAGCCGCCATCGGCAACCAGAATGGCTCCATTCACGAAGCTCGCATCATCGGAAGCAAGGAACAGGGCTGCTGTGGCGATCTCGTTCGCCTCTCCGTATCGCGGGTTGGTCGCCATACCGGGAAGTATCTGTTCGGTCGCAAGTTTTGGCAGTTTCTCCATATCAATATCTTTTGCCATATTGGTTGCAACTCCACCCGGCGCAATGGCATTGCAGCGAATGCCTTTTTTGGCATACATGAATGCCGTATTCTTGGTCAATCCCATCAATGCATGTTTACTGGTCGTATACGCCGCTCCGGCCCTCGCGCCGCGCAGACCGCCAATTGAAGAAATATTGATAATATTTCCGCTGCCTTTTTTCAGCATAATATTGACGGCACTGCGTGTTGCCCAGAAGGGACCGTTCACATTGATATCCATTACCTGTTTCCATACATCGTCTGTAACATCGCCGACCGCATCCATTTTATCCATAATGCCGGCATTGTTGACAAGTATATCGACGGTACCGTATCGGTCAACGGCAATATCGAATATTTTTTCAACCTCATTCTGCTTTGCCATATCTGCTGTCATTATCGTGACATCACCGCCTGCATTGCGGATCTCCTTCTCCAGACTGTCCAGGCCCTTCCGGTCAATATCCGTGGCTACAACCTTACTTCCCTGGGCAGCAAAAAGCAAGGCAATGGAGCGACCCATTCCCGAAGCGGCACCGGTTACGACCGATATCTTGTTCTCCAGTTTTTTCATTTTAATCTCCTCCTTTTTATTATCGCATTATTGCAATATGTATAACTGTTTTATATGCCGCACATGGGTACATGTTCCGTAAATACGTAATAATCGAAAATATATTATTAAATAATATCAGGTCAATTGACAGCTATACTCTGATCAGACAAAGAGATAGATCGATAAAAAGTGACACATGCTGCCTGCCAGAACAAAAAGATGGAAGATGGCATGATTGTATGTGATCTTTTTCACTCCGTAGATAACGGCACCGAGCGTATAGGCAATTCCGCCGGCAAGCAAGAGCACAACACCCGCCGGCGACAGATGCTCCATAAGCGGATTGATCGCCGTTATAATGACCCAGCCCATCAAAATGTACATGACGGTCGAAAGGATATTGTATCTTCCGGTCAGAAATAACTTGAGCACGATACCGATGATCGCGCAGAGCCAGATAAATGAGAACATCAGCCAGTTTATCGGCGATGGAAGGACGATCAGTGTAAAGGGAGTATAGGTGCCCGCGATCAGTACATAGATCGAAGCATGATCAAGGATCTGTAGCAGTTCGCGCCGCTTCCCCGCTTTTGCACCATGATACATGGTTGATGCACCGTAAAGCAGGATCAGACTGAGACCGAAAACGATAAAAGTCAGGATATGCAGGACAGTACCGATCTGCACCGCGCGCAGGATCAGAAGAATCAAAGCGGCAATACTCAGAATGAAACCGCTCCCGTGGGTTATTACATTCAGTCCCTCTTCTCTTTGCCCATATCTCCCGGTTCTGTCCTTTTCCATGCAAGATCCTTTTTAAATGCATTTTATTCCCATGATTTTGCAGCCAAAGTTACAATATTCTTTCTTAAAAGCTACTTTTTTATCGTTTATCTCCCAGAAACGTCACAATACCGGCCTTCAGCTATGAATGAAATATTTTGAGTGTTTTCATTTGCGGATTTTGTTCACTATATTAGGCTGGTTTTTTAAAGATAAGGATATCAAATGAGAGAAATAACAGTTTTTACGTCACAACGCCACCCTGTGTTCATCCTATTGTTCACCGGAATAATGCTATGCTCAATGGTTTTTGCTCAAAACTGGGCGGAAAATACTGCAATGTTCAATCCCAGCGGGGTACCGAGTCTGCCCTTCTCCCAACCGCGTTTTGCGGACCTGGACGGGGATGGCGATCTTGACCTGATCATCGGGAGCATTTCTTCCGTTCCGCATTACATGACCAATATAGGCACCTCCACTTCCCCCAAGTTCATGCACGTAGAAAATATTTTTGAGAATGTGTCCTCAATTGATGCGGAGATGGCCATTTTCTACGATATAGATAATGACGGCGATCTGGATATGATCTGCGGCGGACATAACGGTCTTAATCTGTATCGCAATATCGGAAACGTCTACTATCCGGTTTTTGAAAAGGTGGATAATTATTTTTCCGGTATCGATGCAAGCCGTTATCCCATTCCGGATATGGCAGATGTCAATAATAACGGAAAACCCGATCTGGTTCTCGGCTTCAGTGAAGACGGTACCGTAAAGGTCTATTACAATATCGGCAGCGACAGCGTGGCCGTTTTTTCGGAATCAAATTCCATCACCCTCGGAGATGCCGGTTTATATGCCTATCCGGTTTTCTGTGATCCCGATCATGACGGTGATTTTGATATTCTGGTTGGACGCGACGGTATGGGACTGATCTATTATCAGAATATCGGAACACCCGAGAGTCCCAACTGGCAGCAGAATACTTCAGTTTTTGCAGGTCTGGCGACCGAAGGCTATTTCAATTCTCCCGTATTGGCGGATATCAGCGGAGACGGAAAGCAGGATCTGATCTACGGAACGGCGAACGGTCCGCTGACCTATTACCGGAACACCGGTACCCTCTCCTCGCCCACCTGGACCAAGAATACCTCACTTTTCGGAGGTATCATCGATGTCGGAGGAGCCAGTACGCCCTTTTTCTACGATTTTGACGGAGATGGTGATCTGGATATGATCTCCGGCAGTCAGATGGGAGATATCAAATATTATGAAAATGTCGGTACGGCGCAAAATCCCGCATGGAAAGGCAGTCATACGTATTTTGCGAATTTAAAACATTCCATCTACTCTTCCGTAAGTTTGGGTGATATTAACGGAAACGGACTTCCCGATGCTTTGGTCGGGGATCTTTCCGGGAATATCTATCTTCATGAGAATACCGGAACCGGATTTCAGAAAGCCTCCAACGCCCTCATTATCGATAATATCGGCGGATGGGCTTCCCCGTTGTTCATAGACATGGATAAGGATGGTGATCTGGATATCGTTGCGGGAAATGAAGACGGAGATCTCTTCTATTATGAGAATCAGGGTACTCCCACACAACCAATGTGGACCGAGATCAGAGGATATTTCAGCGGAATAAATGTCAGGAGCTGCGCCGTCCCCGCTTTGGCCGATCTGGATTTTGACGGGGATTACGATCTTGTGACCGGAAATTCATGGCGCCAGATCCAGTATTTCGAAAATCAAAGCGGTGTGTGGGTCGAAGATACGACCATGGTTGCCGGTATTGTGGGCGGACAGAACTGTTCCCCCGCTTTTGCGGACCTTGACGGTGATGGCGACCGGGACCTTATTCTGGGAAATTATGACGGAACATTTGCCTATTATGAGAACCTTCAGCCCGTGGTTGCGATCTCAGAGAAGCCGGTGCTGCCTGCTGTATTCGAATTGAATAATTATCCCAATCCCTTCAACCCCTTCACGCTTATCAGCTACTATGTGCCGGAAAATGGAGAGATAACGCTGGAAATGTACGACCTGAGCGGGAAACACCTGAAAGTACTTTCCGAAGGGCAGCGGGATGCGGGATATTATCGTCTGCATCTTCATGCGGAGGCAGACATGGCTTCGGGGATCTATCTCCTGCATCTGCGATCAAACGGCAATACGGTGGCAAGTAAGAAAATTACATTGTTAAAATAAAAAATATATTACAGATCCCGTGACTGCCTGCATCGCAGTGTCTCTACGATCTTATCGCGTATATCTCTGGCTTCGGGGATCGGATAGAGCATGCCGTCATGCAGCATGCCTTCGTATTCATAATACCTTACACGAAGACGGGTAAAATCCGCTCTGACCTTCAGTTTCCTGCAATCCGGAAGCAGGATATCCGCCGTCCCGATAAAGATGGTGATGGGTGCCAGTCCTTCAAGTTTACCGTACAGCGGACTCACCCGCGGATCCCGTGTATCAAGCCGGCCCGCATATTGCTGACCGGATTCAATAAGTCCCTCCACATTCAGCAGTGGATCATCCTTATCGACCTGTGTGATCTTGGGGTTGGACATGGTGACATCCAGCCAGGGTGAAAGCAAAATGATCTGTCCCGGCTGTTCAATACCATTATCCCGTAATTGCTGCGCCAGGGCCAAAGCCATACCGCCGCCTGCAGAGTCGCCCATCAATGTAAGATTTTGCGAACCCGCAATTTTCATAACCTTCTCATATAAGGGGATCATTATCTTGAAAACATCTTCTACATGATATTCGGGGGCTAGTGGATAATCCGGTGCGATCACCGTCGCGTTCAGGCGCTCTGCCAGACTGCCCATATATAACCAGTGCGGTAAGGTAAAATTCACCACATAAGCTCCGCCGTGCAGATACATAATGTGTTGATCGCAAAGTGCTTCTTTGGCGGCGATGGTCCAGATATTCCGTCCCATGAACGCTTCGGAACGGATATCGTACTTGCTTTCCATAAATTTCGGCGGCCGGACCGGGATCTTCTTATTCAGCATTTTCATATAGTTCTGAAAGGTCATCTTGTGCTTAATACCCGCCAGACGCAGATTGGCCGCGATCATCCGGGCCGGGAGACTGGGTTGTTTTTGTGCTTTCATGTTTAAATATACATAAACCCAACATCATATAATAGACAAATCGATTATTACAATCCATCTTTGCTTCTTTGCTTCTTTGCTTTTTAGCTTCTTAGCTTACTTGCTTCTTAGCTTTTTTGCTTCCAAAACAATGAATTTTTCTCTATCTTCTACTTTGTAACATAATAATGAATCATGGAGTATCTATGCTTATCGAATCCATATCGGGCATACGCGGAACGGTCGGGGACAGTCTGACACCCCCGGTGATCACGGAATACGCCGCCGCATTTGCACAATGGGCGGGAAAAGGCACGATCGTACTGGGCCGGGATTCCCGGGTTTCGGGCAAGGTCATCGCGGATATCTTTGCCCGCACTTTGCAATGGATGGGACTGGATGTGATCGATATCGGTATTGTGCCGACACCCACCGTGCAGCTTCTGACCGAAAAATGGGAAGCGCGCGGCGGGATCGCCATTACGGCCAGTCATAATCCTTTTCCCTGGAACGGGATTAAGTTTATCGATAGCACGGGACTTTTTCTCGACGCGGAACAGGTCACCACGGTCCTGAACCATAAAAAGGCCGGAAATCCCGCATACAAAGCGGCCGGTGAGTTCGGTGAATACAATAAGCATCAGGACGCGATCGCATTGCACGTTGAAAATGTTCTTAAAATACCCTATATCGATATTGAGACCATTCGTGCGCGTCAATTCAAGGTAGTCGTTGATGCCGTCAACGGCGGCGGTTCCATCGCTCTGCCAACGCTGCTGCTTGCACTGGGTTGCGAAGTGATCGAGATCAACTGCGTACCGGACGGTCATTTCCCCCATACCCCGGAGCCTTTGCCGGAAAATCTGACGGATCTGCTGAAAGCCGTAAAAAAACACAAGGCCGACATTGGACTGGCGGTCGATCCGGATGCCGACCGGCTGGCGGTGGTGGATGAAAAAGGTAACTATCTCTCCGAAGAGTACACGCTGGTTATGGCCACAGAGGTGGTGCTCTCGCAAACAAAGGTTAAAAATCCCAAGGTGGTTACGAATCTTTCCACGACCCTGGCGGTCACGAACATTGCCGAACAGTACGGCGCGGAATGTCTGCGTACGGCCATCGGCGAGATCAATGTCGCCAAAAAGATGAAAGAGGTCGGCGCGGTGATCGGCGGCGAGGGCAACGGCGGGATCATCTCCCCCGATTCGCATCTCGGACGCGATTCACTGGTCGGCGCGGCCATGGTCCTGCATTTCCTGGCCATGGACGAACGTCCCATGAGCGAAAAATTCGCGGCCTTTCCACAGTACAAGATGGCTAAGAAAAAGATCGACATCGGAAAGAACGATCCCGATGCCATTCTGGAAGCATTGAAAAAGGAATTCGCGCATGAGGACTGCAATACGGTTGACGGACTCAAGATCAGCCGGGCGGACCGCTGGGTGCATTTGCGAAAATCGAATACCGAACCGATCCTGCGTGTGTACAGTGAGGCACCGACCGCAGAAGCGGCCGATGAACTGGGAGAGCAATTCCTGAATGAGATCAAAAAAAGAATGGGATAAGAACATGAACCTTGCAAAATACATCGACCATACTCTGCTCAAACCGCAGGCAACAAAGAAAGACCTTAACATACTGTGTACGGAGGCCATCGAACACGGCTTTGCCGCTGTTTGCGTAAACCCCTGCAATGTCCGTTATTGTGCGGATCTTCTCAACGGTTCCGGTGTGAAACTTGCCTCCGTGGTCGGCTTTCCATTGGGAGCCTCCTTGGCCGGAATCAAGGCTGCCGAGACCATCCGTGCCATTGCGGACGGAGCGAACGAGATCGATATGGTCATCAATGTCGGTGCCCTGAAAGACGGTGAGGATGAGGCGGTCCTGGAAGATATTATTGCCGTGGTAAAGGCGGCTGTAGGAAAGACCGTAAAAGTCATTATTGAAACCTGCCTTTTAAACGACAACGAAAAAGTAAAAGCCTGTCAACTTGCAAAAGAAGCCGGCGCGCATTTTGTGAAGACCTCTACCGGTTTCAGTACGGGCGGCGCAACGGTGGAAGACGTAAAGCTCATGAAAGAAACCGTCGGCAGTACGATGGAGGTCAAAGCCTCCGGAGCTGTCCGCAGTTACGATGATGCCATCCGCATGATCGAAGCCGGTGCCACACGTATCGGAACCTCTTCGGGTGTCTCGATCGTAAAAGGCGAAAAAGGCGAAAGCGCGTATTGATTTCCTGTTGGATTTAACAGCCCCTTTCCCTATATTCGCCCGTCATGCATGCAGCCGTGGCGGAATTGGCAGACGCACCAGACTTAGGATCTGGCGCCCTCAGGGTGTGGGAGTTCGACTCTCCCCGGCTGTACGAAAAATAAAAAGTGAACTTTAACATACATGAATATTTTAAATTCTTTCCGTTCATCGCTGTCCGTATTCCTCACAGTCATCATCCTGTTCTCTTTTTTTGCTTGTAAAGCGAAGGGAATAACGGATATGACAGAAGAAGCCGAAGCTGCCGGATATCTGCCGGATATGCAGCGACTGAAAACACATTACGCGGAAATAATATCTGTGATCGATGTCACAGAACTGGATACGGCCATATTGATCGACGGCTATGATAACAAGCTGTTTCTTGTACATTCCAATGATAATGATCTAAAGATCATCGCGGAGTACGATATTTCCGCATCGAAATACGGTTACGGATACGAGCGCGGCAGTAATCAGACACCCTGGGGAGTTCACCGCATAGCCGGGAAATACGGCGAGGGGCAACCGTCCGGGATGTCCTTTTATGACCGCCGGCCGACCGGGAAGATCGCAGAGATCTATACCGACAGTACCGATGTGGATGAAGATCCCGTTACAAGCCGGATATTCTGGTTGCAGGGACTGCAGGATATCAACCGTACATCTTACTGGCGCTTTATCTATATTCACGGGACCCACGAGGAAGGCCTGATCGGCACACCTCAATCCAAAGGCTGCATCCGTATGAAAAATGATGATGTGATCGCATTATTTGACCAGGTACCAACCGGGACCTATGTAAATATTATCCGGCCCTTACCGGAGAATGAATCGCTTACGGAGGAAGAATGAAAAAAATATGTGTTGTCGGCACGGGATATGTCGGACTTGTTACCGCGGCCGGACTGGCGGATTTTGGAAATTCCGTGATCGGGGTCGATATTGATGAATCCAAGATCGACATCCTGAAAAAAGGTGGTATTCCCATTTATGAACCCGGTTTGATCGAGGTGGTTCAGCGTAATGTACAAGCCGGTCGATTGTCCTTCACAACCGATATAGACACAGCTATTAAAAAATCCAAGGTGATCTTCTCAGCCGTCGGTACGCCACCCGGAGAAGGCGGTGAGGCCGATCTCCGTGCCGTCTGGACGGTTGCCGCCTCCTTTGCGAAAAATCTGAATGAATATAAGGTCTTTATCAATAAATCGACCGTACCTGTCGGTACCGGAAAAAAAACAAAAGCATTGATAGAAAAATATTGTCCGCAAGGATCGAGTTATGACGTTGTTTCCAATCCGGAATTCCTTCGCGAGGGATCGGCGGTAGGTGATTTTTTAAATCCCGATCGTGTCGTGGTCGGAAGCCGCAGTAAACGTGCCCAAGATATCATGAAAGACGTCTATCACGCGCTGATCATCCGGGGTGTCCCTTATGTGGAAACCAATATCGAAAGTGCGGAAGTGATCAAATATGCCTCTAACGCCTTCCTCGCCGTTAAGATCACTTTTATCAATGAGATCGCAAATCTCTGCGATATCGTCGGTGCGGATGTGAATGAAGTGGCCAAGGCCATGGGAATGGATGGCCGTATCTCACCGAAATTCCTGCATGCCGGGCCCGGATACGGCGGAAGCTGTTTCCCGAAAGATACCATGGCTTTGGTGGAGATCTTCAAGGAACATGGCGTGCAGACCCGTCTTGTAGAGGCTGCCATCGAAGCGAATGAATTACAGAAGCAGGGTGTGGTCGCTAAGTTGAAATCCGTCATGCCGGACCTGAAAAACAAGACCATTGCCATTCTCGGTCTCGCCTTTAAACCCAATACGGATGATACGCGTTTTTCACCCTCAAAAGTTGTGATCCCCTTACTTCATGCCGAAGGCGCACGGGTCCAGGTCTTTGATCCCGTGGCATCGGATGATTTCCGCCGGGATTTTCCGGACCTTGATTACAAGAAAAATGTTTATGATGCCATAGAGGGTGCCAATGCGCTTATTCTTATGACGGAATGGAACGAATTCCGCAGTCTGGACCTGAAACGGGTCAAATCTCTCCTGAGATCACCGGTTTTCATTGATACACGGAATATTTACGATCCGCGTGATATGAAAGAAAAAGGTTTTACTTTTGTCTGTACCGGACGCTCGAAATGCTTTGAATAGGTTTATGCCGATGAAGATCATCGAAACATGCATTCCGGATATCATCCACCTCCGCCCCGATGTGTACAGGGACAAGCGCGGTCTTTTCGTTGAGACTTTCAGAGACGAACGTTACGCCACATTCGGTATCCATGGTCCTTTTGTACAAGACAATCTTGTTCATTCGCATAAGAACGTGTTTCGCGGACTGCATTTCCAGTTACCGCCTTATGAACAGGCAAAACTGATCACGATGATACACGGAGAGATCCTCGATGTGGCACTGGACCTGCGAAAAGATTCGAAAACATATCTGAAAACGGAACTAATAAAAATTTCCGCTGAGGATCACGATCAGCTATTTATCCCGGCCGGTTTCGCCCACGGATATTATGTCCTGTCCGAACAATCCATTATCAGTTACAAAGTGAGCAATGCTTATGCCCCGGATCATCAGGGCGGCATTCACTGGAACAGTCCCGAGGTCGGACTACGTGAAATGATCAAAGACCCGCTTCTCTCGGAACAGGACAAACATTTACCGTTTCTGAATGATCTATTATCAAAAAATTTATTTTAGTTTTGGACTATCTCATATAATTTTTTAAAATAGCCTGCTTTTAAGGATAAATTATTCAAACATAATATGGAGTTTCAATGCGTTTTCTGGATAAGTTAAAAACAAAAGACACCCGCTTTTGCGTTATCGGACTTGGATATGTCGGACTGCCGCTGGCAGTGGAAGTTGCTAAAGTTGGCATCCCTGTGACCGGTATTGAAATTGATCCCGAAAAGATCGAAAAAGTTAACAAAGGTATCAACTATATCGGCGATGTGAACGATAAGGAACTCAAAGAGGTTGTTGAAAAGGGTCTGTTGACCGCAACGCTTGATTTTAGTGTTATCAGGGACATGGATGTTGTAAGCATCTGCGTTCCCACGCCGCTGAATAAGCTCAAAGATCCGGATATGTCGTTTATCACTTCCGCACTGGAAGAAATTGAAGAGTTCCTTCATAAAGATATGGTCATCATTCTCGAATCCACGACCTATCCGGGTACGACGCGGGAATACATGCTGCCAAAACTTGAAGCTTCCGGACTGAAATGCGGTAAGGATTTTTATCTTGCCTTTTCACCGGAACGCGTGGATCCCGGCAACCCGGTTTATCTGACGAAGAATACCCCGAAAGTGCTGGGCGGCATTACGCCGGCTTGTACGGAACATGCGACAGCCATCTACGATCAGATCTTTGATGAGATCGTTTCCGTCAGTTCCGCCGAAGCAGCGGAAATGGCCAAGTTGCTGGAAAACACCTTCCGCATGATCAATATCGGACTGGTGAACGAACTGGCGATCATGTGCGACCGTCTGGGTGTGGATGTGTGGGAGGTCATTGATGCCGCCGCAACCAAACCCTTCGGCTTTATGAAATTCTATCCGGGTCCCGGACTGGGCGGTCACTGCATTCCCATCGACCCGCATTATCTCAGCTGGAAAATGAAAACCCTGAACTATAAGACAAAGTTCATCGATCTGGCCGCTGAAGTGAATACTTCCATGCCGGAATATGTCGTTCAGACCCTCATGGAAGGTCTTAATATGCATGTCAAGGCACTCAATAAATCCAATATTATGATCCTCGGCATGGCCTATAAGAATGATATCGATGATCTGCGTGAATCGCCGGCATTCGATGTCTACAAACTGCTTGAACAACGCGGTGCCACGGTCTGTTACCACGACCCCTATTGTCCGAAATTCGCCTGGAATGGCGGATATGTCGAATCCCTGCCCCTGACGAAAGAACTGCTTGCTTCCCTTGACGCGGTCGTGATCACCACAGCGCATAAAGGCATCGATTATCAGTTCATTGTTGACAATGTACAGCTTGTGATCGACAGCCGGAACGCGACCAAAGGATTAAAAAATATCGAAGGTAAGGTGCTGCGTATGGGCGGCGGCCGCAATCTGGATGAATAATGTGCTTTTGAATATATCTGCCCCGTTCAATGAACGGGGTTTTTTATTTAAAAAATGAAACCCTTACATCTTTACATTCATATCCCCTTCTGCCGCAAAAAATGCGCCTATTGTGATTTTTACAGTCTGACCTCCGAAGAACGCATACCCGATTACATGCATGCACTGAAGTGTGCGCTGCGTGCGCATGCAAAAGATCTCGACAGTAAATACGAGATCAATACCATCTATTTCGGCGGGGGCACTCCAAACATATTAAGCGGCAAACAACTGAACGAAATTTTTATCTGCATCAGGGAAAATTTCCATCTTGCGAATAACACCGAATGTACGATCGAGATCAATCCGGAATTTTCATCCTCAGCCGAAGCCCTTCAGGCGCTCAGGGATATCGGGTTCAACCGTCTTTCCATCGGGATACAATCACTCAGTGACCGCGATTTTGGGGTGCTGGGACGTCTGCACACGGCGGATACGGCAATGCGCTGTGTGAAACATGCCCGAACAGTATTTGATAACATATCCCTTGATCTGATCTATGCCGTTCCCGGACAATCGCGTGAAGTTCTTAAACGGAATATTGACCGGATCCTGTACTTCTCACCCGAACATATTTCCGCTTACAATCTTACTTACGAACCCGGGACACCCCTTACAACAGCGGTTGAGAACCGGGAGATCACCACGGCCGATGAAGAAAGCGAGCGCTCGGATTTTCTTTTTATTCATGAATATCTTACAACACGCGGATATGAACATTACGAGATCTCCAATTTTGCCCGCCCGGGCTTTCGCAGTCGGCACAACAGCGCCTACTGGAGCAAGCATGACTATCTTGGCATCGGTCCCTCCGCGCACTCAAAGATCGGGGACCTGCGCTGTTCTTACCACCCGGATCTGCAGGCATTCCTGCAAAAACCCGAACACTTTCACACCCGGGAAGCTGCAAGCGAAGCGGATATTCTCATCACGCGTCTGCGCACAAGCGAGGGACTGATGATCGATTCAGTTCGCTCAGATACATGGGATACGGTTCTGGACTATGCGAAGGATCATCCCCGATGGTTTATGACGGATGCCGGATCCATCCGCTGTACAAGCGAAGGTTGGCTGATGTTGGATACCATCCTTGAAGAACTGGTTTGAAGAAAGATAAAAGATAAAAGTAAAAAGAAAAAAGTAAGAAAATGTAACTCCCTTGCTCCCTTACTCCCTTACTCCCTTACTCCCTTACTCCCTTACTCCCTTCTTCAAATTCCTGTAAACAGGAGGTCCCAGCTCAGATAAAAGCTGCGTGTAGCGGCCGGCCAGTAATTATCGATACGATCGTCGGGAGAATTGTAATAGGCGTATCCAAAGGTCTCATAGAGAGCATTGAACAGATTGCTGACCCGCAGATCGAGTATATGCCGCATATTTAGAAAAGAGAACGGAATGCGAACTCCGGCATCCGCAACAAAATACGGATCGATGGCAGCGGATTCCGTGTTCATGAAATCAATATACTGCTTCCCGATAAATCTGAGATTCAGCCAGGGTTGAAAATACTCGTGTTGATATATCAGACGTGCCTTTGCCTGGAATGAGGGGAAAGCCGGGATCTTTTTACCCGCATAATCCGCGATACCGCCAAATCCGCCCCAACCGAGCGAATCGGCGCTGAATTCAACAAAATGATTGTCCGCAAGGCTCATATTTGCGTGGACCGTCAATCTGTCGACCGGCACCCTCAGTGAAAATTCGAGCCCTTTATGCAGGGTTTTCGGGGCATTCCCGCGCAGAATGTTATCCGCATCGCGATATCGATAATAGACGGGTATCAGCTCATTCCGGAAATCCATGTAGTAGGCGTTCAGCATGATTTGTACACCGTTCTTTTTGTAATCAAATCCCCATTCCAGATCGACCATCGATTCATGCCGGATCAGCGGATCGGTCACCGTACCCCCGTAAGGATCCGCAACGGCGGGTGTGGAATACGGATCGCTGTCATTATAAATATCATCGCTTGAGGGTTCACGTTTGGAGCTCGATACATGCATAAAACTTGAGATGTGCTCAGTCAGATAATAGCGCACGCCCACATGCGCATCAAGAAAGTGATAGGGAACGATGAAATATGCCGGTGTTGTGAATGCCCCAATGCTATCCTGCTTCACTTCAAAGCGATGCGTCAGATAACGCAGATCACCCTGAATGAACAACCGCTCACTGAGGGAGATCAGATCCTGTACATAAACGGAGAAGGATGATTTCTTTGTCGTATTGTTATAAAAGCGATGGCTTCCACTCAAATAACCATGATCTTCCACATATATGACCTGACCGAAATGCCTTGAACCGTACAGGCGTACATCCGTACCGAAATGCAAGGTGTGTCGCGACCGGTTAAGCGTAAGATTGGCAATGGCACCGCCGTATTGATTATCCAGCCATTTCCGGCGGATCAGATCGGTCTTCACCGTGTCCAGAAGAGCTCCCAGATTGTGTTCTTCCGTGCTTGCCCCGCTGCGAAATTGCTGATAATACCCTTCGCCGCGCACATGGTAGATATTTCCATAGAACTTAAGATATTCATTTAAAAGATGCGTATGGTTAAGATATATCAACGACTGTGTGAACACATCCTGATTGACATCCGCATATCCCCCTTGCATTAAAGTATCGGCATAATAGTTGTAACGCCGGTCATCGGGATCTTTCAGGTCGAATCCGTATTGCGGACTGATACCGTCCCAGGAAAAAAGTGTGACTTCGTTACCATGCAGATATTCGGCACGCGTGACATGGGTTGGCGTCATCCATTCCAGCGCCACCCTGCCGGATTTCTGGTCGGTACCGCTGCCGATGCGGTAACCGTCGGAATTCAGGTCGGACAAACGGAAGGATACCGCAAGTCCCTCTACCGGAAAGGGTTTTCCCGTGTAAGAAACACTGCGTTTGCTCTGCGGTGCCCGTAAGCCATAAGCGTCGATATAATTACCGTATCCGAGCGAAGCCCGGAAACCCGTTTCCTGCTTGGAAATACTGCTTTCAACATTTACACTGCCGCCAAATGCCGCCGATGAAAGTGAATTGCCGATCCCGCGCTGTATCTGCACATCCGAAGCACTGTGAAGGATATCTCCGTGGTCAACCCAGTAAACGGCATGTGCTTCGGGATCGTTGAGCGGAACACCGTTATACATTACTCCGATACGATCTTGCGTGAAACCACGTATATTCAGGTAAGTATAACCGCTGCCGTCCCCCGCATCGGAATAGGCATAAATTCCCGGTTCCATATCCAGAACCATCGGAACATCCTGCTGCCGATAAAGCAGATCGATATCTTCACGTTCCAGGGTACTGAACGCAACGGGTGACTTTCCGCTTATCGCGCGATACGCCGTTACAAGCACTTCATCGGCATTTAAGACAACCGGTTGAAGCAAGATCTCGCATTTCGGGGAGTCACATTTGAGGATCTGTGTTGCAAATCCGATATGCGATACACGAACCTGAACGGGATAATCCTTAACGGACAGAGAAAATTGCCCGTTCCTGTCCGTATAGGTTCCGGTCCGCTCATCGATCAGTTCCACGCCGGCAGCTACAACGGGTTTTTTAGTTTCGGCATTAATCACAATGCCGTTGAGCCTGCCCGATGCAAAGGCAGGATGCAGAAAAGCGCTAAGCGCCAAAATGAGTAAAAGGGGATGTTTCATGTTTTCCTCCGCCGGTATTATCCGGATCAGGTTCAAGGGTTCTTCTCAGCCGACGGAACTTCTCCTTCCGCAGCGCCCCTAACTGCCCACAATTTATAAAATTTTATGACAAAGTCAACTGTTTATTGGAATTGAAATATAATAAGAACGCATAATGGTCGACAGACCGTAGCCCGGATTCGAATGCGCCTCTTTTTTTTGCAGGTCGCTCAAACACACATAAAAAGGCATTATAGCTATATTATAAGGGGTATTATAGGTATCGATATCTACCGGATCTTTATCGTTAATAATATTTCCGGACAAACAAAAAAAGCCCCCGCAGGGGCATGCAATAACGGGGCGCGAATGAGGAACTTTGATTGAAAGACCAGTTACACAAAATTATGCACACCCCCGAATAGAAAATATTTTATCATTTTGTAATACCCTCATTAATAAAATTTAACAAATCATTTTTAAAATTACTATAATGCTTCCCGGTAATCTTTAAAATATTATTTGGATCATAAATTATACTATCTTTAACAATCCAAAACTCATCAGGTTTTCTTGTTGTATATATATTATGAACTGAGTCTTTTCTTTGTATTGTACATCCCGGAATAAAAGTTGCTAAAATGTAATCATTTTCATATTCATTATAGCTATATATTGATTTTGTATGTCTTATTAATATTGTATCTTCCCTAAATGTATTTAATAAATCATCCACAACTTCCATTTTTAATACATATTCATTTACACCAGTTGGTACTGGGAATGGGTATTCTTTTTTTGGTAAAATCTCATCATTAATTACTTTTCCAAGAACAATACCATTTATTCCAGATAAAAAACCCCATGGATAGGGCATTTGTGAAAATTTATTGATTAAACTAATACCGATAGGAGAGGATTCTTTAAAATATTTATTAATCTCACTATTTTTATGTATACCCGAATAATATAAGTAACAAGAAATATATGATCGAGCATATTCTTTTATAAACTTATCAGATGGTAGCATTTCTAAACCTTGTGATTTATATAAATCATATTGCCTCCAATATTCAGACTTTATTGAATCAAGTTTCTGTATTGCAGGTGGATACTCGGAAATGAATGGGTGAGGTTTATCTGCGGGATATTTTCCGTATTTATCTTTTTCCTGTGCAAAAAGCAATGTGCAAAATAATGCAAGCAAGATAATACGCGCCACCCGTAACTTAATAAATGTAGATCTTTTCATTATTTTACCTCCATATTATTTTAGGTCCAGGACTGTAACTTACCTTTTCTCATATCCCAAACATTATTGAAGGGGCCAATACAAGCAAAGACAACACTAATGTTAACAAATATAATTTCAGAATTCTCATTGTGCTTTGTTTTCCTTCATGCTAAAAATTGTCCTTAACGCCTAATATTTTCATCTCTAATCAATCTTCCTTTTCAACTATAAAATCAACTTGATAATTCATATATGCTTTTGATACCACAATACCATATTCAGCTCGTTCAGGCATTTGATAATCCATATCACCAATTATTACCCTATATCTCAAAATATCCGATATAAGTTGTAAGCTTTGTTCTTTTACTCTTACACCATGAGTTTGCCACGTACTTCTTCCGGCAATCACAAATTCTTCATTAAAATCCACCTCCATTGGGCCATTGTAAACTATATATTTCTCATAATCACTTTGATTTGCGATAACCAGTTCAACAGCACTTAACCCGGTACCGTTTGCAATACTATCGACATTTTGGAGATTGCAATTTTCTAGAACTTCAAACGAAGTATTTATAACATCAGTTGAATTGCAGGAAAAAACACCTAAAATCAATATTATGAAAATTATCACGCTTATTGCTAATTTAAGTCTCGAATTATTCATAACATTCTCCATGATTTCACTTTACATAATGGGTTCTGTGCGTCTTCTAAATTACAGTTTAACTACTGTATAATAACATATAAAAGAACATCTTAGGGACTTACTTCATCAACACCATCTTCCTGGAAATGCACCGATCACCAACTTGCAAGCGATAGATATAGACCCCGGAGCTTTGCTTGCCGGCATCCCAAGTAAGGTTCCAATTCCCTGCCTCTCTGAATCCATCAACAAGCGTTTCAATTAAACGGCCTTTTATATCAAAAATCTTTAATTTTATATGCTGTGGTTCCGGAATGGAAAATTCAATTGTGGTGATTGGATTCAGGGGATTTGGGTAATTTTGGGAGAGGGTGAACTGAGCAGGGAAAGTATTTTCTTCTATAGCCACCAATACTTCCCCGTTAGAACTAATCTTGTCTATAGCTACCGTATTACCATATACCATCACAGTTGCATAGCTGCCATCGGTATTTTCAATAATACTGCCTTTCCAGCTATGGCCATATTTGAGAATTGAAGAAAAAACAATATCACCGGTGACTGAAACTTTTACTAAACACACGACGTTTGTTTCTCCATCACTCAATGTTGTATTGACTAAAAACAAATTCGCGCCATCAGAGGCGCTAAGGTCTGCACGAGCCACACCAAGATCTACATCTCTGTAAAGATACTCTCCCGAGGAGTCTATACGCGATACTTCCCGATCAAGTGAATAATCACCGGGATAAAGTGTAACGCTTCCATCGTTATTTGCAATAATTTCAGGGCGTTCATAAACGGGATCGGATGACATCTTACCCAATCCTACATCAAACACGACAGGCGATTCCCATATAGCATGCAATTGATCGTTGAAACGATGAAGTTCCAGTGTATTGGTTGATTCTTCCGAATGCCTTATTCCAAATAAAAAGCCATGACCATCACAATCGAACTCTAAAATATTTGAATTTACCGTATCAGCAGGTTCATCTATATCATCAAAAATTTGAGTAATATAAGAAGCGGGCCATTTTCGAATATAAAGTGCGTTTTGATCACGGTGCATCTCCATATCGAGACTATGGTAAAATTCTCCGTCTCCAGCCGGACTGCTGACGATCCCATCCGGGGAAATTTCCCTTAAGCAACCATAGTAGTTCCCCCACGGCAACATAATGGGAGGAGTATATTTATCATAGACCACAATAAAATCACCGGCGGGCGTCAATTCGGACATTGCAAATGCTATCGAGTCAGCATAGGTGTCAACAATATTTCCCGGTGCATCCCAAAGCGCGTCTCCGCTTGAATTAAAGCGTTGTGCGTATAAAGTTTTGTTTGCGGTGTTATTATACAGAACATAGACACCCCCCTCTCCATCGGAAAAAGCCGTTTCCAATAAGATCGAACTGTCACTGACCCCAAGCGGCTCCTCTTTTGCGATCTCCCCTGAAGAAAAATACATATAAGACGAATTATTATTCCTGATCAACATATGCATATTCCCATTTTCGGCGGGGAATATTTCTCCACAGCTGCCATTCCTTACGATAATTGATGCAAAAGCACTGGAGTTCAATAATATGAGCAATAATACGATAAGCATACGGATAACGATTGATTTTCTCATAATATTTGCTTCATGTTTTAATAATACTATACATCTTAAAAGTTGCTCTGAGAGATTTCACTGTAAGCGAAAAGACACATTCCAATTCATCCGGTTTATGATGTTAGCTTTAATGCGGCAGGCGAGTACGTCATTTTTTAAAACGGCTTTTTCTTAAGGACCACAGGCCCAATAGTGAACGCCCTTTCACTATTCACCCAAAAATCCATATACATGCTTTCTTCCATGGTAATACGGCATTCGGTATCTTTGTTGAAGTATAATGAATATAACACACAGTGTCAATTGTTTTGTTTGTTATAAGTATACTTTATATATATATGATACATGCGAACTTAAATGATAATACCGGCCACGGCCTTCGCCTGCGGGCGGTCAAGCGGCATTTTTTCTCTCTTTATTCTCCCGCCACCAGCAGCGCCACGGTTTCGATATGCGCGGTGTGGGGGAACATGTCTACCGGATCTTTATCGTTAAAAGATTTTCCGGATAAACAAAAAAGCCCCCGCAAGGGCATGCAATAACGGGGAGCTTATGAGGAACTTTGATTGAAAGACCAGTTACACAAAATTATGCACGTCCCCTAAATGAAGTATTTTTTGATGACTATAAAGTTGTACTTACTACTTGAATCCAGGAAATGATTTATTGTCTCTATTTCATTAATAGCAATTTCTCTGTTAGTAAGATTTTGTTATCAACCTTTAATGTACAAAAATATACACCAGAACTTAAAAACGCAGTATTAAAAGTATTTTTATAATTTCCAGCTGGTAAGGGACCTGAAACAATATTTTTAATAAATTTCCCATTTACATCATGAATACTAATATCAACATTTACGTATGACATTAAATCATACTCAATAGTGACGTTTGAATTAAACGGGTTTGGATAAATATTTAAAAAATTGAATTCTTGGGGGATCATATCATTAATATTACTATTTATATCATTATAAGAGAAGAAATATAATTCATAATATTGATCATCAATCTTTTCTACAAAAAGTACTTTATCATATCCATCCCCACATATATCACCTAAAATATAAAATTGCGATTTCTCCCCATAGATACTATATCCAATTTCACCGTTAAAATGAAAATCATCAGGAGTTGTAAAATCAATATTATTATTAATTACAGAACCTCCAAAATAACCTTTAATTTTATTTTCATTTTTATCCCATATAATCCAATCATTGTAACCATCACCATTAATATCACCCGGTGATGCATTTCCTACATTATTTGAATTATAATGTATTTCAGGCGTATTGATATCATTTGCATAAACAATATTTAATCCGGGAATTTGATTCAAAGTATCCTTATGTTTGCAAAAATATGACTTTTGATTCGAATCAGAAATAGATCCTAATTCTGCATTAATTTCTCCCACAAAAAATGTATCTGCACTATTGGCGATATTTGTTAAACTTGAACTTCCATAATAAACATAAGTAACGGAATCACACAAGAAAAAACCATAATCATTTAGCCTAATTTCAAAATATTGCATACTGAAATCATCATAACCATCATAGTTAATATCACCCAATCCAGTACAATTATACCAGGCATATCCCAACGCATCGGAAGCTGAAAGATAAACCGGAGGAATTATAGTAGTATCCGGATGCCAAGAAACATTCTCACCGCCAAGATAAACTTGTAGCTTGACAATATCTTCATAATCTTGAGAGTTGTTTCTTTTTGTTAATAATGCACCCTGATACTCTCTCGCTCCACAGAGAAGATCGTCGTATCCATCTCCATTAATATCCCCAATTTTCTTAAATGAATCATAATATATTCTATATTTCTTCGTATTTATATACTCACAACTATCATCGGGAATTAAATCAAAATCAGGGCCTCCATAAAGAATTCGCACAATTGGTTCGGCTAAGGGCTCTAACAGATAAAAATCAACATCCAAGTATGCTAAGTCATCATAACCATCACCATTAATATCACCAACATTTGCCAGTTCGCGTGTCTGTATTGCATAATCTGGCGTTAAACTAATAGAGTCCGAACCTAAAAATATCCATACACTATCCGATGGTTCCCATATATTTCTATCTCGATATTTAAAAGCCCAATCATCATATCCATCAGCATTAATATCCCCTAAAATAACAGGTGTCATATTTGATCCCGTTGTCGTCGGGGGAATATGTTCAAAATGTGCTATGCAATATAAAGTATCAATTGAAAACAACGGGTTAAGAATTAATAATAGGAATAGAGTTAATAATATTGAATGTATTGTTTTCATACAATTTTTCCTTATTTAAGAAGCATAACTTTTTTAACTGCTGTGTAATCTGAACTTTCTAATTTCACAAAATACAAGCCACTGGATAAATTTGATGCATTAAAACTTATACTATAGCTTCCTGCAAAATGTGTCCGGTTAACCAATGTCTGTACTTTTTTTCCGGTGACATCATATATATTTATCCGAACATGTGTTTCCTTGGGCAAGTCATAAGGAACATTTAGTATAGGATTGAATGGATTAGGATAGGGTGAACCTAAGAAATAATTTAAAGGCATTACTATTTCGTTATTATTTGAATTTCCCAACAACTCTTTCATAATTTTACTGGCTTCAGTCCCTTCAAATTCATCTAATAATCTTTCTTTACAATTTGTAAGTTCAAGTGATAAAGAAGATTTATTAAATACTCCTTCTCTTTCTGAAAGATACTCAAGTAATTCATATTTATCCAATAAAGAATATGCTGCGGCTTCTTTCATATCCAAATCAACAAATATATTTGCGCTATTTTCTAAGATATTAAGTGCACCTGTATAATCTTTCTTTATTGAAAGAAGTGAGGCATTCATTTTTTTTGCCAATGCTGATACATATGTTCTAGGATATTTGTTTGATAGATCAATTAGTACTGTTTCTAAGTCGGAGTATGCATTTAGCTTTCTGTAACAACCTCGCATACGATGCATTGATTTTTGTAAATAAGTTATATCTTCTTTACCTATATTTCTCTCAATTAATGTAAGATATTTTTGTGCTGCATTAAATAATTGTTTATTTCTTTCCAGTTCATAGGCTTCTTTAAATTGAATTTCTTCATCACTTAGTACATTTCTTTTGGGAAAGAATAATGCAATCATTTCATCTGCTGTAAATGTATAATAGACATTTCCTGATATTGATATTGTATTACCCCACCAGTTGCCGTTTGCTTGAATGTAACTGGAGCTCAAAGATTTCACATCATAATTTGTTGGATCACAAAAAACATTCCAACCGGCTTCAATTCCTTCATCAAGTTCAAATATAATACCCAAATTTGGGGTTGTTCCAGATCCAATATTAACACAATATCTCATAGGGGTTGAGAACACATTGTTTACATCTGGTAATTCATTCAATGACGCCCATGTAACCATATCACCCGATGAAGAAGATGTAAAATAAACACCATCCCGACAATCAGATATTTCGTTATTATAAATATCACCATCATATGATAGACACCATATGCCATCATATATTAAATCACTTAGTTGATTATGACTAATATCAACATTGCCCCTAGCATAAATACCGCGGAAACTGTCGGAGATGCTATTACCAGAGATAGTGCCATTACAATTATAATATCGTACACTATATGATGTATTACTGATAATTGTACTGTTTTCTATCGTGCACGAATTATTTCCAGTACAATTGGAAACCATAAAACCATAAAAATTATCTTTAATTAAACAACTGTCAAGGGTTATTGTGGCATATTCACCAGCAACCGCTGCATTAGCATTAAATACATGTAGGTTATTAGCATTAATTCCCCCACCATTATATGCTTTTACACCATCCCAATAGCCTCTGCCGGCATTAGGATCATCAGATGTAAATATAACTGGAGACTCTTTAGTGCCGTTTATACATAAATCTCCATGTACCATAAGTTCTTTATCTTCGCAAAACTTTAAGGTTGTACCTGCTTCAATATTTAATACACCCGTAGATGAAACAGTGATATCATTTCTGATTGTATAAGAAAAATTATTGCTCAATGTTACGGTACCAGTGATATTATCCATACCAACCAAAGAAATATAAGGTAATTTATTGTCTTTTGTTATTACAACATAAACGGGACGTTCACTTGTGGTAAAGCTGTAACTTTGAACATCTGAAACACTTAATAGATAGTCATCTGGATCTTCAGCACTTACACATATATTACATCCGCTTTCACCTGCGTTTACTGTAATATATGACGTATTATCGGTAATTGAAACATTTGCAAATTCATCTGGAATATCTGTCCATATTTTAGTTTCTGGACAAGCAAATGCATTGTGGCTTAACCAAAGATATCTGTTGTTTGTTGCTGTTTTAGAAAGTCCTTCTAGAACACCTATTGACTCAGTACCACTATCATTAAGCAGATCAACAAATTCTTCAAATAAGTATAGTGAAGAGGGTATCCATCCATGTCTTGTATTACCTAGGTATGCAATTCCTCCAGCCTCCTTATTCATATACATTTCAGGAAAATTTCTCGCACCGCCACACATATCAGTAATAAATTCACAATTAGAACAGCTTATACTGTAGTGAATGCCCGGATAATTAAAATTTTCCAAGCATTCAAATGCACCTCCGGGTTGCCCGCTTCCATCAGCCATATTTTCAAATGTTGTGATTTGATCCCACCAACCCCCTACATTTATACCGGGTGTTCTGACTGAAATCTGGTGAGGAGATCCATGCCCCATTAAACTAGCAATGCCATACCCAACTTGCAGATCGCTTATAATACTGGGTGCTGTTGGCGCTGTTGGTGTTAAATCATCATAAGAAGATTCTTCTTCAACTATTGTTGTTGTAAAGCCCAATACATCTAAATAATTTTTAATTGTTCCCGCCCAATTGTTAGCTTGCATTTGATCTGCTTGACTAAAATATGTAGATTTAACATAATCCGGATATCCTCTTCCCGGATCCTGTTCATAAATTAATACTTTCCTTATCCAATTCTCGATTTCAGAGCCTGAGTTAATTAATATTCTACCAACGTATATCTCAGGATAAATATCTAATTCTTGGATAATTTTTGTTTCACCATATAAAGCATTACTGTTATAATTCCAATCTGCTGTAAAATCAGAGAAATATAAATCAGCTAAAATCGGTATATCTTCCCAATTACCGAGCCAATTAGGACCATACCCCCAACCTTCCCTATAGGGTAATACATTCTCATCTCCAGCCAATAATGAAAAGGTTGTACCATTATAGTATGCATCTGAAAGATATTGCCTCAATTTTCCAGCATTATCATAAATTCCAGAAATTAAATCTCCAGAATAATTTGCATAAATGCTTTCGATTGTAACAACTCCAATATTTATTCCTTTTCTCGTTTTCCATTCGACAAAATCATCAAAATAGGAAACAAGATCACTTTCAGTAATAATTACATAATCATAAAAAGAAATTGTACTATTAACTGAAGTTTTTCTAAAATTAGTTGAGGGTCTTTTTCCATATTTTTGAATGTCTTCCGGATTATCAATAATTTTAGCTAAAGAACGATCTCTGATCTTTTGCATCATATTACTACGATATTGCGGTTCTTCTTGTTTTATATTTCCTGCTTTGGTTTGAATTTCAAACTCAATATGTTCGTTAAAAACATAAGAATTATTTACAGGATTGAATTGGATAGGGTAGATTGCTATTTTAACAATATGATTACCTCCCATCCATCCATCATGTAGGATTTCTATTGGATTTTCAGGATATAGCTTATTTGTACTATAAACTGATGAGCGGGGACCAACAAAACCCCTATATTCAAATTCACCAGAAATCGGTTTCATACCTTCTGAAGGCAGTAACGGATAATCTAACTTGTATTCATATGTGCTTTTTTTGACAATTGAGATACCTGTCGGTTCTTCATTTACAGACATAATATATTGTTTATAAATTACTGGCAATTCAGGCACACCTGCTTCAATTATTTTGTTGAAATTCCCATAATTGATTTCAACATAAGTATTGCTATCTTCAGCTTTAATAGGACCCGACGTATAAATTAAGGAATTAGAAAAACTGACACTTTTACTCATTGCAGCAAAACAAAAACATACTAATCCCAAAAGAAGCACTGGTATTTTTTTCATAGCTTTTTCCTTTTTCGGTTAGATTATAAATACCCTCTAAACTTAAACGTTTTATGCTAAAAATCATCCTTAACGCTTACATGCCAATAGTGAACGCCCTTTCACTATTCACCCAAAATCCATGTACATGCTTTCTTCCATGGTAATACGGCATTCGGTATCTTTGTTGAAGTATAATGAATATAACACACAGTGTCAATTGTTTTGTTTGTTATAAGTATACAATATATATATGATACATATGAACTGTAATGATAATACCGGCCAGGGCCTTCGTCTGCGGGCGGTCAACCGGTATTTTTTCTCTTTTGTAAAGTATTGTAATACATGGTTCGCCCCCCGACGAAATATTTCACAAAAGAGCAAACTCCGAGTATATAGAGCTTGCTCTACTTCGCTCCTGCGAAGCTTCGCAGAACGAAAAGATACGGAAAACTATTCGATCCCGCATTCGGCAATGAGCGATTCCAGTTCATCCGCGCAAACACCGGCCCATTCCTCGGGTATGCGTTTAACTTTCTTCCAGGGATGAATAATTCCGCTGGAAGAATTGATACGCACGAGCCTTAAATCGTATTTTGCTTTTTTCAAAATGGTCATTACCTGTTTCGCCGAACCGCCCTGAGAACCGACACCCGGGATGAGCAGCGGGATATCGTGTCCGGCGTACATGCTTACAAGATTTTTTAATTCCGTTTGTGATGTGGCACCCACAACTGCACCTGTATCCGGATATTTCTGCGCCCATTCGATGATCTTTTTCCCCACTGCTTCATAGAGTTTCGAACCGTCCTGCAGCACCAGGTCCTGAAAATCTTTTCCCCCGGGATTGGATGTACGGTTGAGAATATATGTCCCCTGCCCTTTTGCGGTATATTCAAGAAAAGGGATCACGGAATCACTGCCCATGTACGGTGAAATGGTCACCGCATCCACAACCCAGCGTTCAAAACCTTCCTGGGCATAATTTCTGGACGAGCTGTCGATATCGCCGCGTTTATAGTCCAGAATTATGGGAGTATGCGGGAAATATTCGCGACAGAGCTTGATGGTCTTGGAAAGTGCGTTCGAACCGCTGAAATCACCTTGCAGGGGGACATCATACCGTATAAAATAGCCTTGATTGGGCTTGAAGGCAGCCGGCTTCAGATAGCGATTGCTCATCTCATCAAAAAGCCTTTCAAAAAAATTCGGAATGATCTCATCGATACGGTAACCGAGACGTGCGGGCATATGATCCATGACCGGATCAAGTCCCATGCAAACCGTATTACCGGTCCGTTCTGCCGTTTTACGTAAAAAGTCGATGTAAGCCATTTTATTCCTCCATACCTTTAAATCGTTCACCCCAGGTAAAAGGTGATCGTTTCCATTCCCGTAGCAATTCGATCTGATCGTCGTTAAAATATTTTTCTTCTTCAACGACCGCGATCAGGGTATCCAATGTCATCAGGGGATGATAGCGGACTCCCGCATCGGCAAAGCATTGATCCGCTTTTTCGAATCCGTAGGTAAAAATGCTCAGGCAGTCATATACCTTCCCACCCGCAGCTTTAACGGTTTCCACCGCTTCGATGGAACTTTTACCGGTTGAGATCAGATCCTCGATCATCACGATGGTTTTGCCATGCAGCATCGCCGGATCGGGAACGCCCTCGATCTTATTCTGCATACCGTGGTCTTTTTGTTGTTTTCTGGGATATATAAAGGGTTTATTCAGTCTTTCGGCCAGAAGCATACCGTGCGGGATCCCGGCTGTGGGTGTTCCCGCGATCATATCACAGTGAATATCCTTCTGTTTCATCATGTTCATAAAACCATCACAGATCAACCGGCGGTATTCGGGATAGAACAAGAAAAGACGATTATCGTTGTAGATCGGCATTTTGTACCCCGAAGCCCAGGTAAAAGGATTGTCGGGCTGCAGTTTTACCGCTTTGATATCCAGCGCCGCACGCGCGATCTGTTTTGCAATTGCTTCCATAATTCTCCTTATGAATGTTAAATATCCCAGATGTCCTTATAATTGTGATCCTTGTCACAGTATTTGCAGATGAAGGTATTGGCATCGGTCTTATAAAAGTAGGGTGTCGCATTTTCGCAATGCGCGGGATGCGAGATACAATCCGGATTTTTACAACTGATCTCGTCAAAATCATAGATCTTCGGCGGGAAATGGACCCTTATCTTCTTAATAACGACCCCGTTCCGTATCACATTCAGGGTCGATTCCGGTGCGATCGCGGATAGTTTTTTCATTTTTATCAGATCGAACTCTTCGAGATCGGGCAATGAAAGAACACCTTTATACAAACCGTCTTTATGGGATAAATACACCCCGTGAGAACTGACCACATTCAGTCCCAGGATCCTTCGTGTTTTATAGATGTGCTCCCAGATCGTACTGATATCTTCCCCTTTTCCGATATGATCGATCACGATCCCGTCATCCACCGGTTTCGTTCCGATCTTATATTCTTTTTTTACGCTGGTGAAATGCTTTTTTTCTTCAATATAGTGTATCTTTTTTTTGCTAAAGTCCGGCGATTCCCCTTTAAAATCAGCTCCCAAACGTCCTCCCAGCATACCGATCAGGATCGCGCGGGTGTAATACCCGTTCATCGCCTGCAGGTCCCAGCCGCTGAGCGGCGTTTTATCCAGGAAGAACGGGATGGTCGGATATTCCCGGTTACGCGGCAAGGGATGATAGAATTTCGTACCCTCTTTCATTTTGTCGATCCATTCCTTGCGGAAGGTCACCGAGCGGGTCAGTCGCCCGACATGCTGCAGCACATCTTCGCCCATACGTTCGAGCTGCAGGCGGGTAAAATACCAGATGGGCGCAACCGATCCCTGTGCAAGATAGGCGTCCAGGGATTCAAATTCCCGAACGCTGAATCCGTTAAGCTCCATCTTGTGTTTGTAGTATTCCGGCATTGCCAGTTCTTCCGGAGCGATCAGATCCACGCGAACATTCTTAAAGATCTTCAGGCCATTCGCTTTGGAGTGTACCGTACGTCCGTGTTTAAGATCCCCGACCAGTGCAATGTGTATGTTGCTGCGGTCAAAATTGTTCTGTTCGAGAAAAGTGTACTCATCCAGGATCTCCTGCGTGGGATGTTCGTGTTTGCCGTCTCCCCCGTTGATGATCGCGGGTTTTTGTATTCCAAGACGTTCCGCGAACAATCCCAGATCGTAATCCAGCCAGCGCGTGACACCTTCGAGTTTGGTCCGGATGATAAAGAGCGAATACGGACTGTATGTCGTCAGCATCCGGAAGGTATCGGAATAGCTTTCTTTCTTATTGAACGATGAGCTTACGGCATCAAAAATATTCGTTTTTATATGATGGAATTTCACGGCGTTCAGGAAGGACTCCTTTGTACGCGTGCTGGGTTCGACAAATACCAGATACGCTCCTACGTTCGGATCGTCGATCTTAAAAGGTGAAAGGTCCGATTTTGAACGCACCGCTTCTTTCAGCCGACGCGTATAACTGTAAAGATAATCCTGTTCATCCAACGACAGATCGTTGATCACGGAAAGCGTACGGCCCATAAATTTACTGTTCAAGGATAAATCTTGATATTGTTTCATCATTTGCTTCTTCCCTTGTTGCTGTTGTGTTCCATACTGCTGATTTTTAGCAAATATAAGGATTTGACGGTGGGAATGGAATAAAAATAAATGGATTTTTTCATTTGACGGGATCATACGATGGCGATCCCTGTGGGACAGGATGAACGGGATGGACTTATCGACAGGATTACCCCACTTCGTCCGCTGACTGCGGACTTCGCAGGACGCGGCAGGATATACAGGATTGTCTTTAGTATCTCGACAGCCAGACCCTCCTACGCCAAGGCTTCGGAGGGCTGGCACCTCGACCCGGCTTCGTCACCTGCTTCGCCCCTTCTACGCTAATGCTTCGAAGGGCTACGCAGGTCAAGAAAACTTCCAGCCTCCGTTCCAATAAATCGGAACTACGGCCTGGCACAGCGCCGTGGCGCAGCACCTCGACATTCTTTGAACCTTGATCTTTGAACCTTGAATAATTTTGAATCTTAAATGTTGAATTTTAACGGATATCAACAGATCTCGACGCCTAGACACCTCGACGACTCGACATTCTTTCAGACAGCATCAGGTGGAGGATCTATCTGCGATAAATATAAACGCCGTCGTCTCCCCCGGAGATCCAGATCTTCCCATCGGGCGATTCCTTGATCGTAAAAGGAGAATGATCCAGATCATGTTTGGAGAACACATTCAGATTATCCGCATTATAAACACGTATTTCGCTATGAATACCCGTACACCAGATGTTATCATCACTGTCAATAAATATGCTCATGAAGTATGAGCTACTGTCTCCCAGTGCCACATTGGAAGTTATACCGTCAAAGGTAAAGGCCACGGGCTTACCTACTGCAGGAGAGCTCAAACTTGATAATGAATAATCTAAAATTCCGCAGATCACGTTTTCGGAATTGATATCGATATCTCCCAACATGCCCGGGGCTGAGTTTAAATCCAATTGACTTTTTGAGTAGCTTGTCCAGGTATCACCATCGAACTTGCATATCATATCGGGATATAAAAGCCAGATATTATTATCATTGTCAATTTTAATATCCCGTATTAGCTCAGAAGGAAGATCGGAATTAGCGGTCGTATAAACGGTGAATTCAAGATTGTCATAAGAGATCAGTCCTCCGGCTACAAACCAGATCTTATCGTTCGAGTCGATCGCGATCGAGCGGACATTATTATTCACAGAAATAGGGGAATTTGAAGAATCGTAGCGTGTAAAGGACCCATTTTGATAGCAGACCAAACCTTCATTGGCTATCCAGACCCTTGCATCGCTATCGACAGCTATATCCCATATTGTACTTGAATCGCTGAGGATGGAATTTTGAGAAGTGAAAAATGAGGCCGTGTTATCCGTGCCATAACGTATCAGGCCGGTCTCATATCCTCCCAGGGTTCCCATCCAGGCGGTGCCGTCACGTTCAAAGGCAATGGATACCACACTGACATCTTCCAGTATTTGTTTCTCATAAGTGATGTCAATGACCGATCCACCCGGGGGATTGAATAAATTGCAGGATATTAGAGTAAAAGCGATAAAGAAAATTAGGTGCTTTTTCATTTCAGCTCCGACGGTTTTGAGTATATATTTTTTTAACCATACAATTTTAAAAAAAAACAGAATTATTGCAAGCAGATAATTGGAAAAGCATGGACATGCCGCGCCGTGTCCCTGATGCGCACGCGTCCCTGCATCTTTGGGAAGAAAGCTCACCTCAATTTCAATCTCAAAAAATAATTATTTCTTGCCAAAACGGACATTTGTCCCTATATTACAGACATATGACCGGAGGCACGATGAACAAAGAAATCAAGATCCATAAAGAGCCGGAAAGGCTTTTATATGCAATGCTTGACACCCTGGATAAACAGCAGGTACATGATGCTGCCGCCGTAGGATATCGCAATCTTTTCGATAATAAGATCCAACTGAATCGGCTTATCATGTCGGGCTTATCCTATTCCCTCTTTGAGACCATGCAGGATAAAACACCATTTACCAAAAACGAGTGGGCTAATTTCCTTGATGTTTCCATCAAGACCCTTGACAGGCACAAACAAGCCAACAAACCCTTTAAAACCTCACAATCCGAGAAGATCATCGGTATGATGGAAGTCCTTGAACGGGGTATCGACGTATTCGGAAAAATGGGAATCTTCAAACCGTGGTTGTATTCCACCATTCCCGCCTTTGGTGATATGCGGCCCATCGATCTGTTAAGCACTTCCTACGGCAGAGAACTGGTCCTTGACGAACTCACGCGCATTGAGCATGGGATCTTTGCCTGATGCGGGTTTACCGTTTATGCAAAAGAAAATATGCGGATGCTCTTTCCGGCGCCGGTGCCGCTTTAGCGGGCGGACACTGGAATTCCAAAGGAACCGGGATGGTTTACACCTCCGGCAGCCGGGCATTGTCCCTGCTGGAAGCGTATGTACATCTGCCTTCCGGCATCCTCCCCTATAATTATGTTATGATGAGCATTGATATACCGGATACGCTGAGCCGGAATACGGTCGGGATCGATACACTTTCTGCGGACTGGATAAGAGATCGCGGCATATCGGAAACGCGGGCGATCGGGGATGATTTCATCGCATCGCATTCGGCATGTGTTTTGCAGGTCCCGTCGGCCATCGTACCCGGGGACTACAACTATCTCATCAACCCCGATCATCCTGATCTTGATAAGATCAGGATCCTTTCCGTGGATGATTTTCCTTTTGACGAACGTATGTTCCGCTTATAAAAATCTTCCGGCCGGAGCAGGCATGCCTGCTCCCTACAGGATCTATTATGCGATATTTTCTTGTTTCTTGTTTCTTGTTTCTTGTTTCTTGCTTCTGACTTCCGGCTTCTTTTTTTCTTTTGTATAATCCCTCCGTTTCGCTTACATTTACGCCTGAAACAGAGGAAGATACATGGATAAGGATAAAATTCAAAAACTCATACATGAATTGCTGTTGGAACTGGGCGAAGATACCAGGCGCGAGGGACTGGTCAAAACGCCCGAACGGGTGGCAAAGTCCTGGGAATATATTGCCCGTGGCTACGATCAGAATGTACGGGATGTCATCAACGGCGCCCTGTTCGAAGAGAACGCCCGCGGGATGGTCATCGTGCGGGATATCGAGTTCTACAGCATGTGCGAACATCATCTGCTTCCCTTTTTCGGGGTGGCGCATATCGGTTATATCCCCGATAAAAAACTGCTGGGCATTTCCAAGATCCCCCGCATTGTGGACATGTTCGCCCGCCGATTACAGCTGCAGGAGCGACTGACACAGCAGATCGCGGACACGCTTTTCGAAATTCTTCAACCCAAAGGACTGGGCGTGGTCATGGAAGCCCGCCACATGTGTATGCAGATGCGCGGTGTGCAAAAATCGCGATCCATCACGACCACCAGTGCCGTCCTGGGGGAATTCCACGATGAAGCGGAAACGAGGGAAGAATTTTTGCGAATGATCTCGAAGAATGTTTAAGAGTTTAAGAGGGTAAGGGAGTAAGGGAGTAAGGGAGTAAGGGAGTAAGGGAGTAAGGGAGTAAGGGAGTAAGGGTAGTGAGTGAGTTACTTTTTTCTTTTATCTTTTATCTTTTATCTTTTATCTTTTATCTTTTATCTTTTATCTTTTATCTTTTTCTCATACCTAAGCCATTTCCCGTTCAAAATTGAATCGCGATACGGTCTTCTCATCCGGACGGGCATGGGTCAGGTCCGTATAGGTGGATACGGGCGGTAATTCCCCGGCCGGCAAAGCAAAAACGGCTTCCGGATACAGTGACGTGAGCGGATCTCCCTTTTCGATACGAAAGCCGGCGCCGCGACCGTCGCTGATCTCACCTTCGGCAGGAAGGATAGCCCGGGTCTGCAAAATGGGCAATCTGCCGTAACGGTATATTTCAATATGGTCCGGCAGGATGCGTGCCAGTTCATCCAATATTCCCTTTTCAAGTTCGACCCAAAGCTGAACTCTGTTCGAACCCCATTCCTTAAGCGTTTCTATGGTCAAATGATTGGTCACGGGCAGCGGCAGTCCGGTATTGATCTCAATATCCTTGTACTCTTTCAAAAGCTCAAATTGATACAATGCGGTGACCCGGAAATGCCTGACCCCGTTCAGATATGCTTCATTGATCTTATCTTTAAGATGCAGAAGTTCATCCTCGGGACAGAAGGCAGGGAGAATGTATTCCTGACCCGCTTTAATATCCCCTTCTTTGGCAATACGATCATAACTCTTATTCATCGGCAGTACTTTCAGCGTCCTGACGGCGATGGTATGAACGGGTTCTTTTTGCGGAAGGACCGGTTCTTTAAAAATAAAAACGGGTTCCGGGACGGGAGTGTAATTTGCGTTCAGCCATTTCCCGAAAGCCTGACGCATCTTTCGGATATCCCGTTGCGAAAGAAAATAGTCACCCTCCAATGCAACACTCACGCGTCGGATGCCGATCGTTGCAGTATCCGCTTTACGAAATTCGCCGATAAATGCCGCGGCAGTGACGGCGCGGTTCTCCGCAGCCGGAAGATCGACTTTCATTTTCCACAAGGATAAATGAGGATGATCCGCGATCCTTGCCTCGATATGGTCTGCCGCTATCAAAAGCTGCAGGTCGATCTGATGTTTCAGGGCAGGCAGCTGTTCGATCAGTTTTCCGTATTCCTTTACCGAAAAACCGGATAAATAGACGATACCGTCTGCCGGGATCTCTTTATCGCAATGGATAAAGCCGCTTTCACGGTTCCCCAGACGGGTTGCCGCCTGTCCGTTCTTCGTGATCTTTGTGACCGTGATAGCCGGTCCTTCCATGCCGCTTTTGGGCTGAATACGGATCTTATCCCCCAATTTCAAGGGTTGCGAAGCCTGCATCGTAAAGCCGTTTTTCCTGATATCGGTCACATGTCCGATCTGTTTCCCCGAAACGCCCAACCGTTCGGATTCGATGAGATCGTCAAATTTTTCTTTATCAAAAAAACCGTTCGACCATTTTCGTCCGAGGGCATCGGAAAGGAGGGCTTTAGCTTCCGGCAGTCTGTCATTGATCTCGTGATCTTCCGCATCCAGCATCATGCGGTATGCCCGTACGGTAGCGGCAACATAGTCTGATTTCCTGAGCCGGCCTTCGATCTTCAGGGAATGGATACCGATCTTTTTCAATGTCGGAATATCTTCAAGCGTATAGAGGTCCTGTGTAGAAAAAAAGAAACCGTTACCGCTTTTTGAATAATAGCGCCGCCGGCAGGGTTGTTTGCACTTGCCGCGGTTCCCGCTGTGTCCCCCCATCCAGGAAGAAAAGAGACATACGCCCGAGAGCGAACAGCACAGAGCCCCGTGGATAAAAACCTCAAGTTCAAGTTCACTGTGCTTGCTGATCAGTTCCAGTTCTTCCATTGTGATCTGACGCTCAAGGATCACACGATCGATCCCCAGTTCTTTTGCAGCCGCCACACCCGGAGAATTATGGATACCCATCTGTGTTGAGGCATGCACCGGAATGTGCGGAAAATAGTGCTTCATAAGCCGGATCACACCGATATCCTGCGTAATGACCGCATCCGGCTGAAGGCGTGTCACGTGATATAAGGTTGATAATGCTTCCCGGATCTCATTTTCTTTTACCAGCGTATTGAAGGTCAGATAGACTTTCTTCTCATGCTTGTTCGCGTACGCCATGAGTTTGCCGTATGCTTCAATGGTAAAATTCTCCGTGCGTTCGCGGGCATTGAATTTACCCAGTCCGGCATAGACCGCATCCGCACCGTTTTCAAAGGCGGTGATAGCGGCATTCAGATCGCCGGCCGGAGCCAGTAATTCGGGTAGGTTTATCATGCAGAAATGTAAGAAGAACATGCTTATGTAAAAAGCAAATTCATAAAAAGAAGATCTGACGAAAGACAATTGACAAAGGACAAAGGACAAAGGACAAAGGACAATTTACAATGAAAAATGAATTATTTAGTTCAGGTTCCGGTTTTTGAGTGCTGCATCCAATTGTTTCATGGCTTTTTTCAGAACGGCGCGGGAGGTACCGATATTCATGCGCATAAAACCCTTACCGCATTCGCCAAACTCCGTGCCGTCATTCAGTCCAAGTCCGGCTTCCCGGATAAAAAACTCTATGAGTTCTTTTTGGTCCATCCCCCACTCCCGGCAATCCAGCCAGAGCAGAAAGGTGCTTTCCGGTTGGATGATATGCAGGGAGGGAATATGCTCCCGTGCATAGGCAGTTACATAATCAATATTGGCCTTCAGGTATTTCAAGGTGCTTTTCAGCCAGGGCGCACCGTGCATATACGCGGCGATCAAGGCCGTATCGCCGAGGATGTTACCGCTGCAGATATGCAGGCTTTGACTGATATAGCGGAATTTATCACGGATCTCCTTGTTCTCGATAATGATCTCGGAAGTCGCAAAACCGGCAATATTAAAGGTTTTGCTCGGGGCCATACAGGTGATGGTCAAAGCGGCTATTTCCGGCGAGATCGTAGCGATCGGGATGTGCCGGTGGGGTGTAAAAACGATATCTGCATGGATCTCATCGGAAACGACAATGATCTTATGTTCGATACAGATCTGCGCCAGGGCGGTCAGTTCCTCACGTGTAAAGACCCGTCCTACCGGATTGTGCGGATTGCACAGTATCAGCATTTTCGTTCTGGGCGTGATCTTTTTTTTCAGATCGTCCAGATCCATGACATAGCTGCCATCGACATATTTAAGGTCATTGCAGATCAATGTACGGTCATGATCCGTGACCGCCTTAAAGAAGGGCGGATAGACCGGCGGCTGGATAATGATCTCGTCTCCGGGTTCCGTGAGACTCATAACGGAAATATTGATCGCCGGAACGATCCCGGGCGAACAGGTGACCCAGTCTTTTTCAACATGATAATTGAAACGTTCGGACAGCCATTTTTCGATCGATAAAAAAAAGTTCTCGGAATGGATGGAATATCCGTAAACGGGATGCATGATACGCTTCATCAATGCACGTCGTACCGGACGCGGTGACGGCAGATCCATATCAGCTACCCACAGCGGGATCACATCTTTCGTACCAAAGACCTTTTCCACTGCGTCATATTTTAAAGAATCGGTGTTATACCGGTTGACCCTTCTCATCAGATCATTTCTCCCCTTTTTACCCTAAATTAAAGGCAGAATATAACACATGTTCATGTATTTATAAATCTTTTTATTCCCTGTTTTCGCTTTTTTTTCATATGGCATTCCCTTAAATTCACGTCATGAAGAACAAACTCGGACAACAACATATCTGCGTGATCGGTGATGTGATGCTGGATATCTTCAGTCACGGCGGGATCAAGCGCATGTCCCCGGAAGCGCCGGTCCCTATCCTGGATATCAAAAAGGAACGATCGTGTCTTGGCGGCGCACTGAATGTATGTCATAATCTCGTATCTCTGGGTGCCGATACGGAGATCATCGGAGTTCTGGGGGACGATCCGGCCGCCTTTCAGCTTGAGCTGCTGTGTGAGGAGAAACATATCCGTCGCAGCGGACTATTGCGCGACAACCGACGCATCACAACCTGCAAAACGCGTTTCTTTGATGGTGATAAGGCAGTGCTCAGGGTCGACAAGGAACAGCGCGATCCGCTTTCATCCGGACTGGAAAAAGCGCTTGTTCTTGAGATCGATCGCGCACTGGAACGCTCCCATGCACTTATTTTACAGGATTACAATAAAGGGGTGCTGGGTCCCGAACTGATAAAAGGCACGATCGAAAAAGCCAAAGAAGCCGGTATTCCGGTCTTTGTCGATCCCAAATTCGATCATACGGACAGCTATGCCGGTGCCTTTCTGATCAAACCCAACCGCCGGGAAGCGGAAGCTTTGTTGTCCTACAAGATCGATACGACCGAAAAAGCCGTGAAGGCTGCCGAAACATTGCAGAAACAGCTGCATTGTGACAACCTTCTTCTGACCCTCGGTGCGGACGGTATGGTTCTGGCAAATGCGGCCGGATCGGAACATATTCCCGGACATCCTCTGAAGGTCGCCGATATTACCGGTGCCGGCGATACCGTTATAGCTGTTGTGGCAGCCTTGTACTGCAGCGGACTTACGATCGGGGAATGCGTACATTTCGCCAACCGCGCAGCCGCCAGGGTCTGTGAGGAACCGGGTGTCTGTCCGGCTACTCCGGACATGATTTTCCCCGAATAAGATACCGACAGAAAACTATTGCAGTTTGAATATGCTTTTACTTATATTAACAGGCTTTTTATGGTGGATGTAGCTCAGTTGGTAGAGCGCTTGGTTGTGGCCCAAGTGGTCGTGGGTTCAAGTCCCATCATTCACCCTCCCGGGGCCTCGTGCCCCGATTTCACTTGACAAGATTTATGTATTTCGGGGCGTGGCGCAGCCCGGTTAGCGCGCCTGCTTTGGGAGCAGGAAGTCGGAAGTTCGAATCTTCTCGCCCCGACGATGCCGGAGGTCGGTAGACGGTAGACGGTAGACAGAAGTCAGTAGACGGTAGACAGAAGTCAGAAGGAATTGACATGCCCCGATAGCTCAATTGGATAGAGCAACGGTCTTCTAATCCGCCAGCCGGCGGATCGATTCCTGTTCGGGGACCTGGGTGCAAGCGTAAATCGGAAGTCTGCAAATCTATGTTGGACTTTGGTTTTGTTCATTAACAATACGCCCCGATAGCTCAATTGGATAGAGCAACGGTCTTCTAAACCGTAGGCTACAGGTTCGATTCCTGTTCGGGGTACTTTAGAGGAAACAAGAAGTCGGAAGCCGGTAGACAGTAGACGGTAGACTGAAGTCAGAAGCCGGAAGTTAGCATTTAGAATTTTTTATTAAAATATTACGCACAATTTTACATGCGAATTTTCTTGATATCCTCGCGCAGGATGTCAATATCGTTCAGCCAGTCTTCGATCTCCTGTTCGTGTTCCAGTTCGTCGTTCAGAATGGTAATGGCCATCTGGTAGGTGCTGTGGTCCTTACCTTCGGTGTAATCGGCAATTCCCTGATAGCGACGAATGGCGCAGCGCTCTCCGTCCAGGTTCTGCTTCAGGATTGCTTCCACATAAGGATCGGAGGGCGTTTCATATTTGCATCCGGCCCATTTGGTCCATTCTTCGGGAGTCAGCACCGGCGTACCGCCCAACTGGGTGATACGGTCCACGACCATGACGGCATGATTCAGTTCTTCATTGGCATGAATGAGCAATTCGGGTTCCACTTCCGTGCGCATGGGTCCTTCCAGCACCCGTGCGCCGATCCAGTACTGATAATAGGCAAGCCATTCTTCGCACAATGCGGCATTCAGCATGTCGACCAGCTTTTTCACATCCAGATCAAGGATCTCAACTGCTTGTTTTCCCATTAGAACCTCTCTTTCTTTTAATTATTCTTCTGAAATTAAACATTTAAAAAATGATCTTCAAGTGATAATTCCTTATTTCCCGACATGAAATACGATCATTCGGATCATCAATAACGTACAACATCAGGATTTTCTTTCCACGCCTTAAAAACCAATTTACCTTCATCCCGCAAAATGGACATGAACGGAATCTTACGTTCACCGATATTTTTTTTCAATTCTTCATAGATGAAATGATCATCAAAATCGATATCTGCCGCATCATTGCGGTTACATGCGTAATAAACGGCTTTGGGACGTGCCCAGTAGATGGCACCGAGACACATGGGACATGGCTCACAGGAAGTATACAGGATACAGTCATCCAGTTGAAAAGATTTTAGTTTCTCGCATGCATCTCTGATGGCAACGATCTCCGCGTGAGCGGTGGGGTCATTGGCGGATGTAACCCGATTATATCCTTCCGAAATGATCTCACCATTGCGTACCACCAATGCACCGAAGGGACCGCCGGCGCCCTTATCCATGCCTTCCTTAGCCAGCGCAATCGCACGACGCATGAATTTTATATGTTCATCATTCTTATCCATTCTTATTCCCCTTTACTCCTTTACCCCCTTACTCCTTCATTTCTTTTCTTCACTGCTACCGGTTCCGTCTCCTTTTCCAGTTTACCCAGTTCGAACATAGCTTCCAAAAAATCCTTGCCGCACACCAGAGGGTCCGGCTTGAAATTCGCGCAAACGGCGGGATAGTCGGCTTGTCCGTAAATGGAACAGGTATTGTCTTCTTTCAGATTCAGACAGCGGACTCCGGCGGGTTTGCCTCCGGGCATACCGGGGATGGGTGATGAAATCGAGATGGCAATACAGCAGGCACCGCAGCCCGGACGGCAGGACATGACGGAATTCTTATGTTTTGTTATTGACATATAACAGAGACTCATGTGAAAACGAGATATTGTTCATTTAGGCAAAAGGGATCGGTCCATAAATATAAAGAGACTATTCGATCAGGTTTAATGTGCTTTTGATCCTGATGAATTGTTTCAGGATCCCAATGTATACGTCCTTATTCTCGTCAATCTTAACTGTGAATATGCTGAAAAGAACGTAATCGTTCCGGACCGTAGCAATACGCAGCATCGGTGTTTTGATGATCCGGGCAAGTGCGCCTTCCAGTTGCGAAACACTTTCATTCCGGGCTTTTTTGTCTGCCCATGCATAAAAGTCATCCCGCGTTGGATTAGTGACAACAAGCAATATACTGATCAGTAATAACACGATAAGCGATATTCTCATTTGAGGTCCTTTCTTCTTTCTGATCATTGTAGAATGTATTCTTTTCATCGGATATAAACAAAGATTTTATAACAGCAATTCTTTAAATAAAAACGTTTGTGAAGTGTAGCGTTTTACAAACCGCCCGGCACAATGCCTATACCGATCTATGGTCAAAATATTAATACTATGTTCTTTGATATTTTTTTCCCTTTTCTGTAAATATTTCTTGCATGTCTGTGGGTCATTGTGTAGATTTGTGGGTGATTGTGGGTCATCTCGACCCCTTCAAAGGAAAAAGGAATAGGTAGAGTGGGTTATTCAGATTTCACAGGCAAGTTCCCGCATTCGGTTGATGCTAAGAACCGCATTAATATTCCGGCACGTTACCGGAAGATACTTGCTGAAGAGAACATCTGTGAAGTTGTCATTTCAAAAGGTATTGATTCGGATCACATCGACGTCTTTCCGCTTCCCAAGTGGATCGCGATCCGTGAAAAGATCACTGCCTCGATGCAGTTGGTCAACCGGACACACCGGAACTTTCTGCGTCAGATCACACAGAATGCAGCGCACTGCATCCTGGACAGTCAGGGTCGCATCATGCTGACACCCGGACTGATGGATATTGCGGGGATCAAACCCGGCGGTTCCGCGGTCATCATCGGCATGTTCGATTTCATGGAGATCTGGGATCCGGACAAGCTGAAAGAGCACGAAGATAATACCCCACTTACAGAGAGCGATTTTGAGAAGTTAGAGCAATTGCCATTAATCTAGGGTGATAATGACAATTTCTTACCAGCACACGCCGGTATTATTGAACGAGTCAGTGGAACTGCTCGTGACATCTCCGGCAGGCGTGTACGTTGATGCAACCTGCGGCCTGGGCGGTCATTCCGCGCAAATTTGCAGCAAGCTTGGTCCCGGGGGGCGATTGTTCTGTTTTGACATGGACCCCCATGCCCTGGCTTACGCGGAACAGCATCTGCAGAGCTGTAAAGAAGTTCATTTCATCCGGAGCAATTTTGACAAATTGAAAGTAGCGCTTTTCGCGCAGGGTATAGAAACGATCGATGGTATCCTGTATGATCTTGGTGTTTCCTCCATGGAGATCGACACGGCTGAACGGGGGTTCAGTTTCATGCAGGACGGTCCGCTCGACATGCGCATGGGTAACGGAAAGATAAAGGCGGCAGACATTATTAATCATTACGCACTTGAAGATCTGACACGGATCTTCCGGGAATACGGGGAAGAACGTTTTAGCGGCAGGATCGCTCGCAGGATCGTGGAGACCCGTCCTTATTTTCGTACGGGCGAACTTGCGGATTGCATACGCTCCGTAGTGCACGGACCATATATCAATAAAACCCTGGCAAGGATCTTTCAGGCTTTACGTATTGAAGTCAACGGCGAGCTGTCCGCTCTTGAAAAAAGTCTCAATACCGCATTGAACATGTTGTACTCCGGCGGACGTATCGTGGTGATCTCCTATCATTCTTTGGAGGATCGCATCGTTAAACAATTTTTTGCGGATGCGGTCCGGGACTGCATCTGTCCACCCGAAAGTCCCGTTTGCACTTGTGATCACAAAGCCATCGCAAAGAAGGTCACAAGAAAACCTGTTCTTCCCTCTGAGGATGAGATCCGTACGAATCCGCGAAGCCGAAGCGCAAAATGCAGAGTGCTGGAGAAATTATGACAGGCAACAGAGCAAAACGTAAGGGTTCGCTCTTGATGAAAGGAATTGAGAACAATTACGTGTTCGGGTTTATCCTTTTTTTCCTCATTGTCGGAACTCTGGTCGCGTACCTATATGTCAGGAACGATCTGAATGCGGTCAATGCAAGGAATCTGGCTCTGCGTAACGCCTGCAGCAGGATGCATCAGGAAAATATATTTCTTGAAAGTGAGGTCAATGAACTAAAGCGACCGGGACGTATCCAGCGTATCGCACGGGAGGAGCTCGGGATGGTCAATTCCCGCCCGCAGGCAGATGCCATAATTGTAAAAAAAGGTACCTAATGGAACAGAAAACGACACGACGGGATCCCTATTCACTGCGTGTTGCGGTTATAACCGCTATCGTTCTCGTATTTCTGGTGATCGTGCTGATACGTCTCGCTTCCATTCAGCTGTTTGATGCAGAAAGCCTTCAGGGTGTTGCCGACCTGCAGGGCATGCGTTCGGAAGAGATCCTTCCCGAGCGCGGCCTGATCCTCGACCGTAACGGTCAGATCCTTGCGAACAATATCATTGAGTATTCGATCGGTGCGCGGTATGTGGACCTGATTCAGCCCGAAAATACCTTTAACGCACTGGCTAAAGCATTTGATAAGACACCGGCCTATTATCGCGAACAATTTAAGCGTCCCACGGCCTTTTATATACTCGAAAGCGGGGTACGTCCGGAAATCGTCGATAGACTCCAATCCGATCGTTCCTGTCACGGTCTGAAATACGATAAAAAAATGAGCCGTATCTATCCGCACCAGGAAGCCGGGGGTCAAGTGATCGGTTTTCTCTGGGATGACGGGACCGGACAATCCGGTATCGAACAATATTACGACAGCATTCTGCAGGGTGAAAAAGGCTCCCAGTTGATCCAGCGCGATAAGCGCGGTGATGTTATCACTTATGAGAACGTGCGCACCAAGGCAGCTGTTCGCGGCGGTAACGTACGTTTGACCCTGGATATCGCTTACCAGGTCATTCTTGAGGAAGAGCTTGCCGATGCGGTCAAAAAAAGCAAGTCCGCAAGCGGAATGGGTATGATCATGGATCCGCATACGGGAGAGATCCTTGCCATCGCAAATTATCCCTCTTTTAATCCAAACCATATCAGGAACTCTTCTCCCGAGATCCGCCGCAACCGCGTGATCGCCGATCAGTTCGAACCCGGTTCGATCTTCAAGATCATTCCCGTAACCGCGGCGCTGGATAATAATATCTATACCCCCACCAGTCAGATATTCTGCGAGAACGGACGCTGGAAGGTCATGGACCGTGAGATCAGCGATACAAAACCTCACGAATGGTTAAGCGTGGAAGAGGTAATGGTCTATTCATCGAATATCGGTGCCGGTAAGATCGCCTACCAGGTCGGAAACCGCGTATTATATGAAACGGCACGCAAATTCGGTTTCGGAGAAGCAAGCGCCGTCGGTCTCTGGGGGGAAGCTCCGGGATCACTACGTACACCGGACAAATGGAGCGGTGTTGCTTTTTCCCAGATCGCAATGGGACATGGGGTCAGTACGACCCTTATTCAGATGATGAGCGCATATTGCGCGATCGCAAATGGCGGACTTCTGCTGAAACCGCATATCGTTTCCGCTACTTTTAATGACAAAGATCGTGTAGTAAACAGTTTTAATACCAGTCCTGTCCGCCGCGTCATGCGGCCGGAAACGGCTATTATCTTACAGAACATGCTTGAGGAGGTCGTCAACAGCGGAACGGGTACGCGCGCGTTCATCGAAGGCTATCATGTTGCAGGGAAAACCGGGACCGCACAAAAGGTTATCGACGGGAAATATTCCAATTCAAAGTATTATGCTTCATTTATAGGTTTCTTCCCTTCGAATAACCCGGTCATGGTCTGCGGCATTGTGCTTGACGAACCCGCTATCGGTCTGCATCACGGCGGCGTATCTGCAGCTCCGGCTGCAAAGAACGTATTTACCCGGATCATTAATACTCCGAATTTTCATACCATTTATAAAGCCTTACCCAAGCGACCCGTACAAACACCCATTGCAGAAAAACCCGCTGCGAATACGAGTCCGTCCTTATCGATCCTGCATCAGACACGGGCAAATACCGACAAACCACAAACTCTTGTCAGTCCCGTGGATAAAGACGCTCCTTCCGGACAGATCGAATATTTTGATATTATCATGCCGGATGTTCGCGGGATGCCGGTACGAAGCGCGATACAAGCTCTGACGCGGATCGGTTTGAAGGTTGAATGCCATGCCAACCGGGGAAAGGTGACCTATCAACAGCCATTACCCGGCAGCCATCTGAAAGAGGGCGCTTCCTGCACACTGGAGGTTCAATCATGATCTTGTTAAAGACGCTCCTGGAAAACGCAAAAATCCCGTATGTCTATGATGGAACGAATCCACAGATTCGCGATATCGCTTACGATTCACGTCGTGTGCTTCCGGGTACCCTGTTCATTGCTGTCAAGGGATTTGAATCCGACGGTCATGATTATATCCGGGAGGCTTTCACTCGCGGAGCGGCCGGTGTGGTAGCTGAACGGATGTGCGAATGCGAGCAACCCCTGATCCTTGTCAAAGACAGTCGTGCGGCACTTGCCATGATCAGTTATGCCTTTTTTGGCTGTCACGACCTCCCCTTCCCCCTGGTGGGTGTGACCGGAACGAACGGGAAAACAACTATTACACATTTACTATATCAACTGGCATCCGCAGCAGGAAAAAACCCAGCGCTTATGGGAACACTGGGTGTAATAAACGCCAATCGCTCGTTCGAAAGTGATCGTACTACCCCGGAAAGCCGGGATATCGCATTTTTCCTTGACGCATTCAGACGAAATGCCTGCGGTGCCGCGTTTATGGAAGTTTCCTCGCATGCGATCGCTCTTAAACGTATTTTGGGTTTAAAATACGACGCGGCCGTTTTCACGAATCTGACCCGCGATCACCTTGATTTCCACAAGGATATGGAGCATTATTTTAAAAGTAAATCCCATTTGTTCACACAGTTAAAGCCTGATGCATACAGTATTATCAATATCGACGATCTCTACGGCAAGCGTCTTTTCTCCGAGATGGATAGCGTTGCGGTTTCCTATTCACTTTTTGACAAGAGCGCGGACGTTCATTACAGAAATGTAAATATTTCCATCAAAGGAATACATGGCATCCTTCAAACACCCGTGGGCGTCATAGAGGTCAGGGCGGAAATGCCCGGCATGTTCAATGCCGAGAACATTGCGGCCGCGCTGGCCGTCTGGATACATTTATTTCCTTACGGATCGCCGGATCTGAATAATTTCCCTTTCCGGCCGGTACCGGGACGTATGGAGATGATCCATACAGCCCGCGGAACGGCGGTCATCGACTATGCCCACACGCCCGATGCCATGGAAAAGGTACTGAAAGCCGCATCGGAGCTTGACGGTCGTAAGCGTATGATCACCGTCTTCGGGTGCGGCGGTAACCGTGACCGCGAAAAACGCCCGATGATGGGTCAGGTCGCCGAAAAATACTCCGATCTGATCATTATTACCAATGATAATCCGCGATTTGAGGAACCTCTGGATATTGCACACGCGATCGCGGAAGGTATCCAGGAAAAGGAGAAAATGAGCATTTGTATCGATCGTAAAGAAGCCATCCGGCAGGCATATGAAATGTCCGAACCGGGCGATCTTCTGATGATACTCGGTAAGGGCGCGGAGACATATATGGAGATCGCCGGCAAACGCAGACCATTGAACGATAAAGAAATAATTTTTAAGCTGGAGAAACACAAATAACCCTCTACCACCCCGGTGCGAAGGCCCTCTTCGTACCGGGGTTTCCTAAAAAACGATGAAGACAACATTATTACATCAGGGTCCCTTTACACTTCGCAACATCCGTTTCGAGGTCCTTCGCGGCGTGAGCATAGATTCCCGCACCATTCCGGAAGATCACATCTTCTGCGCTCTGAAAGGTGAGCATACAGACGGACATCGTTTTGTTGCCGCCGCGTTAAAGAACGGTGCATTGGCAGCATTGGTCAATCGTGAATATGCAGCCTCCGCCGCTCCGGATGAAGCCCTGATCATTTGTGATGATACCTATACGGGTTTGGTCGAAATGGCCCGTATATATGCAAAAACCTTTACAATGCCCGTATTTTCTCTCACGGGAAGTGTTGGTAAGACCTCTACCCGCCGGATGCTCTCACATATCTTATCCGCCACACTCAGGATCGCCGAAAATCCTAAAAATTTCAACAATCATATCGGATTACCGATATCAATCCTTCAGATGCGCGGTGATGAAGATCTCGCCATTCTTGAGATGGGAAGTTCGGGCATCGGTGAGATACGTAACCTTTGCCACATCATTCAACCTCAATATGGACTGATCACCGCGATCGCACCCGCTCACATTAGCGGATTCGGATCCATAGAAAATATTCAAAAAGCAAAATTTGAACTCTTTGATGCTGTTCGTGATGACGGGATCCTGTTCATTAACGCCGATGACGAGCGTGTCTCCGCATATCCGGCCGATACACGCCGTCGCATAAGCTACGGTATAACGCATCCGGCAGACTTACGCTTTTCTGTCTGTGATATCGATGCGGCCGGTCGCTACACCTTATCCGTTGACGGTCGGACCTTCCGCCTGCAAAGCAGCGGGAAAGGCGCTGCAATCAATGCGTGTGCAGCTTACACCGTGGCTAAAACACTGGGTATGGATATACACATGATCATCCGGGGGCTTATATCTTTCCGTCCCGAATCCGGACGGGGAGCCATCGAATCCTGGAACGGTATGACACTGATCGACGATTCTTACAATGCCAGTCCCCTATCGGTAAAGAATGCCATTTCCATGCTGACCTCTATGCAGACACGGGGACGAAAGATCATGGTCTTTGCCGACATGCTTGAAATGGGTGCTGAAACACGTACAAGTCATGAAGAGATCGGCAGCATTATTTCCGGTTCCGATATTGATGAACTTCTGTGTTACGGGAGCGACACACGCTACACCGTAGCGGCAGCGCGTGAAGGTAAACATAAAAATGCGTGGCATTTTGATAATAAAGAAAAACTTGCGGACCATCTGCTGTCCGTTATAAAACCCGGAGATACCGTTCTTTTCAAAGGCTCGCGCGGCGAGAAGGTTGAGGAAATTATCTCAATGATAAAGGGTAAGTAATATGTTATATGAACTTCTGTATCCGCTAAAGGAATACGTTTCCTGGTTGAACATCCTCGGGTATATCTCCTTCCGGAGTGCCGCCGCGGCAATTACAGCTTTATTGATCACTTTTTTTCTGGGACCGCCGATCATCCGCATGCTGCGCAAACATCATATCGGTGAGACGATCCGCGCGAACGGACCCGAGACACATCAGTTGAAAGCCGGCACACCGACCATGGGCGGACTTATCATTCACCTTGCGGTATTCATTCCCACCCTGTTATGGGGAGATCTCAGCAACCGTTATGTTTTACTTATTATGTTCGTAACCCTCTGGATGGCTGCGATCGGTTTTATCGATGACTATCTTAAAGTTGTCAAAAAAATGCCCAAAGGACTCATCGCCCGCTATAAACTTTTAGGTCAGGTGGCGATCGGTGTGATCGTTGCACTGTTCATGTACCTGTATCCCGGTGATCCGAACTACATCACTGCCACAACGACCCCTTTCCTGAAAAATGTTATGATCAACTTCGGTATTTTTTACGCACCGATGATCATTCTGTATATTACCGGATTTTCCAATGCAGTCAACCTGACGGACGGGCTCGACGGCCTTGCTTCCGGACTAATGGCACTTTCGGGATTTTCCCTGCTGGTCATCGCTTATCTTTCAGGTCGTGTTGACTTTAGTCATTATCTGGGTATTATGTATCTCCCCACTATCGGAGAACTGACTGTATTCCTCTCCGCCATGGTGGGCGGATTGGTGGGGTTTTTATGGTTCAACTCCCGTCCGGCGGAAGTATTTATGGGCGATACGGGATCTCTGGCATACGGAGCCGCGCTGGGTACAGTCGCCATTCTCCTGAAAAAAGAGATCGTATTTATTTTTGTCGGTATGGTTTTCGTGATCGAAGCACTGAGTGTTGTCATGCAGGTAGGCTGGTTCCGTTATACTAAAAGGCGTTTCGGTGAGGGGCGGCGTATTTTTAAAATGGCGCCCTTGCACCATCATTTTGAAGAGCTCGGCTGGCCGGAAAGTAAAGTGGTCATCCGCTTCTGGATCTTCGGTATTCTCTGCGCACTCATGTCATTGATAACCTTTAAGATACGTTAGAAGGAGTAATATGCGCGTCACGGGTAAACAGGTTACGGTATTGGGCGCCGCCAGAAGCGGTATCTCAGCGGCTATCCTGTTGGCAAAACACGAGGCCAATGTGCTGGTCAGCGAGATCGATCGCGAGCGCATGGTCCCGGATTTGCTGGCCCTTTTTGATGAACATCATATATCCTATGAATTCGGCGGCCACAGTGAAGCGGTCTTCCGTTCCGATTTTGTGATCCTGAGTCCGGGTATTCCTACCGCCTCACCGATCGTTACGGAACTGAATCTGCGCGATATTCCGGTCTATTCCGAGATCGAAGCCGCCAGTTGGTTTGCCGAAAGTCCGATCATCGCCGTAACCGGGTCCAATGGTAAAACTACGACAACGTCACTTATCGCCGATATGCTGAACCGTTCCGGTATTCCGGCCATTGCCTGCGGTAATATCGGGAACGCTTTTTCCGGGGCGGTGTATACCGCCATCGTCAGCGGTTCGCATCCGATGTATGTTGCGGAGGTCAGCAGTTTCCAACTTGAAACGATCAAGCATTTTAAACCCCACGTAGCGGTTATCCTGAATATCAGTCCGGATCATCTCGACCGTTACGATTCTTTTCTGGATTACGCGCTCACGAAATGCCGTATACTCATCAATCAGGAAGAAAGTGACTTTGCCGTACTGAACCGTGATGATGCAACGATCAATGCCCATGCAAGTACCCGCGCCTTTGTGATACCCGTTTCGGAGAAGAAACTTCCGGACACGATCGCATATTTTGAGGGGAATGTCTTCTCCTTCCGTATCGGCACTACCTGGTATCAACTCGATAAAAATGACATTAAGCTTTTCGGTGTTCACAATGAATATAATATTGCCACAGCCGCATCGGCGGTATCACCTTTTATAAAAGACCATACGGGTGTTTTTGAAAGTCTGCAGCATTTTGAAAGCATTCCCCATCGGATCGAATTTTCCGGGGAGGCGGCCAACATCCGTTTTTATAATGACTCAAAAGCCACCAACACCGAAGCAGTGATCATGGCTTTACGGAGTTTTAACTCGCCGCTGCACCTGATCCTGGGCGGAAGAGATAAAGACAGTGATTTCACTCTTTTAACTCCGTATCTATCGCAACGGGATTCCTTATATGTCATCGGAGAAGCCGGCAATAAGATCCTGCAGCAGCTTTCTGCCTTTTCCCCCTTGCCCTGCGGCGATCTTGAAACTGCCGTAATGACCGCCTTCCGGAATGCACAACCCGGCGATGCCATCCTCTTGTCACCGGCCTGCGCCAGCTTTGATCAATATGCCGACTACGAAGCACGCGGAGACCATTTTAAACGGATCGTAAGATCAATTATGGAATTGGGACATGAGAGCACATAAGATCGAATATCCGGCCAGTTTTAAGTTTTTTGCAGTTACACTGATCCTGCTGATCTTCGGCGGTATGCTGATCCTTTTTTCCGCGAGCACACGCGTTGCATTCAATATTGACGGAAATGCCAACAGTTTCTTCGAAAGTCATATCAAATACCTTGTTCTTTCCTTAATGATCGGATTCATTTTCTATCTGATCGACTATAAAAAACTGAAAAACATGAGTTGGCTGTTCCTTTCCTTTGCGATCGGACTGTTGGCTTATATGGTCATAAAAAAATATATTTCCGGGAGTTCCGCTCCAGTACGCTGGTTCGCTCTTGGGGGCAGAAATCTGTTCCAATTGGCAGAGGTTGCAAAATTTGCCCTTATCATCTATATCTGCGGTTACATCGCCAATCATAAGGAAACCATCGGCAACTTCCGGAAAGGCCTCCTGCCGCCGCTCATCATCTCCATGATCCTAATCGCCTTAGTTGCGCTTACACCGGATTTCTCCTCGGCATTATCGCTGTTCATCATTCTTGCCGTAACTCTTTTCATCTCCGGTGCCTCGCCCTTGCAACTGGGTGCCGTTTCCGGTGTGCTTGCACTGGCAGGCAGTGCCTATGTGTGGTTCTCTCCCTATCGCAGGGCACGCATTCTGGCATTCTTTAATCCCGAGGATATCACCAACGGCAATTACCAGATCCGGCAATCGCTGATAAGCCTGTCCGGTGGCCGCTTTTTCGGACGCGGGTTCGGGAACAGCACCGGTAAGAATCTTTTTCTCCCGGAAGCGCATACCGACTTTATTTTTTCCATAGCCGGTGAGGAACTCGGTTTCATTACAACATCTCTTATTCTCATCGGATTCGTGATCCTGTTTATTGCTATGCTTCGTCTCGCAAAACATGTTCATGAACCTTTTGGGAAAAGCATTATGTTCGCTACGGCTTTTACTCTTATTTATTATGCAATGATTAATGCTGCGGTCTGTGTCGGACTAGGACCGGTTACCGGACTGCCAATGCCCTTTATCAGTAAAAGCGGTTCACAGTTACTGGTCAACCTTGCACTGATCGGCATTTGTATGAATATCGTCAAACAAACGCAGCACGAGCTGCAGAAACAAGCAGAGTTTTTACATGAGCTCTAAAAAACGTCGTAAAAAACACACGATCATCATCACCGGCGGCGGTACGGGCGGACACTATTATCCTGCCATTGCCATTGCAGATGCCATTCTGCGTTTGTCTCCCGACATGCTGGATGGCGTACAGATCACATGTCATTATATCGGTTCGCAGTATGGCATAGAAAGCCGGCTGGTAGCGGAAAAGGACTATCCCTACACAATGATCCCGGTGAAAGGTTTTTCGCGTTATCTCTCACTTTCCACCTTATTAAGAAATATGCTGCTTCCGTTTCGCTTGTTGCATGCCCTGGTACGTACCTATGCCCTTTATCGTAAACTTGATCCCATGGCTACCGTAGCTACCGGCGGATATGTCTCGGGGATCCCGGGTTATATTTCCAACCGTATGCGTATCCCGCTCTTTGTACAGGAGCAGAATGCCTTTCCGGGTGTAACCAGCCGGATACTGGCAAAACGATCCATGGGATTCTTCTACGCATACGATGCGGTCAAAGAACATATGAAGGATGATATCCTCTACATTAAAAGCGGAAATCCGGTCCGTCGGGATATCACGCGCATAGATACGCGTGATGCCCGGGAATGTCTGGGCTTGGATCCGGAGACACTTACGCTCTTCATTTTCGGAGGGAGTCAGGGTTCCGTGAATATCAATAACTATATTTCCAAACGGATCATCTCCTGGATCTATAAATACAAGATCCAGGTCCTGTGGCAGACGGGCAATATCAGCTATGACATGCTGCATCATCAATTCGGTGAACACCGTGCCATACATCTCTTACCATATATCGAGAACATGTCAGCCGCATATTCGGCTGCAAATATGGTCATTTCCCGTGCCGGCGCGCTGACCCTTGCCGAAATTGAGAAAATACGCGTACCGGCCATTCTCATTCCCTTACCCGGTGCTGCAGGTAATCACCAGTTTTACAATGCAAAAGCACTTGAAGCCCTCGGTTGTGCTGTGGTCATCGAGGAAAAAGACTTCCCGGACAATCCCGTCACGCCCATTCTAAACGCCATGATCCGGGATCCGGAACACCTGAAAGCGATGGCCGATGCATTTCCCCGGCGTGATGAGGATGCCGCGGAGATCATCGCACGGACGATCATAAACAATTTAAGATCATTTT
>Ga0334884_1000353_pt1 | contig 87106 bp, 75 predicted proteins | sample GraSluR1_MG_7_FD_207215 | JGI IMG/M metagenome (GOLD analysis project Ga0334884, IMG submission 207215) | Sludge microbial communities from methane-producing bioreactor in Wageningen University, Netherlands - Granular Sludge_12_05 R1 | ecosystem: Engineered > Bioreactor > Anaerobic >... | reverse complement strand
AGACGGAAGACTATGGAGAACTTAAGAACGCATACGATAAGCTCAGCGAATCTCAAGAAAGGATCCTCCATCTTGACAACCTTATAAGAGTGTCCAGAAGTATTAACAGGTTACTTGTTCATGAAAGAAATATCGATAGTCTACTAAACGAAGCAGTCAGAATTTTGGTAGAAACTCCGGCTGTCAGTGGCGCCTGGATAGCCCTCTTTGATGTTGAGAGCAAGCTTGAAGGATTCTATGTATCTCGAACTGGAGAGTACGGGATTGATCTCGAAAAGTCTCTACGAGAGCTTCGATTCCCCGATTGTATACATACTCTGCTTGAAGAAAAAGAAGAAACCGGGAGAGTCAGAGTCCTCGATTGCAGCGGGTGTCTTCTCGTGGACCCTGGTGAGAACATGATCAATCTGGGATCAAGGATCAACTATAACAGAGGAAACGGAGGGGTGATGATACTGACGTTACCCCTGGAACTTGCCGAAGACGAGGAATTTATAAGAACATGTGAAGAAGTCTCGGACGATCTTTCGACGGCACTTTCACTAATAGCAACCGAGGAGAGACTGGAAAAGAGCTATGCCGACCTTAAGAGACTTACCAAGAGCACAATAAAGACTATCTCGACCATAGTTGAAATGCGCGACCCTTATACTTCCGGACATCAAGAGCGTGTTGCAATACTTGCCGGTAAGCTTGCGGAGAGCGTCGGTCTTTCTGAAGAAAGGGTGGAGATTGTCAAAATCGGATCACTCCTTCATGATATCGGTAAAATATCTATTCCTGCCGAAATACTCAACAAACCCGGTACCATTACCAGCATAGAGATGGAGCTAATCAGACAGCATCCGACTTTTGGTTATCAGATTCTCGAGGACGTTGATTTTCCTGAGATTATAAAGAAGATAGTTCTGGATCACCACGAAAGGCAAAATGGTTCGGGCTATCCGTCGGGACTTGTCGGAGACGAAATACCGCTTGAAGCAAGAATCGTGGCGGTAGCCGATGTGGTCGAAGCGATGTCTTCTCACAGACCATACAGACCCTCACTCGGAATTGAAGTGACTCTGGACGAAATCAGGAAGAACAAAGGAATCCTCTACGACGAAACCGTAGCAGACTGCCTGCTGTCTTTCGAAGGACAGATTGAAAATATTCTGGAATCGTCTCGATCGATTCAGCCATGAATGTGAATTATTCTGCCTCCCTCAGAACGAAAACCTCTCAGTTTAAGAAATGCCTGTATCAGAGGTCCCGCACTAAATGCGAAGAAGATCGTTCCCACCCCTATAGGTCCTCCGATAACCAGAGCAACGATCAGCACAGTCATGTCGATTACTATTCTGGATAATCTCACGCTTGTCTTAAGAGTCTTCGAAAGCCCGAGCATAAAACTCTCTCTCGGCCCTGAACTTATCAGAGCGAATGAGAGGTAGAAGCTTATGCCAAAAGAGTAAGTCAGCAAACCCGTGATAAAGAAAGCGATTCTCAGTCCTATGTCTCCCGCAACCGGTATAAGGCCAATAAACATGTCCATGAAGAAGCCAATGAAGAACATATTGAGTATTGTGGTGACCGACGGCGGGATTTTCATCAACCATGATACACCTACAAGAGAAAGGCTTATGAGCTGAGTTACTTGACCGACACTCAACCCGGTGATACCTGAAAGAGCGACCTCCAGAGCGCCCCAGGGTCCCATCCCGAGACCGCTGTGCAGCATGAGGATCAGACCAAGAGCGGTGATCGCAAATCCGGCCGTAATCAATCCGGTATTGGCAACGAGCAAGGCGATTCTTTTCAAACTAATCCAAGCCCTCCATCAGAAAGAATGACCTGACCGGTTATCCAATTCGACTCGTCTGAAGCCAGAAAGACCATTAACCCTGTGTGATCTTCCGGGTGTCCTATCCTGCCGGACGGTGTCTTCTCTTCAATTTTCTGAAGGATCTCAGGATGCTGAGTGTAAAAGGGCGAGGAAAAGGGAACGGTCTCAGTCGGACCCGGGGCAACGACATTGACCTGAATACTATGACTGGCAAGTTCGAGCGCCATGACCCTTGATAAAGCTATAATCGCCGCCTTTGCCGTGCAGTGTCCGGAGTGACCCTTCTCCGGATACAATCCGCCGACAGAAGCAAGATTGATAATCTTTCCGCCAGCACCTTCGGCCATCCATCTCGCAATAGCCTGAGAAACCATGAAGACAATCCTGACATTCACATGCCACTGTCTGTCGAATTCTTCCAGTGAGTGTTCCAGAAAACTGGCTCTGGAGATATAAGCCGGACAATTGACGAGAATATCTACACTGTCGATTTCCCTTCTCAGAGTCTCAGTCATTACCTTTGCATCGTCCATCGTATCAATCGTCGCTTCCAGTATCACCAGGTCCTGTTCAATTGACTTCAGAAGAGATTCCTTTACACCGAGTAATCTGTCCCTGTTTCTATCGACCAGGACTACTCTCGCACCTTCCCCTGCATAAGCTCTGGCTACAGAACTGCCTATCCGCCCAGCTCCACCAAAGATAACAGCTGTCTTTCCTTCCAGTCTTCCATTCATATTCGATCATCTCCAGTATTTAGCAGAGGGGGCAGACGAAACTCCCTTCCGTCTCTTTCTGAGGCCTTCTTCCAGCCACTGAACAGAAGGGAGGCTTCGCAGGCACACTCAATGGCTCTTTCGTTTGAAGGGGGTTCCTCCGGTCTTATGTTGAGCGGTATATTAGAACCGACTGTGCAGATGGCTCCGGCAGTTATTCCCAGTAGCGAAGACAGTACGAAAAGCGTCGCCGCCTCCATATCGATTTGGAGAGCGCCGGAGTTTCTCCAGCCTTCGAGCTCTGGCGCTATGGCCGACGGGAAAGCTTCTCCAAAGAGTTTTGGTTTTGTCGCATAGAAAGAGTCGACCGACAGACCGATACCAACGTGATAGCGTTTCCGGCTCTTATCGCAGGCAGAGACCAGAGCTGTCAACAACCTGTAATCGGCCACAGCGGGAAAATTCTCGGGGACAAAGAGATTTGCCGTTCCTGAATACCTTATGCAACTGGAAAGAACAACAAGATCGCCGGGAGTCAGCTCTTTTGCCAGACCCCCTGAGGTCCCTATTCTGATAATCGTCCTCACTCCGTGTCTGTTGAGTTCGACAACTGCAATCTCAGTAGCCGGTCCGCCCATTCCGCTTGAACAGACTGCCAGCGGCAGTCCACGATACTTGCCGGTAAGCGTTATATAGCCTCTGTTGTTTCCAACTTCTTCAACATCGGTAAGAAACGAAGCAATTTCATATACTCTTGCCGGGTCTCCAGGCAGAAGAACCATTTCTGGAAGCTTTTCCACAGATAGTTTTAGATGGTCCTTAGATGTCTTGACTGTATCCATCGAATCACCCTTTCAGTCCCGTTCCGCTTATACCGCGGACGAAGTATTTCTGGAGGAATAGGAAGAGAAGTACAGGGGGAAGACTCCCCGCAATCGCCGAACTGAACAGGTTCGCCCAGCTGGTGTTTTCCGTAGACCTGTGAGAAGCTATTGCAACCTGCACGACCTCAAAGCGGCTTGAATGAGTTGCAACAAGCGGCCAAAAAAGCGAGTTCCACTGAAACATGAAGACCATTACTATGACAGTGACTATTGCAGGCATACTCAGCGGGAGTAGTATCCTCCAGTAGATTCGTAGCCATGAAGCTCCATCAATTCTTGCTGCTTCCATTATCTCAGAAGGAACTTCGGCAAAGAACTGCCTGAAGAGGAATATCGCAAGTCCGTTTGCTACTCCAGGGAGTATCAAGGCCCAGTAAGTGTTGTCGATTCGCAACTGCTTGATCATTACGTAGAGAGGGATAACAATTGATTCGAACGGGACCATAAAGGTGATCAACACTATAGTGAAGACCAACTGTCTCCCCCTGAAATCGAACTTCGCAAGCGCGAATCCAGCCATGGAAGCCACAATAACCGTCAGGAAGATTGTCGAAACCGAAACGAAGAGACTGTTCAAAATCGCCCTTCCGAAATCCAGCTTTGTGAAGATGTGCACAAAATTCTCGAACGTGATCTTTGATGGAATAAACGTTCTCCATGTAAGAGGGTTAGCATACTCATACAACGGACTCGCAGGTCTCAAAGCCGAAGCGACTATCCACGCCAGAGGGACTATAAAGAAGAGACTTACTATTGCCAGCACCGAGAACAACGCCACTGCTTTCCAGACACCTCTAGTCCTCATGATTTCTCCCTTAGTAATCGAATTTTGCTCTCGTCAACCTCAATTCAACGAAACTGAAGACGAGTATTATTGCAAGAAGAATCGATGTTATGGCAGAGGCCCTGCCCATATCGAGATTCACGAATGCGCTCTTGTACGATTCATACATTAGCAGATTTGTAGAGCCTATCGGCCCGCCCTTTGTGATTATATAAACCGGTGCGAAGCTCAGGAAATTGAAGGCCGTATTCGCGACCAGAACAAATGACATGGTTCTTGTCAGTAAAGGAAGAGTTATCCTGAATGTCTTTTGTAGGGTAGAGGCGCCGTCTATTTCGGCCGCCTCGTAAAGCGCTTCAGGTATGTTCTGCAGTCCAGCGAGAAAGTACATCATCCAGTAGCCCGAACTCCTCCAGACGTTAAGCATAATCAATCCCCATAGAGCCTGTGCGGTAGATGAAAAGAAGGGTTGCGGTTTGAGACCAAATAACGTTAGAAAACTATTCGCAAGGCCGTAATAAGGATCCAGAACGATCATCCAGATTACCGACACGACCGCAAATGAGATTGCGGTGGGCAGAAAAAAGACGGTCCTGAAGAATCTGGTGAAGAAGTGGCTACCGTTCAACAGGAGCGCCATTAACAAGGAGCTAATCACAATAAGGGGATTGACTATAACTGAGTACACGATAGTTACCCAGAAGGAATTCCAGAAAACGGGATCGTATTTGAAGAGATAGGTGTAGTTCTCGAAACCCACGAAAGTCTTTTTGCCGGTGAAACTGGTCATAGTCAGACTTTCTATGAAAGAGACGCCTATTGGCCAGATCTTGAAAAGCAAAAGGAATGAAAGTGCCGGTATAACAAAGAACCAGGCGACTCTATTATTTCTGAACATTAACACACCATCCCCGGGTTATTCTTATACGATCCCGTTTTTTCCTATCTGTACCTTCTCAGTTCTCTATCGATTCTTATTGCTGCGTCTTCCAGGGTCTTCTTTGGATCAGCCCCGTAATGAATTGAGTTGAAGGCCTCTCTGAGCATTAACTCATACTGCGAATAACCCGGTGTAACGGGTCTCGGGACTGCTGTATTCTCCATCTCATTGAAGAATAGCTGCCACATCGCGTTGCCAAAAACCTCCGGTAACGCTTCATAGACATCGTACCGTGCTGGAGCAATTCCATTCAACAGATGCCATGTCACTACAGCATCTCTTCCGGTTATGAACTTTGTGAATTTCAAGGCCGCATCGAGTTTCTTTGTTTTCGAGTTTATTCCAACGTGCCAGCTACCCGTCGGCGTTACTGCAACACCGCCTTCGAAATATGGGAACGGTGTCAGGCCATAATCTACTCCGGGATACTGCGCGAGTCGCCTCAGATTCCATTCGTTTCCCAGCATCATTGCGGCTTTGCCCGTTCCAAAATACTCTCTGGCAATTGCAGAATCAGAGACTCCTTGTGGAGATACCTTCCATTCATTAAACAACTTCCAGTAGAAAGTCGCTCCCTGTACAAACTCTTGAGAAGTAATATAACCCTGGGATACGAATCCGTCGTCCGACAGCACCTGAGCTCCCAGAGACTGCATAAGCGGGAAGAGCAGATAAGGTCTGTCTATTTGCTCTATCACAAGTCCCCATACGTCAGGTATTCCATCGTTATTCGTGTCCTTCGTGAGTTTCTTCGCTATCTCGGCTATCTCTTCCCATGTAAGTCTCTCATCGATAGACTCCGATGGAAAAGGAATTCCGTACTCCTCGAATATTGCCTTGTTGTAGAATATTCCCGCTGAAGACGTTCCGTAAGGTACAGAGTAAAATTTCCCGTTGTAGCTTCCCTCTTCGATTGATGCTTTGAACCAGTCATTCATCTCTTCATCGGTATAGTAATCGTCCAGAGCCAACAAATAACCTCTGGCCGCGTAGGATGCATTGTTGGGACCGTCAACAATAAATACATCCGGAGTACCGTCGCCCGCTGCTAACCTGACTTCAATGGTTTGAAAAAGCTGTCCGAAGGGCACAAGCTGAATCTCCACTTCGATAGTGGGGTTCTCCTCTTTGAACGCATTAATGAGCTGCATAACCTGGTCCTTAGGCCACCCCATCCACAAAACCTCGAGAGTTGTCGCCGATAGTAGAACTCCTGTCAGAAGGATCATCAAAACTAGCAATCTTCTCAAACCTTGCCACCTCCTTTTGATATGGATCTAGCACCGCCTGATCAGTTTGAAAGTGAATCTTCCAGATGGAAAGTAGCTTCTAGAGTAGAGCACTCTTCGACTCTGGAAATCATAATGGAGCTGTTCTAGCAGGAGCAGGGGAGTGCTCACTGGGACATCCAGTTTCTCGGAGAGTTCTCCGTCAGATAGCATCGGTATAAGATCGCATTCGGCATACCTGATGTCAATACCGTAGTGAACTCTCAAGCCCTCAAAAACAGAGTTATGGATCTTAGAGGGATCGAAATCTTCAACGAGCGCCTTCGGTATAATATCCATGCAAAGAGCCACAGGCACCTCTGAAGCGTACTTGGTAGTCTCGAGAAGCAGAACTTCGTCACCGATATTGATATCAAGTCTCTCGCATATACCATCTTCACATCTCGAGACTCTGAAGCAGGTTATCTTACTCTCCGCCTTCAAACCCTGGGCTTTGATAAACTCGGTGATTCCAGTAAGCTTCTCAATACCGCCCCGTACAATCGGCCTCCATTCAGTTACGAAATTCCCTACCCCGTGTCGCTTAAGTAAGAGTCCTTCCTTCTGCAGAAGACCGATAGCTTCGCGCAAAGAGTTTCTGCTGACACCGAGTTCCTGCGCGAGCTCCGGCTCTGAAGGCAACTTATCTCCCGGTCTGATATCACCGTTGAGGATTCTCGATTTCAGTTCGTTCTGGATTCTGTAGATAAGCGAACTATACCTGTCGTTCTGTACAGGAGCGTTTGCCATAGTCTTCTCCCGATAGATCAGATGTAGGATGTCCAACAACAATACTATAACAGAATCTCTGTGATGAAATCAAGCGAGGTTAAAACTGGTGAAGTGCGGTGTGGCAAGAAATCTACATGGAGAAAGGGGGCCAGTATTGAATCAATTTTTTCTAAATACTGGCCCGAGAAAGTAATTACACGATTATGTTGATTATTTTGTCCTGAACGTATATGACCTTTCTTATTGTCTTTCCCTGGAGAAGCGCGGACAGTTTTTCATCTTTCATTATCGCTTCCATAACGGTTTCCTGATCTGAATTCTGTGAGATAGTGACCTTTCCCTTCATCTTGCCCAGTATCTGCACCGGAAGCTCGATGCTCGCCATGGAAGCATATTCTTCATATCCTGACGGGAAGCCGTCTTCGAGAATTGTCTTGCACTTTCCGCCCTTTATACTGTAAATCTCTTCACACATGAATGGAGCAAACGGCGACAGTAGTTTGGCAATATCTATAACCAGCCGTCTCTCGATAGAGCTCTCTTTCGTGGCCTCGTTCAAGAATTCCATAATTGCAGCAATGGCGGTATTGGGCTTAATGCTCTTTATTGAATACTCAACCTTTTCCACAGTTTCGGCCATCTTGATCTTCAGCTCCAGAGAGCTCTTACCTTCGGGCATATTCGCCAAATCCCAGACTCTGTTAAGGAATCTCTTTATTGCATCCATGCCGCTGTCTCTGAAGTCCCCTCCTTCAAGGAAAGTTCCCATGAACATGAGATATGTTCTCAAGGCATCGACACCGTGGCTTTCGAAGTACTGATTGGGGTTCACTATGTTGCCCTTGGACTTTGACATCTTCTCGCCGTCTTTGATAATAAGACCATGGCCTCTGAAGGAAGCAAAGGGCTCTTCAAATGGAAGGTAGCCCATATCGTGAAGGGCCATCGCAATGAATCTGGAATACATTAGGTGCAGAGTGGCGTGCTCGTTTCCGCCAATATACATATCGACCGGACACCACTTGTCTGTAAGCTCCGCGTCAAAGGCGATAGAGTCGTTGTCAGGCGACAGATACCTGAGATAGTACCAGGCAGAGTCTAGAAAGTTGTCCGAAACATCTGTCTCTCTTCTGGCAGGCCCACCACAAACAGGACACTCTGTATTCACAAAATCGGGACTCTTGGCAAGCGGAGATTTACCGCTTCCGTCGGGTATATAGTTATCCGTCTTTGGAAGCATAACGGGCAGCTCTTCATCTGGAACCGGTACAGTTCCACACTTACTGCAATAGATCATAGGAATTGGCGGTCCCCAGTAACGCTGCCTGGATATGCACCAATCGTGGAGATGATATGTAACAGAACCACTGATCGAAGGGTCTATGGTATCTATATCTTCTATGAAATCGATGCTTTTTACGCCGGAGAATCTATCGCTGTTGATCATGACCCCCTTTTCGACATACGGTAGCTGGGAAGGATCACAGTCTATTACCTGCCTTATCTCAAGGCCATACTTCTTGGCGAAGACGAAGTCTCTTTCGTCATGGGCAGGAACGGCCATGACTGCACCGGTACCGTATTCAGCGAGCACATAATCGCCGATCCATATGGGAAGCATCTCTCCGGTGAGAGGATGTATAGCGTATGAACCTGTGAAGATACCGTTCTTTGGACGAGAGATCGAGGTTCGAGTCGCGAGGTCCATATTCTTGACGTTCTCCTTGAACTCTTCAAATGCCTCTTCAGTTACCGGAGTAATAAGTTTCTCGACGAGAGGATACTCCGGTGCGACAACGATATACGTTACACCGTACACAGTATCGGGCCTGGTCGTGAAGACCTCTATCTTCTCATCCATTCCAGCCACATCGAAGGTTATTGATGCCCCGGTCGATTTTCCGATCCAGGCTCGCTGGAGATTCTTCGTGGTTTCTGTCCAGTCTAGCTTCTCGAGATTTGACAGTAGTTTCTCCGCGTACTCGGTAATTTTGAAGAACCACTGGCTCATCTCGCGTTTGTCGACTTCATTGCTGCATCTCTCACAGTGACCGTCGATTACCTGCTCATCGGCAAGTACGGTCTTGCAGGAAGGACACCAGTTCACGTTCGAAGCACGCTTCTCGGCCAGACCTTTCTTGAAGAGCTGAATGAAGATCCACTGGGTCCACTTGTAATACTCCGGTGAAGAAGTTATCGCTTCGCTGTCCCAATCATATATGTTGCCTATCTTCTTCAACTGCTCTTCTCTGAAGTACTCTATGCTCTTTGGAGTGAGTTCTGCCGGATGCCGACCGACCCTCAGGGCGTAGTTTTCGCTGTGAATACCGAATGCATCGAAGCCTATGGGTTCGAATACGTCGTAGCCTTTGAGCTTCATGAATCTTCCGTACACATCCGACCCTATAAAGGAAAACATATTTCCAATATGCAGACCGGCGGCGGAGGGATAGGGAAACATCATGAGATTATAGAAAGGCTTCTCGGCCTTCTTCAGATCTATATTGAATGGTTTCTCCTTCGCGTAATACTCCTGCCATTTCTTCTCGATCGCCCTGAAATCGTACATCTGATACCTCCCGAAAGCTAGACAAATTGATTATAAAGCCTGAGAAAAGAGATTTAGGTGGATTATAACACGCCTATGTAAAAGGAAATCTTGCATCCAAAAAACGAAAAGAGCAGGACAGAAGCCCTGCTCCTTGTGGTTTACTGAGTAATCAGTCGATCATGCTGTTCCAGATCATCAGGAACCTGCTTACGTCTTCATGATCTACCCAGCCGTCTTTCGGAATTGAGATGTCGAAAAGCGGATTCGCAGTGAACATATTCGCTATAAGAAGTTTGAAATCATCTTCATCGACGACGCCGTCTTCGTTGAAGTCGATGTCTTCAATTTCGTAAGCCTCTTCGAATATCGGAACATACATTGCGTTGTACTCTATCATCCATGAGCTGATACCGTAACCGTTGTTAGCGGAGAACTCGTATAGCTGCTTCGAAACGGCCGGCACCACGTAGTAGCCGTTCCAGCCCCAGTCACCCCAGCTGTTCTTGATTACCCAGAACTCTGTTGCTGCCCAGCTGAGACCTGAGAATGGATCGTTAACTGTTACTGATTCTGCTGCCGGGTCAATAATATCCGGGAAGGCAGCCTTTAGGCCTGCCATATCAAGCCAGCCGACGAGCGTAACCGCATGACCACCGGTTAAGGTCTTGGTCGTGGGGATATATACTCCTCCGGTGTAGAAATCATAGTCTGCGGGCACTCTGAAGGAAACGCCCAGAGCTCCAAATCTCACGAGGGCTTCTTTCACGGCGTTTATATATACTTCATATGGGAAGCCTAGCCAGCCGAGTTCATCGGCGTAGTATATCTGAACTGTCTTCGTACTCTTGACGATGTTATCTTCCCACTTGTTGTTCGTCGGGTTCCATGTTATCCAGGGATTGAAATCGAATTTGCTGTATGGGAAATCACTCTCCAGAGGAAGTCCGTACCTTACGCTATTATATGTTGAGAATATCTGATTTCCTCCGACGTCGGCATTCGAGTCCTGGATTATTACATCCGACTGGACGGGATCATAAACAGATTCGATGTACACATCCCAGTCAATATCGTGGAAAGAGGCGAATTGCTCCGAGAAGTCGTAGGAATCATCTTGAAGCTCCCAGGGCTCGTACGCATCCTCGCCACCGAAACCGTCTTTTTGAACCATCAGCGCACTCTCAAAGGCCGCAACTGTAGCAAATGCCCAGCAGGTACCGTGGAAGGCCTGGTTCTTGATCGGCGTGTGTATCTGGATAAAACTACCGGCAGGAATATCTATATCCCAATTGGGGAAATAAACAAACAGAGCCGAGATTAACTGTCCCCAGCGAGTCGTGGCCTGGATCGAGAAGTCGCCTTCTCTTTTCAACTCGACTCTTTCGGGAAGCTCGATTTCTCCATGCCATTTTTCGATGATACTATCGAGATCGGTAATTCCGTGCACAGCAAATTCATTCAGAGCGCCCGGGACTCCTGCCTTCCAGGGGAGATTCAGCTCTGAAATAGCGGCGTTGACTTCTGCGGCTCTCAGGGCAGCCTCTTCCAGCAGGCCATTTCCAAAAGCCACAAAAGAGACCAGAGTGATTATTAAAACCAGTAATGTCTTCTTCATTCAAATCACCCCTCACATTTCCACAGCGACAGCTTCGGGCAGATCAAGACCGTAAAGGAAATTATCTACCACTATGCCGTCGATGGTTCTGTTTTCATCGTCTCTTATGTAGTAGTCGAATCCCAGGGCAAGAAGGACTTCCTGACCGTTCATCCCGGTTCCAAAGCTAAATTCGACGAAGGCAAGAACATCAGATACCGCTTCGATTTCGGTCGGTTCATCGACAAACCCTCTTACGAGGACTATCTCGTCTCCGAAATCGACGAAATCGCTTACATTCTTCTTGTCCGGAATAAACTCAGGGAAGAACACATCTGCGACCGTCAATCCTGCGTCGTACTGCAGAGAACACTGAAGATACATAAGTTCCCCGTTCTTAGTGTTGTCAGGTGCGAAGTATGCCTTCTCTTTTTCGATATAGTCTCTTACATTCGGCGCGACAACCGCTACGACTAGAGAGCCATCTTCCTCTTCAGTAGCAGGGTTCATTACGACAGGCACCCAGAGTATCTCCGGCTTGTCTTCGCCCGTATAGCGCTCTTCAAGCTTGAAGGTAACATACTTGTAGTTTGAGTTACCAAGAGCGTCATAGCCCATGATGTAAAGAAGGTAGCTCTGTCCGAGTTCAAGCATATAAGGCATCACTGCTAGACCGGATTTTAGATAAAGCGCGACATACTCATCGTTGAGAAGAATTCCGCTAACTGAAGGATCCCAGTCAAGCCAGTTCGTAACCCATGGATAGCCTTCTTCGGTAAGCGCTCTGAACCTTAACTCGACTTTGGTTACGGGTTCTGAGAATGCCCACTCTACAAACAGGTATCTTCCAAAAGGTCTGAAATCTCCATCGGCAAGTCCGCCGCTGTACCTGTCAGATCCATAAATTGTGACGTTTGGACCGACAGTGTCTACCAGAAAACTATACTTACTTGGAGTTCCGTTAAACTCCTTGGTCTTCACCTGGATGGAATGGTTCCCTTCGGCAAGACCAGTAAGCGCTACGCTGGTGGCATCTGTCTCGATGAAGGCAGCCCCGTTTACCGAGTAAACATAGGTGTGATCGAGACCATCGACCGGTTGCCAGGAGACCGTCACGTTCTTTGAAGCATAAGCGGTCTGTGTGTTGTCGAAAATTACTGAAGGGCTTCCAACCGTAAATTCAAGCTCGTTCGAATTGAACGTCCGGAATTTGCTTTCTATCGCCAGCATTCCGAGAGCTTCGACTGAGGCCTTGTAATTGCCAGGTACCAGTTCCGTCGCGTACTCGGTTTCTTTAAGTTCAACTACGTCGTCGTTGATATGAAGTTTGAAAACCACTTCTTTGAAGTCATCGGCTGTCTCGAACGTCCAGTTGAAAGTGATTGTCGTTCCGGCCAGGACCATATTCGATCCGGCGTCTGACTTCAGCGTTACCACAACGAATGGCGGCCTGAAACAGGATGTCACAAGCAAGACGAGTGAAACAAGAAGAATCAAAAGCAAAGAATAACGCTTCATCCACATACCCCCTTTTGTGAGTTGGTTTTATTCTAGCACTATGTTGAGCAAAAACCATTACTATCATTGGAAAAACGAGAAGGCAAGCCGCCGATTATTTGACTGCCAATTCATACCACTTTCTGAAGTTCATTGTTTGGAGAGGCCACAAGAGTATATTGGTATTGTAATGTTTTTTCCAATGCCCTTTTATCATGCCGGTAGAAAGTTGAAAAATTCCTCAAAAGACTTGGAGGTTCACAATGAGAAGACACTTGTACGTTGTTAGTGTAATCTTGACCATCATATTCCTTCTGACCAGTTGCGTGAAGCCAGTTCCGCCTATCAAAAACACGGTATTGAAGGGAGTCGTGATGACCGATGGGGAACATGGCGGAGTAGTCAGACTGCTATCCAAATCTGGTAATCTCATCGGCGAAGCCGACATATACAGGCTTGGAGGCTTCCTCTACAGATCCGACAACCCGCTTCCGGAAAGTTTTCTGATCGAAGCCGACGTTACCTTCAAAGGATTGGATCTCACTTACTCCTACGAAATGTCGGATCCAGGACCAGACGGAATAATCTACATAGGACCTGTTTCGACCTTAATTCACGAATACCATCTCAAGTATCCCGAAAAATCACTTAATGCTGTAAGGGAGAAGGTTTTGATCTTCCTGGCGATCGAACCGGATCACTCTGACTACAAGATTTCAATGAATCCCAGACGGTTTTCGGTTAGCAACTTCGTGAGCAATGCGCTTACCCACGGAAGCTTTGCTGCCTACGTCGACTTTTTGGTTGAGGACCTTTCGAAGGGGGGCGGACCACACGACTTTGGAGAAGGCATTAAGGATCCTGAGGCTTCGCTTTTCGAGACCCTTATCGGGCAGCTGAAAGAAAACCTTGAGGGTGCTGCGATAGACTACGCCACAGGCTGGGTATTTGACATGATCGGGGGAGGAAACGGAGGCAACCCCGAAGCAGATATCGAGAAGCTACTTGAACTGCAACTGGCGATGCTTCAGAATATCGAGACGGAAATAGAGCAGCTCCAGCAAGAATTGAAGGAAGCGGTGAACGAGCTAATCAACGCTACGGACAGATCAACCTATAACACCGCGGTTACGGTGATTGCTGATGAAGTGGGAACTATAGAAGCAAAGTATCAACAACTAGCCTACTATGCAACTCTCGATCCTGACCAGAAGAATAAGGAAAATATTCAGAATCTGAGCACTCAAATAAAGGACGAAGTGCCCAACTCTTTCATGACTATCCGGGACGTGCTTCAAGGAAGGGCAGGATCGGAAGGGGTTCTCTCTCTCTGGTCGAGAATCGCCTTCAAGGACGCTGCGACCATATCCGACTATGTGGCAATGATTTCGAGTCAGTTCTCGTATTACTTCGGACTACAACTGAAGGCAATCAATCTAATGGTCGAGGTCTATCACGCAGAAGATCCGGCTAACATAAAGATGGCGACGAACTATTTCAACGGTTGGATGGATGATCTGAGAGACCAGCTTGTTACATTTGATTCCTTCAATCCCATTAGCGAGCTGGCAACGTCCACGAAGTTTCCAATGATCAATACTGTCCTTAGCTGGCACGCCTGGCCTGCTGTGTCGAGCATGTTTCTAGTGGGAGATAGAGTTATCGTGACTGATGGCGGATGGGAGGGAATCCCTACTGAAGATCCGAACATAGAGGTCTATTCAGTCGATTCAAAAACACTTCAAGACAGACTCAAATACTCTCAGATAAGTTATTCATACAGAGCAACAGCGGTTGACAGTACCTATCTCTATCTTCTTTATCATCTGCAGAACAACAACTACAGGCTCTATAGAACGAAAACTGAAGATAGTCAAGAAGACTGGATATACAGCGACTTTACTCTTGACCACGGGTGTCTTCAGATGATGGCCAACGATCACTGGATATTCATTCTGGGAGGCGGTAATAACGGTTTCTATTTGAACATAAGAAACAGAATATCTCTGGATCATGTCAAGACGATACAGCTTACGGGATCATCGGGAAACTACTCCCAAACAGTAGCCATGACTTCTGATGGTGACTACGCTTACTTTGTCGCCAGTAATGGTAATACACTTTCTAGTTTTGATCTCAACACTCTAGAGATAATCGATACAATTAACTTTGAAAGCAAAATTGCTAATTTTCCCAACATGACTGTAAGAGACGACATTCTCTGCGTTTCTTCCGGTTCTCAGGATATCTTCTTTGTCGACATAAGTGACAAATCTAATCTGAATGTCTTCAAAACCATCGTATTCGATCCAAATCAAAACAACGGATACTCTCCACTGAATGCTAACTTTGCCGGTAATTTCGTATATACCACGGGTTCAGAGACCTTCGGAAATTTCAATTTATGTACTGTGTACGATAACCCGAAAAACCTTACCGGGCCAATGTTCAAGGAAGGCCCGTGGGCCCAAAGCCTGTTGAACTGGCAACCGATACTCATGAACGGTGAGAATGAGCTATACATAATGGGAACACAGAACGAATTACAGTTGTGGAGAAAGCACGTCGTGGTCGATATACCTCTATACTGATTTTTCGGAAGAGACTGTACGCATCGCTAGATCGTGTGAAATGGTTTCTGTATAATCTAAATATGATCAAAAATCTCTGAAAAAGGGGGTAAAGGAATGAAGAAAAGTATTACACTGCTGATTCTGGCTCTGGCAGTGGTTCTCGTGATCAGCTCCTGTGTTAAGCCTTCACATCCGACCGAAGCAACGCTTGAAATCGTATCTATAACAGTGCTCGGAAGCGAAGCGACGATTACATGGAAGCTGAATACTACCGCAGAGATTGTAGCTGCGAACTATAAGCTTCATGTAAACGGAAGTACATACGAGACCGCTGGCACAGTCAAGACAGTTACACTTGGACCCGGTGATTATGAGGCATGGGTAGAGGGAGAGATAACCGGAAAGTATGAAGACGTCTTTAAACTGCCTCCTGTCCATGTCGAATCCGAAAAAGAGCAGTTTACGGTCCTACAGGAGTATTCCAGCCTCGTCGAAGTGAATCTTGTCGAGTATATGACAGGACCCGCGGCCGCTGGAGTGAACGTGGAGGTGTTTGATTCGGAGACAGGTCTGCTTGTAGGTCTTGGTGAGACAGACCCAGAAGGTACGGCTCTAATAGAGCTTACCTGGTATTTAGAACCCGGGCTTTCCGAACCAAGAGAAGTCATGCTCAAAGCTCTCAAGACAGGTATGGCTCCAAGCGTCCTCAAGGGACTAATGGTTCTGCCCGTCCCGGCAAACGAACTCGCTGACTCTGAAGAACCTGTTGCAGTAGATATGGCGATCAACCGGGCAGCGATCGATCCGTTGAGCGAGAATTATCCACAGATCGAGATAACAATGGTTGACGGAGAGGGAAATGAAATCGATCCCGATAACGTCACTACAAACGTCAATCTAAAAATCAAGTTTCTTAGCGAACTCGACTACGATGTCTGGGACGTTCTCTATGTAGGTTTGGGTTACGTTCCCTGGGCCGGTGGAAGAAATTTCGCGGCCTTCGGTATGGCAGAAGCGACTTACGTAATTCCAGCAGCCGCGTTTTCGGGTGAGTTGCAGGTTCATGTCGTTGTGTATGACCACAACAGGGCGAGGCTCGATCAGATTGTGAATCTTAATTTCACTGCCGAAAAGCCTGAGCCCACAGAGACTTTCGCACCGTCAGGCCTTTGGCTCTTCTCATGGACCTCATCCGCATATGTTCAGTACTATTCGTTACCGTCTGATATTAACGGGAAGAGTATCTTCATGGACGAAGCGACCTATAACGATATAATGGGTGCGCCGAAGGATGGAAATCTCTTCACACAGATCGCGTGGGATCTGCCTGAAGACCTTACCGGCATAGTTGGATTCAATATTTATCGTTCCGCCGATGGTGTCAATTATAGGAAGATAGCATTCAGAACTTCTGACTTCGGATTTGACCACGGAATTGGAGTTGAAGCCGGAAATAAGTATTACTACAAAGTCAGGTCTGTTTATGCAGATGGAACCGAGTCTGAAGACAGTAACGTGGCCACGATAGTCCCACTTGACCTGTTCAATGTCAAACTCCTATCACCGGCGAGCAATTCTACAGATGTCTCCAGAAGACCTAACTTCCGCTGGACTCCGGTTGATAAAAACGATCCTAAGAAGCTTCCGGTTCTTGGCGGGGGTCTCTTGAACGAGGGCGAGATACTGTACCATTACACACCGTGGATCTACGATACCGTTCTAAGCAGTGGGCAACACATTCTGCCAATAGACATCGAAGGCTATCAGTTTGACTTCGAAACTGCGGGACCTTCGCAGGTATCGGTCAAGTTCCTTGATCCGTGGTATCAAGACTGGGCGATGGTATGGGTATACCTTCTCGGTGGAGGAGTGTATGTCTACCCTTACGATGGCCTGGAAGCCTTCAAAACATACGAATGGGGACTTGATTATGCATATGCTCAGTATGTAGGTGAGGACGAAGATGGAGACGGCTATGCAGATTCTGTAGCCAGGTCTATTGCCATGGATCTTGGATTCGGGCTGAATTTCAACCCGAACGTTATCACAAGACCCGATTACTACAACCGCTTCACTACGGGCGAAGGTTATTGATGAGGAGGTGGTGTAGATGAAGCGCATTAAAGTGAATTACATTCTTCTTGCAGTGTTTGTCTTGATAGCTCTTGTTTTCTCGTCATGTGTGCGACTTACCCCCTCCGATAATGAGGCGCTGAAGACCCGCGAGGTATGGTCTCAGATCGATAATGCTCCGTATATCGAAGGAAGGTTGATCGTTGGATATACTGATTATGAAAGCCTGGAAATACTGGCCATGGCTATCGGAGCAGAGATAACTGTAAACATAGAGAGAATCCAGGCGGCCGGTTTGAAGTTTTCCGGTACAGTAGAAACTGCCAGAGAAAAGATTAAAGACTTATTTGAAGAAGATCTGGAGCTTCTTGAATCCTTCAGGTATATCGAACCCAGTTACGATAGGTACCTCATAGAGCCGCTGAAGGATGATAGTCTGAAGCTGGTAGATCTGCCTTCAGTGCTGGCAGATAACGGAATACCCAATCTCGAGCAGTTCTTATGGGGAATAGAGAAGGTAAAAGCCCCGGAGGCTTGGGCTGCAGGGTACGATGGTACGGGAGTCACAGTCGCCGTGTTCGATACGGGAATCGACTCCACACACCCCGACCTCCAGGGTCAGGTCACGCTCAGGTATGATCCGGTTCTCGGCCTGGAAATCGATCCGGATATAGACTACACTTTCGGTGCGCACGGTACGCATGTCGCAGGTACAATAGCGGCTAAAGACGATGGTCAGGGTGTTGTCGGTGTTGCACCGGGGGCGAGCCTGATGGACATTCCCATATTCCAGCCCGGATATATAGGCGATGAGTTTGTTGCGGCCGGAATTGTGTACGCCGTTGAAAACGGTGCTACCGTTCTCTCGAATTCCTGGGGTGGCAAGGGATACTCGAGCGTACTGAAAGACGCCATAGACTACGCAAACTTCAACAACGTTGTCTTTGTCAATTCGGCAGGAAATTCGCATACTGACGAAATCGGCACCCCGAAAATGTATCCAGGTGTAGTAGTAGTAGCCGCTTCTACCGCGGTTGATGGCATTACTTACTTCTCGACAAGAGGTCTGAAAGTCTCTGTCGCGGCACCTGGCGACTATACTATTCTATCGACGGTTCCGCTGTGGGATGTGGCCGAATTCGCATATCCAGATCTGCCCTATGCATATTACGGCGGTACTTCAATGGCCTGTCCACACGTATCCGGAGCAATTGCCATACTTCAGCAGAAACACGCAGGTATGGAACTCACGGCCTACCAGTACAGAAGACTTATTGAACTGGGAGCCGATGATATCATGGCTCCAGGAAAGGATATCGATAGCGGGTACGGAAGACTGAACATAGTGAAGTCTCTGGCCATCAATCCGTCAATCATCGGCCAGGGTGGAAATGTGATGATCTCCACTCAGACTGCCAGAAGCAAATACGATGAGGAGTTTGGATGGTATGATCCGGTGTTCATCCCCGGAGTATATGTAACCCTCATACCAAAAGACCCAAAGATGGCTCCGCTATACGTCAAGAGTACCGGTGACCTTTCCGGCGCGGGTGCTATCCTTTTCGATATCGATCCCGGCTATTACGACGTGTATTTCGGCAATGGCGATCTCTGGGCCGAAGATTCTCTTCTGGCCATGATAAGCGGACGTACTCAGGAGCAGGTAGGTTTCGCCTGGAAGAACTACGAAGTCGGGCACTCTCTAAAAGACTTCTCATGGGTGGATGTCGCCGAATTCTCCTCAAGTCCAAAAGTCGTAGTGCAGGATGTGAAGATCTTCGAAGAAGATGTCGAGTTGAAGAACTCGGAAATCGCCGCATTTGTTCACTTCGACCTCATCGCTTTCAACGCGATGACCTTTGATGAGTTCAGCACAACGATACCCTATTCAGGTGGCACCTTCACACTTCCGAACAGCGCTCCCGGTCCACTGTACGCATTCTTCCTCGAACCTTACAGTGAAGACGTTGATGAGTTCTTGATGACTCGGGATGCTGTCTTTGTCGGTTACGTCGAGTACGATAACAACCCGTCTAGAAGGATTCCATTCAAGGTCAAGATGGCTGCAGGGACCGGCTCTGTTCTTATCACAGATTCCTGGTCTCCGTATTTTAGCGCTTTCTAGTACAACTCTACCCGAAGCCCCCGCAAGGGGGCTTTTTTCATGGCATAATAGGCTCTGGGGGTGACGAAGTGAGAGACATGATACTTGACATCATGATAGAGATCCCAAAAGGCAGCAGAAACAAATACGAATTTGACAAGAAGCTCAAAATGGTACGATTCGACAGAACGCTCTTCTCTGCGGTGCACTATCCTATGGACTATGGCTTCATATTGAACACTCTCGCGGAAGACGAAGATCCTCTGGACGCGATGGTTCTCCTGTGGGAACCAACTTTTCCCGGTTGTCTGATCGAGGCAAAGCCTATCGGGGCCTTCAAAATGTGGGACGAGAAGGGTTCTGATGAGAAGGTACTCTGTGTTCCAATACACGATCCGGTCTGGAATTACATTGAGACACTGGAAGACGTGCCACCGCATCTGCTGAAGGAAATCGAACACTTCTTCTCGGTCTATAAAGAGCTCGAAAAGAAGAAGACTGGTATAGAAGGCTGGGTCGGGAAAGAGGAGACTATAAGGATCATTGAGGAATCGAAGGTTAGATGTCTCGAGAGTGGACAGAAGTTTTTCTGAACCGGACACTGAAGAAACTCCTGATTGATATTATCATAGTAGTAGTAGAAAGAAAGGAGAGTAAGGAATGTTTGAATATGTGATCTGGGACTTTGGCGGTACCCTTTTCGACACCTATCCGGCGGCAACGAGGGTCTTCAAAGGAGTTCTTAAGGAATTCGGCGTGGATGCTTCGGAAGAAGAGATAAATGAGAAACTTAGAGAATCTACATCTAGAGCCGCAACTTATTTCATAAAGAAGTATAGTCTTAGCGAAGACTTTCTCGATAAGTTCTACACTGTGGAAAACCATCTGGAACCGGAAATTCAGCCTCCTTTTCGTTTCGCAAGGGACGTTTGCCTCAAGATAAACAGGAATGGAGGAAGCAACTTTCTCTTTAGCCACAGGAGTAATTACTCGATGACGAAACTCCTTAAGTACTACAAAATGCTCGACCTATTCGCCGAGATAGTCTCCAGCGACAATGGATTTGCGCGTAAGCCCGATCCTCAAGGAATAATGTACATAATCGATAAGTACGATCTAGAAAGGGATAAGGTAATAACTATAGGAGACAGAGAAATAGATATCGAATCCGGTAGAAGGGCGGATATTGCCACCTGTCTCTTCGATCCGTTTGAGAGCCACAAGAAGACTAACTCAGATTTCGTTGTGTCATCGCTTGAACAGCTTTTGAACCTCCTTCATGTGTGCAATAGATTCAAGGGTTGCGATATTCGTTGATCAGACATCTCATATGGGACTTTGACGGCTCTCTCTTCAATACCTATCCGGCAATGGTTCAGCTTTTTAAATCCTCGCTTGAGAGCTTCGGTTATGAGGCAACCGAGGATGACATCCTTTCCCTTATGAAAGATACTCTCGGCAGGGCAGTCTCCTTCTATATCGATCTCGGCGTCGACGAAGGTTTTTATAAGCTCTTTCAGAAACTGGAGGATGAGGTCGCCCCCGGGCTGCAGCCGCCCTTTCCGAATGCAAAGGAGATCTGCACAATGATTAAAGACAGGGGCGGAAAGAACATTATAATAACCCACAGATCAAGAAAGAGTGTCTTCAAGCTTCTTTACCACTACAGTATGGAAGCACTCTTCTCAGAGATAATAGCAAAAGAGAGTGGTTTCAAGCGAAAACCACATCCGGAAGCTTTTGTCAGCACACTGGCTTCTCAGAGACTAAAACCGGAAGAGGTTCTCACTATCGGTGATAGAGACCTCGACGTCATCGCTGCCTCAGATGCAGGAACCAGGACCTGCTTCTTCTCTCAGAACGGTTCGCGTCCTTCGATCAAAGTCGATTATCTAATCACGGACCTCTCGGAACTGCTAGAGATACTGTGAACACCTCTTATCTCTAAATGGACTTTCTATGCTGCAAGGTTTTCGACCGTGCGGTTGTTATAATCTTAGTAAGTCTTCTTCGAGGAGTTGTTGATGGTATGAGGAAAATACTCTTTGCATCGATCATGGCAGTCTTCTTTCTTTCCGGTTGTATTTCCCTATTCTCTCCCTGGAACTGGACGGTAAAAGTCCGGGGCTCGTTTCAGTTCAGCAGTCCGGTGGCAGGTCAGAACGGAAAGATATATGCCGCAACTTCAGAGGATCTCTACGCGTTTACGGGGACGGGTACAGCCAGCGTGGTCTACAGTATCGGAGCGGGCGAATGGTTCAGCTGCGACCCTTCGATCGATGAAAATGGTGATATCTACATCGGCACAACAGGTGGAAGACTGTTGAAGATATCTCCAACCGGCAACTTGATCTGGTCCTTTCCGGATCAGCAAAGGCAAGACGACTGGACTGTTAGAGGCGATCCCTCATTCGACAACGCGGGAAACGTCTATTATGGTGATGCGAACGGTACTCTATACTGTTTGACTCCCGACGGAACTGAATTGTGGAGCTTCGATACCGGCAAAGAGATCTGGTCTAAACCGGCAATTGATAACGACGGCACGGCGTATTTCGGGACACTGGTCACCGGCAGCAATGAGAAGCATCGACTCTATGCGGTTAAAGATGGTCTCTCTGTTTGGAGTGTCGAAACGCTTGGATCGTCCGCAGGTTTTTACTCAAGTCCGGCTCTTGGCGATGGTGGTAACATTTATGCGGCCAGTCATGACGGTTATCTGTATTCTATCGATTCTGAAGACGGGTCTATTAACTGGAGTCTGCAGGTCGCTCCAGCCTTTACCGGGGGCGATAGTGGAATCGCTTCAAGCCCTGTTGTCGCCTCTGATGGTACGATATACCTTTGCACAAATGAGGGAAACCTTTACTCCGTTTCTCCGGGCGGAGAGATTCTCTGGTCCCGGGCACTTAAGACAACCATCTTCTCTACACCAGTTATCTCTTCTGAGGGCCTCATATATCTGGTCGACTGGCACGAGGCGAGGCTTTTTGTCCTAAGCACCGCAGGAGATATTAGCAAAAAGCCCGGAGGAGGCAGTAATAGCGGAGGCTCACCGCTAATGACGGCCGACGGGACTCTATACTTTCTCTCAACGCTGAATGATATAGGAACGTGGAGCCAGTTGGTCTCGTTTAAGACTAACGGAGAACCCAGTGGAGAATGGCCGATGTTCGGATTCGATCAGAGACGGTCCGGTTATTCGAAGTGAGTTAGAATAGTCGAAATATCGAAGCCGCTATTGAGGCTTATACCAGTATCGAGAAGCTGCCTTCAGCGCTTCTGGGAGTTGATGCAATCCTCTTAACTGCCGTCGCCAGCCTTATTATTCCTTCCTCAATCCGCTCCTGCTCTATACCTAACGGATTGAGTCTGAGATACTTTTTTCCGGAAGAATCAAAGGTGAAGAGACTTCCCGGAGAGACTGCTACCCCTTCTCCTATAGACTCCTGGGCTATCTTCCAGCAGTCAAAGGATTCGGGCAGCTCCAGCCAGAAGAAGTTACCTCCCTGGGCTTCATTGACTTTCACATACCCCGGAAGGTGTCTGTAGCAGGCGGATTTAGTCTTCTCTCGCTTTTCGCGACAGATAGAGAGATATCTTCCCAGATACGAGTCGTACTCCCCCGTTGCGAGAAGCCTCGCGGCGATTAACTGGCTAAGATTCGGGACTCCGAGCGATATCATACGCATGGGCTCTATAAGTCTTTCTATCAAGGCCTCGTCTGCGATAATCCAGCCAATTCTCAAGCCAGGGGCGTAAGATTTAGAGATCCCTCCGATCTCTATAACACAGTTGTGCTTATCGTAGAACTTCAGGGTTCTTGGAGTGGGACTGTCGTACTGGATCTCCGAAAAGACTGTATCATCGATTATCGGCACAGAGTACTTCTCGGCAAGCCTTACAAGCATCTCCTTTTTCCGCTCGGGCATATTCGCTCCGGTAGGATTATGAGAGCAGCTCATAGTATATATGAATTTCGCAGTGCTTCTCTGCAGGGTGTTCTCCAGAGTAGCCATATCGAAGCCCTCACTGTACCTGTCAACGGGCAGAACACGGTGCTGGAACATTCTCGCTATGTTTATCGCATTGAGATACGTCGGGTTCTCGATAATTACCGTCTCCCCGGGCTTGGCAAGTGCCGAGAAGAGAAGATATATTGCCTCTTCCGTTCCTATGGTAATAAGGATGTTCCTTGCCGAGACTCTTATTCCCGAGCTGTTAAGTCTTATCGAAAGATATTTCAGCAGTTCGGGATTTCCCCTGAGAGAAGGATAGTTAAGCGCCTGGTCGATGTCGCCGGGAGAGAGTCCGTCGAGTATCCTCTTCAACAATCCGGTCTGGTCTACACCGACCATGGGAACACCCGTGTCGAGTCGAATGCAGTCATCGGGCATTCCTTTAAGCAGTGTCGCCCATCTGGTGACTCCCGAAGAAGTGCTTGCCCAGGAACTTAACTGCTCGCTCCACGAGATCATATCGAATTCCCTTTTTGGAGGTGCTGCGGAGGCGACATATGTCCCGCTTCCCGTTCTGGAATCGAGCAGCCCATCGAGTTTTAGTTCACTGTAAGCTTTTATCACAACGCTCCTGTTGAGTTTCAGGAGTTTCGCGAGTTCCCTCTCCGATGGCAACCTAGTACCCTCAGGTATGTCCTTTCTCAACACTGCCGTTCTAAGCTGTTCTGTAAGCTGTTTGAAGAGCGGTGTGTTAGATTCTCTGTCGATAGATACCTTCAGACCGATCACCGAATTCACCTCCTTTGAATCAATTATAGTACTTCAGACTCTTCATACCATACCATTTGATCAGTCTCTAAGAATACCAGTGATATACGCTTCATATAAACCTTATTATAAGCATATTATAAACTAATTCTCTACTTATTGCGGCTATGTACTGGATCGCTCCAATGGTATGTATCCGGACAGAAAGACGTCAACTTCTGGCAGTATACTGATCTTGAGAGGAGGAATAGACATGAAAAGCGAAAACTGCCGAAGACCTTTCGATTGTCCATTCAGAGAAGACGACATAGAAGTATATCTGAAGTCACTAACTGGAATCAGAGAGTGGAAAAAGAGAGGGAAAAATGAAAATGAAAACTAAAGGCAAAGAAGTGTTGAGGAAGCACGGCGGTATCTTCTCGATCAGTGGTGCGGCGAGGCCGGAAGCAAATCGAGATGTTCCTTCGACTGTAAATAAGTGAGAGCAGTCCTTTCCATGATTCTGGCTTTGCTGTCAATAACCCACTTGAGAATCGACTCAACAAAAACTGCCTCATCCCGTTTGCCATCCACAGTGAAAACATACAGCTGATTCAGGAGTATCGAAGCAAGAATATACACGATGCTCTTTCTCTCTTCGACACTCAGTGTGTTGCTCTGACAGTAACCGTCAAGGAAGTACGGGATAAGATAGAGCGCAAGAGAAGGGGCTCCCATTCTGTGAAATTCTGTCAGAACACTGGCTACTAGATAGGCGATATCCAGGACCTTGACTTCTCTCGCCGCGTACTCAAAATCGATGACTCCCGAGACCCTGCCTTCTTTGATTATGATATTTCCAGGATGAAAGTCACCGTGGACTATCTGAACCGGAAGACAGTAGTAGATTGAGTAGAAGTCCGAGAAGAAGCTCTCCAGAGTGTCTCTGTCAAAGCAGCTCATGCTTTTTGCCTTTGAAAAGAGTACTCTAACTGAAGATGAGAGAGTCCTTAGAAGGTTTGAACGCGGTAGTGTAACTGCACTGGCAGTCTCCAGGCAGAGATGAAATTTGCCCGTAAAAGAGCCGAACTCGAATGCCATTTCCGGATTTGCGTTAGAAAGGCTCTTATCGGCCTTTTCCCCTTCAAGATAGGAGAAGAGCGAGTACGTGTGCTTACCAATCTTTACGTCTGGACGGCCATCGGGAGTAAAGATAGCCACAGGCACATTGAAACCTCTATCGAGCAAAAAAGAAGACAGTCGCCGAAGTTCCTCGGCTGTCTTTTCCTTCGAATAATCTCTCTTTAAAACATATAGACCAACATCAGACCGGACAATAAAGGCCCTGTTGTTAGTATCCTCAACAAGTCTTAGCTTCTTCCTTAACCCCCAGGACCTGGAAATCCGGGCAAAGGGAATTCTTGACATAATATCACCCCGGAGCTAACATGAGGATTATACTATACTTTGGCCAGATTCGGTATCTTTAACGGTAATCCTGAGCGAGACGGCTCTTGTATCGCTTTCTGGCAGCGTGTATAAACACAACTAGACTGACTAGAGTAATCGTCACTATTCCAGACCAGATAAAGGCGCTGCCGCCTCCCGATCTGTCGGATATAGTACCTACGAAGAGGTTTCCCAGAGGTGTAGACCCCGCGAATACCAGAGAATAGACGCTCATAACTCTTCCCCTGAATTCATCACTGGAATTGATCTGCATGAGACTGTTAGCACTCGTGGTAAAGAAGATGTTCGCGAGTCCCATACACACAATCAGAATTGCGGAGAAGTAGAAGGACCTGTTGAAGCCAATCGTAAGAAAGAGGACCGAAGTGATGAAGGGGACTACGAACAGCCGTGATCTCTGGGGTCCTCTTGAACTTCGGCCAGCAATTATCAGAGCTCCAACAAGCGATCCAATTCCGAGGCAGGCCATCAGAAAACCATATCCCTGAGCCTCCTGCCCCAGCTGATTTCTGGCGAAGACGGGTATGAGGACGCTGTAGTTCATGCCGAAAGTGCTTACAATGGCGAGCATTAAGGTTGTCGTGGTGAGTATTGGACTCTTCAGAAGATAACTGAGCCCTTCCTTTATGTCCGGAATTACTGTGCCCCTTTCTTTCTTCTTAATCACCGGTCTTGCATCAATCTTTGTGAGACCTATTATGACAGCGATAAATGTCACTCCATTAATCACGAAACACCATCCGGCGCCAACGGCTGCCATAACCATCCCGGCCACTGCAGGGCCGACAATCCTTGCAAGATTGAAAACTGTTGAGTTCAGAGCGACCGCATTCAACAGTACATCCCTGCCAACGAGTTCGATGATAATCGCCTGACGTGCGGGAATATCCATTGTCTTGACGATCCCAAGTCCAAGAGATAGAAGGAAAATATGCCAGTATTGAACGGCATTTGCGAAGACTAGAATAGCGAGTATGAATGCCAGAAGCATCGATACAGTCTGTGTGAAGATCAGGATTGTCCTTTTGGGAAAGCGATCAACGAATACTCCGGCAAAGAGCGAGAAAAGGAGTACCGGAGTGAACTGGGCGACACCGAGCAACCCCAGCAAGAAGGGAGAATCGGTAAGCAGGAGAACCAACCATGATTGAGCGGCCGTCTGCATCCATGTTCCCATGACGGAAATCAACTGCCCGATCCAGAAATAGCGGTAGTTCCTGATTTTCAAGGCCGGGAAAGCCTTGCCCATTCTACCGAAAAGAATACCCCGAAAACCGTTCGTCAAACGAATCATCTCCACATAGATTCTACTACAATAACTCCGAGAGTTCCAGCAGAGAGACCGCCTAGACATTGGATACTGTTCTACGGCACCCCGGCTTTCAGGCATAGGGATTATCAATTGTCCAAACAGGTATTGTAGGGAAGCAAAAGATCACCTTCCGCTTTCCCGTGATGAAGCACATTCAGTAATTTCGCAGTACCGAGAAGCTGTTCCTATTCATCCCCTATGCTGTAAGTGTCTTCTGGAATAATGCTTCCCAGGAGAGTGTCGTTGAACTGGGCATAAGGGCCGTCGTATTTCGGAGGAGCCATTTGATCAGAAGGATACATGTACGGCTGAGGATACCACGCATAGTCTGAGACCACGGCCTTCCGCAGGAGGATATTACTCTTGGAGACATCTACCACGAGCAGATCTGTAGCTATTGCGACTGCCCCATCATAGAACAACCGTATGTCTTCAATTGCTGGGCCCACTGTGTCTTCATTGGCTTGAAAGTGTGTGGCAATGCCTAGCCTCGGGTTAGTTTGACTTAATATGTAGCCAAATCCCTTCTGTGAGGTATGTGAATTCCTTTGAACGGCAAGTGCAAATCCCACGGCTCTTTCCCAGCCTATATCTCCCGGTCTCAATCCAGAGTTCTTACTGGCCCAGACTTCGGGTGGAACTACCATCTCGTGAATCAGAATATCCACATCTTTAGCCTGTTCCAACATATAGTAATTGGGTATCGTGTCACCGGAGAAAACCATGGATAGACCGTTCCATTCAAGTTTGTAACTAATGCTCCCATTTCTATCATGGACGGCGGGAAAATGAGTGATTCTTGCACCATTTTTCTCATACGCGACCCCACCGACAGTCATGTAAGGCAGTTCTTTTGCAATTATGTCGTAACCGTCTTGGCCGTCTTTCAGTCCTGTACTTAGAAAGCTGAAAGCCTCAACATGCCATTTCATGAGTCTCTTCAGATTTTCGGCGAATACAGCCGTCCCCTCTTCAGGATTGTCCGCGGATGGGCCATAGAGATATAGTGGAGTTTTGCGATCTTGAGACGGCCCGAAACAGTAAAGGGTTATTAGGTCTCCGACATGATCCCCGTGCAAATGAGTTATGAAGACTTTGTCCATACGCGAAGGCGGGATGCCGACAGCGACGTAATTTGCCGAAACACCTGACCCGAAGTCAAATACAAAGCTATCTCCGTTACCTAACTCGACGAATATGCTGTTACATTGCTGGGCAATTCTCGGCACAACCGAAGTTCCCATGAATATTATCCTCATTTGATCCTCTGCCAACGGCTCACCGGGAATGAAAGATTCAAAGGTGCCAATTACCTGTCCCGGGAAACCGCTAAGTGTTGCATGTCCAAAAACACAGGAAGTCATAACTACGATAATGCACAAAATCGAGAATCTTGAGGCTCTACCCCCAGTTAATCCTTTCATCTCTCTTCCTCCTCCACTGTTATAGACTGTCCACTCTAGCAACTGCTTTCCAATAGCCAGAAACTTTAGGTCTTGTCACAAATACCCTTTGAAGAAAATCAGGATCGATAATATCAATTTCCAGAAGTATTATATTCCTCTGTTTAGTCGGAAATGATATATCATGAGGAGTGTTTCACGATAATCTAGAGGAAATCCCGGAAGAGCGTTTCTTACGGCCAGACAACGTTCACGTGCTGCTCTAGCTGTCGATCTAGAGTCCATATTTGAAATATGTCCTATCGTTATTTCCCGAGAAACCCGATTAGAGATAAGAGATGTTTTGCCTGATCAAGCTGAAGAGGTGACAAAGCGTCTGCCCTCGCTCTTGCAGATACTCTTCATGAGCTTCTTTCCCAGAATCGCTGCCGTTGAAATTCCAATCAATCCCTGTGCCCATTGGCCGACCATGTGAAACTTCTCCAGACCGGGCAGCGTCCTGGTAAGTCCCTTTCCCATAGTTCGACCCGGCTTTTTTGCTGGCATCCAGACCTGCATTCCGTGGTAATTGCCTGTGAACCTCTCGACAGTCAATGGAGTAGAGACGTCGACAACCTCGACTTTCTCCTTCAATCCGGCAAGAAAAAGGTCAAGTCTATTTATGACAGTCTCTGAGATTCTTTCCTTTTCTGCTTTGTATTTTTCACCGCTTTCGCGAAGACCTTTCCAGTATGAGTAGCTTGCCGTGAAGGGGACCCTGACTACAGTACCACCCTCAGGAGCCATCCCCGTTCTGCTATTGAAGATCTCCATATCCAGTTTTTCGTATGATCTGCCCGCAAGCTCGATCTTGTCAGTCATGATCCAGGTAAGGGCATGCGGAAGCCCGGGAAAGTCTTTCTTGATTCCAAGTGAAACGTATGCATTCATCTCTTGCTCATCCGGTGGATTACTGTAGTATTCTTCGATGAAACTGTCGGTATACTTGCCGCCCAACATTCCGTAGATTGTCGAGTAGCCGTCAGCTGCAGAGATTACTCTGTCGGCCATTATCGCCGTACCATCGGTCAGTTCTATTCCGGTGGCCGTGTCGTTTTCTGTGATTACCCTCTTGACCTTTGATCGGTAGTGGATTTTCCCTCCGAGATCTTCGTAATGTCCTGCAATTCTCTTCGCGAATTCGAGGGAGCCTCCCGTGGGCCATCCAAGGAGTCTGCCGCTACAACCCGCCATGAAACTCAGATGAATCATCATCGGGATATTCGGGAAGTCGTACTGGGCAGTGGGGAACGCCTTTCTAATAAATGGATTTCTGAATCTTCCTGCAAAGTCTTCAAGCGTTACTGGGCCCCATTTCATGATCTTGGGAATATGTGGAAGCATCCTTATCATTCCCAGACCACCGGAGCCGATCGCCGCCAGCAACTCGAACCTGGTGAATTTCTGTATAGCCTTTATGTAATGCTCTACAAGGTCTTTATCACCTGGAGAGATATCCAGAAGATGGCTTCGAAGTCTCTCAATGTCGGTATAGAAGTTCAGCTCATTGCCGTCGTCATCCACTGTCCTCCTGAGTATCTTATCGAAAGTGATATCCAGACTCTTCGTGGCTCCAAGTTCCTGCCACAGAGGATATAGTTTCGAAGCGGGACTCGCACCCGCAAGATGGTGAATGCAACCGTCTATCGTGTAGCCCTTTCTCTTCCATGAAGTGCACAGACCTCCGGGTTTGTCGTGCATTTCGAAGATTTCAGTCTCGAACCCATTCATCTGTCCGTAGCAACCAGTTGCCAGCCCGGCTATTCCGGCTCCGATTATCACAATCCTCTTCATCGAATTAATCGGCGGAGACCCACTGGTTTAGCTGTGGGGAGGAAGCCGCCTGCCTCCTTTCACATAGTGGTAAGGAGCTGGATCTCTCCAGCCCCGTGTAGGCTAACCAATAGCCTACCTCCTTACGGAGTAATCTTCCTATCGCCAATGTTATCCGACAGTCTCTCGTTAGCAACACTGTCCCTACCCATCAGGACTGTTTAACCACCAACCGCAGAGCGTAAGACTTGGGAACGCATCCTACGGTGCCTATACATTTGCCGATAACGTAGTGCACGAAACACTCAGGCTAGTCAAATAGAGCTTTTACAAGCCCCCGGCTTTAGCCGTGGGGTATTTGACTGTCTAACCTCCGACTCGCGCTCAGATGAAACAACGCAGTAGTCGAGAAGAATTATACTCTATTCGAGTGCCCGCTTACTCTTTTCGGCGTTCTGTTTACAATCTGACACAACACTCTACAGCCGCCCAGAAAACTCTCTCTTTGTGACTTGCGGCTTCCGGATGGAATCTCCTGTCCCAATCCTCACCGCTGACGTCGTCTCCCGTTGACAGCAACTGACCGTAGTCGATACTTCTGAATTGAGCAACTGCCATCAATGCGGAAGCCTCCATCTCCACCGTTATGCAGTCTTCCTGGAGCCTACGCTGGACGATGTCGCGTGTTTCGCGGTAGAAAGCATCTGTGGTCCAGGTCTTTCCCTTCAAAAAAGGCACAGCAAGTTCTCTCAAGGTCTCTTCGACCTTCTTCAGAACCCTTTCGTTTGCAGGAACTTCCCGTGAGGGCTGGAGGTAGTGATAAGAAGTCCCCTCATCTCTCACAGCTGAATCTACGACGACAATCTCGCCTCTGGGTATGTCTCTTCTCAAAACGCCGCAGGAACCACAACCGATAGCCTTGTTAACCCCCATAGCAATCAGCTCTTCAAAGAACCCCACCGCGGCCGGCGCACCGATTCCCGGATTTAGGATTGCGACGTGTCTTCCCATGTACTCCATGGAATAGACGGGGAAGAGTCCCACTTCGCTCCTTCTGTCATCTATGTGAGTTAAGAGAGCTCTTTCCAGAAGAGTATCTATTACACCCTGATAGAAAAGTATTATAGCCCTGTCCGGCATTGCTTCAAGCGGTTTGAGAACCTTCGAAGGTTCGATAACTGCCGGTACTGTTTGATCGTGCTCGAATAACGGGTAAGAGTATTCCATTTTTTGCCTCCTCCAAGTCTTTAAGATTCTACCAGAGAGAGCAAAGAGAGAGAAGAGAGTGGCATAATCAAGTTGCCAGTCCCTGGAAACTGTATAATTTAGACAATCACAATGGAGGTGGACGTTTTGAGATTCAAACTGATAGTTGCTCTTCTGCTGGTTTCGACCTTCTCTTTTGCCGGGATTTTGAACGATCCGGCCAACCGTTACAGACTCGATCTGACCTATGAATCCGGTTTTACGGGTGTTCTCTTCCACAAGATTCAGTTTGGCCAGAGCGGTACAGACTTTGACTATGTCAGAGATGGAGGCCAGGGTGTTCTCTTCCCGTTTGAGAGATTCACAGCCGGCATCACTATTGGAAAGCACACAGTCTCACTTCTCTACCAGCCTCTAACCGTCCAGACAAAAGTCAAACTGAATAGTGCTCTGGTTGTGGACGATGTAACCTTCCCGGCCGGTACCGGTATGATTCTCAACTACGGCTTCCCTTTTTACAGGATTAGTTATACCTATGAGATCCTGAGAAAAGCGAAAAGCTATCTCGCTCTCGGACTTTCTCTTCAGATTAGAAATGCGGATATTTACTTCGAATCGCTCGACGGTACCAGGTTCACAGCCAACAAGAATGTTGGTCCGGTACCGGTCATAAAGATCAAAGGAGCATTATGGCTAAATAACAAGGCCTATATCGCGACCGATATAGACGGTTTCTATGCTTCCAGCCGGTTCTTCAACGGAGCAAACTTCGATTTCGAAGGCTCGGTACTTGACGCTTCGCTTAGAGCAGGTCTTATGATGACAGAGTATCTGGAGACTTATCTGAACGTTCGTTTCATTGGAGGGACCGCTAAAGGTGTGTCACAGAATTCCGATACTCCCGACGGCTTCTCCAACAACAGACTTGCAACGATAAATGTCAGTATCGGTTTCGAGCTGAAGTAGTAGCTCCTGCTCAAATACAGAAGTCTTCAATCAGTCTCTCGCAACGGACGCGAGAGACTTTTCATGTTGGCAAGTTTCGTTTATCGGCCGTACACATTTCCTTCGTTACGAATTTTCCTATGCCATATTCTCAAGATTCGCGTTTGGTGGTATTATCTCTTCCGGCAGAATAATAGGGGGCATTGATACTTGCGTAACTTCGGCAGTCTTCTGAAAAGAACTGTCTTTGATCCGGCTTTCGTAAAGAAACATCTTATCAGGGAACTCCTATTCTGGGTTTCCATGACGCTGGCAATAGTGTCTTCGATCTTTGTCCGATTACGCCTCGAGAGTATCGATTGGGAGGTAATTGCAAAGCTCTTCAGTTTGATGTTAGTGGTCCAAGCCTTCAAAGAATATGGTGTCCTTGAATGGATGGCGCGTTCGTCATTGAAGAACCTGAAGAGCCCCAGAAGCATCGGAGTGATGATCATTCTTCTTACTGCTTCCGTCAGCGCACTCATTACTAACGACGTTGCGTTGATCACACTGGTTCCCTTAACCATGCTCATTGCTGCAAGGGCAGGGTTCGATCCTATGTGGCTCGTTATGATTCAGAGCCAGGCGGCCGATGTCGGAAGTGCGCTTACTCCTATAGGCAATCCTCAGAATCTCTTTCTATTTGAAAGATACGAGATTCCAGTGGGCGAGTTCGTGTTGTATCTTCTACCTTTTACGATTTTCGGAGTCTGCTGGACACTTGTCATGAACATTCTAAACAGCAAAAAGAAGGCTTCATTCGCAATGGAAACCAGCAGAATTCGCGAGATTAAGAAACTGCTGGTGTTCATATTTGCCTTTTTTATAGTGATGCTTTCGGTGTTCAGAATACTCGACTATAGAGCAGGTTTGATCCTCACCTTCTTAATAACTCTGGTTCTCTGTCGAAGGCTATTCTTCAAGATCGACTATTTTCTGCTTGGAACCTTCGCTTTCTTCTTCGTATTCATTGACAATATCTCGAGAACCGAGTTAATAGCCGGTCTCATGAGGAAGGTCGCAGACGGAGAAATCCAGACAATGGCTAACTCGGCTCTCTTTTCTCAGATAATCAGTAACGTTCCATCGGCTATACTCTTCTCTTCATTTACTGAGAGTTACAGAGGTCTGCTACTGGGAGTCAACATAGGCGGAAGCGGAACAATAATCGCTTCTCTTGCAAACCTCATAGCTTACAGAATCTATGTAAAAGAACGCGGTCAGAACGTCAAGTATCTGGCGATTTTCATGGTATCTAGCACGATTTCCCTTCTTCTGAGTCTCTCTTTTGGCTATTTCAGATTAAAGCTCATGGGATTCTAGACTACTGCGGCTATCTGGATAGAGACAGTTCCGTAACGTTGTAACCGAGTCCATTCGGGGTCTGAAGTTTAAAGTATATGAGCCTGCCGGTCTTCTGATCGTATAGATACTGGTTCAAGTATGTTCCGTTTCCCTGCTGCAGCATAACGGCATTTGTTCCGTCCTGCAGTTTTCCTACATAGACCACTTCGGTAACTACTCCAGTGAGAGGGTCCTGATCAATCCTCTTCACCTTGTCAAGTGATTTTATAGCCTGAGGAGAAAGCCATAGAGGCCCACTGATTTGAGAGATGCCAGAAACGGAATTCACTTCAGATGGCAGAGCGCCGTACTGCGAAATTGAAAACTTGAAGTAATCAAAAGTCTGAGAGGATTTCAAGGGTGTAATATTGACCTGCATCTGAAGGGCGGTCGGATAGGTGCCGGGAATATTCACAGTGTAAGTACCTGTAAACGAAGTAGCCGGTAAATTCCAGGAAGGCCTTGCGGAATCTGCCCATGGAATCTCCACATAGCGGACCGATATGAACTCCATATGTGACTGGTGAATATTGTTTCCCGAAGGGACCTGTGTGAGCATGTAGACCAGCAGCCCGGAGTCTTTATCGTAAGTGTAGACATGTTTTGTATCGGGGCCGGTCGATTCGATTCTGACTACCTGCAACGTTTGACCGCCAAACTGAAGAGGCATCTCGGCGGCGAACGAACGGTCGCTCTTGAACCTCGAAAGGTCTTTGAAGATTTCGGGATTTAGCCACAAATCAGATATGCCGGGTTTCTCAAGACTTCCGAAAGCAGTTCCCGGAAAGTAGCCGCCGTTCATATCCATGAAGTACGTGCTGAGAAGCGCAACTGAACCTTGTTCCAGTCCGACAAAGTCCATCTGCATAATACCAGTTCCAGAACCTCCGGTATCCGACAAGCCCCCACCTTGTTTCATCACAGCAGTGTTCACTCTATAACTCAATCTCAAACCAGGAGCCATCCATCGAAGCGGACCATTTACGTACTCCGGAAAAATGGCCTCCCAGAGGCTACTTGCCGTAAGATAAGAGAAAACTGCTACAAGAAGAAAAAGAAATATAATGATTCTTCTGGTCATTTGACCACCTCCTGTCAGAGAGATTCTACTGCGAGAAGGTGCAAAAGTTGTCTCATAGTGCAGTATCCTTTAGGCACTTGCTGAATCGCTTTGTAGATCCATAGAAAAATCCGCTTCAGCCATAATCTCTTGAGAGGACGAAGCGGATAGTGAGAATTCAATGAGTCTGTTGTGTTGAGTTAGAATCCGAAACCGTACTTCCCTACAAGGTGTAAGTGGGGAAAGAAAACTGTGTTTCTCATGATTTTGTCACCCAGGCTGAAGCCTACACTTACTATAGTGCTTCCCACCTCGAGACTGAAGTCACCTATTCTGTATCCGGCTTCAATGTGAGAAATCAACGGTAGATACTCGATTCTCTTAAACCTCAGCACACTCCTTAGCTCGGTCATTAACGTTGCTTTGAAGTACGCGGGAGGCAACGCCGGCGAGAAATCGTCCAGACCTATCTCGGTAAAGAGCCCGAATTGCGTCTGTTCTGGATCGAGAGTGTAGAACTCCGATTTCTTAAGCTCGATTCCAAAAACCGGAATATCTGCGATGATTCCGACAAGTGGACCTCCGAAAACCGGCCAGCCGGCCTGAATTCTGCCAAAGAACTGGAGGTCCATATCTTTGGTCTGCCGGTCTTGATTAAGAACGAACCCAAAGCCTACCGACAGCTTGGTAGTGGCAAGAGTCAATCCTGCAGTTAGCAGAATTAACAAGACAGCGATCCTTTTCACAAAACACCTCCTGAGAAACTCCTTAGGCTCTTGGCCTTCTGTTTGCTCCTTATAGTATTTTACCAAACAAGCAACTGTGCGTTTGGTTTACCCTAGTATCTAAGTCTTGCTGCAACTTCGGCCTCCAGAACACTCTCGTCTGCGATAACGATCTTTCCGTCGCCCTTCACTACGCTTCTGACAATCCACGCCCCTATGTTTCTCACTTCTCTACTGTCTTTTACAGCTCTGGTATAGACTAGCTCCTTTTCGAGAACATATCCTCTCTTTCTCACGAGAGGATTTATGAAGAGTGTGTCTATTCTTCTATCGTTTGCAGCCTTCGCAACATCATTCCATCCTTCTGAGTATCTGTCGCGATTGTCCCTTGCCTTTTCTAGCTGTTCTCTCAGTATCACCTTTTTTCTCTCTCTGGTTGCTCCTATACTCTCCTGAAGGAGTTTCTTCTCGGAGGGAATGTTCCTTTGAAGAAATATCGGACTGAACTCGGGAACCGTTACCCTCAGTTCCTTCTCCATCTTTTCTACGTATTCACTGAAAGATGAAGAGTAGAAGACCACAAGGAACTCGGCGTCTTTCTGCGACTTGATATCTTCCTTAAGGACTTTTGCTATATGCTGGATAAACTTTCTGCTTTCCTCCTCTTTCACTCTCTCTATCTTTTCGGAATCACTCCCGTGGTACATAGCTCCGGAAGTCGGTGAAGGTGAATAAGTCTCGAGATACTCCTGTTCTCTCTCCTTTATGAATTCATTTGGTAGAATTCTCTCTTGAGTGAGCTTCTCTCTTTCAAGCGTATAAATTCCCGCCTCTTCCCGCTTTAAAGAGACTACAACTGCATCCTGAGTGGTATTGGTTAACCAGACAATTTGATCGAGGTCAAATGTCTTTCCTATATACACTTCTCGTTCCGGACCTTTCGAAAGCGCAAGCAGAGCTGTTTCGCCTATTATTCCACGATCTCTTGAGCTTTCTCCAGCCATGAATTCCATGAAGACCGCGAAGCCTTTCCCGAGATCGGCCGTATTGCCCATCTTCCCCAGAACCGATTCTACGATTTTCTGATGGAGTTTACCCGGACCCAGAAGTCTTTCGTCAGACTTCAGAGCTTCAAGAAGATAAGATTTCACGTGCTTCTCAGCGTCGATACGACTTAAGCTTTCCATCGGGAAGTAAAGACTTAGGAGATATGTGTCTGATCGAATTTCCGTTTCTGAGTTTAGAAGTCTTTCCAGTTCTCTTTCCATCTGAGCTTTCTGAAGAATGCGTGGTGTGTTATTCATCGTATTTGCCTCCTCTGCAAAACTCGCGGATTTCGAAGAAGTGCCAAATAGTGCGCAAGATCTACCCCTTCATCTTCTTTGATCGATCTAGCGAATGAGTTGTTCAATGAAATGAGAGGGCGAGATGTTGCGGGAGTATAGAGAAGACTTCACTAGACTTCCGGAATAGGTTATCTTATTTGAGAAGGAGGTGTCGAACTTTTGAGAAGATTGATCTGGATAATCACTTTTCTGGCGATTGCTGGCCTTTCAATGGCAGTCGAGCTAAAAGTGGGTTTCGTATACGTGGGAACTATCGACGATGGCGGCTGGACAGAGATGCACGACAGAGGGCGTTTACATCTGGAAGAGACTTTTGGAAACAGTATAGAGACAAACTACATCGAAAGCATAACTGAAGGAGAACAAGACATAGAAATCCTTGAATCCTTCGCGGAGAGAGGCTACCGTCTGATCTTCAGCACAAGTTTCGGCTTCATGGACGATGTCATACAGGTAGCGTCTCTATTTTCGGATACAGTCTTTATGCACTGTTCCGGATACAAAACCGCACCGAATGTTGGAACGTATTTTGGAAGGATCTACGAGCCGGGTTATCTCACAGGACTCATAGCGGGTTCGATGACAAAAAGCGACATAATTGGCTATGTGGCGACCTTCAACATACCGGAGGTAATAAGAGGAATCAACGCTTTCGCACTTGGAGTTGAGAAGGCAAATCCAGGCGCACGTGTGCACGTAATATGGACAAGAACCTGGTTTGATCCCTCTCTGGAAAGAGAGGCAGCCGTTGCTCTTCTCGATCTTGGAGCCGATGTGATTGCACAGAGTCAAGACTCTCCTGCGGCTATTCAGGCAGCTGGAGAGAGGGGGGCCTATGCCATAGGTTACAACAGCGATATGAGAGCATTCAACCCCGATACTTACCTTGCCTCGCCTGTCTGGAACTGGGGGCCTTTCTACGAAAGAGTTGTAAATGAAGTTATGAACGGGACGTGGAAGAGTTATCAGTACTGGGGTGGCATCGCCGAAGGAACCGTAGAGATAGTCATGAGCGAGCTAGTTCCTGCCGAGATAAGGGCCAGAGTTCTAAAGGAGAGAGAGATGATAATCAAAGATGATCTGCATCCCTTCGAGGGTCCTCTATATGATCAGAAGGGAACTTTGAGATATGATTCTGGAGAGATTCCAGATGACTCCGCACTTCTCTCTATGGACTGGTTCGTGAGAAACGTCGTGGGTAACCCATAAAAAAGCGGAGCCGAGGCTCCGCTTTTCGAGTGCGCTATACTTTTCTTAATGGGACGTAGATGTCGACGACCATCTTACCTTCGACTTCGCTTTTCACGTCAGTTGGATATAGCTCGAAGCAAGGTCTGTCATCTGGGACAAATCCGCTCTGAGGCAGCCACTGTCCATAGACCCAGCCCCAGGCATCTGCATATTCGGTTGAATCGAGCTCGAATCGTGCTGCAACGTACTCTCCGGCTGGAATCGTAAGCTTTCCGATATCTCCGTCAACCTCAGTGTCTTCTGGAGCGGTTACGCAGACACTCATTCTCAGCTTATCTTCTTCAGTCACATCGGGGCTGTCATGATAGATAACCAGATACTGCGTTTGCGGTCTGTTAAGAAGGTTTCTTGGTCCCGCCCACGCGCAGAGCTTATCGAACAGCGTTTGAAACAAATCTTCATTACCCGCATAGGGTCCAACATAACGCACATAAGCAACTGTTGTTTCTGGAAGGTTCTTGATCGAAACGTCCTTGCTCGCTTTTCCCATATACATCCTCCTTTTGAAGATCTCAATACCAAGATTGTAGAGGGATGCGGGAGGAAAAACAGTTCTTCCGTTGCTTTGTGCATGATCTGAATTGCCTTCGTCTTGACCTGGATTGCTTTGCTCTCTCTGCACGAGTTTTTTCCTCTTCCACTCTTGAGGACTCAACTGAAACTTGCTTTTGAAACTTCGACTGAATGAGGAAGAGCTGGAAAAACCACAGTCAAGGGCAATCTCCGTTATCGACTTTCCGGGCTGATTTACGAGAATCGCAGCAGCCCTTTCCAGTCGTAGTCGCCAGATAAACTGAGATAGTGTCTCGCCCATGAATACAGTGAAGATTCTGTGAAAATGAAATCGCGAGAAACTCGCTACATTTGAGAGCTCTTCAAGAGTCATGGGGTTGGAAAGGTTGTTCTCAATGTAGTCGAGAACGGCGTTTATTCTAGAGACATACGTTTCGTACAGATCCTTATCGGTAAACTTCTCGTCCATCTCTCACCCGTATTTTTCCGGAAAGCCTGCCGGGATTGAATAAGTCACAGCTATCTAGGGGCCTGTTTTTTCAAGTTTCTCTGGAATCATATCATACGAGATATCGACTCTGATAGAGAATAACTTTCAGTATGGGTTTTCATATTGACTTTTCTCACAACCTTTTCCATTTTTGGCACGAATTTGCATAGTATTATTTGTGGAGAAATTCCACCCCTTATCTCTCAAGAATAGCGGTTATCGAAAGATAACCGCCTTTTTTTGAAGCTCTCGGAGAAGTATGGGGATTGCTTCCTAACGGTTTTCCGAGAGTTTATAATTGATCTGTCCCGATTCCTAAAACACTAGAGGACGGTGAAAAGGAATGAGATCAAATTACGGTTCGAATGGTTTTGAAGGTCAATGGCTACCCGACAGGAAGCTCCAGTATCGGAAGAGACCGACTGAGAGCTGGCAGGCAATGCCTCTCGGAACAGGCCAGACAGGTGTCGTCGTCTGGGCCGAAAGTCTTCTCAATCTACAGTTTACTAGAAATGACTCCTGGGGACCGGCCGCCGACCTGAGATCACTGCTTAGGCTTAGGATTGAATTCAGAGCAGACAGAGTTAGGGAAATCGATTTCACTCAGACTCTCGATCTCTCAACCGGTAGAATCTCACTGCTATACACTACTGAAGACGGGAAGATAGAGATAGAAGTCTTTGCCCACAGGATTGAAGACGTCTTCGAGATAATCATAAATGACCTTAGGAGCGAAACCGTCGGAATTACCGTTATTCCCGAATACTGGAGAAGCGAAGTGAATCCGCTAGTAAGGGAAGGAGTTCTGTACTTCGTTGAAGAGAACAGGATTTCGGTTTTCAATGATCTAAATAGGGAGAGTGGAATCAGGTCAACGGAAGACCCTCTCAAAGGGATCTCTTATGGCAGTGCGGTTCTACTGGAAGATGGCGAAGTTCCAGATAGATTGTGTCCCTCTTACGTTTCTCAAAAATCCAGAAGGCACAGGATAATTGTCTCCTGCAAGACCGTTAGAGGGGAGAGTTCCGAGCTCTTAAACGTTCTTGAGAGTTCAATTAAGAAGGCCCTTTCCCATTCAACCGAAGAAATGACGCTTAGAGACGAGGCTTTCTGGAAGAGCTTCTGGGAGAAAAGCTACATAGAACTGGCGCCAGATTCATCTCTTCAACCGGTGAGAGCGACCTGGTATCTAAACAGATTCTTCGCGGCCTGTTCGATGCACGGGAAGTTTGCTCCAAAATTCAACGGATCTGTCTTTCTTTATGAGTACGACAGACGCTACTGGGGCGGAGCTTACTGGTTTCAAAACACACGATTGATGTACTGGCCACTGTTCAAGAGCGGTGATCAAGAATTGATCGTGCCATTTTTCGAGATGTATTTCAAAGCTCTGGACAATGTGAGAGAGCGAGTAAGAAGAGTATATGGCCATACGGGTGCAATCTTTCTTGAGACGATGCACTTCTGGGGAGCTGCAAGGGCTGAGGATGCAAGAAATGGAGAGATAGTGAACGACTACATAAGAAGTTACTTCGGGGGTTCTCTTGAACTGATAAAGATGATGATCACTTTCTACGACTATTCCGGAGACTCTGCATTCGCTTCGCGTATGCTCGAACTCGCGTGGGAGGTCATCCAGTTCTTTTTTCAACACTTTCCGATCGCGAACGGAAAACTATATCTCTCCAACTCTGCGGCTCTTGAGACCTGGTGGGATGCCGATAATCCTGCCGATCAGATAGCCGGGCTCAGGAGCTTGCTTCCCGATCTAAAGAGAATTTCGCAAAAGCTCGGTTATGAAGAATTCGCGATGGCTTTCGAGGTCGCCTTGAAAAGCGTTCCCGAACTACCCAGGGGGAAACTTATATACTGCAAAGGGCAAGTGCGTATTGAAGCTGAGGGCAAAGACTTCGTTCCAGCTGAAAGAATAAACCACGTTTCGAAAGAGAACTACGAAGATCCTGAGCTCTACGCTGTATGGCCGTACGGACTTCTTGGAAAGGGTCTGCCGGAATATGGACACGCATTGAGGACCTTCAACGAGCGTATTCACAAAGAACCTAAGTATGGCTGGTCACAGACTGCAATCTGGGCGGCGAGGTTGGGTCTTGCCGCAGAAGCCAGAAAACTAGTTCTCGATCAATTCGCTTTCAGCGCAAACCTGCCCGGTGGGATGATGACCTCCCCGGGTTACTGCCTTGGAGGGCTTTCGGAAGTGACTGACTGCGGCTACTTCGACGCCTCCGGTGCCATAGCAATTGCCCTGCAGGAAATGTTACTACAGGAACATACAGGCAGAGTCTTGACGCTACCGGCCTGGCCCGATGAAGAGCCGGTCGCCTTCAAGCTTCTGCTTCCGGAAAGGGTTGTGGAGTACGAACATAGAAATCCGTAGATCATAATCCAGTATATGCAATTACTTTTAAGAGATGATTTTGGGAGGTCGGGCTTATGTCGGAAGGTTACCTGAAATATGATTTTAGCACTTTGAAAGTATCTCACGAGGCTGCGCTCGAGTACGAGAGAAAAGGAGAGAAGCTCCTGGAGAGATTAAACCAGCTCATGACTGAGAGGGAGGACATCGGAGACCTTCTCGGAATGACTCCGCAATATGTAATGCTTGACAACAACTCCAACCACTTGAGATTCATAACTAACGTTCTTAAGCTCAATGACTACGAACTTCTGGCGAAGACTCTGCCATGGGTCTACAAGACATACCTCTCCCGGGGGTTCTCGCCACACTTCTTCCCTGAAGTGCTGAAGGGCTGGATGGAAGCAATTTTGGAAATCCTGTATCCTGAAACTGCGCAAGAGATACTATCAGTTTACAGGGCGATGCTGGAGTTCCACGAATTCACTCTTAGTCGTTCTGAAGGTGCGCTGATCCAGATGGAAGTTGATGAAGAGTGGAGACCGGTAGAAAAGAAGGCTGTGTTCTCCCTGCTTAAGGGTGATTATAAAGAGCTTCTGGATATAGCAAGAGAAGTGATAAAAGACGAGAACACACTAAAAGAGTTCTACATAAAAGTGGTTCAACCGGCGATGTATGAAATCGGAATACTCTGGCAGACCGGTGAAATATCGGTTGCAGAGGAACACCTTGCGACTTCGATGATGAACAGACTCATGGCCAGTACATACGACATGATAACAACAATCGCCGCTCATCCAAGAAGGAAGGCCGTTGTTCTCAGCTCCCAGAATGAGTACCATGAACTAGGCGCTAGAATAGTCGCAGATTTCCTGGAGTTGAAGGGCTGGAACGTCAGTTTTCTGGGTGTCAACACGCCGGTCTCCGAGGTACTGAAGCTTCTTGAGAAGACTACACCGTTTCTGCTGGCAGTGTCCGTAACTATGTCCTTCAATCTGGACTCCGCCAAGAAACTGATTCAATCTATTAAATCTAGCCGCAACCTCTCCGGTATGAGAATAATGGTTGGAGGCCTTGTGTTCAACGAGTCTCAAGATCTGTGGCAGAGAATTGGAGCGGACGGAACCGCGAACAATGCTCTTGAAGCGGTGCATCTCGCAGAAAAATGGTGGAACGAACGTGGATAGGTTGAAAAACCTACTCTTGAAACATGTGGACAACTTTCTGAATAACCTTGCAAGCTTTTCGGATGCAGTTATCATCTTGTTCGATTCCAGTGGCAAGATCATTGATTACACCCGTTCACTGGAAAGACTTATCGGTACTGAAGAGAGTCTCGCGGGAAGAAACCTGCGAGAATTCGTAGTAGATAACGCTGTTGAAAAGCTTGTCGTTACGGAGGACTCAAAGGTCAAGATCGGACTTGCAGACAATACATCCGTTATTCATCTTGTAACCGGGTTCGTAATGAAGATAGACGATGAATATAGAATCCTGTTCGGAGAGAAGATAGGTCTGACTGCCGGTAATATGCTGGAGAGTATGTCAAAAATAACCGATGAACTCGTCGACCTATCAAGAGAACTCTCAAAGAAGAACAGAGAACTGCAGAGGGCGAATACAGAGATCGAGAGACTCATGAACTGTGATCCCCTTACCGGTCTGGCGAACAGAAGGGAGTTCATGAGAAAACTCGATGAGGCTATTTCGGATTACTCTTCAAGCGGCATTCCACTTTCGATAATCATGGCCGATATAGACAATTTTAAGAAGATAAACGACTCGAAAGGCCATCCCGAGGGCGATAAGGTCTTGAAGCTCTTCTCCGAAATCCTCCAGAGTGTCACTTCTCCACGCAGAACAGTTGTAAGGTATGGCGGAGAAGAGTTTATAGTGATGCTCCCAGATCTTGCCGGCGCCGAGGCCGCGCAGATTGCTGAAGATATAAGAGAGACGCTTGAATGTGCTTCTAGAAAGGCCCTTGGATTCTCGGTTACTGCAAGTTTCGGCGTCACCTCTTTTGAATCCGGCGACACCAAGTCAACGCTCTTGAAGAGAGTTGACGACGCCCTTTATAGTGCAAAGAAAGGAGGAAAGAATCTCGTGAAGACAGTTTAGAGTTCTTTGCACAGGAAGGGTCCACTATATGAGGTAAAATTCGCCCTTCTAAACCAATCCTTCAACTATACTGGCTTCGAGCGCTTCGACTACATCACTGTCATAGGTCGTGCCCGACTGGAATTTTATCTCTGTCAACGCCTGACGACACGTCATAGCATCCCTGTAGGGTCTCTTGGAAGTCATAGCGTCAAAGGAATCGGCAACGGCTACTATTCTCGATTCAATAGATATGTCTTCACCGGTAATCCCATCCGGATAGCCTGAACCGTCGAGTCTTTCGTGGTGGTGTCTTATTATGTCATATGTATCTTCAAGAAAAGTGTTTTTTACCATCTCGCTCCCAACTACGGGGTGTGTCTTTATCTGTTCGAACTCGGTCGCGGTGAGAGTTGATGGTTTCTTGAGTACTTCGTCAGGGATTTCAATTTTGCCTATATCGTGGAATAGAGCTCCCAGCAATAGCCTCTCCATGTTCCTTGAGGGCAAATTCAGCTTCTTTCCTATTGCGTGTGAGATATCTCTTACTCTCTTCCCGTGGCCGTGCGTGTAAGCATCCTTCTCCTCAACTCTTTGAAGTATGTCCTTGAGGACCAATATATCCTGGCTCAAATACTCAAATAGTGCTCTAGAAGATACATACAGCAGTTTTGTGTGGGAATTAGGTCTCAGTTCAACGGGAGCGCTGAGATTATAAGAGTAAAAATAATCACCGGGTCTGAGAAGGATTTCATTTCCATCGTTAGTGCAGGCAATTTCCCCCTCAAGGACATAAAAGAATTCAAGAAGATCACCGTCCCTGGAGGGTTCAAGAAAGGATATAGACCCTTCTTTGATCTCCTGAATCAGAATCTCTACGCCGTCCCCATGACCAAGAAGCGAAAGAGCCCCGCTCTTCTGGACTACTCTCTCAATGGACTCTCCTGACTTCCTAATGTAAAAGCCTGACATCTTCTCCCCCATAAACAAAGGCCATAGCACAACAATGCAATAATCAAGTTTAGCATATTGAACGGTTAGAGACACTGCTGCTTCTAAAAAAACGACCGCAGTGGCCTTCTGCGGTCATAGAAATATGCAAGAGCATTGCTTTTCAGTCATCGATTATTCTTATGGGATCGATAAGGAAGATTTTATCCCCGAGCTTCACAGGTACATAGTAACATATAGCCTTGAAACCGAGCTCTTCAATCCTGCGAATCGTTGCCGCCGACACTCTAAAAGCTGCCTCGGCAAGCGAATTACCCAAAGAGTTGATTACATTCACATAATTACTCTTCAGAGTTTCCAGTAGCTTTGAATCACCTTCAGCCTTTTCGAAGAGTCTATCAAAATTCTCCGTTATTCTGACCGCTGTCTCCACGGTACCGGTTATCATAGACTCTACGAGCGCATTTGTTCTGTCTGCCATAGCACGTGCTTGATCGATATCTGAAGCTACTGCCGCAACGCTTAACAGAACTAGAAGAAGAGATATGATAATAACGATTCGAGTGCGCACAGAAGACACCCCCTTATCTCATTTAATTCGAATGAATAAATCATATCATATAATACTTATATTTCAAATAATGTTTTATTCTTTTGATTTATTTTCTCTCTGATTTTCATTTGCTTCTCAGATACTGCATTGCAGGACGATGTGGTATGCTTTGATAATGATCTTCAGGAAGGAGTGATATACGATGAAGAGGCTCTTTGACCTTACAAGGTTGATAGAAGACAACCAGCCAGTCTATCCCGGAGATGATCCAACTACATTGAGGAGATCCAGAACACTTCAGGAGAACGGTTTCAATAATCATAGACTTCAGATCTCAATGCATTCCGGTACACATATCGACGGTCCGATGCACATGACCGATTCAAGGATATATCTCGATGAAATACCGCTCGAACAGTTTGTTGGAAAGGGTATTCTGCTTGATGTACGTGGTGAGCGAGAGATAAAGATGAAGCCTGAGTACGAATATAAGATCCCTCAAGAGAGCATAGTGCTTTTCTGGACCGGTCGAGACGTGATATTCGGAAGCGAAGAATACTTCCTGAACAACCCTTCGATAAGCCCGGTTCTTGCAGATCTTCTTGTCGAGAAAAAGACCAAGATAGTAGGTTTAGATTCCTCCTCGCCCGATAAATATCCTTTCGAGATACATGCTAAGTTGTTCGCCGCTGGGATTCTCGTTATGGAGAACCTTACGGGACTGGAAAGACTCGTCGAGTTCGAGAGTTTTACGGTTTTTGCCCTTCCGCTGAGAATACACGCCGACTCGTCGGTCGCTAGAGTGATCGCCGGGGTGGAAATCCTTTGATTGAGAGGTGAAGAGATTTGCTGATAAGCGAAATAGGTAAGAGAGGAACTCTCTTTACCTTCCAGGATGGAGATTCGCCGATGGGAGGAGACACTTCAGTATATTTAATCTCCGGTAAGGAAAGGCTTTACCTGTGTGACACCTATCTTGGTATAGGCTCTATGAAGCCAATCATAGACTATATAGACAGAAGATATAGCGAGAAGCAACTTGTGGTTTTCAACTCGCACTCGGACTTTGACCACATCTGGGGAAACGGGGCTTTCCCCACTTCAGACGTAATATCTCACAGTAAGACCAGGAAGCGGATGCAGGAGAGATGGAAATTTGACTACAATCGACTCAGTAGATTCCGCGATGGAGAAGTCATAGAGAAATTGCCGAACATAACTTTCAATAGCAACATGAAGTTTGAGGACGATGGGATTGAATTTCGTTACGCCCCGGGTCATACTGCCTGTTCCTCTGTCTGTATCGATCTGGAAGACTCGGTGATTTTCGCCGGAGACCTTATAGAGGAGCCAGTTCCCGTGATACTATCTTCGGATTTGATCACTTACTACGAGACTCTGAAGTCCCTTATGGATATGGACTTTGAAACCCTTATATCCGCTCATTCAGGAGTCTCTGACAGGACTTTGCTGAGCAAGAATATCGAGTACGTCAAGTCGCTGTTCTTGAGAGAGCGTATAGAGTTTCCTGAAGGGGAAGACCACGGGGCCCACGAATTCAATGTAAAGCATCTGGTATATCTCAAATATGAAGACATGGCAAGAGAGCTTGAGGGATCTGGCTTTAACTTTGACGCCTTCAAAAAGAGGTTCTGGGAAATCCTCGGAGTAGGGCAGGATATGATGTCGATCGAATCGAAGCTGATGATGGATACTCCTGAGGAGGATTTCGAAAGAGCCTGGAGAGAATACTGTAAAGAGTAAGAAACCGGGGGCCAAAAGCCCCCGGTAGTGTAAGAGACCTATCTCGGACTATCAGAATGGATAGAAACCAAGATCCAGCGCGTTTTTTTCGTATATTCTCTCCATAAGGTACTTTACCAGCTCCATGTGACCCTTCTCCCAGTCTCTCAGCATTACGAGAAGCTCTTTTTGAGCCCGTTCATCAACCTTTTCTGAAGCTCTGTCGTAGTATTGAACGAAGTCTTTCTCTATCAGATATGCCATTCGGAGAATTGAGAGATCTGCAAGATCTTTGCTGTAAGTGCTTTCCATCAATCCCTGAGACTTCAGTCTTTCGCCAAAGAGATCCTTATCTTCCTTCAAATGCTCGGCCTGAATCTTCTGTCCTGCTTCGAGTTCATCTATCATCTTACTTATGAATTCAACGTGTGAGGTCTCCATTTCCATGAGATATTTGAAAGTCTCTCTGGCCAGAGCCTGATTGACGTTTTGCATATTGCTTTTGTAGAATTCCTGGCCAGACTTTTCGAAACTCAAGGCCACTTTCAGTATGTTCTTCATATCACTCATTTCTCCACCCCCGAACTTAGATATTCGTCAATTCCAATGGCGGCTCTGTGGCCATCGGCGACACCGTGGATTATGTCGGGCCCGTTCACAATGTCTCCGCCGGCAAACAGCCACGGAAGATCGGTCTGCCCTTTTTCGTTTACCATGATTCTTCCTCTAACAAACACTAACTTCTCTTTCAATTGATCGGGAAGATAGTCATAGTCTGGAGCCTGACCAATCGCCTCGACCACCATAGATCCCGAGATGATTCTCTCATCTGATTCATCGAACTTAGGATTGAAGCGTCCATCTTCATCAAAGACTTCGGAACACGCTACGGTCTTCAATCCTATTACTCTGTTCTCTTCGAAAAGAATCTCTTTAGGGCCTCTGGAGGGAAAGTACTTTATTCCTTCATCCTTTCCCTCGACAATCTCATCCAGGTCAGCGGGCATCTCGTCCAGCGATTCCAATGATGTGACCTTTACATCGACAGGCTTTCCATTCATGCGCTGAAGTCTCGCCACACTTCTCGCCACATCCATGGCTACGTTGCCGCCACCAATAACAATCAGGCTATCGGGTAAGAAAGGTTTTTCCTGGCTCTCTCCTCTCATGAAGTCGCTGATTTTCTCCAGTAGGGGTGTCGCCAGCAGCACACCATCTCTGTCGGTTCCCTTGACTCCGGTACCGCGCCCTTTGTTAAAACCCGTTCCAAGGAAGACTGCCTCATAATCCCTTTCAAGCTCATTGAGAGAGAGAGCCTTTCCAACAGTAATGTTGCATTTGATCTCAACTCCAAGCGATTTTATTACCTCAATATCCCTGTCAAGAGCCTCATCGGGAAGTCTGTATCTCGGTATTCCATATCTCATCACTCCACCGGCAAGTGGCTTGCTTTCGAATACGGTGACACTATATCCCATCAGAGAAAGATAATAGGCAGCAGTAAGGCCGGCAGGCCCGGCACCGACAATAGCTACTTTTCCCACTGCCTTTCTTATTACCTTCGTCTCACCTATTTGCCTGACGATGTCTTCGTTGTCAGCCTGATCCATTATGTATCTCTTCAGCCAGCGAATGGCAACGGGTTCACCGCGTTTACCTATCGAACACACGGTCTCACATTTGTGTGTACAGACGCGACCGCAGATTGAGGGAAGTGGATTGGTCCTGTATATCCAGTCAATGCCGTCGGAGATATCTCTGTTGAAGACACTTTCTATGTAGCGCGGGATATCCATATTGGCAGGGCAGACATCTACACAGAGCTCGCAGTCTACACACCTCGCTGCCTCGGCTATCGCCTGTTCTCTCGAATATCCCTTTACATATTCCACGAAGGATTGAACCCTCTCATCGCCCGGTATCTCTTCCATATCAGCTCTCTTCAGATCAAGTAGTTCGGAGTTCTCATCCCGCGAGTATCCGACTCCGGGATTATCGTGATGGATTCCGGTTTCATCCGGCAGAAAAAAGAAAGAATCTGGATCGTCTGAGATGTGTATGTATTCCCTCGTCATAACCAGTGAACCCGTTGTACAAATATCGACACACATAGCACAAAAGGAGCATCTTCCATAGTCTATCGCCGGTCTCAATGGTTTATTTCCAGCCTCAACAGTAATATCTACTGATACCATGCGTATCGCGTCGGTCGGACAGATCTTCGAACAGGTTGAGCACCCCGAGCACTTTTCCCAGTCATTAATATGCAAACCCCTGTACCTTTCGGAGGCCTCTCTATAGGTTTTTGGAACCTTTATCGTAACTGGCTTGGTGAACAGTCTCTTCCAGGCAACTGTCGGACCCCAGAAAGTCTTGACAAAACTATCGTAAATGCTCACACTACCAGCCTCCTCATCTATCTATCTCAGGCGGACAAAAGTCCATTGTCGCCAGCCATAGAGCAACATCTTCGATTCTATTTCCCGGGAGCAACTTCTCGACACCGTAAAGCCCCTGTGGAAATGAAGCGCCGCGTACATTTATTCTGTATGGTCTGTCACCGCCACTGGAAACTACGAAGTAACCGTACTCACCTCTCGAAGACTCTACGTGAGAGTAAACGCTTCCGGCCGGTATTTCCCATCTTAACGCGCTTCCCGATGACACTCTTGTGTTTACAGGGCCTTTCGGCAGCTTCTCCAGAACCTGTCTGATAATCCTTATCGTTTGAGCAACTTCGTAGTACTTCAGGGTAAACCTCGCAAAAGCGTCGCCCTCAGTGGCCGTCGGGATATCAAAAACAACACTTTCATATCTGGCGTAGGGGTCAACTTTTCTCAGATCGTAAGGAATACCAGTCGCTCTCAGTGCTACTCCCGTTATTCCCAGTCGCATCGCCTCTTCACGGTCCAATACTGCTAGGCCCTTTGTGCGTGTTCTGATTATCCTGTTCTTCAGGAGAAGATTCTCATACTCGTCTTTCCTGCTTTCGATATAGTCAAGCAGCTTCGAAATATCTTCTTCTACACCTTCGGGAAGATCCTTCCTGACACCTCCGGGAACAATATACATGTGATAGATTCTGGCTCCGGTTATCTTCTCAAATATATCCAACACAAGATCTCTATCCGCCAGAGTCCAATGGGGCATCGTATAGAGACCCGTTGCTCCACCGATTCCACCCATGGCCATCAAATGGGAGGCCAGTCTTGCCAGTTCGAGTATAAGCATTCTTATCCAGTGAGCGCGTTCCGGTACTTGAGTACCGGTAAGAGTCTCAATGGCCATGGCATATACCATCTCGTTGATATCCGGTTCAGGAACGCAAATTCGCGGTATCAGGGCGAGATTCTGCATCCAGGTCCGCTGCTCCATTAGCTTTTCAAAGCCCCGGTGCAGGAACCCTGGAACCATCCTAGACTTTATTACTGTGTCGCCCTCCACGTACATATGAACACTGGCATTCCCATGCATTCCGGGATGGTTGGGTCCAAGGAAGAGCTTGACTTCCTTACTCATCTCCATCACTTCCTTCCGCCAGAAAATCAGCCCTGTACTCCCTGTCGGGGAAGTGTTCCTTGGAGTATTTAAGGGAATCGAAGTCCTTTCTCATCGGGGGAATTCCATCCCAATTCTCGAGAATCAAAGGTCTCAAATCGGGATTACCATCGAAGACGATTCCAAAGAATTCGTGAACATCGCGCTCATAGAACCTCGCTACCGGCCAGACTTCCATAATCGTCGGCAAAACAGGATCTATACGGTCGGTAAAAACACTTGTCATTACTGTGACACCGGATTGCCACGAGAAGAGAGTGTATGCAACCTCAAATTTCTCTTCAGCAATTCTGTCTATGCCCGTAATAAGAGAGAGGTGAGAGAACCCACTTTGCCTAAGCAGTTCCAGCAGAGAAATCAATCTTGACTTTTCGATTGTCAACGAGAAGAGGCGCTCTTTTACCTGCGAAAAGTCAAACTGGCCAATAACAGACATTATACCGTCAAGCATATCATTCGTGGAATTCATCGTGCACATACACCTCCCCGAGAGCATCTATTTGATTCTTTCTGTACCATTCGTGATTTTCCTGATAGTTCTTCCAACCGGTTGCCTCTCCCCTGTCAATCTTCTTCATAAGTTCATTGAATCCGGTAACTATTGCTTCCGGTCTTGGCATACAACCGGCAAGATAAAGATCGACGGGTATATAGAGATCCAGTCTGTTTATCGTGGCATAAGAATCGTAGTAGATTCCACCGTTGAGTGTACACGAACCGAACCCGACTATATACTTCGGCGCCTGCATCTGTTCGTACGAGTAAACAACTCTTCGCAATGTCTTGGTGCTGAGATATCCGGTCACAAGCAGAATATCGGCCTGCCTTGGAGTAGCCATTGGGCCAATCCCAAAACGTTCCATATCGAAACGGGCCGTCATAGTCGGTGGTAGCTCAATGGCTCCACAGCCGGTACAATAGTAAAGCATCCACAAAGACCTAGACCTCAGCATATTAGCAACCTTTTCCCAAGCGGTCTGTTCGTTACTCAAGTCACTCACCTCCCCATAGCAAAAACAACAATGACCACTTGAGCAAAAGAGAGTATAAGCGGCCACTTCCAGTAGAACTTCACGGCCTGTTCGACCCTGAAGCGAGGCATAATTGACGAGATGATCACGGCAAGGAAGTACACAAGGAAAAACTTGAGCAGGAACTCCCAAAGAGTCCTTCCGCCGCCAAGGAAGAGATTCACGAACAAACCTATCTCAATGAAGGTAGCAAAGGCATGTTGAATCAAAAGCATTCCAAGATACTTTCCGCTGTACTCCACCAGTGGTCCTGAAGCGATCTCTGCGGGCGCAATAAAAGTGTCGAACGGCTTCTTTCCAAGCATACCCATGAGCGATATGAAGGCAACTATCGCGCCGATCGGCATAATCCAGGCGTTGTATGAGCCTCCGGAAATCTGTAGTTCCACAAGTTCCGAAAGTGAAGAAGTTCGGTAGTGGAAGAAGACACCCAGCAGGACTATCATAAACGGGAGCTCGTAGCCCAGCATCTGTGTCAGGGCTCTGCCGATCCCTATTGAAGCATTCGGATTTCCCGAACCAACGGCAGACATAGCCATTCCGAGAAGCCCTATGGCGAGAAGATAAATGACTACGAATACGTTATCCAGGCCGGGAAAAACGACGATGCTTCCGGCCGGTATGAAGAGAACAGTGGCTATTGTTCCACCAAGAGCCATCAATACTCCAAAATCGAATATGAAGCCGTGAGAGATCGAGTGCTTTGTCAATCCTTTGAAGATATCTATAAAGTTCTGCCAAAAAGGAGGACCGTACCTTCTCTGGATTCTGGCCTCGATCTTTCTTGCCAGACCTTCAAGAGTCACTGTATAGCAAAACGCTACGACTAGCAATGTGATTGCCGAAAGAATTGTGATAATCATGTGATCACCTCAACCACCAGAAGGCCCCAAGGAGCACGACCAGTGCATACGCCACATAAATCTGCGGATTCTTGGGGAAGAAGACGGCCCGTATTAGATGCCCGAGCTCCCGAATCTTATCCGACAGCGATGCAAGCCACATCTCCATCGATGGCCATCTCTCAAACATTCTATCGAAAGGCCTGTACATTCTGTAAGAGAAATGGTAAAGCTCGGCCGTATAGATAAACTCGCCGCTGGTGTAATTGTCCATGAGTTCGACCCGTCTTGCCCTTTTGGCTTTCATGAATATCAACAGTGCCAAGAAGAAGCCAACCGCGAATACTCCTGTTACCAGAATCGAATCCCACTGACCGGTCAATGCGATTATTCTGGAAAAGGTTATTCTGACAGAGTCTGCTCCAACCGATTCCGTCACAGTATTTATCGCCCGTATTGCATTGCTCGGTAGAATTCCCCAGAAAACCGTTAGAAGCGTTAGGAAGGCCATCGGAAAGACCATTGCCAGCGGCGCCTCCTTCAGACTTCTGTGTTCGGGTTTCAGTTGACCAAGAAAGATTCCGGCAAGTGGCTTGAATACGTACATGAATGATCCTATGCTTCCAAAGAAGGCTGCAAAAGCTAAGAAGGGCAGCCCATCTTGTACAAGTTGCTGGTAGATCAGCCATTTTGAGACGAAGCCACTGGTAGGAGGTATTCCTGCAACAGATATGATCGCAACTAGATAAGCCGCAAAAGAGACGGGCATCTTCACTATTAGACCGCCCATTTCGTGAATCTTAGTAGTTCCGGTTCTGTAAGCCACAGCAGCTACGGCCATAAACATCGCTGCGGAAGCTATAGCGTGATTCAAGACGTGCATCAGACCGCCCACAGTTGCGTAAGTGCCCCCAATCGCCAGAGCCAGCACAATGTAACCGGAATTGCTGACAGTAGAGAAGGCTATCAACTCTTTTGCATCTTCCATCCTAATGGCCATCACAGTCCCGACTACTATTGAAACTCCACCAAGAGCGGCAAGGACATAGTTTGCCAGAGGAATACCGTTGAAGAGCGGTAACTGGCTGAAGATCTTGAGTGACGGTATCATAACGGCTACTATAAAGAGCAGAAAGGCACCGATCTTGGTCATGGCTCCAGAGAGTATGGGACTAAATTCATCGGGAGCGCAAGAGTGAGATCCCCGAAGCCAAGTATGCAGAGGAAAGGTTCCCAATTTAGCCAGGACCATCACGGACAGTGATATGAAGATAACAAGCTGAACATGTACCGGTGCCTTCTCTATTCTTACCGCCACGGTCGAAAAGTCTATTGCGTCTAGTTCCCTCAACATATAGAAGACTGAAAAGAGCATTGCATAACTTCCTACAGCCCCTATTGACACGTACTTTATTGCCTCTTTCACAGATTTTTCTCTGTCCTGAATTATCAGGATCAACGAAGCCCATGTCGAGATCTCCCAGAAGATCAACAGAGTCAAAAAATCCATGGAGAACACGGCACCCAGAGCTCCAGCCGAAACTAGTGCGAGAAGCATTACCTTCGCAGGAGTCTTATTCAAAGGGAGCATAAAGACTGCGCTCATAGAGATCACGAGCATAACAATAGAGCCGAAAAACCAGTTTGCGGGCGATAGACCGAAATTGAAATTCAGTCTCTCAGTGATGCCGATGACTTCATAAGATAGTGTGCTTCCTCGTGAGAAAAACACAGTGAAAAAGGATAGCAGTTGAAGACCCGCGTAAGCCACATAGGCTATTCGTCTGTTCAGCCTGGCGACTACGTAAAGAACAGGAGCGGCCAGCAGTGAGACTACTATCAATGTGAGTATACTCATCTACATTCCCCCAATCAGGGTCTTTCCCATGAAGATGATTTCTTCCATGAAATTGCCGGCTCTATCGAATATCGCCAGTGTTTCTCCCGAACTTGTCCCGAGAAATACCAACACAGCCGCCAGAATGATACCGATCGTCAGAAGCTCCAGCGGAAGTCTCTCCTTCAGGGGCTCGACTCGAGAGAAGGGTGGTTTGTAAAGCGAGAAGATCCAGCGGAAGTAATAAGTTGCTTCGATAGCTGCGGCCAGCAAAATAATGACGGGAATCAGCAATCCAGTATCGAAGCTTGAAGATATTACCAGTAATTTGGCTCTGAATCCCATAAATAGAGGCATTCCGGCGATTGATAACGCGGAAACGGTGAAGACCAGACCTGTCACTTGTGAAGTTCTTCCGAAACCGGTTATCTTTTCGATATCGTCAGATCCTATCTTCTCGATGGCCAAGCCATCGACAGAGAAGAGTACAAACTTGGCCAGCGCGTTGTTAACGATTATCATTACTGAAGCAGCTATCGCTCCAGCCGTACCAACTCCCACCAGGAGAATCGCCAGTCCCGATTGGGCTATGCTGGAGTATGCAAGTGTTCTTCTCAAACGCTTCTGACCGAAAGCCACAACCTCTCCACCGATAACAGTTGCAACTCCAAGGACGAGTACGGCACCCATTGTCCTCTCGTCTCTTACCGCCAGCAGAACCCTGATGAACGCCGAAATCATTGCTAGTGGGTAGATTGAGGCCAACACGAGTGTCGCAGGACCGGAAGATTTCGTAAAAACATCTGGAACCCAGCCGTTAAGGGGTAGAAGCTTAGCCTCGACCCCCAGTCCGATCATGAAGAGCAGAGAAGAAAGGAGCAATACATCACCGTTTATCTGACCGAGGGAGATACGAGCCGCGATCTCGGAAATGTTTAGGGTTCCAGTGGTTGCGTAAACCAGAACGACTCCGAGAAGGTAAAGAATAGATCCCACTGAACCGATCATCAAATACTTGAACGCTGCGACCTTGCTTGACCCGGTCTTTCCAGTGCTGGCAAGAAGATAAGCCGATACTCCAGCGATTTCTAGAAAGACGAAGAGATTGAAGAGATCGTTCGTAAGCAAGATGCCGTTTAATGCAGCCAGGGAGATAGTGTATACTATTGAGTATTTTCCTGGTGAGTCCTGTCTCCTCCAGTAAACTACTATTGCAAAGAAAGCAAGGATGTTTACAGCCGGCACGAGTACTCTCGTCATATCCGTCACTACTAGCTCTATTCCATAGGGAGGGCTCCAGCCACCCATTGAATAACTCCCGTTAATGGCTGACAGAGAGACAGCAATGGCGATCACAGAGTTCACAAAGGCCGCGAACAAGAGAAGCAGACTCGACCGCTTTGCGAAAAGCGAAGAGATGAAGGCTGCAATAAGAGGGACAGCTATCAGCATGACCGGGTTCATTCATCATCACCTCCCGAAGACCCCAGCTCGGTGAGGTCGATACTTCCCTTTGTCTTGCCTATCGTTATTATCAGAGCCAATGCTAAAGCAGTTACTCCGACACCGATGACAATCGAAGTCAACACAAGGGCCTGCGGCAGGGGGTCAACAAAGACCAGAGAAGAGGTCCTGTTTACCGAAGAGATGATAGGTACCAGACCGTCTTCAATATAGCCAATCGACACGATAAAAAGATTCACACCTATCTCGGCAATATTGAGAGAAATTACCAGCTTGACGAGGTTTCTCTGAGAAAGCAGTCCGTAGATGCCTATGGCAATAAGAAGCATCGAGAAATACTGGATCACGATTCATCGCTCCCTTCGCAGGCGAGATCGTCGAGAATGCCTGACAGTTCAGCCCCCACCTTCAAGCCGATAACCGAGTAGACTACTGGAACGAGACCTCCGCTTAAAAGCTCTCCGATAGTTCCGGAGGGAAGAAAGTTCTGAAGAAACGAACCGGATATTAGTAGACCGGCGACTCCCAGAAGAACGTATGTAAGACCCATATAGCCCTCAAGAATCTTTAGTTTGGACGGTGCTCTGCGTTTCTCATCAGTCAGCATCATCAACAGAAACGCAGCGGCGATAATCGCGCCTCCTGGAAAACCACCGCCCGGAGTCAGGTGCCCGTGAATAAAAACGTAAATACCCAGAGTTAGAAGCAAGGGCGTGACGATTCTGGAAGCCAGTCTTGCGACCGGACTAACCTTGATCTCTTCCACAATCCTCTTTTTTCCTCCCCCTAAAAGCAGTCCAACACCGGTAGCCGATATGAAGAGAACAGTGACCTCCCCGAGAGTATCAAAGGACCGGTAGTTCACGACAATAGATGTAACGAGATTGGCAGACCCAGTCTCGGCATCGGATGTGACACCATAGACTATCTCTCCGTCATATCCATTGACCGATTTGGTGACGAATCTCTCTGAAACCCTCGAAGAGAGATCGGCATCGCCGTAAGCCGGGATTCCGGCTTTGTCTTCGGTTTCCGTATTCAGTACAGTTATCAACATGAGAAAGAATAATAGAGAGATAATCGCAGCAATAAGCCTTCTCATGCTGCATCAGCTCTCTTCAGTTTTCTGAGAGATAGCAAGAAAATCGCAGTCGTGAGACCGGCCCCGACGGAAGCCTCCGTAATCGCAACGTCTGGTGCCTTCATCATTACGAAGAGGACCACAGAGAGAAGTCCGACTGCTGACAACATGATCACCGATACAAGGAGTCTCTTTGACTCAATGGCTACGAGTGCCAGAATGACCATTGCAATGCATATAATTGCAGAAAAGACACTCACTTCCCGTCACCTCCCCCGGAGGATCCGATATCCTCTTCTCTTCTTTCGGCCGATGTCAGGGGAACTATACCCCTCTTCAAAGCAGCCCTCGCGATTACCGAACTACCAACAGGGTTTGTTATAGCAATGAACAATACTATGATTATCGCTTTTAGCAACCATTCGGGATTAATCAGACCAACACCGATTATCAGAGAGAAAGAACCGAGAGTAGTTGCCTTGGTACCCGCCTGAAGTCTGTTGTATATATCCGGCATTCTTACCATCCCAAGTCCTCCAAGAAAGTAGAAGACAGCTCCGATTGAAACCAGCGTGTAGCCTAGTATGTCGAGAATAATCATTTTCTTCCCTCCAGATAGCGGGCAACTACAACGGTTTCGAGGAAGGACAGAGCCGCATATACGAGCGCAATATCGAGAAACAGCGAGTTTTTGTCTATCAATGAAAAGAGGACAATACTGCCGGTGACGATTACGTTCAGGATATCCAGTGCAGCAACCCTGTCTGGTACTGTTGGACCCCTTAGCAGTCTGTAGAGTGTTAGAAGAGCTCCAAGGAGAACCAGAGCAAAGAATATCGAAAAGGCGATCATTCGAAGACCCCCCTTATCTTCTCTTCAAACTCTCCAATAACCCCTGAGCCAGCTCGCTTTTCCGTAACGCCTTCGCTCTCTTTGTCTATGAAATGAACTAGAATTGAGTCATTCTCGATATCTACGGCGAGCGTACCGGGAGTCAGCGTTATCGAATTGGCAAGGCACAACTTAGAGATCTCTCCTTTGAGTTTCGTCGGCACTTTCACCAGAGCAGGTCTTATCGGTAAAGCGGGATCTATAACCCTCCGTGCAACATCGATATTTGCTTTTACCATTTCCACGATGAAGAAGGGAATAAAGAGGAGAAACCTGAAGAAGCGTACCGGAAAGTCTGGACCGATTCGGAAGTTCGAATACCGTGCCAAAACTATCGAAACCGCTGCGCCCACAATCAGACCAACGACAAGCTCTGGAATTGCAAGACTCCCTGTAAAAGCCAACCAGATCAAGAACACGATACCGTAGAGAGAGATGAATTGCAAAAGCATTGCACCACCCCTTTATGCGAGATTTGTAAATAATCAGACTCGATTACTAGATATGATACCATAACCCCGTATGGGTTACTCTTTCTTAATGTTTGCCGTGAATACTCCTGACTACTAGACTTGATTCTGCTTTGTCTATTAGATCGGTGAGAACTGAACGATCTCCGGTCTTGATCCAAAAACCTTTTGAATACAAGAATATTTGAGAACAAGAGAGTTCAGCTAGAGTTGCAAATAATTCATGATGAACATGTATATATCATAAATTATCCGTGTTCGCAGACAAGCGTCTAAAGAGAGAGTAGTCTCTATCGAAAGACAGAGGACCCCGAAAGGATCCTCCTTTAGTGTTCACAGATTCCTAATCAAGATATCAAACCGGTCTCAAGGTGCCGGCAAAGACCTGCCAGGCGAGAACGCTCTTTGCAACCAGACTGAGCAGAACGTACATACTCTCGCCGAAGAGGTAATTCTTCCACGGACCGATCTTCTTGTACTGGAGAAACATGTTTATTGCAAAGCTGTTGAAGAAGACCAGGAAGGTGATGAGAATCGCATATACGAAAGACGGAAACTGAACGTCGGCCTTTCCCAGAGAAGTGAACAGATACGTGAAGACTGCTATCCATGCTACCGCTCCGGCAATACAACCATATATGAAGGCCGTCCAGTCTGTCCTTTCAGTTGTCTGATTGTGCAACTCCATCATCAGGCCAAAGAGATTCATTATTCCGTTGACGGTGAAGAGAAGCATGAGACTTACTATATCCGTCATTCCCGAGAACAGAGCAATCGCGACAATCATTACCGAAGAACTGACCGAGTATTCATACCATCTAGCGTAGTTTATGCCCTTCGCAAGATTTCTTGCATACCATTTGAACCCGAAGGTCGAAACGGTGAAGTGAGCGATTGCCGACATCAAGAGGAAGCTTGCAACGAAGGGACCCATCCTGAGACTCATCAGGTTCTCGGTCGCGGGAACTAGCTTCATAATATCGCGATCGAGAGTCACATAGTTTCTGGTTATGATAAGTGCAGAATCGTTACTGAGAGCTAACATGAAGATACCCTGCACGAGATGAAGGACACCCATTACGATGTTGTAGATTCTAAGCTTTTTGTAAACGGAATCCATTTATACCAATCCTCCTTTTCTTTAATAATTCAAATTTACACCATTTACGTCAGATAGCAGTCAAAGAAAATGAGAGTATCCACACAAGTCTTTTCAGATCAAAAGGGAGGCGTAGTATGAGAAAGTTTGCTGCTTTGATTATTGGTTTTTTAATTGTTGTGACAGGTCTTTCGGAAACACTGGCGAGTTTCGGGGAGTCTGGCGATAACGGTTACTCTGCGGTAGTTATAAACCTTGTGAGTGTCGAGCAGAAACTGAAGATAGAGCTGGAAGAGAACGCATCTACCGGTTATGTCTGGGAGTGGGAAGCGATTGCTCCCGAATCCATGTCTCTATTCTCGAAAGAGATAATTTCTAATTCTGAATCGTCGGATGAGGTCGATGGAGCGCCGGCAAGAGTAACCTGGCTCTTCAGTCCAAGTATCGTCGGCAGATCGACCATAGTCATGAGGCTTTTTAGACCATGGGAAGGAAAAGAAGCGGCTATCGATATAAGGGTGTATAACATAATCGTCGAAGACGAGTTTCTTAACGAGTGCCGCCCTCAGTACGTTTACCTTCTTGACCCTTCTTCAGCGAATGTCTCTCAGGGAGGGGTCGTAGAAGTAGCTATTGAGGGGATCGAATCAGAAGTCTCGAATTGGGATTTCACACTGTCAAATCCAGATGTCATACAATTTCTGGAGAAACGCAGTCTCGAATGTGATGAAGACCGACCAGTTATTGGAGCGGGACTTCAATCGAAGACTCTTTTTCGATTTCTAACTGTCGATCGTGGAACATGCCTGTTGAGGTTTCATAACGCTCTTCCGGAGGCGCGAGCTGAAGATATGGACAGCGTTTCTGTCTTCTTCTCAATCACATCTCAATAATCAGGGGCTCATTTGATGGCATAGTGCGAACCACCGCTTCCAGGTGGGGTATCTCTTCATAGCTCTGCAGGTCGCAGCAGATTGCAGAACCGGAACCGCTGACAAACCAGTAACGGGGGTTTCGGGCTTCTACCCAGTCGATAATCTCCCGCATTCTGCTGTCTGTGGCGATTCTGTAGGGTTGATGGAGTCTGTCAGATGTGAACCCGAGAGCTTCGTCGAACCTGCCCTTTGAGATCCTGGACAGAAAGAGCGCCAGGGTTCTCAGATTGGCCAGCGCATCTTTGAAGGGGACAGTCTCAGGTATCGCCCTCCGCATTTCTTCTGTGGAGAGCTTGAAGTCTGGCACCAGAAAGGTCAGTGGGAAACGGGGGACCTCAAATCTTTCGTACTCCAATCTCTCGCCGTTATAGAAAGAAACGACCAGACCTCCGAGCATACAGGGGAGTACGTTATCTGGATGGCCTTCGAGTTCGACCGCTATCTTAAGCAGTTCGCCAATCGGAGTCGTCGCGCCGCTCATGACATTCGCGATGAAGAGCGCAGCGGCAGTGGCGGCTGCACTTGACCCAAGTCCCCTTGCCGGCGGTATCTCGCACTCCTGAATTATCTGAACTCCCGCTATCCTCTTCCCGGTCTTCTCTTCGAATCTTTCAAAGGCCCTTTCGAAAACCTCATAAGCGTTATCTATATCCTGCCCATATCTGCCAATACAGAGGACTTTAAGCCCTTTTGCTTTCTCAAATTGTACGGTATTTTGCAGTCTAATAGCCATACCGACCACATCGAAACCGCTTCCCATATTCGCTGTTGTTGCCGGAACTCTTAACCTCATGATTCGAGTCCAACCTCTCTGACTACCGCCGAAACATCGTTTTGAACAATGCTGGGTTTCTCTATCGAGCTAAGCACGGCGTCCGGATCCTTGAGACCATTGCCTGTCAGCGTACAGACAGACACATCCGAAGGTTTTAGAAGCCCCTGAACGGCCTTCTTCAAAAACCCTCCAAAGGAAGCCGCAGATGCCGGTTCACAGAACACACCCTCTTCACTGGCCAGCATTTTCTGTGCCGAGAGGATCTCCTCGTCCGTCAGCGCTTCAATAACACCTCCAGATTCATCGCGGGCCTTCTCAGCTTTCTTCCAGCTTGCGGGATTGCCTATCCTTATAGCCGTAGCTATAGTTTCAGGCTTTTCAAAGATACGTCCGTAAACGATAGGCGCCGCACCTTCGGCCTGGAAACCCATCATTCGGGGTAGTTTTGTAGAAAGACCTCTTTCGTGATACTCTCTATACCCCATCCAGTAAGCGGTAATGTTGCCCGCGTTACCTACGGGAATGAAGTGGTAATCAGGAGCATCGCCGAGAGTGTCTACTATTTCGAATGCAGCGGTCTTCTGACCTTCGAGTCTGTAAGGATTTACACTGTTTACAAGGGTCACAGGATAGTTTTCAGAAATAACCTTTGCCAATTCAAGACAGTCGTCAAAGTTCCCGTCTATCTGTATAACCTGAGCTCCGTAGATCATTGCCTGTGCGAGTTTACCGATGGCTATCTTTCCGACCGGAATGAGTACGATCGACTTCAAACCGGCTCTGGCAGAGTAAGCTGCGGCCGATGCCGAAGTGTTGCCGGTCGAAGCGCAGATTACTGCCTTCGAGCCCGCTTCCATAGCCTTCGCTATCGCCATTACCATTCCTCTGTCTTTGAAGGACCCGGTCGGATTAGCGCCTTCGTATTTTGCAAACACATTCGTCCTTAGTCTTCTGCTTGTATTCACCAGATGTATGAGAGGAGTATCACCCTCGAGAAGAGTAATTCTTGGGGTTGAAGCTGTAACCGGCAAAAAGCTTTCATAGCTTGCGATTACTCCCTTCATTCGATCTCCTCCAGACTGAAGGCACTGTGTATAGCCTTCACGGCGATCGCCGATTTTTGGCTATCGATCACGACCGAAATTCTACTGTTGCTGGCGCTGATCATGTCTATGTTTATTCCTTCGTTGGCAAGTGTATCGAAAAGAGTTGCAGCGATCGCTGGAGAAGAAGTCAGATTAATTCCGACTATGGATACCTTGGCTATCGCTTCCTCTATGGTTATCTCCAGTGCGTCGCTACGTTTCTTGAGTATTTCGCGGTTGAGATTGACCAGATCGGCCCTGTGAACTGTGAATGCCATGGTATTTACTTCGCCGCTCCGCATGCTCTGAATTATCATGTCTATGTTCACGTTTTGATCGGCCAATGTCCTGAGAACTCTCGCTGCGATTCCCGGCCGGTCGGGTACGCTATGCAGTACGACCTTCGCAATACTCTCTTCAGAAGTAACCGCTCTTACAATTGGACTTTCCATCTTAGATCCCCTCCAAATCAAAGTGCCCCTTGCATTCGAATGTGCGTTTTTCACGAGAACCTTAATATCATACTTTCTGGCGAACTCCGAAGCGCGACTCTGCAATACCTGAGCGCCCTGTCTAGACAGCTCCACCATCTCTTCCCAGGAAATCTCCTTTATGGGGCGCGCAGATGCTACTATCGAGGGATCGGCAGTGTAAACGCCGTCGACGTCTTTGTAAATCTCGCAAAGCTGTGAGCCTAGAGCTTTGGCCAGAACGACGGCTGTGAGATCAGACCCTCCCCTTCCCAGCGTCGTAATCTCTCCGGAGTAAGTAGTTCCCTGGAAGCCCGCGACTACCGGGACATACTCGCTGGCTATATAGCGGTTTATCAGATCGGAATCGACGTCTAGAACTCTGGCGTTTGAGAATGTCGAATCCGTGCGTATTCTCGCTTGATTTCCCGAAAGTGAAATCGCCTTCAGGCCCAATTCCTGAATCGCCATTGCAACAAGCGCAATTGACTTCTGTTCTCCGGTGGCAAGTAACATATCCAGTTCTCTGCTATTTGGCTTGCTCGAAACTTCTTTTGCAAGTTCGTTCAGCGTATCGGTCTCCAGACCCATCGCCGATACTACGAGAACCGGCTTCACTCCACTCAAGACTTTCTTCTGGACCCTTCTGGCGATATCTTTTATCTTTCCCGGTGTGTCGACCGAAGTCCCTCCGAACTTCATTATAACCACCGAGTTGTTCTGTTTCTCGGCATATCTTGAAGCTCTCAGGATATCGGATATGATTGCGGTAGCAGTCGGGTAGGCTCCGGCGCCTTCGCCTCGAAGAATGAAACGGCCCGAGAGATCGGTTTCGACTTCGATCGCGTTTTCGACACCATCGACGCTCCATAGAGGATCATCTCTACCTACCTCCAGAGGTCTTACCGAAGAGACATTGTTCTCGAAATCTATACTCCCGACAAGTTTCAGCTTGTTACCCGATCTACAGACCTCCATAATCCGTGCGGCAGTTATATCCTCGATCCCGGTTGTGTCAATAACCGAAATACCCGGGAAGTGGCCGGTCTTAACCCCCTGCAAGACCGAAAGCTTGTAAGCGGCATCGAAGCCTTTGACATCGCTAGAAGGATCGGCTTCGGCGAACCCCTTATTCTGAGCTAGACTTAAGGCCTGCTCATAGTTCATACCCTCTTGCATCATAGTCAGAATGAAATTGGTTGTCCCGTTGAAGATCCCTCTGATCCTTCTGATACCGTGAAATATGAGGTAGTCCTCGAGAAGAGAGACTATCGGGATACCACCTCCGACAGCGGCCTCAAAAAAGAGGTTGCTGGCTGAAAAACCTTCCACAAGTTCATTCCCGAACTCCGAGATCAGCATTTTATTCGCGGTCACGACGGTTCTGTTAAGCTCCAGAGCCTGTCTCACGAGCCTTCTCGCGGGGCCCGTCCCGCCAATAGTTTCGACAACTATATCGCTGTTGATTATCAGATCTTCGAAATCTTCGGCGACGAGCTCCTGAGGAATGCCAAGTCTCTCATACTTGCTTTGTGTTCTGGTTATTACCTTTGAGACAACACATCTTTGACCGGATCTTCTCTCAATCTCACTCGCTTTTTCCATTAGAATCTCGTAAACACAGGTACCGACAGTACCAAGACCGGCTATTCCGATTCGCAAAGAGAGCACCCCCTGAAGCTAACAACGCGTGTTAATGTGGAGTATATCATGAGATGATCCGATCTCACGAAAACGAAAGAAAAGTGTAAAAAGAGAGAGCTTTTCACGTACAAACACCTTCGATCAGTTTCTCTCCGCGCTCACGGTTCTAATGAGTCGATTCTGATCATATACTCTCTGATCTCAGCGATCGAGAAATTCCTGCTCCACCTTCTGAGCTCCCTGCCTTCTAGCATAACCAGCACCGTCGGAACAGCGAAGACCGAATACTCACCCGCAACCAATGGATTGGTTGAAGTATTCACCATAAGGAATTCCCAGTCTCTAAAACCATCTTCCAAAAGCTCTAGTTTCCTTCTCACCGCGGCACAGACGCCACACACTTCGCTATAGAATTCGATTAACGCTTTGCCTGAAATCGTCTTGATTTCAGCACACGCTATCTCTTTCAAAGCATCGCCTCCCCAAAGCGATTATAATAGTAAGAGAAAGAAGAAAAGTAGAGGTGGAAATTTGAGCTACGAAAATGGAAAGACCGCTGTACTGGTACCGGTCGTCGATATTTGCGGCAAGGACTACCTTCTTCTCACGAGAAGATCGCGCAGAATAAGCCACCCGGGCCAAATAAGCTTTCCCGGAGGACACCGCGAAGACGGGGAGACTCTTCTCGAATGTGCCGTGCGGGAGGCCAGAGAAGAGATAGGGGCGGAACTTTCGAGCAAGGAAGAAGTCTATCCGCTGAACACAACTACGACCGTCACGTCCGGTAAGTCTATAGTACCCTTTCTTGGATTCATAGATCGGCCTGTGTTCAGACTCAACAGGTCCGAAGTCGAGGACATAATCTTTCTATCCGTTGAGGCTCTGAAATCGGCAGCCATAGAAGAGATAGTCATGCCCACCGGAAAAGTGACGATCCGGTACAGGTTTCCGGGTTTCGTCGTATGGGGAGCGACGGCGAGAATCATAGAGAGAGCTCTTCCCGAAATATTAGAAATCACCTCTGCCCGAAGAAGGGGCTCCGCAAAGCGTTTCTTAGAGCAGTACTCAAATAGCTTATTAGAGGAGTGATTAGATGCTTGACTTTGTCTTTCACAATGCCACAAAGATAATCTTTGGAAAGGGAACTGAAGATCGTACGGGAAGAGAACTATCGAAGTACTCGAAAAAGGTACTTCTTCACTACGGTGGAGGCAGCATTAAGAGAACGGGCCTCTATGACAGGATAATAAAAAGCCTTTCAGAGGCCGGCGTAGAAGCTATAGAACTTGGAGGGGTTAAGCCTAATCCCAGGCTATCTCTGGTCAGGGAAGGGATCGATCTCTGCAGAAAACACAAAATCGAAGCGATACTCGCCGTTGGCGGAGGCAGTGTTATCGATTCGGCAAAGGCGATAGGTATCGGAGTTCCCTATGAAGGCGATGTATGGGACTTCTACAAAGGTAGACAGGTGGAAAAGATGCTTCCCTTAGGTGTGGTTCTTACGATACCGGCCGCAGGCAGCGAATCCAGCGGCGGTTCCGTCATCACAAACGAAGACGGTCTCTACAAGAGGGCCGCGAACAGCGTCTGTATGAGGCCTGTATTCGCGGTAATGAATCCCGAACTCACTTTTACGCTTCCGGCCTATCAGACTGCCGTCGGTGCGGTAGATATTATGTCCCACGTGCTGGAGAGATACTTTACGAACGCCAAGGAAGTGGACTTCACAGACAGACTCTGCGAAGCGACATTGAGAACGATGATTGTTAACACACCGATTGCACTTAAGGAACCGGAAAACTATGATGCGAGAGCGGAGATAATGTGGGCATCGACAATAGCGCATAACGATCTCCTCGGAACCGGAAGGCTCGCCGACTGGGCAACTCACGGTATAGAACACGAATTGAGCGCCATATACGATATTGCCCACGGTGGTGGTCTTGCGATTATCTGGTCCGCCTGGATGAAATACGTCTATAAACATGATGTCAAAAGATTCGCTCAGTTCGCCAGCAGGGTCTGGAACGTTGAACCGGACTTTAGAAATCTAGAAAGGACGGCTCTCGAAGGAATCGAAAAGACGAAGAGTTTCTTCTCGAGCCTCGGTATTCCCGTAACTTTGACTGAAGCGGGCATCTCTTCAGACAGGTTCGAAGAGATGGCTTCCAAGGCAACGGAAAGAGGTCCCCTTGGAAACTTTGTGAAACTCAACAGAGAAGACGTGAGAGAGATCTACAAACTCGCCCTTTGAGAAAGGATATATGCAGGCCGTGGACTACTGAAGTTCACGGCCTTTTTCTGTATAGCTATGTAGTCGCCCTTGCCGGTCAGTATATACTGAAGCTCTGAGTCTGACAGAGAAAGTCTTTAGGAACGTATGTGACTGTCGACCCGGAGTTAATGAACCCTTCTGCAGACAACTTCTTGTCCCAGCGAATAACGCAGAAGTAATCGCCATTCAGAAGTGTGTATTTCTCGTCATTCTCTGCCACAAAGGCATCGGGAAGCATTTCACAGACTAACTCTGTATCTACTCCGGTAGTTGTATACATCGCCGTGGTATTCACTTCACCGCTGCGCTTGATGAGAACATAAAGACTGTAGCCTTCCGTTACGTCCTTCATCAGGCTTTTAATACCGGTTCCACTTGGAAGATTCCTGAAGAAGTCCGGCCCTTCAATTAGCAGTCTCTTCTGAGCTGCAAGGGAGATACTCTTCAGATTTCTGGCTATCGTTGTGGCCTTTGCCTTCTTGATGGCATTTCCTGCGAACATCGTTACAGAGGAGACGAGGGCAGCGATTACTGCAAGCACTATTAGGAGTTCAACGAGCGAGAAACCCTTCTTCATTCAATGGCCTCCTGAAACAAGATATATTAAGATAATATCTCAAAAAATATAAAGGAAAAGCAGGAGAAACAGTCGTCGCAGAGATTGACAGCCTGACTTGCATAAGGCCTTTGCGAGGCAATGCAAAGATTAGAGAAACAGGCTCTTCTAGTTGGCATCTCTCCGTTTTTCTATGTGCTATAGTCTATTCATTCAGTGTTCAAGGGGGTAAGACGCATGAAAATAGGTATTGCCAGGTTCGGATTCTTGCTGACCTTACTGTTGGTTCTTTTCTCCTCTCAGATTGCTGCACAGAGTGTTACCGTTCTTGTCAATCCCTCCTACAATCCATTCAGCTACGAAGATAATGGAGAGTTGAAGGGGCTGGCGGTAGATCTTCTGAACTTAATCTCCGAAGAGACCGGCCTTCCCATGGAGATGATAGCAACGCCTTTCGAAGAGGGATTCGCCAGGCTTCAGAGCGAAGGGGCTTATGCCTTGCCGACCCTCGTTTTCACATCGGCCAGAAAACCTCTCTTCAACTGGGTTGGGCCGATAGCGATTAACACCACATACCTTTACGGTCTGGAGAATACCGCAGATACGGTAACAACTATGGAAGACGCAAAGAGTGTGGGCAAAATCGGTGTGGTCAAAGACTATTACTCTCAGCAGCTCCTCCAGAGCTATGGATTCGAAAATCTCGTGGTATATGAAAATGAAAAGCAGCTATTGAAATCGCTCTTCGATGGATTGATAGATCTGGCCCCGTTCAATTCGATCGTTCTAACGCACCTGCTCAAGGATGAATCAGACTCTATGAAACCAATCCCTACGGTACTCGTGGATTTAGATATGACATATATCGGCTTTTCCAGAGGTGTTAAAGCAGACGATATTGAAAGATGGCAAGAGGCGCTTGATGGTCTGAAGCAATCAGGGCGCTTCTCAGATCTTTACAGCAAATGGTTGCCCGATCACCCGGTACCCGGTATATACACGTTCCTCACAGAGGAGTATCCTCCGGTGACTTTTGTCGGTGAAGACGGAGAGGTTTCCGGCTTCGTAACAGATATCGTCAGAGAGCTGATGAAGAGGAACGATATCTCTGGAGAATTGCTTGTTGTACCGTGGTCGATCGGCTACGACATAGCCCTCAACTTACCTAACGTGCTTCTGTTCAGTATGGACAGGACAGAGTCCCGTGAATCACTCTTTGAATGGATTGGCCCGGTGGGAAAGAACACAGCATACCTTTACGGTCGTATCGATTCTAATCTCTTGCTCCCTGCAGATATTTCAAAAGCTAAGGAGATACCTTCGATCGCAACTACTACAGACTGGTGGACGGAGCAGTTACTCAAGGAACTAGGTTTTACCAACCTGATAAGCTCCATCGATCCTCTGGAAACTGCAAGACAGCTAATGACAGGGAAGGCCTTACTTGGGATTTTTACAGACCTCACAGTCGAAAGTATCATCAAGAATGCCGGTTACGATACACGCGACTTGAAGAGGTCTCTGGAGATCCAGACAAACTACTTCTACATAGCCGCATCCACAGGTACCGATGAAGAGCTTGTTCTACGTCTTCAGACCGCTCTGGACGACATGAAACGAGACGGAAGCTTCGAAGAGATTCTCCGTGAATATGTTCCGGACATGCTCATCTCTTCACTCCTGTGGGAGTCTTCGACTCCGCCTTCCGTAAAACTGGACAAAACTACCAATAAGCTTGCACAGGGAGATCTTGCCAGCTTCGTGCTAGAAGAGAACGGAAGCACAGGTTACATCTGGGACGTCACCGTCCTTAATCCTGCCGTCATCGCTCCCGTCTACAGACACAGATTACACGCAAGCGAAAGAGAAGATGTGATGTCGGGCGTTCCTTACGAAATTCAGTGGTTCTTCAGAGCCACAGAACCTGGCGAAAGTGTTATCGTCTTTTCGCTCAGGCGTCCGTGGGAAAGTGTGCAGCCGGTAGAGATCTTTGCGATAAATGTGGTTGTCGAGTAAAGCTAAACTCTTTCACGAGGAGGTGATTAGGATGAAACTGATCGAAATCCTCAAATCCAAAGGAACAGAGGTTTTCTCTGTAGATATTGGGGCAAGCGTCTTTGACGCAATCCGTATTATGGTAGAAAAGGGAATCGGTTCAGTTATGGTTATGGATGGAAAGAGACAGATCGGTATCTTCACCGAGAGGGATCTTATGAGAAGAGTCTGCCTCAATGACCTTGACTATCATAAGACTGCGATTGAGAAGGTCATGACCCAGGAAATTATCTACGGACAGCCCCAGGACGATGTGCAATATGCTATCAACGTTATGACCACTAACAGAATCAGACATTTGCCTGTTCTGGAAGACGGCACGCTTGTTGGAGTTATCTCAATCGGAGACCTTCTAAAATTGCAGCAGACCGAACTGGAATACGAGAACCGGGTACTTAAAGACTACATAAGCGACAGGTATCCCGGCTGAGAATTCCGTCGATTTCCAGAGCCGTTTGAAGAACCGAAAGGTATCTCGATATTCGATTACCTTACCGTTCTGGCAATCCTGAATCCGAGGTTGCCATAGGAGTTTGTTGAGGAGTAGTAGAACCTGTCGGTTACTCTTGCATATCTTTCGCTGTCGAACCAGCTTCCGCCACGCAGGATTCTTCCATGAGAAGTCATATATCCATACGGATTCACTACCGGCGTGTCTTCATATTCATACCACCAATCACTGCACCACTCATACACGTTTCCACTCATATCATAGATACCGAGTTCGTTTGGTAGCTTATTACCGACCTCCCTTACCCTATTTCCAGAGTTGTGAACATACCAGGCTATGTCATCGAGAATGTCGCTGCCAGCATAGACAAATCCCTTGCTGGCAATACCACCTCTTGCGGCAAACTCCCACTCGGCCTCAGTTGGCAATCTGTATCCTACAGCCTTTGAGGGATCGGTAGTGACTACTCCAGATTCATCGACGAGGTTTCCCCCATCGTTGTAAGCCCTTGATAGGCCCTCTTTCTCACTCAACCAGTTACAGTAGCTTATGGCATCCCACCAGCTCACATAGACCGCGGGAAGATCTGGCCCACCAGTAAAGTGCTTTTCCGTTTCTCTGCCTGTCTCACGAACGAATTTGTCAAACTCCGAGGCGGTCGTCTCGTATTTCCCAATCAGGAAGTCATAAGTCAATGTGACTTTGTGGGCTGGTCTCTCGTCGTAATCTCCGTCACCTTTGGAATCTCCCATAACGAAGCTACCTTTCTTCACAAGAACCATCCTGTCCGGTATATCAAATACTGGTTCAGCTGTATCGGGTATAACTCCCCTGACAAAGTAAAGTTCTGCTATTCTGCTGAAGAAGAGGTTTACCATTGCGCCGGTATCCAGGACCGCCATAATGTCTTCCGGTTCGAGGATACCCCGGAGGCTCTCACCACTTCTAGAGAACGCCGTTACTACCGGAGACCCTCCCTCCGGGATCTCAATATACTCTGTCGTATCGGAATTCAGAAGTATCTTTCCGTAGCCTGTAGAGATAGAGACCGCTTCGTTCAGAACGGTAGCATGAAAGAAGTCTCCGTTCTTGAGCTTTATCAGTTGTCCCGGATCCGGTAATGCCTCCCGGTCTCTATCGATTCCGAAGATTACTTTACGAATTCTCTCCCGTCTTATGGTCAACAATCTTCCATCTGAAAGCTCCATAAGTATTGCTTCATCATCAATAAATCCCGAAAAGCGATTTCCGTTGATCGCGACAATCCTCTCTAAAGAGATGTCCTGTCTTTCTAGATCTATTCCGGCTATAAACCCGCTATCCAGGCTAACGGATGAATAGTTCGTTCTGATGGAGAAGCTTTCGTTCTTTACTTTTCCTCTCAGTTCTTCACCACTGTTCAGGACCACGAGATCTCCGTCATTAGGTCTGTCTATTTCGAAAACCTTTGCTACTTCAACTATGTTCGAAAAGATAACGGCAGAAAAGAAAGAGAGGACGATGGCGAAAAGTACGTATCTCTTCATAACAACACCTCCGCATCGCAGATCAGAGAATGAGCTTCCATGAAATTATAGTCCCGATAGATACTATTGTTCTAGTGAAAGGCCCTCTCAAATCACCCGTAGAATCTGGCTCATCACTATGAGAACTTGACGGTCAGCCGAGACAGAAAACACTCGCTTCGAGAGAATCTCTTCATTGCATAGGGAAGCAGACAGAATGTAGTATATACTCTATATAAGCCAAATCTTATAAAAAGGGGTGAGTTTCTTGCCAGAAAAGAGTAGAGTTCTCCTGATCTTAGTTTCTTTGTTTGCACTTACCGCGTGCGCCCTTATAGCGGCCAACATCGAGTACACGGTTGTTAAGGGTGACACTCTGTGGTCGATAGCGAAGAACTATGGAACTGACTGGAATGAACTGGCTTCATTCAACGGAATCTCGAATGAGTTCGCGTTGCAGGTCGGTACTGTCCTGAAGATTCCTTTCGCCTACACCGAGATATCGCTCCTCATTCCCAATGGAGATCACGAGATACCCGCTGTGATCTGCCTTCCAGATGGAAAAGGTCCCTTTCCGGCAGTGGTTATGCTTCATGGAACGGGTTCAGATAAAAGTGAAGCCGGCGGAGGATATCTGCTGACAGCTCCCGCTCTGGCAAAGGCCGGGATCGCAAGCATTCGCTTTGACTTCATGGGCAATGGCGAAAGCACTGCCGACTACATAGACTACAACTTCACTACTGCTGTTTCCGACACAAACGCGGCACTCGAATACATTGCCGGCCTTGAACAGGTCGATGGCAGTAAAGCCGGCGTTATGGGATGGAGCCAGGGTGGAACTATCGCCATGCTTGCTGCCGGCTGGAATTCGAATTTCAAGTCTATTCTATGCTGGGCCGGAGCACCTGATCTCAGACTTATAGGTTCTGCCGAGAGATATGAAATCGCCAGAAAAGACGGTTACTATGAACTGACTTTTGGGTGGAGATCTCCTCTGAAGCTCGGTCTTCAGTGGTTTGAAGAAGTTTACAACACCGACGTTCTCGAAGTCCTCTCAGGTTCGGCCGCACCCGTGCTTGCAATCAACGGTGAGCTCGATACTGTAGTCGATCCCATAAATGCTCAGAAGATAGTAGAGGCGTCCAATAACGAAGCCTCTGAGGTCCTTATTATCAAAGGAGCCGATCACACTTTCAACATATTCACAGGCGACATAACTGCATTCCACGAACTGATAAAGGCAACGGTTGACTGGTTCGCCAAAACGCTCTAGATAATCTAGTTGTTTACTTTTTCTTATAAGGGAACCGCTAAGCGGTTCTCTTTTTTCTGAAAGATTAGTCTGCATGGGAAAAGCAACACGTTGAACTTCAATCTCGGAAAGATAGTAATTCGGAACCAGCAAGACACCTACCGATAATACTAATTATGATAATGATAGTTATAATAAAATTCAAAAGAGGTGATTATGTGAAAGATTCCTGCCCCTGCAGAAAGAAGGGCTGTCAGTTTCATAACAACTGTGAAGCCTGTCGGGAGAAGCATATGAGATTATCCTCGATTCCGGCATGTGAAAGAAAGAGAAGGTGGTTCCGGTGAAAATTAGAAAGACAGTTAGGTTTCTTGGTTATTTGATTGCGTTATCCCCATCAATTCCTGCGATTCTGACCTTGATTCCCAGTACAGCAAGAAAGGTCAATGGGTTTGGCTACTACTCAATCTGTTCCTTCGCTCCGTATAGCACCCTAATACTGGTCGGAATATCACTGGCCACTCTCGGTCTTGTAGTCCTTGCAGAAAGACTCTTGAGGTCAGTCTTGAGGAATACACAATGATCTTCGAAGGAGATGGTGGAAGACTCCTTGAGGTAATTGCGGCCGTGAACATAAGGCTTGGTAAACTTGCAAGAATGATTCTCAAGAAACACGGTCTGACTTACTCTCAATTTGGAGCCCTTTTAGTTCTCACCCGCTGCGACGGAATAAATCAGAAGGAACTCTCGAAATACCTTGAGACAGATACAACAAACACGATGGTTATCTGCGAAGGTCTTGAGAAGAAAGGTCTGATCGAGAGACATCAGTCTGATGAGGACAGGAGAAGTAACATCCTTTCTATTACACCTCTTGGTAGTGAACTCTTCGAGAAATCGCTTCCTGACCTTGCGCAGATTTATGTCCCTGTCATGAGTGCTCTTAACACGGAAGAAACTAAAAGTACTACAGAGAATCTGCAGAAACTGCTGAATGAAGTTGATCTTCTTCTATCGAATAACTATTCTAAATAGACTGAAACAGAGTCACATAATACTCTCAATAGAGATTTGATAGAACAGGCGAGATCTTTTTGCAGTTATTCTTGGCACGGTTTTGCATTTCAAGAATTGAAGAATCTTTTCTTATCGATTTGGGGAGTGGTAAGTATGAAACGGGGCTTTTCTCTTGTCGAGCTGTTGATAGTACTGGCAGTGATAGCCGCGATTATCGCGGTATTTGTTCCCGTTGCTTCGAACGCCTTGAAAAAGGCCTCTTCGGTAGCGATGGCAACAGATATCAGAACCCTTTCCAACGGACTATTCAACAGGGTGAATATCGATCACGACATTCCCGACAGCCTTTCCGAACTGGGAAGGAACATCGACAGAAGCAGCTACGGACTAGCCTGGAGAAAATTGGCAGAATATTACGAATTCGTCATATTTTCGGCTAGCTCCGTCGATGTGGCGAAAGTCTCTGCAATTCTGCCAAATGTTCGCAGCGAGAGCCCTGAAGGAGATTTCACATTTCTTGCGGACGGCAGGAACTCCTTTTCCAGTGCAAAGGTCTTCTATCATCTCTACATGGATCCCCTCGGAGTATCGACTCAAATAGCCTCTATTTACGATTATGAGTTCGGATCGGGAAAGACCGGAGTCGACGTCTTTGAATCGACGCACGGAACGTGGAATGTCACAGATGAAGGCATCGTACCAACGACTCCGCTGAATCAGAACAATGGGGAAAGCAGAGTGTTGCTCCCGGGAGATGATACCGCAGCAGACTACACGGTGGAAGTCCGTGTGTTATATGAGCCGGTAGAACCACCAAACGGTTACGCGATTTACGTAAGAGCGACAGGTTCTGCAGACAGTGTAACCGGCTACGCCTTTCAGGTCGATCCCGGCTACAACAGAGATGGTTTTAATGGTGGGTTCATAGTGAGACCCGTCAATGGAGGTTCAGAGCAGAGTCCGATCATTACGGCCGCCTTCTCGAATTTTGGGATTAGTAGAGACAGCCTGCCTTCAGTTCAAAATATCACTATAACAGCCGAAGGAAACCATTTCACCATGACTTTCAATGGAGTCAAAGTGTTAGACTTCACGGACAATCGTTATTCCACGGGAAGAGTAGGCCTGAGAAGGTGGGGAAATGACAGGGTTGTCTTCCAGAACCTGCGAGTCAGATAGTCACCACCATTGATCTGAGGTGAGAAGGGGCGAGATGACGGGTCTGGGGTTTGGAGTCTGGAGTCTGGCAAGAGCGGAAGAGCTAAGAGATATTGGTTTTCTTACCTCTATCCTCTTACCCCTTACCTCTGTGGTCCACCTCCGCCAAGGACGGCTTTTCAGCTTTTCATGCTCTTATCGGAGGACGTCTCCTTCCGCTCTCGACTCAGATCAGTAGTAATCGAAGTAGACCATCTTTCCCTTTGCTTTCAATTTCTCCGCTATGTCTTTCAGGACCTCGCTTCTCTCTTTTATGCCCAGTTGCCTGAAAGGAAGGAGCTGATGAGTCTTGTTTCTGGCGTTTCCAACATGGAAGTGGATGATGTCCGCCCGGTAGAAAAGCAAAGCGATTCTCTCTGGAGAGGTATCAGTCGTAATCTCTATCTCATCGGCATCCAGAATATTCGAAACCTGATTCAGTACCATGGCTCCCTCTGTAACCATCTCAGCGCCCTTCATCTCATATTCCGGCGGCGAATTGTATCCTAAACCCTTTTCCTTTAGTTTGATAGTCTCGTTCAGCTCTCGCGCAAATATATCCGTTGTAGTCGAACCGCAGATTATCTTTTTCCCTTGAGCTTTTTTGAAAGCCTTTGCAAACACTTTGTCTTTCTCCTTTGTCGAGGGAGGTCCGGTGAATATATTCAGGTGTTCGGGTGATCGACATTTGATAAGTATAATGGACGTATCATCCTCGTGTCTGCCTCCTGAGATTATACGGCACTCTTCAGCTACTCTCTCCAGCAAAGCAGTGTTATCAAGTTCCTTTCTCTGCTTTGCATAGTACTCCGCAAACCCTGTCTCACCCCAACCAAAGGTATAACTTTCCCCAAGTCCGGCCTGACTTACACCGTCGCTGAAGAGCAACAGCTGATCTCCCTCTTCAAGAGTAACTTTTGATTCACCGATAATCTCATAACCTACGGTGTAGTAATTCGGTTCGATTACGTGCAGCATTCCGTTCCTCATCAATACTGGCTTGGGAGCTTCGTAAGTGAATATCTGTCCGTGCCCGCCACCAGTTAGCCTAGCGCAGTTAAATGCAGTGAAAGGGAATGCCCTTGACCTTGCCTTGTGCATACTCGAGGCGAGCATTTCACAGGTCTCGCTGAATGACAGACCATTTTCTATCATTCCAAGCCAGCGGTTGCCGCACTCGATAGCGGTGATGTTGGCATATATGCCCGAACCGATGCCGTCAAATACGCCGAAGTAGCTACCGCTCTTTAGCCTTGCACTAGATATATAATCTCCGCATACGATTTGCCCATGCTTGAACGATTGATGTGTGATGCTCTCGTAAAAAAGCACTAGCTACCCCTCATCTTCATATAATTCCATCATGCGCTTAACCAGAGACTCACTTTCGGCTGTGCTTCTTCCGAGATAGTGGACGAGATCCTGCGCAAACTGCACCTGATGATCAAGGAGTTTCTTTGCTTGCTCAATTGTTTGCTTCTTTATCAATTTGATTTCGCTATCCTCCATTTTCATCTTCGTGAGATTTGCATAGAATCCCACATACTGGTTGTCATTCGGATAGGCATACAGCATCTCATGATATCGAATTCCGTATTTGGTCCTTACAGCTTCATAGGAGTCTGCTCTACCGGAAGACAGCAATTCATATCCCTCGGCATTCACCAGGTAGGATATCTCTCTACCCAGGACCCGGTTGTTGCAGATAAAGAGTTTCTTGAAGGCGGAATTCATGTGTACTATCCTCAAGTCCTGATCCAGAATGACAACGCCGTTGGGAGAGTTTTCAATAATCTTGTCCATGCGCTGTTGAGCCTGTCTTCTCATCTGTGGCATGCACATCGACGCTTCGGCCATACCCAGAACGACCGCGGCAGCCTTTTCACGACAGTTGTCGTAGCCACAGGCACCGCAGTTAAGTCTGTCTTCCGGATTGGCCTTGCCAGTCTCGACAAGAACGGCTTCGATATCCTCTTCCCGGACCATCTCAAAGCAGAACTCTCTCTGTCGAGGGGAGAAGTGAGTCTTAAGGTCGAGCGAGTGCTCTCGATTGGCGCCGGCAAATTCCGAGAATGAGTCCACGTATTCCTGAACGGCCAGCTTGCGTTTGAAAATACTCTCTTCTTTCGGAAAACCCGGTCCTCCTATACAGCCGCCTTCACAGAAAAGCGGTTCGGCGAAACGGAAGGGCCACTCGTTCTGTGGGGTATCAAAGAGCTCTTTTATTTGCTTGAACCCGCTGACATGGATTACCTCAGAGTAGTCCACGTCGTCCTTCAAACCGCATGTCTTGATCATACCCCCCTGAATCGGGAAGAGTCTCGCGTCTCGGTAATCTATCTCTCTTTGAAAATCGCTTTCTGTACAGGTCGAGAGATCTATATCCTCCTCTTCGAACCATTGAAGTAGTTCGCTGAAGGTCAAGACGGCCTGAACGTAATCTCTATTCTCCTCTCTCCTTGCCTCTTGCTTCTTCGCGGCGCATGGGCCGATGAATACCACCGCGATATCTGACCCGAGTTTCTCGCGCAGCATCTTGGAGTGTGCTAGCATCGGCGAAACAACGTCCACAAGGCAATCTATATACTCGGGTCTGTATAGTTCGACGTAATTCACAACGGCCGGACATGCCGTAAAGATTCTGCCTCTTTGGGCTGTCTGTATTGATGCGGCTGCGATTAGACTGGCTCCCTCAGCAGTCTCTGAAACATAGCAAAACCCCAATCGTCGCAATGCCGACGGGATTCTATTTGATTGCCACCCGGGAAAGGCCGCAGGAAAGGAAGGCGCTATGCTGCAGGCCACTTTTCGACCTGAGGCTATGAGTTCTTTAACTCGATCGATTTCGGATACGATGAGTTTGGCTTTTTGCGGGCATTCGTGAACACAGGTCCCACACTGGACACAGAGACTGTCCATCACGTTTGCCTGACCTCTGGTGACACTGATTGCCTTCACAGGGCAAGCCCTGACGCAGCGATAGCAGTCCATACAGTTGGCCAGGTCGGTCTTTATGACATTCGCAAAGCCTTCTTTTCTCTCCTGCGGTCTCACAATGATTCTCCTTAGACTTTCAGCTTCTCGATCTCTTTAACTGCCTTTTCGAATGTGCAGTGTTCGATGACTTCGTCGTTGATCTTCAGCACCGGCCCTCTTTCACACTTTTCCGTACAGAAAGAGGCGCTTATTGCAGTCTCTTCGCGCAGTCCATGCTCCTGCAGATAGGCCATCAACTGGTTATACAGGTTCTGTGCTCCCCTAACATAGCAGCTTGTTCCAAAACAGATGTTGATCCGCAGAGGCTTGTCATCAGTTCCCGACAGAAGAACATCTTCGTGTTCGATACGCTTGCGATTCTTGAAGTGAGTATGCAGTAGTTCATGAATATTGTGTTCGTTCAGATGCTGATTGTACATCTTCTGCAGGTAGGGATTCTCATTCGAAACGTGCAACTGCAGCATTTTGTCGTTGTCATATATCCCTTTGCTTCTCTTTCTAACACTTTCCTTGAATGTCTTGACTGGCTGACCACCACCATTCACGCAGCCACCTGGACAGGCCATCACTTCGACCAGATCAAAGTGAGCTTCACCCTTCCTGATCTTTTCTATTAGCCTCTTAGCGTTTGCCAGGCCGCTTACTACGGCAAGTTTCAGGTTTAGATCGCCTATTCTGACCTCTCCCGTTTTCACTCCATCTTCGCCTCTGAACTGCACGAATTCCTGGCCGCTTTCATTAGAGATTTTCGACGCCGCATATCTCAGAACGGCTTCAGAGACACCTCCGGATGTGCCGAAAATTACGCCGGCTCCCGTCTTGAACCCGAAGGGCATATCGAAAGAACCGGGCTGAAGAGCAGAGAAGTCTATGCCTGATTCTCTTACCATCAGGGAGGCCTCCTGAGTTGTAAGTACGAAATCAACGTCCGGGTTCGAATCTTTGAAGAACTCTTCGCGTTTCGCTTCGAACTTCTTTGCCGTACAGGGCATAATCGAAACTACTACAAGATCCTTTCTTGAGATTCCGAGTTCCCTTGTAAGAACATCCTTGCATAGAGAACCAAACATCTGTTGCGGTGACTTACAGCTCGAAAGGTTTGTCAGCAGATCGGGATAGTACTGTTCCGCATACTTGACCCAGGCCGGGCAGCAAGATGTAAACTGCGGCAAACGCTCTTTCCGGCTTACTCTGTCTATAAACTCGTTTCCCTCTTCGATTACCGTTAGATCCGCTCCGAAAGAAGTGTCGTAGACCTTGTCAAAACCCATCATGCGTAAAGCAGTGATGATTTGACCCGTAGTCGTCGTTCCTGGCTGGAAACCGAACTCTTCTCCCATTGAGACACGTATAGCCGGCGCTATTTGGACTACCACTGTTTTGCTCTTGTCGTGCAGCGCTTCCCAGACTCCGTCCACCTGCGACTTGATTGTCAACGCACCTACAGGGCAGATCTTTACGCATTGACCACAGTTCACACACTCGATCTCTCCCATACCCTTGTTGAAGCTGGCTACAACAGTTGCATCGGCTCCTCTATTGGCGAAATCGAGTACGCCAACTGCCTGGACTTCCTGACATACGCGTACACAGTCACCACACAGAATACACTTGCTGGGATCCCTCACGATCGCATCACTCGAATAGTCAACCGGTTCAAAATCGACTTTCTGCTTGAATCTAACCTTGTTGACACCAAGCTGTTTCGAGAGCGCCTGGAGCTTGCAGTCATTGCTCTTGGCACAGGTAGTGCAGCTCTGATCGTGACTCGCGAGCATTAACTCAACGATCATCTTTCGCATGTTTCTCAACTGCTTGGTGTTGGTGTTGACCACCATATCCTCTGTTACTGGAGTGGAGCAGGCCGGAATAGTCCCCTTGCCGTTGACTTCCACCATACACATCCTGCAGGCTCCGTAGACACTGATCTCTGAATGGTAGCAGAAGGTCGGCAGTTCGATATTTGCCTTTCTTATTAACTCCAGAAGATTCTTCTCTCCTTCGTAAGGAACCGCTATGTTGTCAACCATTACATTAAAAGTCTTCATCATTCACCTCACGCCAGCTTTATCGCCTTGAATTTGCACGCATCCACACAGGCACCGCACTTGATACACTTTTCCTGATCAATCACGTAGCCAGTTTCCCTTGACCCGCCTATAGCACCTACCGGACAATGCCTCATACACAGACTGCACTTCTTACAAAGGACCGGATCGATAACAAAGCTTCTGAGCGCCGCGCACTGGCCGGTCGGACAGCGTTTGTTCACGATGTGTTCTATGTACTCGTCCCTGAAGTACTTCAGGGTCGACAGGACTGGATTCGGGGCAGTCTTTCCCAGACCGCAGAGCGAGGCTACTTGAACCGTGTGCGCCAGTTCCTCGATCAGATCGAGCGTCTCCATAGTGGCCTTCCCGGAGATAATATCGTCCAGTAGATTCAGCATCTGCTTTGTCCCTTCTCGACAGACGACACACTTTCCGCAGGATTCGTTCTGGGTGAACTGCATGAAGAAGCGTGCGATTTGAACCATGCAAGTCTGATGATTCATAACGACGAGACCGCCAGATCCTACCATTGCGCCGACTTCTAGCAGATTGTCGTAGTCCAGAGGCATATCCATATGCTCTTGAATAAGGCACCCTCCGGAAGGGCCTCCTATCTGAACGGCCTTGAAGTCGGCTCCCACATTGCTGCCGTCGTCGTTAACCACGCCGCCTCCGATCTCTGTTATGATCTGCCTTAAAGTCGTTCCGAAAGGCACCTCTATCAGTCCGGTGTTGGCTACATGACCGGTGAGGGCGAAGGTCTTGGTCCCTGATGACTTATCGGTTCCCAGAGCTGCATATCTGTCGGCTCCCATCTGCATGATGACGGGTATCGAGGAAAGCGTCTCGACGTTGTTGATTATTGTAGGTTTCCCATACAGGCCTTTTTGAGCCGGATATGGCGGTTTGGGCATGGGCATGCCTCTTCGACCTTCTATCGAGGAGATCAAGGCCGTCTCTTCGCCGCAGACAAAGGCTCCCGCTCCTTCAAAGACGTTAACCCGAAAGGCCTTGCCCGATCCAAAGATACTGTCTCCAAGAAAACCCAGTTTCTCCGCTTCTCTTACGGCGTTTCTCAGTCTCTTGACAGCCAGAGGGTACTCCGTCCTGACATAGATATAGCCTTCGGTCGCGCCGATTGCCTGACCGGCTATAATCATGCCCTCCAGAACACTGTGGGGATTCCCTTCCATCAGACATCTATCCATGAAGGCGCCAGGATCTCCTTCATCTCCATTACAGATGATGTATTTCTGACTAGCCTCCTGCTTGCGAGCCAATTCCCATTTGAAGCCGGTTGGAAAACCGCCGCCGCCGCGACCCCGGAGCCCTGATCTACTTATCTCATCGCATATTTCCTTCTGGTTCATCTCTAAAACGGCCCTTTCGGCCATCCTATAACCTTTATGGGACACGTATTCATCTATGTCTTCCGCATCGACCATGCCGCAGAGCTTCAATGTCGTCCGCTTCTGTTGGCTGTAGAAGGGGATCTCGTTTTGATGAGCAATGGGAGTATTTTCAATATCCCTGAAGAGCAACCTCTCTATTACTTCGCCCTTCTTCAGTGTCTTTTCGATAATCTCTTCAACGTCTTCCACTTTCACGTGTGTATAGAAAATGCCCTGAGGATATATTGTTACCAGTGGTCCCTTCTGACAGAACCCCTGACAGCCGCTATGCTTCAGCAGGCTGTCCCCGCCTTCCTCCCTCTTCAGTGCGACTGTTATACGGTAGTCCTTTTCATCTGCCAGTTCGATGAAACGGTTGTAGATATCCATCGAGCCGTTGGCTATGCAGCCGGTGCCTGCACAGACAACGACCGAATGTTCGAACTTGCCGGCCGATTCATTGTATCTGGTTGCGATACTCTCCAAATTTACATTACTCATGATTGGCCTCCGCTTCCTTTATATCTTTGATGAGACTCTTGATCTTCTGTGGTGTAACACCGCCGTACACCTTTTCATCGATTACCACTACAGGAGCAAGACCGCACGCGCCAAGACAGGCAACAGTTTCAAGCGTGAAAAGCCCGTCATCGGAGTTGGTCTTCTTGTCTGTAAGATTCAGCTCCGATTGCAGAGTATTCAGAATATCTCCAGACTTCTTCACGTGACATGCCGTACCATCACAGACCTTGATAATGTGCTTTCCCTTCGGCACGAGCGTGAAATGCGAATAAAACGTGGCAACACCGTAGATCTGCGCAGATGAAATACCCAATGCCGTCGAAATATAAGTCATTATTTCCTCGGGAAGATACTTATACTCCTCCTGAATCTCCTGAAGAATGGGGATTAGCTTGTAGTGATTGTTTTCGTACTTGTTCAGTATCTCACAGACTTTGTCGAACTTCTGATTCAGAACATTTTTCATATCTTTCTCCTTTCGGCATCGAAATATCTATATACAGGTTTTTCGAACTCTAATTATCGATATAATTTTATCGATTTGTTGAAAAAAAACAGCAGTCAGTTTACTCTGAACTATCATCGCTCTTTTGATCCAAAGATTCAGGTTCTGCCACTGGTCGTCCAGAGTAATCGGAATTCAGATGCTGACTGAGAATAGCCAGGGAACTCGCCATATTCTCATTCTGGACAAGGATATCCGACGGGACTTTCAACATGCAGGGCGTAAAATTCCAGATCGCCTGAATACCCGCCTTGATCATCAGATCACAGACAGATTGAGCACTGTGCTCATTAACAGTCAAAATACCGAGACGTATGGCAAGACGTTTAACTAGATTGTCCATCCGATCCATCGGAAAGATTGCCGTTTGACCGATCAGCATTTCAGTCTTTATGTTCTTATCAAAGCCTAGAACGATATTGATACCGTAGTCTTTGAATCCGGCATAGTTGATTAAGGCCTTTCCCAAATGACCAACACCTACTATGATCGCCTCGTTTACATTGTTGTATCCGAGAAAACTTTCAAGATCATGTATCAGTGCTATTCGGTTGAACCCCTTCCTGGGACTGCCTCCGGTCTTACTAACGGCTGCAAGGTCCTTTCTTACCTGGACTTCATTCAGATTGAAATCTCTGGCTATGACCGTCGAGGAGACATCTTCATCGGTTAGCTTTCTCAGGTAGTTCAGATAGTAAGGCAAACGTCTCAAAGTCTGTATTGAACAGTTCAACTGCACTGGTTCACCTCCATTCGATAATATCTTATCGAATAAATCTCGATTTGTCAATCACATACGCGAAACATTGTGAGGACACAGAGATAAGCTCGAGTCGTGCATAGTTTTGCTCATCATCTTGAGTCAGGGATTAATGGACTAAGATACGGCGTTTTCTACCTTTTTTCGATTAGTCACATAAACTGATTCTTTGTGCTACACTACTATTAATTCCCAGGTTTTATTTATGAATAGATGAATGCATGGTGTCCTTGTGTCAGGTTTTTCGCTGTCGGGTAAATAAGTTTTGTTTGGTCGGCACTGAGAAAGATCTACTATTGGAGGCGATTCATGTGAGTAAGAAGGGTTTCCTTGTTCTCGGACTTTTGCTATTGCTGTTTTGCACGTCTCTTGGAGTCACAAATCTATATCTGGCAACCGGAGGTACTTCTGGAACGTACTATCCATTTGGCGGAGTCATAGCCCAGGTGATCGGACAGCGCTTTCCAGATATCAGGATCAGAGTGCAGTCAACCGGTGCCTCAGCCGCTAATATACGCCTGATATCTAGCAAAGAGGTTGATATCGCTATCGTTCAGAACGATGTCATGCATTATGCTTACACAGGAACCGTACTTTTCAAGACAGGAAATATCACGAACTTCTCCACACTCTTCACCGCTTACACAGAAGTGTGTCAGGTTGTAACCAGAGCCGACTCTGGTATTAACTCTATAGCAGATTTGAAAGGCAAGAGGGTGTCTGTCGGTGATGCCGGCAGCGGCGTCGAAGCAAACACTATTCAGATACTTGAAGCTTACGGTATATCTTTCAAGGACATATCGGTCCAGTATCTCTCCTTCGCTGATTCAGCTGCGGCTTTGAAAGACCGAAAGATAGACGCGTTTTTTACTACGGCAGGCATCCCAACAACAGCTATTGTAGAGCTCTCCAGTACTAATCCGATAAAACTGCTATCAATAGATCCGGAGATTGTCAAGACTCTTGAGTCTTCTTATCCGTTCTATGTTGGCTTTGTCATTCCTGAGAATACTTACAAGGGTGTTACTGAGCCCGTACAGACCGTCGCAGTCAAGGCAACTTTCATCGTAAGATCAGACCTGGACGAAGATATAGCATACAAGCTAGTTAAGGCCGTATTCGAAGGAAAGGAAGAAATAGCCGCCGGCCATGCTAAGGGTAAGGAACTCGATGTCAATGAAGCTGTTAAAGGAGTTTCGGTTCCCTTCCACAAGGGGGCAGAAAAGTACTTCAAAGAAATCGGAGTAATACAATAGAGTTTTTCAGTTTCTTTTCATCGGGTGCGATATGCACCCGATGATTTTATTTCCATTCTGTAAATCCACCCTGGCTCTAGTTGCCATAATCCTTTTTCAACAGGTTATTGGAGCCGTTACAGTTTCAAGACTGACTATTCTTGATGAGAAGACGAACGAGGAAATAGCTTCGTTTGAGCTTGAAGAGAATGGGTCCTTTTCGATTTCCTTTGTACACTCAGTTAATCAGAGTCTCGTCGAGGAAGGATACGAGTGTCGAAAGGGTGGTATTTTCCTTGTTTCGTGTCTCTACAGGAACTTCGGAGCTGGCGTGGCTTCAGAAGTACCAGAAAATGTTCTGCTACAAGTAATGGAGAATGGATGGATGAAGATCACCGGATTAGACTTGAAGATGGATTATCTAGCTTATATAGTCGGAACAGTCAGTGATCATGTTCTCAGGATTGATTCGCAAGAATACAGCTTGCTTGGTCTGTGCGGCCGGAATCGATTCATTCTTCTGGTTTGGCGATGAGTCTTTTTTGCTTTGCCGAGAAAGTATTGAGTAGAAAGTGGCCAGTCATCAAAACGCATACGGGAGGCCTGTTCTCTATGGATGATAAGAATATGGGGAATGATCTGGTTGATATAGGCGAAGTCGACACTAAGGCAGTACTTGCGCAATTCGACAGAGATTCAAGTGTTCGCCAATTCACCGGGAAAAGAAAGCTGATTCTCCGCTTTATGCTAATTGGCTATTCGCTTTACGCTCTCTGGACGAATGTTGTGGTTACATTGCCTGAGCAGATAAAGCGGGCCAGTTTCATAGGCATAGCGATATTCATAGCTTTTATACTCTTTCCAGCAAGGAAGAAGTACACTCAGAAGATCGATCACATACACTGGTACGACCTCTTGCTGGGTGGTGTGGGAGCCGCTTCCTTTTTCTATTATGTGGTGAACTTCCACGAGATAGCTGCCAGAGCAGGGATGTATACCCCATTCGAAATAGCAGTTGGAATTGTAGGTATTTTGATACTCCTTGAGATCTGCAGAAGAGCTGTCGGATTGCCGATCGTTATAGTTGTATTGGCATTTGTTGCTTACACCTTCTACTCGGGTTTCTCTTACAGGAGAATAGTTGTACATCTGTTCTACACAATGGAAGGAGTTATCGGTATTCCTCTTGGCGTTTGTTCGACATTTATCGTTCTCTTTATACTCTTTGGAGCTTTTCTCGAGAAGACCGGTGTCGGGCAATTCTTTATTGATGTCGCAAACGCGATTGCTGGTTTTGCCACAGGTGGACCGGCCAAGGTGGCCGTTATTTCAAGCGCGTTTGAAGGTATGGTATCAGGCAGTTCAGTATCGAACACAGTTGGGTCAGGAAGCTTCACAATTCCAATGATGAAGAAGATTGGCTATCGACCGGAGTTTGCTGCCGCAGTCGAGGCTACGGCTTCCACGGGAGGCCAGATAATGCCTCCTATAATGGGAGCGGCAGCTTTTCTTATGGCTGAGATTACCGGAATTCCTTATTCCAATATTGTTATTGCAGCCTTTCTACCAGCCGGCCTGTACTTCACCGGTATCTTCCTCATGATTCATTTCGAGGCCAAGAAACTCGGTTTGAAGGGTCTTGACAGAAAAGATATACCGAATTTCGCCAGACTGATGCTAACTAAAGGATTTCTGTTGATACCTCTCTTCGTCATTATTTACTTGATGATGACAGGATTCACTCCAGCAATGGCAGCTTTCTACTCGATAGTTTCGGCAATTATCGTTAGTATGTTCAGAAAAGACACGCGTATTAGCTTCAAGAGTGCCGGAGATGCTCTAGAGAATGGTGCGCGAAACACGATTGGCGTTGCGATTGCATGTTCTGTCGCGGGAATAATTATCGGTACGGTAACGTTAACTGGTATAGGACTTGAGCTCGCTACAGGTTTGCTTAATCTCTCCGGTGGAGTTCCTCTGATCGCTCTCTTCCTTACGATGATCGCGTGTATAATCCTTGGAATGGGTGTGCCGACTACGGCCAACTATGTGATTATGGCTACGATAACTGCTCCAATAGTAGTGAAACTTGGAGTTCCTTTGCTAGCTGCGCACATGTTCGTTTTCTATTTCGGGATAGTTGCGGATATAACGCCTCCGGTAGCTTTGGCCGCTTATGCTGGCGCTGCGATTGCTAAATCCAATCCCTTGAGAACGGCTATTACTGCAACTCGACTGGCCATAACAGCCTTCATCATTCCATACATCTTTGCTCTGAGTCCGAACCTTCTATTGACACCGGCGGCTCTTTCAAACCCTTCTTTGTTAATGGAGACGCTCTTTATAGTAATCACGTCTCTTGTCGGAATGTTTGGAATAGCGGCAGGCATGGAGGGATTCATGTTCAGAACAATGGTTTTCTGGCAACGGCTGGCGACAATCACGGGTGGGCTGCTGCTCATCTATCCGGGCTGGGCTACAGATCTTATGGGATTCTGCCTGGTAGGGAGTATCGCGGCTTATCAGTATATAGCTAATAGACCATCCCAATCAGGAGTTGCACCATCTATATAATCTAGAGCATAACAATCAACTCTGACATTAGTTTGACAAATAACAGCGTTAGTTCCAGACAATAAGAACCTAAGCCGTAGAGGACCGAGCTAAACTCCAAGTGTTCACATATCAGTTTCAGGTCTGAAGGGACAGAGGAACTCGTTGCGGACGAGATTCTCGCGAACACGCTCGTCTCTAATGCTCCGTTCTTTTGTTTTGAATATATGGTACCTGCCACGGTGGTCAACCTTGCATATTCTTTCTTTGCTCGGAACCTCCAAATCCTTACCTCGGAGTCTTCAACAACGGTTACTGTTGCTTTGGATTGAATTGAGCACAGTGATATAATTCTCTGGGATTCACTCTGTGCCCAGTTATGGCACCGCTATCTATAGTCGTCTGAGACAGTTGCGACCTCTCACAATGACTTCTCTCTCAAAGTCAGACATTATAAGCGCAACCGATTCTCTCTCTTTCTAGACTCGTGCTGGCATAGAGTTCATACTAGACTTCAGAACTCCAGAATCTGCAGGTATTCGTTTCTTTGATCTCCTAATGGGCGCACCGAGAATTACAGGAAAGGGCAGAAAAAATCTGCCAAAGGGGGAACCGTAGATGAAGGGTATCGTGTTGGTTCTGCTAGTATTACTGTCAATCTCGGCATTTTCTCTAGATCCATACTTCACAGAAGAAAACGTTAACAGCTTCATCGAAGAGC
>Ga0334884_1000350_pt1 | contig 87512 bp, 68 predicted proteins | sample GraSluR1_MG_7_FD_207215 | JGI IMG/M metagenome (GOLD analysis project Ga0334884, IMG submission 207215) | Sludge microbial communities from methane-producing bioreactor in Wageningen University, Netherlands - Granular Sludge_12_05 R1 | ecosystem: Engineered > Bioreactor > Anaerobic >... | reverse complement strand
CCAACACGTTACTCGAGCAGATGAGGAGGGATGGACCTCGTGGACTGCCGATGAGAACCCCGGGAGCTAGTGGGTCACGAGGGTGGTGTCGGTGTCGCTGCCGACGGTGCGGAAGTGGCCTGACCGATGAGCTGCGCCCAAGACATCCTCGAATCCATCGCCAGATACCTAGAACGAATCAACGACGCAGGACGCTAGCCGAGCCCAGCGACGATCACCCGGCCGGCCCACCAACTACACGCCCCGAGGATCAGGGCGAACATCAGCGTCCAGATCGCCGCAGGGATACCGGTCAGCCTGGCCAGCGCACCCGGATCCTGGCGCGGCGCGCGACTACCGGCCACCGCAACCAGGTGCCGCCAGGCACCCAGCAGGACGACCACCCCGAGCCCGCACACCACTGCCGCGTTCCAGGTGGCAGCAGCGCGCCACCACAGGACCACGGCGATCGTCAGCATGGCCACCATCGTCCCCGCGGTGTACAGCGAACGAGACATCACCAAACCGATGCACAACGCAACGATCGCCACCAGCAGCACCAGATCCGCGCGTCCGCTGACCGCAGCCCAGATCAGCACCGCACCTACCAGGCCGGGCATCGGGTAGCCGGCGGCCAACGTCAGCACCATGCCGGGGCCACGCGCGGGTCCCTTCGTGATGGCATGACCCGACATGTCCGGGCTGATCACGAATCCGCGGAAGCGGCGGCCGCAGACGACCCCCACCAGCGCATGTCCGAGCTCGTGAATCACGGTGACCGTCGGGCGCACCCACTTCCACAGCGGACTCAGCACGACGACACCGGCCGCCACGATCACCCAGATCAGCCGGTCGTCCAGGTCGGGCGGTGCGACCTTCAGGCTGTCCAGCAGCCGCTGCCAGACCTGGGCGGCCAAGTCGGACCAGATCACAGGCGCGGCAGATTGGCCGGCAGTTCCAATTCGACACGGGCCGTCGAACCGTGGCCGGTGTTGTTGCGCAGCGTGAACTCCCCACCGAGATCATTGACCAGCGTCGACACGATCGACAGCCCCAGGCTGGCGGCCGTGCTCAACTCGAAGTCGCCCGGCAGCCCGGCGCCATCGTCGATCACTTCCAGAACAAGCCTGCGTCCCTGGTGCACCGCGTGCACGATGACCGTGCCGTTGCTCGATTGCAGACCGTGCTCGATGGCGTTTTGGCACAGCTCCGTCATGACCAGCGACAACGAGGTCGCGATGTCGCCCGGTACCGAACCGAAACTGCCCTCACGCCGAGCGCACACCTGACCGGCAGCCGAGGCCACGTCGCCCACCATGAGCAGAATCCGGTCGGCGATCTGATCGAACGGCACCGCCTCGTCGAAGCCCTGCGACAAGATCTCGTGCACCGCTGCGATCGACTGGACTCGCCGCTGGGCGTCGCGCAGCGCATCGCGGCCCTCGGGGCTGCTCATCCGGCGCGACTGCAGCCGCAACAGTGCGGCGACCGTCTGCAGATTGTTCTTCACCCGGTGATGAATCTCCCGGATGGTGGCGTCCTTGGTCACCAGCTGGCGTTCCCGCTCCCGCAACGTCGTGACGTCGCGGCACAGCACCACGGTGGCTGCCCACTTCTCGTGCTCGGACAGTGGCAGGATCCGCAGCCGGACGCTGGCCTGCGGCTTCTCGACCGTTACCTCCCAGGCGGCGTACGGCGGATTCCCGGACTCGGCACTCTCGCGTTCATGATCGAACTCCACGGTCAGCGCCGGCAGCAGCTGACGCACATCCTCGCCGACGAGGTCGCCGGTGGCGCCCAGCCTGCGAATACAGCTGACCGCGTTCGGGGTGCAGTATCGGACGGTGGCGTCGGTATCGACCCATATCAACCCGTCTCCCACCCGAGGGCTGGACGTCGGATCGCTGGGGGGATCCATCGGGAACTGGCCGTGCCACAGCATCTCGCTCAACACGTCGGCGATCGCCAGGTAGGTGTCCTCCAGAGCACCGGGGGCACGTACCCCCATGCGATTGGTATGACGCTCGATGACTGCGATGCACTCGTTGTGGCGGATGATCGGGATGGCCCAGGTGTCCACCGGTATACCGGCGCCCAGATTGTTGTCGCTGGTCTCCATGATCTCGTGGCTGAGATAAGCGGCGGTCACCATCGAGTCCGGCTCGTAGCGGATCTCCTCGCCCACCACATCATCTTGAAGCGCGGTGGGACCGGTCGTCGGGCGAATCTGGGCACCGGCCCAGAAGACGTTCTCGTCGCTGGCGTCGGGAAGCCACAAGACCAGGTCGGAGAAGCTCGTGTCAGCGAACAGGTGCCACTCGCGCGCCAGCGAGTTGAGCCATTTCCTGTCGGCCTCATCGAGCCCGCAGTGGGTGTTCATCACCTCAGACAGGCGCCGCATGCCCTCCACCATAGACGGCTGCCCCCATCCGCGAGGCACCACATCCCACCGTGCGGCGCTGGTCGCCGCCCGCCGCCGTGGCCCGCTATGGGCGCCTCCCGGCGCAGCCGGCGGGCCCGGTGGCCGGCCGATCGCCGGTTTGGGATTCGCTGCTAGGTTTTGGCAAGATAGTGAGTTGCGCGTTCAGCGCACACACCCGAATCTGGAGGTCTCAATCATGGGAAAAGGTGGCCGCAAGCGTCGCGATCGTCGCAAGAACCCTGCCAATCACGGCAAGCGCCCCAACGCCTGAGCACGGCGTCGGCACACGAATATCGGCCCTGACTGGTTGACAGTCATGGGCCGATAGTGTTTGTGCAGCCGGACGAATCAGGCCTGCGGAGGTTCGGTGCGGATCTGGATACTCAGCTGCGAGACACGAACCCGCAGACCGGCGGGTGCCACCGTAGGCCCGTAGCAGCGCCGCAACATCGCACTGATGAACTGCTCCGCATCGAAGTGGTCCATGCAGTTCTCGCAGGCCATCAGATGGAGACGGATCTCATCGGCCGTCGACTCGGGCAACTCGCCATGCAGAAAATCATGCACACTCCGCATGGCAAACACACACGGATCTTCGGGAACGAGCCCGGGATTCTCAGTCATTCTTGTTCTCCTGACCGATACCCATGGTGGCCGCATAGTCACCCAGTTTTGTTCTCAGCTGACCGCGCGCCCGGTTGAGCCGGGACATCACGGTGCCGATCGGGGTTCCCATGATCTCGGCGATCTCCTTGTATGAGAATCCCTCGACGTCGGCCAGCAGCACGACCTCCCGGAAATCGGGAGACAACGAATCCAGCGCCTCGGTCACCACCGGGTCCGACATCCGATCCAGGGCTTCACGCTCGGCGGACGGAAGCCCACCAGAGGTGTGGGATGCGGCGCGTGCCAGCTGCCAATCCTCCACGTCGGCAGAGCCGCTGGTCTGGGGCTGACGCTGGCTCTTGCGATAGGAATTGATGTAAGTGTTGGTGAGGATGCGGTAGAGCCACGCCTTGAGGTTGGTTCCGGGGGTGAACTGCTCGAAGGAGCTGAATGCCTTGGCGTACGTCTCCTGGACCACGTCTTCAGCATCGGCTGGATTGCGTGTCATCCGCAGGGCAGCACCGTACAACTGGTCGAGGTAGCCCATCGCGTCGCGCTCGAATCGGGCGGCGCGCTCGTCTTCGGATTCGACCTCACGCATGTCGGTGCTGGGAGTGATCATCGAGTCCAACACTACCGAATCGCGCAGCAGCGGGCAGTACCCGCCAGAACTGCGGGTCAACACCTCGCTTCGCTGTCTGTGCAATGCCGTCGACATATTGTCTGAAACGCCACCGGCCACCGGGGTATTCCCTGACGCAATTGCGCAGAAGAGGTGTCTGGGCGGCCCGGGCAGGGTAAGAATGGACTATGTCATTGTTGCGTTTCGCCGGCCGCGCGCTGTTCTCCAGCTACTTCGTCGCCGATGGCGTTCAGATGGTCGTCAAACCCGACAAGAACGCCAATGAGGTTTCCGACACCATCGAAGCGATCGTGCCCATCGTGCAGTCCTTCCTGCCTCCCGATGTCGCCGACAAGGTGCCTGCCCAGGCCCGCACCTGGACGCGCATCCTGGGCGCAACCCAGATCATCGGTGGCGTTGCCTATGCCACCGGAATTGCTCGTCGTCCGGGTGCGGCACTGCTGAGCCTGGCAACCTTGCCGCGGGTGGTTTCGGCAGCGCGAGCCGGTGCCGAGGATCGGTCCGATCTGTTCGTCCAGCTGGCGCTGTTCGGCGGCGCCCTGGTGGCCACCAGGGATACGGCCGGACGCCCCGGCCTCGCCTGGCGCGCCGAGCAGTCGCGCAAGGCTGCCGAGCAGCGTGTCGACCAGTCACGCAAGTCCGTTCAGCAGCACGCCGAAGCCGTCGGCAAGGATGTCAAGCGCGCCCAGAAGAAGGCCCAGGCCAAGGCTCGCAAGGCGTCCAAGAAGGTGCAGGCTCAAGTGAAGGACGTCCTCAACTGAGCACCGGCGAACCCTGGTCAGCCCCCGCCGCGCCCGGCGCTCTGCAGGCCGTCTGCCCGCTGCCGGGTTCCAAGTCCGAATCAAATCGCGCGCTGGTGCTGGCCGCGCTGGCCGACGCGCCGAGCACGCTGATCGGTCTGCTGGCAGCCCGCGATACCGAGTTGATGATCGCTGCGCTGCGCGCCCTGGGGGTTCGGATCGACATCCCGCTGGATGCCACCGAACACATCGTCCGGGTGGCGCCGCCAGCGCATTTCACGCCTTGTCCCGAGGGCATCGACTGCGGTCTGGCCGGCACCGTGATGCGCTTCGTGCCGCCAATCGCGGCACTGGCGGGTGGCCGCAGCTACTTCTTCGGTGATCCGCACGCGACGCAGCGTCCGATGAGCCCGCTGTTGGACGGTCTGGCCCAACTCGGTGTTCAGCTGGACAACGACGCGCTGCCCTTCACCATGGATTCCCCCGCTCAGTTGGGCGGGCCGCGGGTGCAGATCGATTCGAGCACCTCCAGCCAGTTCATCTCGGCGCTGCTGCTGACCGCGGCACGGCTGCCGGCCGGCATCGATCTGGTGCACCGCGGCGCAACGGTTCCCTCACTGCCGCACATTGAGATGACGGTGGCGATGCTGCGTTCGCGCGGCGTGCAGGTCGACGACAGCGAGCAGGGACGCTGGCGGGTGGCCCCCGGCCCGATCGCTGCCCGCGATCAGCGGATCGAGCCCGACCTGACCAATGCCGCGGTTTTCCTGGCGGCCGGCGTGCTCAGCGGCGGACAGGTGACGGTGCCGGCCTGGCCGGCGCGAACCACACAGCCCGGTGCCTTGATCGCCGACATCCTGCGGCGGATGGGCGCCACCGCCGAACTGACCGATGACGGGCTGACCGCCTACGCGCCGGGCGAACTGCACGGCGCCGAGATCGACCTTCACGAAGCCAGCGAATTGACGCCGGTGGTGGCCGGCCTCGCCGCCTTCGCGTCCGGGCCCACCACCATCAGTGGGGTGGCACACATCCGCGGGCACGAGACCGACCGGCTGGCGGCGATCGAAGCCGAGTTGTCCAGTGTCGGGATCGAGGTGCACCAGACAGCCGACGGACTGGTCATTCACGGCGCCGGCCCGCGAGGAGCCGGTCTGGCACCCACCCGCGTGCTGAGGGCCTATGCCGATCACCGGCTGGCACATCTGGCCGCGCTGATCGGGCTGATCGTGCCGGGCGTGCAACTCGACGACATCGGTTCGGTCTCCAAGACGATGCCCGATTTCGTCAGCCGCTGGCAGCGCATGCTCGATGAAACCCAGGACGCAGTCCGGTGAGCCGCAACCTGGCCGACTCCTACGCCGATGTCGATCCCGACAGCTTCGGGCGTCCGGCCAGGCGTACCCGGCCGCGCACCAAGGACCGGCCCGACTATTCGGATGCCCAGCTGGGCCGGGTGATCACCGTCGACCGCGGGCGCTTCCGCTGCCAGATGGTGGTGGGCGGTCAGATGGTGAGCGCCACCAAGGCCCGCCACCTGGGACGCAAGGGGGTCATCGTCGGCGATGTGGTCCGGATGGCCGGCGACACCAGCGGCGACGAGGGCACCTTGGCCCGCATCGTCGAGGTCATCCCACGCACCACAGTGCTGCGGCGCACCGCGGACGACAACGACCCCAGCGAGCGCCCGCTGGTGGCAAATGCCGATCAGCTGATGATCGTCACCGCGCTGGCCGACCCGCCGCCGCGCACCGGCATGATCGACCGCATTCTGGTGGCCGCCTACGACGCGTCCATCGCGCCGATCATCTGCCTCACCAAAGCCGACCTGGCCTCGCCGGACGACATCATCGCCGCATACCAGCCGCTGGACGTGCCGATCGTGGTCACCCAGCCCGGCTCCGACCTGGCCGAGGTCGATGATCTGCTCGCCGGGCACGTCACCGTGCTGGTCGGGCATTCGGGAGTAGGCAAGTCGACCCTGATCAACCGGCTGGTTCCCGACGCGCAGCGGTCGACCGGCGAGGTCAATGAAGTCACCGGCCGTGGCCGGCACACCTCCAGCTCGGCCATCGCCCTGCGGCTGCCCACCGGTGACGGCTGGGTGATCGACACTCCCGGAGTGCGCAGCTTCGGTCTGAGCCATGTCACCGCCCAGTCGGTGCTGGGAGCCTTCGGCAACCTCAGTGATTTCACCCGGGATTGCCCGCGTGGCTGCCGGCACACCGAAGACGAACCGGAGTGCGGACTGGACGAAGCGCAGGCCCGGGGCGACCTCGACGCCCACCGATTGGCGTCCCTGCGCCGCATCCTCGGCGCGGTCAGTGAACCGGCAGCGGGCGAATCCCGATAACGTGGGGGCATGGCCTCCTACATCGATGATCTGCGACTGGCCCACATGCTGGCCGACAACGCCGACTCCATCACCGAGTCGCGGTTCAAAGCCCAAGACCTGCACGTGGAAACCAAGCCCGATCACACCGCGGTCTCGGATGCCGACCGCACCACCGAGCAAGCCCTCCGCAAGCTGCTCGCGACCGCGCGTCCGCGCGACGCGGTGCTCGGTGAGGAGATGGCCGACACCGGGTACGGCCCGCGGCAGTGGATCATCGACCCGATCGACGGTACGGCCAATTATGTGCGTGGAGTGCCGGTCTGGGCGACGCTGATCGGCCTGATGGTGGACGGCGTGGTGCGCGTGGGGGTGGTCAGCGCTCCCCTGCTCGGTCGCCGCTGGTGGGCTGCCGAGGGTGATGGCGCGTTCACCGGCAAATCCTTGTTGAAGGCCCAGCGCATGAAGGTCTCCGCCGTGCGCAGCGTGCCCGACGCCTTCGTGTCGTATTCGTCGCTGGGTGGCTGGATTGCCTCGGGACGCGGCCAAGGCTTCGTCGACCTGCTTCGTGACGCCGGCCGCACCCGGGCATTCGGGGATTTCTGGAGCTACATGCTGGTCGCCGAGGGTGCGGTCGACGCCGCCGCAGAACCCGAACTGAGTCTGTGGGACAAGGCCGCGCTCGACATCATCGTCCGCGAGGCCGGTGGCCGGTTCACCGATCTGGACGGCAACAACGGCTCATACGGGCCGGGGGCCATCGCATCCAACGGGCTGCTGCATGACGAACTGGTCACCCGGCTGCAGGTCGCCCAGGACGAATACGAGGAGACCACGGGCATCATCATGCCGTTGCCCGGCCAGCGTCACTGAGCTTGCAGCAACCGCCGACCGGGCACCCGGCACCGGTCAGATCAGCCGGACGCGGATGGTCCCGGGGATCTCCTCCAGTTCGGACACCAGGCCAGGACGCGCAGACGTCACGTCGGTCACCACGTAACCCACCTCGGAGTTGGTGTTCAGAGCCTGGAAGGCGATATTGGCCTCGTGGGTGCTGAGCGCCTGAGTGAGCTTGGCCAGCACGCCGGGCACATTGCGGTGGATGTGCAGCACCCGGCTGCCCTGCTGCGGCGACACCTGCACCTGCGGCAGGTTCACGCTCATCACGGTCGAGCCGGTGTTGATGTAGTCGAGCAGCTTGCCGGCCACGAAGCGGCCGATGTCCACCTGCGCCTCCTTCGTCGAACCACCCACGTGCGGGGTGAGAATGACGTTCGGCAGGCCCTGCAGCTCGCTGGTGAACGGCTCCCCGGCAGCCCTGGGCTCGGTCGGGTAGACGTCCACGGCCGCACCGGCGATATGACCGGAACGGATCTGGGCGGCCAACGCCGCCGGATCGAAGACGAAACCGCGCGACAGATTCAAGAACAGCGAACGCGGACGCATCTTGGCGAACTCTTCAGCACCGAACAGGTGGGCGTTCTCCTCACGACCGTCCACATGCACGCTGATCGTCTCGGCCCGCTCGAGCAACTCGTCCAGGCTGTCGACTCGCTGCGCATTGCCCAGCGCCAGCTTGTCGACGACATCGTAGAAGAGCACCTTCATGCCGAAAGCCTCGGCCAGCACCGACAGCTGCGAGCCGATATTGCCGTAGCCGACCAGGCCCAGGGTGCGGCCGCGGACCTCGTGCGATCCGGCGGCGGACTTGTCCCACAGGCCGTCGTGCATCTGCTTGTTCTTGTCGGTCAGATGCCGGGCCAGCGCCACGATCTCGGCCATCGCCAGTTCGACGACGCTGCGGGTGTTGCTGTACGGAGCGTTGAAGCAGGCAATACCCTCGCGGGCGGCGGCATCCAGATCGATCTGGTTGGTGCCGATGCAGAAAGCGCCCACCGCCTGCAGATCGGTGGCCTGCGCAACGACCCTCTCGGTGATCTGGGTGCGCGATCGGATACCCAACAGGCTGACGCCGTTGAGCGCGTCGATCAGTTCGGTCTCACCGAGGGCACCTCGCCGGTTCTCGACCTCGTATCCGGCTTCGGTGAGAATGCGGGTGGCTTCAGGATGGATGTTTTCCAGCAGCAGGGCTTTCACGTCGACCCATTCTAGAGGCGTGACAGCGGCTTCCCGCCAATCAGCCGCGGCGCAGCCGGGGCACGGATGCAATCAGTTGCCGGGTATAGCTGTGCTGCGGATCGAGGTAGATCTGCTCGATCGGTCCGGCTTCGACGATGCGGCCGGCATGCATGACCAGCACCGCATCGCACATGTGACGTACCACCGACAGGTCGTGACTGACGAAGATCAGGGTCAGCCCCTGGTCGGCGACCAGTTCACCGAACAGGTTCAGGACCTGCGCGCGGACGCTGACGTCGAGTGCCGAGACCGCCTCGTCGGCGATCAGCACCTGCGGACTGGGTGCCAGCGCACGGGCGATAGCGATGCGCTGACGTTGGCCGCCGCTGAACTGGTGCGGATAGCGGTTGCGGTCTGCCGGTTCCAGGCCGACCCGGGCCATCAGATCCACGACCCGGCTGGCCGGATCGGGACGCTGGGTGCCCTTCCAGATCTTGGAGCGCAGCGGCTCGGCGATGATGTCGGCGACCTTCATCCGCGGATCCAGCGAGGAGCGCGGATCCTGGAAGACCAACTGGACGCCCCGACGCAGCCACGCCAGCTCGGATTCCCGGCGTCCCACGATCGACTGACCGCGAAAAACGATATCGCCGCTGCTGGGACGCCGCAGCCCCGCCATCATCCGGATCAGGGTGGACTTTCCGGATCCGGACTCCCCCACGATGCCGAGCCGTTGGCCGGCCGGAACCTCGAAGCTGACCCTATCGACCGCTGTCACCGGTTGCGGTCCGTGGCTGAACACCCGCACCAGATCCTGGACGCGGTAGATCGGCTCGTCAGTGCCCACGATCGGTCCTCTTCCAGAAATCATCGAGCACCGGCAGCCGGCCACCCGCCGGCACGTTGGCCAGGTCGGCGGTGGCGATGAGCCCCGCCGTGTAGGGATGCTGCGGGGCGTTCAGGATCTGGCTGCGCGTGCCCGACTCGACGATTCTGCCCTCATAGATGACGGCGATCCTGTCGACCATCTGGCTGACCACGGCGAGGTCGTGACTGATGAACAACAGCGCCGAACCCGCCAGGTCGAGACCTCCCTGTAGTAGCTCGAGGACGCGTGCCTGCACGGTGACATCCAGTGCGGTGGTCGGCTCGTCGCAGATCAGCAGATCGGGGGTGTTGATCAACGCCATCGCGATCAGCACCCGCTGGCGCTGGCCTCCCGACAGCTGGTACGGGAAGCTGTCGGCGACTCGCTGAGGGTCGCCGATGCCGACCTTGGCCAGTGTCTGGAGCACCCGGCTGCGAGCTTCGCCGGCAGGCGCCCCACCATGCAGGCGTAGCACCTCGGCGACCTGGCGTCCGGTGCGCATGGTGGGATCGAGCGCGGTCATCGGCTCCTGAAAGACCATCGAGATCTGTTCGCCGCGCAGCCTCGAATACTGCGCGTCGTGCATGCCGAGCAATTCGTCACCTTGCCAGCGGATCGATCCGGTGGTCTTGGCATTGTCGGCCAGCAGACCCATGACCGCCAGGGCGGTGACCGACTTTCCCGAGCCGGACTCGCCGATCAGGCCGACGCGTTCCCCGCGTCCGATCCGCAATGAGATCCGGTCGACGGCAGGATGCCGATTGCCCGGGAAACGGACACTCAGGTCGTCGATCGTCAGCAGGTCGTCGGTCATGGTGATCACCGGACGTCTTGCAGGGTGGGATCGACGAGTTCACGCAGCCCATCGCCGAGCAGATTGAAGCCGAGCACGGCGATCGCGATGAAAAGCCCGGGCCACAAGGCCAGATTCAGGTTCGTGTAGAGGTAGGGCTGGGATTCGTAGATCATTCGTCCCCAGGTCGGCGTGGTCGGCGGGGTGCCGAGGCCCAGATAGCTCAGTGCCGCCTCGGCGAGGATCGCCAGCCCGAAACTGACCGAGGCCTGGACGAGCACCACCGGAGTGATGTTCGGCAGCACATGCCGCCAGGCGATGCCACCGGGGGTGGTGCCGGCGCTGCGGGCCGCGATGATGTAGTCCTGGCTGAGCACCTGCAGGGCAGCTCCCCGGGACACCCGGGCGAATGCCGGAATCGACGCGATACCGATCGCGGTCATGGCGGTCACCGTCGAACCCGAACCGCGCGCCGCAGCCAGAATGATGGCCAGCAGCAGTGCCGGGAACGCATAGACGATGTCGGTCGCCCGCATGATCACCGTACCCAGCCAACTGTGCTGGTTGACCGCGGCCGTGACGCCGAGCGGGACGCCGAGCAACGCGCCGATCCCGACCGCCACCACGCCGACCAGCAGACAGCTGCGGGCACCGACCAGCACCCGGCTGGCGATGTCCTGGCCGAAGCCGTCGGTGCCCATCAGGTGAGCCGTGCTGGGCGGCAGCAGCCGCCCAGGGGTGACCTCGGTGGGATTGTAGGGCGTCCACACCGCGGAGATGAGGGCGAAGACCACCACCAGCGCGACCATGGCCGCACCGATCAGCAGGGCGGGATTGCGTCTCACTAGTCGTCCACCTCGTCCTCACCGGCACGCAATCGGGGATCGATCAGCGTGTAGCTCAGGTCGACGAGCAGGTTGATCACCAGAACCAGGGCGACCAGGATCATCACGATCGACTGGACGACAGGCAGGTCGCGATTACCGACCATCTGCACCAGATAACTGCCCAGCCCGGGCAGCACGAAGACGCTCTCCACGACGATCGCGCCCACGAACAGTGTCGACAGCTGCAGGCCGAGGACGGTGACGATCTGCAGCGAGGCGTTGCGCAACCCGTGCCGTACGATCGCGGGCCAGCGACGCCAGCCGATCGCACGCGCGGTCCGGTAGTAGTCCTGGCTGATGACATCGATGAATGCCGAACGCACGTAACGCACCAGCACCGCGGACTGAACCAGGCCCAGCGTCAGCGCCGGCAGAATCAGGTGGGACAGCCATTGCCCGAATGACCTCGAGATCGGTACATAGCCGTTGGCGGGCAGCCAGTGCAGCTTTGCGCCCACCACCACGCTGAGCGCGATACCCACGACGAAGGCCGGAATCGCCATGCCCAGCTGGCTGAAACCGGAGATCAGCACACCATCGGCTCGGCCGCGACGCAACGCCGCCAGAATGCCCAGCGGCAGCGCAATGAGGACGGCCGCGAGCATTCCGAACAGCACCAGCGACAAGGTCACACCGAACTTGTCGGCGACGACCGGGTTCACCGGCGCCCCGGTCAGTGCCGACGATCCCAGATCGCCGGTCAGCATGGCGCCCAGCCATTCGACATAGCGCGGCACGATGTTCTGGTTGAGACCGAGCTGTTCACGCAGCGCGTCGATCGACTGCTGACTGGCGTTCGGGCCGAGGATCACCCCAGCGACGTCTCCGGGCAGCAGGTTCAGCAGAGCGAACACGACGATCGAGGCCACCAGCATGCTCAGCGCGAACCAGCCGACGCGACGCGCCACCAGCCAGCCCGTGCTGGCAACACGAGTCGAGTTCACAACATCCCCGGATCAGGCGGCCGGCGCATTGACCCCGGTCATATCGAAGCTCAGCGAGGTGCGGTTCGAGTCCACGCCGGTGACATCGGCCTTCGTCACGATCAGGTTCGGCATCAGCCACAAGAAATCGGCGGCGGCATCGTCGGACAGAATCCGGGCGGCCTGCTTCATCAGTGTGACCTGCTCGTCCTCGGTCATGGTCTTGTCTGCCGCAGCGATCAGCTGCTGGAACTCGGGGTTGTCGTAATGCCAGTAGTAGGTGGGATCGGCGAAGTTGCCGATATCGCGGGCCTCGACGTGGGCGACGATCGTCATGTCGTAGTTGCCCTGGTACATGACCTGGTCCACCCAGGTGGCCGGGAACTCGAGTTCGTCCACGGTGACCTGAATGCCCACCGCGCCGAGCTGGCTGGCGATGTAGCTCGCAGCTCCCGGCGCATACGGCAACGTCGGCACGCGCAGCCTCAGGCTGATCTGGCCGAGGCCGGTCTCGGCCAGCAGTTCGCGAGCCTTGTCCGGATCGTAGGGGTACCTCTGCGAAAGATCCTCGAACCAGGGGTCGGTGGGCGGAACCATAGAGCCGATCAGCTCACCCTTGCCTGCCCAGACCGCGTCGAGCAATGCCGGACGATCGATCGCATAGTTGATCGCCTGACGCACCCGCAGATCCTTGAGGACCTCATTCTGGTGGTTGAAACCGAGGACCACCTCACCGGTCGTGCTGCCCTCGAGCACGTTGAAATCGGCGGTCTGGAACTGGTCGAGCGCCTGCGGGGCCGCAACATTGGAGACGATGTCGAGTTGCCCCGCCAGCATGGCCGCATTCATCGCGTTGGGATCGCTGTACGACTTGAAGGTCACGCCGGCCAGCTTGGTGGGTGTGCCCCAGTAGTTGTCGTTGCGGACCAGGGTCACCGAGTCGCCCTCTGTCCAGTTGGAGAAGACGAACGGCCCGGATCCGGCCGGGGTGGTGGCTAACTGGTCGAGATGATCCGGATCGAAGATGATGCCGGCCCGCTGCGACATGTCGAACAGCCAGTTCTGCGAGGGGGTGCTGAGTGTGAATTCCACGGTGTCGGCGTCGACCGCGCGCATCGAGGCGAGCGGGGCCATCGCGGTCTTGAGGATCGGAAGCACCGAGTCGTCATCGATGATGCGCTGAATCGAGGCGATCACCGCGTCGGCGGTGACTTTGGTACCGCTGGCGAACTGCGCCTGCGGCCGCAGGTTGAAGGTGTAGATCAGACCGTCGGACGAGACCGACCACTCGCTGGCCAGCAGCGGCTGGTACTTGCCCTCGCCATCGATCTTGAGAAGTGTCTCGTAGACGTTGTAGAGCAACGCCTCGGGGATGGCTGCGGCAGCAGACGTGGTCGGATCCATGGAGTTGGGGGCGACGGAGGTGCCGACAACGAGCTGGCGATCCTGCGGTTCGGTGGCTGTCGGGCTACAGGCAGCCAGAACCAACGCGAGTAGGCCGATCAGTACGGTGGCCATCTGGCGGAAAACCCTGGTCATCTTGTTCGTGGCTCCTGACGCTTGTCGGTGGACCAAAAGTGTAGTCGTCGGCTGCCTCGGGAACCTAAACCACGCCACGGCGGATGACCTAAGCAGCCGATTTGAATCCCTGCCCGAACCGGGCTAAGGTTCAACGAGTCGACGCGGGGTGGAGCAGCTCGGTAGCTCGCTGGGCTCATAACCCAGAGGTCACAGGTTCAAATCCTGTCCCCGCTACGAATCAGGCTCCTGACCAGCGCATATGCTGGTCAGGAGCTTTCATTCTCCGGACACGTCGAGGTCATCGTTGCCCTCTCAAGAACTCCGATCGCGATCACCAATCGCCGTCGCTCACCTCGTCCCCGTGCGCGTCCTTCAATTGGATGACGGTGGCCGGATCGACCGGGCTGAAGGGTTCGGCTGGCAGACCGAGCACCTCGTCGACGGTCTTCACCTGTTCCAACGCCTGGCTGGCCGCCAGATCGTCGGCATCCGCGTCGTAGTAGTCGAACCACGGCAGACCGAACTTCACATAGGTCTCGCGGTCGATCGGGGTCGGCGGCGGCAGCTCCCCGGTGATCGTCGTCCACTGCTCGGCCGAGCACAGATGCACGAAGACCCGCCACGAGCGGTCCTCGTCATAGTCGGCCAGCTGCCGTTGATCGGCATAGATCTCCTGACGCATCCGGCCACCGGCACCGAGCCCCATGGCCGCCGATACCGGCGCGGCGGCGACCGCGCTCATCCTGCGGCCGGACGCGCGGTGCTGCTCGGCGCGCCAGCTCTGCAACGCCGCATCGCTCAGGCCGACCGCCCGCAGCTGGATTCCCCCATGGATCTCCTCGCCACTCAGCTGGCCCTCCACCGTGGCCCCCGATCCCAGCGCAACGGCGACGAACTGGCGGATGGTTCCGTCCCCGGAGTTGATGCCGTCCAGCCACGGCTGCCGCGGTAGGGCCACATAGTTCTGTGGCTCGTGGCGCAGCTTCTCGCGCCACGCCGTGCCGCTGATGGCGCAGATCTTGCCGATCGCGACCTGCAACGCGGCCGGCTCGGAACTGACGAACGAGAGCCACATGGCCTCGCGCTGGTAGACCGGCAGCATCACACCGCCGCGTTCCAGCCAGTCGGCCGGCGCGGTGTCCGGATAGTCCGCCACCCGGCGCAGCCGGAATCTACCCAACCCGGGCGGCAGCGCGTGCAGTCCGGTCTCGGGCAGCCGCAGCGTCCGTTGGAAGCTCACCTGGACGGGCCCCAGCTGCAACACGTCGTGCGCGATGGTAACCGGCGAATTTGTTGTCATGCCGTTCTCCTCTCTACGACATGTCTACCGGGTGGGCGAATCGGCGAGGATCAGCGCCTCGGTTCACACTTCGGCAAGAGTCATCACGATCACGGCGATATTCAACGCGAGCACCAATGCCGTGATGATGATCGAGGTCATCCGCAGCCACGGACCCGAGGCCCACTCCCCCATGTGCTTCGGGCTGCTGGTGAACCAGACCAGCGGGATCAAGGCGAAGCCGATCCCGAAGCTGAGCACGAGTTGGCTACCCACCAACGCCATGGTCGCGTTCACGCCCACCGCGAGCAGGACGATCGAGGGCAGCACCGTGGCCACTCTGCGAATCCGGCTGTCGATACGCCAGGGCAGCAGGTCGTACATGATGCTGGCGCCGGCATGGGTCCCGACCACGGCCGACCCGATGCTGGACGCCAGCAGCCCGATCGCGAAGATGATGGCGGGCAGCCGGCCGATCTGCGTATTCAACACCTCGTATGCGGCCACGACCGCATCCGAATGAGGAACTCCGCGCAGGATGGTCGCACCGAACAGCAACATCGCCACGTTCACCGTGCCGGCCACCACCAGGGACGCTCCGACATCGACGCGCTGCACGAACAGCAGCGACTTCAAGGGGGCATCCAGCTGTCCCAGCGGACGATGCCGATCGATCGCCAGAGTCGAATGCAGGTAGATCGCGTGCGGCATCACGGTGGCCCCCAGCATCGCCGCGGCGATCGCCACCGAGCCCGCGCCGCTGAAGCGGGGCACCATGCCCCCGATGACCCCTGCCGGGTCGGGCGGTGCCCACACCAGGGAGACCAGGAACCCGGCAGCGATCACCAGCAGCACCAGCGTCACGCCGATGTCCAGTGCCCGCTCCCCCCGGGAGCGCATGAAGCCGAGCCAGAACAGCGACACCACCACCACGATGAGTCCACCCAGCCAGCCCGGCAGGCCGAAGAGCAGATTCATCGCGATCGCGCCGCCCATTACCTCCGCAACGTCGGTGGCGATGGCGACGACGATCGCCTGCAGTGCGAAACCGATCCGCAAAGGACGCGCCTGCCGGTGATGCGCCAGCGAATCCTTGACCATGCTCGACAGCGATCGTCCGGTCACCAAGCCCAGCTTGGCCGAGAGATACTGCACGATCATCGCCATCAGGCAGGCTCCGACCAGTACCCAGACCAGCAGATAGCCGTAGTCGGCGCCGGCAGACATGTTTGCCGCCACATTGCCCGGATCGACATAGGCAACGGAGGCCACGAACGCCGGACCGAGCAGCGAGACCACCCGTCCAATACTCATGCGCGGTGGCTGAAGCTCGGCTGGCTGCACGTCGATACCTCCCTCGCCGCATTCTAAGCGTTGGCTAGCATGCAGTTCATGTCAGAAGTCACCCGCCTGCACTACCCGGTCGACGACACTACCCTCGACAACGGGCTGCGGGTGATCACCAATCCCGATCCACTCGCGCCCGGTGTCGCGGTGAATCTCTGGTATCGCGTCGGATCGGCCGACGAAGCCCCCGGGGCCACCGGCTTCGCGCATCTGTTCGAACACCTGATGTTCGCCGGCTCGGCGAATGTGGCCTCGGGCGAGCATCTGGCCACGATTCAGGCGGTCGGTGGCAGCGCGAACGCCACCACGAGTTTCGATCGCACGAACTACTTCGAGACCGTCGGGCCGCAGGCACTCGAGCTGGCGCTGTGGCTGGAGGCCGACCGGATGGGCAGTCTCGATGTCGGGGAGCAGAACCTTCGGACCCAGCGGGATGTGGTCAAGGAGGAGAAACGCCAGCGCTATGACAATGTGCCCTACGGTGATCAGCTCGAACTGCTGCTGCAATTGAACTTCCCCGGTGGCCATCCCTACGCGCACCCGGCGATCGGTTCGATGGCCGACCTGGACGCGGCGACCCTCGACGACGTGCAGGCTTTCTACCGCACCTGGTACCAGCCGGGCGCTGCTGTGCTGACCCTGTCCGGGGCGTTGAGCGTCGATCAAGGTCATGAGCTGGCCGGACGCTATTTCGGTGACCTCCCCGGTGTCGGCGTGCCCGCCAACAAGCCCGCGCCGGCCCTGCCCCCTCATGCGGGCACTCCCGAGGTGGTGGTCAGCCGTGATGTGCCACGCCCGATGGTCCATCTGTGCTGGCGCACTCCGCCACTCACTCATCCCGACCGGCTGGCCGTCGAGGTGCTGCTCTCACTGATCTCCGACGGCCAGTCGTCGCGGCTCCATCGGCAGCTGATCCGCGAGAACGAGCTCGCCGAGGCACTCGGCGCCGACGATTTCGGCCTGGCGCGCGGCAGTTCGCTCGGGGTGATCTCGGTGCGGGCGCGCGAAGGTGTGGATCTGGCACAGATCACCGACACCGTCGTCGAGACACTCGACGACATCATCACCGATGGCCCGCGGCCCGAAGAACTCGCCCGCGCCAAAGCCGGTTTCGAGCGAGAATGGCTGGCCGCTCTGGCCCCCATCGATGAACGTGCCAACCAGCTGAGCTACTACGCCACGTTGTTCGATGATCCGCAACGCATCAATCACGAACTCGCCGAGATCGAGCAGCTTGAGGTACCCGACATCGCTCGGGCCGCCGCGCGCTGGTTCAACCCGGAGGCCCGCGCGACCTTGCGCTACGAGATCGACGGAGGCAACTAGTCATGAATCACTCGTCTGTTCGTCCGCAGGTACGCCCGGCACACGTCTGGACGCTGCAATCGCCCACCGAAACCCGGTTGGACAACGGCGCCAGGCTGTGGCTCTACCAGCTACCCGGCCAGTATGTGATCAGCGCTCAGGTCGTCATGGATGCCCCGCTGAGCTGCGAGCCGGCGGCTGTCGAGGGCTGCGCCACCATCGCGGTGCGCTCCAGCGACGAGGGCAGCATGCTTCATCCGGGTTCGCGGCTGGCAGAGGCTGTGGAGGACATCGGTGCGATCTACGCAGGCACCGCGCGTCAATCCTCCACCGTCGCCCGCATGGAGGTTCCTGTCAGCCAGCTGGCCGCGGCGCTGAGGCTGCTGGCAGAAACCGTCACTCAGCCCGCCTACGAGAAAGTCGACGTTGACAGGCACCGCGATCTGCGGCTGGCCGAGATCGAGCAGACCCTGGCGCGCAGTTCGGCGCTGGCCCAGATCGGATTCCAGAATGCTGTCTTCGATGCCGGTTGCCGGGTGGGACGACCGGCCGCCGGGCGGATCAGCACCGTCGAGGCCATCACTCGAGACGATGTCATCGCATTTCACGACCGCTGGTGGCGTCCCGATGGGGCCACCATCATCTTGGCCGGCGAGCTGCCCCCGGACGCCGCGCAGCTGGTCGACGCGGCCTTCGGCTCGTGGACGCCGGGCAACCAGCGGGCCGCCCACGAGCAGACCCTCGCCAATCCGGCCGCCCCGGTCGTGTGGGTGATCGATCGTCCCGGCTCGGTGCAGGCCGATCTGCGGATCGGTGGATTCGGACCCGACCGGCTTGATCCGCAGTGGGCTGCCCTGCAGGTGGCCTCCTGCGCGATCGGCGGCGCATTCGGCTCCCGGTTGAACCGGGTGCTGCGCGAAGAACTCGGATACACCTACGGCGCCCACGCCGGCTTCCGGCCGCTGCGCAGCCACGGCAGTTTCGTGGTGCAGACCAGTTGCCGCACCGAGGTCGCCGCCCCCGCCGCGCGGGCCGCGATCGACCTACTGAACGTGACCGACGAGCCGTTCACCGAGACCGAAGCGCTCGATGCCCGAACCTTCCTGCTCGGTATCGCGCCACTGCGCTTCCAGACCGCCGACGCGATCGCCGACGAGGCGTCCGTACTCGCCGGGACGGGACTGCCCGCATCGTGGTTCAACGATCAGCAGGCCCAGATCGCGGCGGTCAGCGCAGACCAGGCATCCGCTGCATTCAGCGCGGCGGTCCAGCCGGAGCGACTCAGCGTGGTGCTGTGCGGGGACGCCGACCAGCTGCTCACCGGCCTGGAAGCCCAGGGCCTCGCCGCCGAGGTCGTCACCATCGACGGCTAGCCCTGTCTGGAAAGCTCGGATCCAGAGGCCTCCGCTACCGGGCCGCGTTCTGGGCGTCCTGCAGCTTCTGCCGGGCGATCTCGATCTGGCGCTGATACTCGCCCAGATCGCCCCTGGTCAGCGCGGCGTCGGCAGCAGTGTAGGCGTTGGCCGCCTCCTGCAGGGCCTGCTGCACCGCGGCCAGCCCGGTGGACGGCGTCGTCGGGGTCTCGCCACCGTTGACCTCCTCTTCGCCGGTGGACGCGCCCGCGTCGCCTTCGAAGACCTGGTCCAGTGCCTCCTGAAGAGTCGACCCGAGCCCGATGTGGTCACCGAAACGCACCACGATGAACCGCAGCACTGGGTAGGAGCCCTGCGTCTTGCCCCGCGTGTAGATCGGGTTGACGTAGATCAGCCCGCCGCCCAGCGGGAGTGTCAGCAGGTTGCCGTAGACCGGTTCAGCAGCGCCCTGGCTGGTGAACGGCAACAGCGCCTGCTGCACCAACTGGTCGGTCTGGATGGCGTTGAACGTTTGGTTCGGACCGGGCACCTGATGGGTGTCCGAGAGCCTCAACACCCGGAGCTTGCCGTAGTCAGGGCTGGCTGCGTCGGCGACCACCGCCATATAGGCACCCAGATTCTCACGTTCGTTCGGCACGAAGACCGCCGTCTGGCTGAACACCGGCATCTCGTCGCCGGGCCACTTGATCGACAGATAGTAGGCCGGTTCCTTCGTGTCGGCTGAACGCGGATCCTCCGGGACCACCCACAGATCGGACTGCTGGTACCAGGCATCCGGGTTGGTCATGTGGTAGCGGCCGAGAATCTGGCGCTGGACCTTGAACAGATCCTGCGGGTAGCGGAAATGCGCCATCAGATCGGGGCTGACCTCGTCGACCGAATGCAGCATGTCCGGGTAGACCTTCTCCCAGGTCTGCAGTACCGGATCATCGGTATCCCAGGCATAGAGGGTGACCGAGCCGTCATAGGCATCGACCACGGCCTTGACCGAATTGCGCATGTAGTTGACGTTCTGGCGCTCGGTACCGATCGGGGTCCACGAACTCGTCGAGTCGCTGGTGGCGCTCGCCAGATCGACCCGCTGCGAGTTCGGATAGCTGTCGGATGTGGTGTAGCCATCCACGATCCACACCACCCGACCGTCGACAACCGCCGGATACGGATCCTTGTCGATGTTCAGCCACGGGGCCACCTTGGCCACCCGCTCGGCCGGCGTCCGGTCGAACAAGATCTTGGACTCGGAGTGCACGCGGCTGCTCAGCAGCAGGTTGATGTTGCCGAAGCGGGACGCGAACAACGCCCGGGTGAAGATGTTGCCGATCGGCACGCCCCCGGAGCCGTCATAGGTGTTGTACGACTCGCCGGCACCCGTGTCGTTACCGCCGCCCGGAGTGTCGAGTTCGACCGGATCCAGGCCCTCCGCAGTGCCGACGATCGCATACTCGGTGGTGTTCTCACCGAAGTAGATGCGTGGCTGGACCTGTTCGAGGGCGCCTACCGGAGGAATATCGCGGACGATCCACTCGGGTTCACCGCTGGGCTGGCGGCGGTTGCCGTAGGCCCCCACCATTGCGTAACCGTGCGTGTACACGGTGTGCACGTTGTTCCAGCTCTGGTTCGCCGGCGGCAGCCCGGCCACGTTGATCTCGCGGGCCGCGACGATCGCGTCGGTCTCCTGGCCGTCGATGGTGTATCTGTCGACATCCAGCACATCGGGGAACTGGTAGTAGCCGCGCACCTGCTGCAGCTGTTCGAAGGTCGGCGAGATGACCTGTGGGTCCATCAGCCGGATACCGGGCAGCACCGAGGCATCCTGAACCAGCTGGCCGGCGCTGACAGTGGTTCTGGCGGAATAGTCGGTGATCTCGACATCGGCCACGCCGTAGGCCTGCCGGGTCGCTTGAATCTGGTTGACGATATAGGGACGTTCACGGTCGGGCTCGTTGGGCCGCACATCGAACTGCTGCACAAGGGCCGGGTAGGCACCCTGGACGATCAGGCTGGACGCCACAGCCAGGGCCACCGCCGAGGTCGGCAGCACCCAGCGGCGCAGCTTCGCATTGATGAAGAAGGCGATCGCGCAGACCAGGCAGATGATCGACATGATCATCTTCGCGGTGATCCGGGCATGATCGTCGGTGTAGCCGATGCCGGTGAACAGCGCGTCGTTGTCCGAGATCGAGAAGACATAGCGCCCCAGCCACTGGTCGACGCCGATGGCGAGCATGATCAGCCCCATCACCACCGACAGATGAGCCTGAGCATTCTTCGTGAACGGATTGCTGAACTTGATCTCCGGCGACTGACCGGCGGCAGGCGACGTCACCCGCATCGGGCTGGTACGCAGCGAGCCGGTGACGAAATGCACCGCTGCCGCAGCGAGCAGCGCGACGATCAGCGTCCAGATCAGCTGGCCGACCACAAAACGCCACCATGGCAGGTGAAAGATGAAGAAGGCCACATCCAGACCGAAGTAGGGGTCGGTAGTCCCGAACGGTGTCGCGTTCAGCCAGGCCAGGAACAGATCCACATTCGACACCGCGCCGGCACCGGCCAGAATGGCAAGCAGCACCGACGGCACGGCGATCACCAACTGGGGACGCCTTTCCATCAGTTGGCGATAGTTGCCGAGCGTGCTGGACGAGTTGGCCGCCTGGGCGCCGCGCGGGCGCAACCGGTAGGCGATCGCCATATTGATCCAGGCGGCAGCGCCCATCAGGATGCCGAAGATGGCAAAAAGCCCCATCGTGCTGATCAGGCGCACGGTGAAGACCTGGGTGGCATCGACCGAGCGGTACCACAGCAGGTCGGTCCAGATCCGCGCGAAGAGAATGAACAGCAGCATCACTACTGCCAAGATGGCTATCGTCGGAGCCAGCGCATTGCGTCGTCTCGGTGCGGCGCGATCACCGGTGATGGTGGAGCTCATGAGTTCCCCTCGTTGTCTTGCAGCGTCCAGGCAACAGCTTGCGTCAGGGCCGGCACCATGTCGGCCCCGACAAGTAAATCGTCGGGATTGGTGGCCACGCGAGCCACGCAGTGGGTGAGAATCGCGCCGTCGGTTGCACGCACTGCGCCGGCGACCACCCGCAGATCCTGCCGCTGCGGATGCTGGGCCACGAACTCGGCGGCGAGCTCCGGATTGGCGGGGATGTCCTGTTCGGCCCCGGCCGGCAGGAAGCTGCGTTCGGTCGACAAGGCACAGCCGGCGACCGTCGGCGGCCAACAGATCTGCGAGAGCGCGGTCATCAGATCAGTGCCAGGGTGAAAACCGTCTTGTTCGATGGACGACAACGCGTCCGGACCGGTCACCGTCAGCTGATCGGCCAGCGCGGGCTCGGCTTCGAGCAGCGCGGTCGTGGGGACGAGGGCAAAAAGGCGGGCCGGCTGATCCCAGCCGGCCACACCCACGTAGCGCTCGACCTCAATGAGTCCGGCCAGCAGCGCTTCGGTCTGCTGTTCGTGATTGCTCAACATCTCGGCACCTGATCGGCAGTACTCGGATTCTTCAGTAATTCCAGGCTAGTGATCGCGTCTGTCAATTTGGTCACCTTGACGACCGTCACCGACGTGTCAACGCCTTCGATGTCCACGCAGTTGCCCTCGGGAACCAGCATGATCTGAGCGCCTGCGTGTTCTGCACCGCGCAGCTTCTGCCGCAGGGCGCCGATCGAGCCGACGTCCCCGGTGGCGGTGATCGTGCCGGTCGCGGCCACCACGCGCCCATCGATCAGCGCGCCGGAGGTCAGATCGTCATAGATCGCCAGGGCGAACGGCAGACCGCCCGATGAGCCGACCACACCGGGGGTGATGTTCAGCTGGACGTCCACCGAGTGCTGGTAGCTGTTCTCCAGTTCGACGCCGATCTGGGCGACCGACGGGTCGTCCTGGGAGGCCACCGCGACGACGAAGACTTCCAGTTGCTGATTGGCGCGCAGCAGGCCCAGCCGAATCACCGAGCCGGGCTGCTCCTGATTCAGAATGGCCCGGACCTCGGATCGGCGCTCCACCACCGACCCGTTGACGGTGCTGATGAGATCACCGACCTCGACCTTGCCGTAGGAGGGCCCGGAACTGGATACCTGGGTGACCTGGGGCAGCGGCTGGACGGGGATGCCCGCGGCCATCAGCGCAGCCACCGCCGCATCACGCTGAGAATCGGTCATGAGTTTGTTCTCGTTGCCCTGCTGCTGATCGGCGGGCAGTCCCGCCGGGTAGACCTTCTCACGCGGCAGCACCGTTTCGTCCGGCATCACATAGGCCAGGAATGCCTGCGGCAGCGTCATCTCGGAATCCGCCTTCGTCACCGAGACGGTGGGCAGCAGCAATTCGCCGGTCGCAGGATAGCTGTTCGCACCACTGATCTGCAGCACCGAGTTGTCACCATTGCTGCCCAGCAGATCGATCGCCGGGCCCGACGACCAGCGCACGAAAGGCACCGGGATAAGCGAGATCGCGATGATGAGCATGACGAACAAGGCTGTGGAGACGACGGCCGTCCAGCCTTGTTTGGTCATAGGCCTGCCCTTCCATTGCAGATAGGTATGTCCTGACTCTACCTGTTGGGCCAACCAGGGCACGGGCCGGTTGTCCGGTGCGGTTGAATGGATGTCAGGCAAGAACCAGGAACGATGGTGAGCGATGAACGACGACATGGCCAATTGGTTCGCCCAGTTCGGCGGCTCCGGCGATGATTTCGACTTCAACAAGCTGATCGCCCAGTTGCAGCAGGCGATGGCGTCCATGGCCGGCACCAGCGACGGCAAGGGCATCGATTGGAGTTACGCCAAGGCGACGGCGCGCCATGTGGCGGCATCGCTCGGCCCGGACCCGGCGCCCAGCCAGCGGGATCAGCACGATGTCGCGGAGGCGGATCGGCTTGCCAGCCTGTGGCTGGATCAACATGTCAGCTTCGATGCACTCACTCGTCCGGCCGCCGCGTGGAGCCGGGCCGAATGGGTCGAGAACACCATGGGTGCCTGGCGCACCATCGCCGAACCGATCGTGACACGCATCGCGGACGCTCTGGCCACCTCGTTCGGTGAGCAGTTCTCCTCGGCCGAAGGGGTACCCGCCGAACTCGGTCAGTTCGGCGCGATGATGGCTCCCATGCTGCGCACCTCGGCTGGTGCGATGTACACCGCCCAGCTTGCGCAGGCCATGGGCAAGATCTCCGGCGTGATCGTTTCGGGCAGCGAGATCGGCATGCAGTTGCTGCCGGCGCCGCAGGTGGTGCTGCTGCCCACCAACGTCAGCGGCTTCAGCTCAGGACTGGGCATCTCCGACAACGATGTGCGCATCTATCTTGCGGTCCGCGAAGGCGCCCGGCAACGACTGTTCGCCCACGTCGGCTGGCTCGTCCCGCAGATGCTGGCCCTGCTGGAGCACTACGCTCGCGAGATCACCATCGATGTCGGCGCCATCACCTCGACGATCGAAGTCAGCGATCTCAGCTCCTTGACTCCCGAACGCCTCGCCGAACTCAGCGAGCAGTTGCAGGGCCGGCTGTTCTCCCCCACCCAGTCCGATCTCCAACTCGAGATCTTGGCGCGGCTTGAGACGCTGCTGGCGCTGGTCGAGGGATGGGTGGACGAAGTGACCGCGACCACGGTGAGCAGGTGGATGCCGCACGCCGCGAATGCGCTGTCCGAGGTCGTCCGGCGCCGTCGGGCCACCAACAGTCCTGCTCAGCAGCTGTTTTCCGCGCTGGTGGGTCTGGAGCTGGCTCCCCGCAGGATCCGCGATGCCGCCAACCTGTGGGCGGGACTCACCCGTGAGCGCGGCGTGGCCGGGCGGGACGCCGTGTGGGCGCATCCCGATCTCATGCCCAGCGCCGACGACTTGGACGACCCGCTGCGGCTGCTCGCCCCGGACCAGGACACGGCCGCCGGCGACGAGATGGACGTGGAGTTGGCGCAGCTGCTGGAGCAGGCCGAGCGGGAACGCCGCGACGAGTCAGGGAACGCCGACGACTAGCTGCCCGGTGTGGACGAGCGCGCGGCGCTCCAACCGTCCAGGTAGCCGCCTGCACGCTCGGCCTGCGGATAGTGCTTGACCAGGGCCCAGAACTTCGGGCCATGCCCGGCATATTTGAGGTGGGCCAACTCGTGGGCGAGCACGTAGCCGACCACCCAGTCGGGCATCTGCCTTAGCCGGTCACTCAGCCGGATCGCCCCGGTATCGACGCTGCACGATCCCCACCGATGGTTCATATTGGTCACCCAACGCACCGATGAGGCCCGCAACTCGCATCCGGCAGGCACGTCGAGGTAGCGGGTGGCGATCTCGTCGGCCCGGCGGGCCAGCTCCTCGTCCGAACGGGCTGGGCGCGCTCGCTTGGTCACCACGCGCTCCACCATCCGGTTCACCCACTCCTGCTCTTGGGACGTGGATAGCCCGCAAGGCAGGAAGACGATGATCTCGCCCGCCTCCAGACGCGCCGAAACCGTCTTGCGGCGGCGTGTGCTGCGTCGCACCCTCACTCCGGCCAGACCATCGGGTAGCGGTGGCAGGCGCAATGCGGCCGTGGGCAAGGCCTCAGCTGCCGGTGGACTCTGTTGAAAGCTCGGCATCGCTCACTCCTGTCCGTCTTGACGGTGGTGCCCGCAGGGCACTAGCTTGCCTGTAGAGCCTCCGGCGATCGAATCCGTGCAGGGGAAGGCATGAGATTCGGCTCCGGGGGCTCTCTCGCGCATCAGCCGAGACCAACGGCCTGCCGGATGAGCGTTTCCCGCGTGGATCTCCCGGTTTCGCGGCCGGGCGACTGGCTGCGACCGATACCGGCGACGGCTAATATCGGCGTCAGTGGCCTGTAACCCGGCCCCCAAACTAAGGAGACAACAGTGGCTGAGGAAACCTACGAAGGCGAGTTCTACTGCGTGAAGTGCAAGGAGAAGCGCGAGGCCAAGGGAATCGTCGTGGTGAACGACAAGGGCACCAAGATGGCCAAAGCGAAGTGCCCGGTGTGCAGCACCAACCTGAACCGCATCCTGGGTAGGGCCTGAAGTCCGTGGGGTTCCCGGCATTGGGCTAGACCGACGCATGATGGGCGATCACTTCGATCAGTTGGTTACCGTAGCACTCGCATTTGACCCGTCCGATGCCGGGGATCTTCATCAAATCGGCCGGGTCTACCGGCTTCTGTTCAGCGAGCGCACGTAGTGTCGCGTCGGTGAATACGACGAATGCCGGCACCGACTGGTTCTGCGCTTGCACGCTCCGCCATTGATGCAGCGCATCCAGAAGCTCCACATCAAGCCTCGCCGGGCAACCCTCATGGCGTCCGAGCTTGATCTCGACAGCATCACTCAAGGCCTCCCCGCAGACATGACACGCCGGCAGCGCTCGCGGCTTGCGAAAGCGTGAGCCCTGCTGCGGCATGTCCGAGGTAACCACCCCGCGCTCGACCAACCCAGCAGTGCGCAGGAAGCGGGACGGCTCGCGCATTCCGCGGCCATGTCCCCCGGTCCGAGCCCAGGACAACCTCAGTTCGGTTCTCGCCCTGGTCAAGCCCACATAGAGCAGGCGCTTCTCCTCAGCGATCGCTGCGGCGGTATCGGCCAGGACGAACGGCAACAGCCCGTCCGACAATCCGATCATCGCGACCGCCTCCCACTCCAGACCCTTGGCCGAATGAATCGTCGACAACGTCACGGCATCGTCGGACGGGTCCTGATGCTCGGCATCGCGCAGCACGAAGGGCACCTTGGCCGCTCGCAGTTCGCCGGCAAGGACCTCGGATTGGGCGTTGATCCGGTACAGCACCGCAAGCTGTCGCCATGCCAGCCCACGGTGATGTTGGGCGACCAGCCAGGAGACGGCGTCGGCGGCTTCGGTCTGCTCGTCGGCGGCCGCGACGACCTGGACCGCGGGACCCCCATCGCGGGTGGCCCGAAGCCCGGCGCCGGAACCGATCAGCGCATTCGCCACCGTCAGCACCTGAGGGGTTGAACGGTAGTTGGTGCGCAGCCTGAGGGTCAGCGCACCGGGATGGTCGCGGCCGAAGGTGGTCAGATAAGCCGGTTGAGCGCCGGCGAAGGTATGAATCGCCTGGTTGGGGTCACCCACCACACAGATGTCCTCGCGGTCGCCCAGCCACAGTTCCAGCATGGTGCGCTGAATCGGACTGACGTCTTGGTACTCGTCCACGACGAAGTGCCGGTACTGGTCGCGGACCTGGTCGGCGACTTCGGGATGCTCATGCAACAGGGCTATCGCACACAGCAGGATGTCGTCGAAATCGATGACCCCCTGGTGCTTCTTCACCTGCTCGTAGCGCACCAGAACCGACGCGACCTGGTCGGCATCCAACCCTCCGACCTCGCGCCCGGCCTGTGGGGCGAGGTCGCTGTATCGATCGGGTGGCACGTTCGAGACCTTCGCCCAGCTGATCTCGGCCGCAAGGTCACGCAACAACGGCGTCTCGACGCTGATCGGCACGGCACGCGCAGCTTCCGCAATGATGCCGAAGTTGCCGTTGGCCACCGGTGGCAGCTCGACGCCATAGACCCGCGGCCAGAAGTAGCTGATCTGGCGCAATGCGGCAGCATGGAAGGTGCGCGCCTGCACTCGCGGCACGCCGAGTTGGGTCAGCCGGCGGCGCAACTCGGTGGCCGCCTTGCTGGTGAAGGTGACCGCCAAGGTGCGCCTGGCCTCCAGCACCCCACTGGCCGCACCGTAGGCGATCCGGTGCGTGATGGCCCGGGTCTTGCCGGTCCCTGCGCCTGCGAGCACCACGACGGGACACCCGAAGCTGGTCGCCACAGCCCGCTGCTCCGCGTCCAGATCCTCCAGGACGCGCGCTGCCAGCGTTGCTTCGGTACTCACGCCGATTCACTGTAGGCGGTGGCAGTGACAAAAGTGACGACCTCTTCTGACCTGGACCGCGGCAGCGCAACGAGCCACGAAATGTCACAGCTGGGTTCTAAGGTGAGTTTCGATGATTGAGAAAGTACCGGTCACCGGATGGCGCGAGGCCTGTGAGCACGCGGCGAAGCTCCTGCAGTCCATCCCCGCCGGACCACTGGCCGCCGATCTCGTGGTGCTGCCCTCAGCAGCCCATCGGCGGTCGTTTTCCCAGTACCTGGCCGGCCGCCCCGGTGGCCCGCAGATTTCTGCCGGCATCGAACTGGTGACCTGGCGGGTGTTCATCGAGCAGTTCCGTGGCGATACCTGGCAGGGCGAGACGTTGACGCTGGCCATCTGCGACGTGCTGGACGATCCGGCCCACGCCGAGGCGCTGGCCCCCCTCCGGCGTCACCTGGGTGCGCCGGGCAGCCGCCCGGGTCGCCGCTATGCGACCGCACAGCGGCTGGCTCGAGTGCTGCGCCGCTATGCCGCCCAGGCTCCGCAGATGGTGTCCGCATGGCGCGACGGTCACAACACCGATCCTGACGGCCAGCCGCTGGCCCCGGCTCAGCGGTGGCAACCCGACCTGTGGCGGGCCGTGCGAGCCTTGTTGGGCGGCGATCCGGCCGAGCACTACCGGCAACGACTCGACGAGCTGGCCGCTGGTCCGGATCGTGAGCTACCGCGTCGGATCGTCCTGGTGGCGCTGGACGACCCGGACGATGCCGGCCGTGATCTCATCGACGCGCTCGGCCACCATCATGAGGTGCACCTGATCTGCGCCGAAGGAATCCCGGTCGACACCACCCGGGCCGGTTCGGCGTTCTTGCGTCATCATGCCAGCCGCCGGCCGGGCGACAATATGCCGGGCGACAGCGCGCCGGCCGGCGCGCCGCGCTCGGGCAGCCTGCTGCATCAGGTGCAGTACGAGCTGCGGCGCGACCTGCCCGCTGCACCGCGACAGTTCGCCGATCAATCACTGCAGATCCATGCCTGTCACGGCCCCGACCGCCAGGTCGAGGTCCTGCGCGACGCCCTGTGCGGGTTGTTCACCGACGATCCCAGCCTGCAGCCCCGCGATGTCGTGGTGCTGTGCACCAGCATCGCCGAGTATGCGCCGCTGGTCGAAGCATCGTTCTGCCTGGATCCCGGAGCCGGTTTCCACCCTGGGCACCGGCTGCGCGTCCAGCTGGCACACAGCTCGGTGAGTTCGTTCAACCCGGTGCTGGCGGTGCTGGCCGAACTGCTGAGCCTCTATACGGAACGGGCCACCAGCGTCGACCTGCTGGATTTCTGTCAGCTGCCGCCGGTCGCGCATCGTTTCGGATTCGACGCCGACGATATCGAGCGGCTGCGCGAGTTGATCGCGGCCGCCCAGATCCGTTGGGGGGTGGACGCGGAGCAGCGGCGCCGCAACGGCCTGGCGATCAGGCAGTCGACCTGGCTGGCCGGTGTTCAGCGGATGTTGATCAGCCTCGCCCTGGCCGACGAACCGCCCGTGGTGCTGGGTACCTCGGCGCCGCTGGCTCAGGTGCAGGGCTCGGACGCCGAGCTGATCGGCCAGCTCGCCGAGCTGATCTCCCGGGTGCGCAAGATCAGCCAGCCGTTCGCTACCGCCGCGCCGGCCCAAGTCTGGGTCGACAGGCTGCGCGAGGCCATCGAATTGCTCACCTCCACCGAATTCGAGGACAGTTGGCAGCTCAGCCACGCGCTCGGTGAACTTGCCGATCTCGGCGAGCAGGCGGCCGGACGCCGGGGTCTACTCGATATCGGCGACATCGCCTGCTGGTTGGATTCGAGGCGCCACTCGGCCAGTCGCCGCCCCAACTACGGCAACGGCTCGCTGCTGGTGACCGACCTCGACGATCTGGCCGGCATCGAGGCCCGGGTGATCTGTGTTCTGGGCCTCGACGACGCGCATTTTCCGGGGCCGGCCGGTTTCGACGGCGACGATCTGCTTCGTGCTCCGGGCCGGCGCGCCGCCCACTGGACCACTGATCGTCGGGCGGTGCGCCGCCAGCGGCTGCTCGATGCCGTGTTGGCTGCACAGGACGCCTTGGTGGTCATCACCCAGGGAGCCGACCAGTCGTCCGGGTCGGTGCGCCCCGTGCCCGTCTGCATCGCCGAGCTGATGGAGGCCTGCGCGATTCAAGGACCATCCGGGCAGTGGCGGGCACCCGGCAGCGATGCACTGCCAGGGGATGCCTTGGTGCGGTGGCATCCGCTGCATCCACATGGCTGGCAGGATTTCACCATCAGCGGGGATGAACAGGTGTCCAGTTTCGACCGTCAGGGTTTGCTCGGGGCATGCGCGTTGCAGACCCCGCCGGCCCCGGGCGTCCCGCACTGGCAGCTGCACCATCCGGCCGCAGCGCCAACCGAGGTCGATGTCGAACAGCTCATCGCCTTCTTCGTCAACCCTGCCCGGACGCTGTTGCGCGAGGCGACCGGCACGACCCGGTCGTCCTTCGAACGCGAATTGCAGACCAGCCTGCCGATCGCCCCCGACCATCTGGCCGTGTGGTCGGTCGGCAACGAGCTGTTCGAGGCGCTCAGCGCCGGCCACGACGCCGACCTGACCCGCCGCAAGGTCTGGCTGTCGGGTCAGGTCCTGCCCGGACAAGCAGGCGCCCGGGTGCTCGATAGCCAACTGGCCGACGCGCAGATCGTTGCCCGATCGGTGCGCGCCGCCCACGCGGGCGAGCCATTCCTGGCGGACTGCCAGCTGGACTTGCCTGCGGTCCGGTTACAGGGCCGCATTCAACTGTTCGACCGCCGAGTAGTGGTCAAGAGATTCGGCTTTCCCAAGCCTGATGACGCGCTGACCTGCTGGATCAGGCTTCTGTTGGCAGCAGCAGACCCTGGCCCCGACCTGGCCCAGGTGGGCGGGCTACTGATCGGCAAACGCTGCTATCAGCTCACTGCCCCACCGGCGTCGCAGGCCCGTCAGTTGCTGAGCGATCTCGTCGCAGTACGCGCCGAAGGCCTGCATCAGATCCTGCCCCTGCCGTTGCGCACCGGCGCCGCATACACCGATCTGCTCAACTGGAAATCCGGTGAACCACTCAGCCGTGCCCACCAGGCGTACGCGGACGAGGACGCCAACTGGCAGTACTTCTTCGCAGACTTCGATGAACTGCACGCCGCGCGGCCGGGCAGGTTCGAGCAGTTGTGCGACCAGGTGATCGCGCCCATCAAGGATCATCTGAATCCCTGGCGTCCGGGCGGGACGGACTGCGATGAATGAGATCTTCCGGCTCGACCAGCCGTTGCCCGCCCCCGGCACCACGATCGTCCTGGAAGCCAGCGCAGGCACCGGCAAAACCTATGCCATCGCCGCGCTGGTCACCCGCTACGTGGCCGACGGCCTGCCCCTCGACCAGATCCTGGCAGTCACCTTCTCCCGCCGAGCCACCAGTGAACTGCGCGACGGCATTCGCACCCGGCTCATCGCCGGCAAGCTGGCGATCGATGGCTGGTTGCGCGACGGCAGGCTGGACAGCTCCGATCGGGTCGCGGTCTTGTTGTGCGATACCGATCCTGCGATCGCCAGGCTGCGTGCCGACCGGCTGGACGAGGCGATCGGCCTGGTCGACGCCGCCCCGATCTTCACACTGCACACCTTCGCTGCGCGGATGCTCGATGAGCTGGGCGTGCTGGCCGACCATGATGAGGCCACCGTCTTGGAGACCGACCCGTGCGTGCTGGTCGAGGAGGTGATCTCCGACAGCTACCTCGGAGAGGAGCGCTGGCAGTGCCTCGGCTGGCAGACCGCTCACGCGATCGGCCAGCAGGCAGCTGCACACCCGGCCGAGCGTCTCTACCCGCCCGATGACTCCGGCGCTGTACGGGTGGGTTTCGCGACGGCGGTTCGCGAGATGCTCGACGCCCGGAAGCGCTCGCGCCGGGTCTTCGGATACGACGACATGATCATGCGGCTGTCTGCGGTGCTCACCGATCCGGTCAGCGGGCAGGCGGCCGCCCAACTGCTCAGTGAACGGTTCTCGGTCGTGCTGGTGGACGAGTTCCAGGACACCGATCCGGCTCAGTGGGCCTTCCTCGAGGCAGGCTTCGCCGGCCGCTCCACGCTCATGTTGATCGGCGACCCCAAGCAGGCGATCTACCGCTTCCGCGGGGGCGACATCGAGACCTACCATCAGGCCCGCGGCCAGGCCGAGCGTGTCCTGAGGCTGGCCACCAACTACCGTTCGGATGCCGAGGTGGTGCGTGGCATCGAGAACCTCTTCGGTCCGGTCGACCTCGGTTCCCCGGGTGTCCGAATCGAACTCGAGCGAGTCGCCACGGCCCAGCAGCAGCCGCGAATCCGCCGGGAAGGATCGCTGGAGCCGGCTGAGGTCGTGCGGGTGCGCGCCATCGACCCGGGGCAACCGATCAAGACCTTCCCGGCCCGCGAACTCATCGCGGCCGACCTGCTCGGCCAGGTCGGGCAGCTGCTGGATGGCAGCCACCAGCTGCGTGAGCCGGGTGGGCGTTGGCGTCCGGTGCGCTCCGACGACATCGCGGTGCTGGTGAGCACCAACAAGGTGGGCCGGCTCATCCATGCCCGTCTCACCGCCGGCGGATACTCCGCCGTGTTCACCGGGGAACGCAGCGTGTTCACCTCCCAGGCCGCGGCCGACTGGCTGATCGTGTTGCAGGCGCTGGAGAATCCGGACCGCTGGCACCAGCGGCGCGCCATGCTGACCAGTCTGATCGGGTGGACCAGCGCCGATATCGCCTCGGCGTCCGACGACGACCTGGTCGAGATGAGCGCGCTGCTGACCCGATGCGCAAGGCGGCTGACCGACCAGGGCGTGGCTGCCGTCTTCGAGACCCTGGTAGCCGAACGCGATCTCTACGCCCGGCTGCTGCGATCTCCCGGCGGCGAGGAACTGACCAGCGATCTGCGGCACATCACCGAGTTGCTCAACCAAGCCCAGTCCGACCAGCGGCTTACGTCCTCGGCGCTGACCGAGTTCTTACGGCGCAGCATCGAACAGGCCGACACGATGGACGAGGACGAGCGGGCCCGCCGGCTGCCCACGGACCGGCCCGCGATCCGGGTGATGACGGTTCACAAGGCAAAGGGATTGCAGTTCCCGATCGTGCTGCTGCCGCAGGCCGCCGACAAGTACACCGCGCAGGTCGATGATCGCGACGAGCCCGTCGTCGGTCACCAGGACGGCGAGCGGGTGCTGGATGTTGATTCTCCACGCGGCCGTGCCGGGCGCATCGAGGGCTATCAGGCCGAAGACCTCGCCGAATCGCTGCGGGCCTTCTATGTCGCCTGCACCCGGGCGCAGTCGCTGCTCATCTGCTGGTGGGCCCCCACCCAGAACGCGGTCTGTTCCCCATTGCACCGGCTGCTGATGAACGACCGCTGGCATGCTGCGCCCCGATCCGAGGTTCCTGTTGAACCTGCCAGCGAACTGCGTCGTCCGCCCGGGGTGAGTGTGACGGTCGTCGATCCGGAGCAGATCGCCAAGCGAGCCGGCGTTGCGCCGCGCGATACCAGCTTTGCCGGACTGCTCGAAGCCCGCCGCTTCGCCGACCACATCGACCGGGCGTGGACGCGCACCTCCTACACCGGTCTGACCACCGGCATCCACGAGGTGGGGCCGCTGCCCGGATCGGTTGCGGGCTTCGACGAGGTCGACGTGGCGGGCGATGACGATCTCGAGGTGTCCGAGCCATCCGCCGTTGTGGAGCAGGATCAGCAGGCCCTGTCCGCGCTGGCCGAGCTTCCCGGCGGTACGCAGTTCGGCAGTCTGGTCCATGCCGTTCTGGAGGATGTCGACCCCGCCAGCGCGCAGTTGGAGGCCGATCTGGGCGCCAGTGTGCGGCGGCTGGCCGTTCGTTATCCGCTGACCGGCCTGGACGTATCCGCGCTGACAACGGGCTTGGCTCAGCTCGTCAGCACACCGCTGGGGAAACTGACCGGTGATCGGACGCTGCGCGACCTCGGGGCGGCCCGGCGGCTGGCCGAACTCGACTTCGAACTGCCCCTGGGCGGTCCGGTCGGCCGCCGGTCGCAGGTGGCCGACCTCGCGCGTTGCTTCGAGACGATGCTCGAGCCCGGCGATCCCCTGCAGCGCTACGGCGCGCTACTGTCCGAATCCGCCGCGGCAGGTACCACCCTCGCAGGATTCCTCACTGGCTCGATCGATGTCGTGCTCCAGGTGCCCGGAGACCCCGATCGCTATGTCATCCTCGACTACAAGACCAACCGGCTGGCCCGATTCGGCCCTGATGCCATGGCCGATGCCATGTGCCAGGCGCATTATCCGCTGCAGGCGCTGCTCTACGCCGTCGCGTTGCATCGCTATCTGGGCTGGCGGCTGCCGGGCTACGACCCCCGCGTGCATCTGGGTGGGATCGGGTATCTGTTCGTCCGTGGCATGAGTGGGGCCGGCAATCCGATGCTGGGCACCATGCCGAGCGGAGTCTTCACCTGGTTGCCGCCCGCCGAGATGATCGTGGCGGCGTCCACGGTGCTGGCCGGGGGTGAACGATGACCGACGAAGTGTTCGAGGTTCCGGTGGTCGCCACCGGGTTGCTCGCCGAGTTCGCGGCCGCCGGCTTGATCTCGGCCAGTGGGGTGCACCTGGCCCGCACATTGTCGTGGTTGACCGGGGAATGTCGCGACGAGGTGTTGCTGGCTGTGGCGCTGTGCCTGCGTGCACAGGACTCCGGGTCGGTCTGCCTACCGCTGGACGAGCCTCACTCGGTGGCCGGCGAGCTACCGTGGCCCGACCCGGCGGGGTGGCAGCTGCTGCTCGCCGAGTCGCCATTGGTGGTGGTCGGCGCGGAGGCCGCGGCGAATCAGCGCCCGCTCCGGTTGATCGGCCACCGGCTCTATCTGGAACGCAACTGGCAATCCGAGGAAGCTGTCCGCACGGCACTGGCGCAGCGCATCGCCCTGCCGCCGCCGGCCCTCGACCGGCAAGCCGTCGCCGACGCCGTGATGCGGGTCTCGCGGCAGCGATCCGCCGCTCAGGAACTGACCGCAGACCAATGCGCCGCCGTTGACACCTCGGTGAGCACCTGGACCAGCGTCATCGCGGGCGGTCCGGGGACCGGCAAGACCACCACCATCGCCGGGTTGCTGCGCGTCCTGGACGATCTGGTGACCCACCGCACCAGCGTCGCGCTGGCCTCGTTCACCGGCAAGGCCGCGGCCCGTATGCAGCAGTCCCTGGACGCGTCGCTGAGCGGCTCCGACCGGGACGGTGCGGTCTGGAAGCATCTTCAGGTGCAGCCGGCCACCACCCTGCATGCGCTGTTGGGGGCCCGTCCAGGCGGACGCATGACACGTGACGCCGGCAATCCGCTGCCGCACGATCTGCTGATCATCGATGAGATGTCGATGGTCTCGCTCGATCTGATGGCGGCGCTGATGGCCGCGTTGCGCCCCGGCACGCGGCTGGTCATGGTCGGTGACCCGCACCAGCTGTCCTCGGTGGACGCGGGTGCGGTGCTCGCCGACATCGTCAGCGCCGGCCTGCCTGCGGCCGGCGGATCGCCGCGCAGCGCCATCACGGTGCTCACTCACTCGCACCGGTTCGCGGGCCCGATCCAGCACCTTGCCGACGCCATCTTGGCGTCCCGGGCCGATGACGTGCTGGACCTGCTGGCGTCGGCTCCCGACGGGCTGACCTGGGCCCAGACCGATCCCGATCCTGTGCTGGTCGAGACCCTCAATCCCTTGACCGCGGATGTGGTCACGCAGGGGCGGGCCATGGTGAGTGCGGCTCGCGCCGGGGATGCCGTGCAGGCGCTCAGTGCGATGGATGCCCACCGCGTACTGTGTGCGCACCGGCAGGGACGCTACGGGGTGGGCGGCTGGTCGCGTGCGGCCGAGGCCGAACTGCGACGGGCGATCCTCGGATACGGACGCGAGGGCGAGTGGTATCTGGGCCGGCCGGTGCTGATCACCCGCAATGCCCCCGACCTGCAGATCTCCAATGGGGACACCGGCGTGGTCGTGCGGATCGACGGCCAGATTCAGGTGGCCCTGTCGAGCGGGGACAACCCGCGGCTGCGCTCGCCGTGGCTGCTGGACTCCAGCGAAACGATGCACGCGATGACCGTGCACAAGTCGCAGGGCAGCGAGTACGACGCGGTCACCGTGGTGCTGCCCTCGGCCGAGTCGCCGCTGCTCACCCGGGAGCTCTTCTACACCGCGGTCACCAGGGCGCGGCAGCGGGTGCGGATCGTCGGCACCGCCGAGGCGATCAGGCAGGCGGTCACTACCGCGGCCCGGCGGGCGACCGGCCTGGGGGGCCGCGTCTAGCCCTCGGGCGCGGGCAACGTCCGGTTGCGCCAGGCGCCGATGACATGGGCTGCGATCGAGCCCGGACCGGGCAGAATGAGCTTGCCGGCGGCCAGTCCGGCGTCCACCTCAGCCCGGCTGTACCAGTTGCCCCACTCCAGCTCGACCTGGTCGACCCGGCCGGTCGAATGGCTGCGGGCCACATAGGCAAGCATGAGCGAGCGGGAGAACGGCCACGGTTGTGAACCGAGGAACCGGTAGGCATCGATCTGGAGCTTCGCCTCTTCGGCGACCTCGCGGTAGAGCGCGTTCTCGGCGCTCTCCCCCGCCTCGATGAAGCCCGCGAGGATCGACACCCGGTGTTGCGCCCAGGTCGTCTGATGAGCCAGGAAGATCCGGTCGGCCGGGTCGAGCACAGCGACGATGATGGCCGGATCCGTGCGCGGAAAATGCTCGCGCCCGCACATCGAGCAGACCGCGGCGAAACCGCCGTGAGTGCGCCGCAGCTGCCCGCCGCACATCGTGCAGAAGCGCGTATTGCCAATCCAATTGAGCACCGCCAATCCGGCGCTGACTACCTGATATTGGAGATCAGTCAGTCGCGAATCCCGGATCGTGACGCCGTCGAGTTCCTCGACTCGCTGCGCGAACCAGGGCACGCCGTCGATGCGTCCGAGGTAGGCGATGTCATCGGTCAGTTCCCCGACGGCTGGGATTCCGAAAGGATCCAGCACGAACTGCGAGTCGAAATCGAGCTGCAGCAGCAGCGCCGAGTCATCGGCCCAGGCACTCCGGATGGACTCCGGGTCACGGACTTCGGCCTCCCGGTTCAGCAGCGACAGGCCATCCCAGGGCGACAGATTCAGACGATCGAGACTCATGCGTCGAGGTTAGCCTGTGTGGCGAGATCGGCGACCAGGGTGCCCATTGCGCGTTCATCGAGCAACGGCGGAGCCTCGACGCGGTCGGTCAGCACATGGTAAAAGACCGCATCAACCCGATCCAGGGGCAGCTGCAGGCTGCGCGCCCAGGCCAGCCGGTAGATCGACAGCTGCAGCGGGTCGGCCGGGGCGTTCGAGGTCTTCCAGTCGACGACCTGGTAGTCATGGCTGTCGTCCTCGGGGGTCGCGAAGACCGCGTCTATCCGGCCACGCACCTGCTGGGCGCCAATCGTCAGAATGAACGGCTCCTCGATGCACACCGGCGTGCGCTCCGCGTAGCATCCCTGCTCGAACGCGTCGGTCAGGCTCCGGAAGAGCTGGTCCGCGGTGCCTCCGGGTTCGGCCTCCGGCTCGGAGTCGAAGTCGTCGTCGAGCAGTCCGATCATGTCGAAGCGTTTCTCCAGCCACTCGTGGAAACGGGTGCCCACGCTGGTGCGCTGGCTGACAGGACGCGGCATCGGCCGCAGCACCTGGGAAGCGAACGCGGCCCGATCCCGGTTGGCCATCATCAGGGCCGACGCCGAGACCGAGGCCGGCAACGTGACCTCGCTGCGCGGCTGCCTCCGCTTGTGTTCGGCAGCAATGAGCATTTCGCCGAGGGCATGCCACGCATCGCCATGCTGCTGCGCGTCCGCGTCGGCCGCGACCAGCGCCGCCTGATCGGTTTCCTGGGCCTGCCGCACCTGCTGCGCGGCCTCGCTGAGTGCCGCCAGTTTCGCCTCGTCGATCGGGACGGGCCAGCGATGACGCAACTCGACGCCCAGTAGTGGGTTGGCTTCCGACATCTGCGCCGCCACGTCGATGTGGCTGCCGGCATCGCACAGGGTTCGGAAGTAATCGGAGGGCGCCTTGGCCGTTTTCCGGCCCGGGAACCAGTAATGACAGCTGGCCACCAGCTGGCTGCGCGCGCGGGTGACACCGACATAGATCAGCCGGTCCTCGGCCTGCCGCTGGGCCGCTTTCAGCTCGCCCGGGTAGACCTTGCTCAACTCGGTGCTGCTCACCTCGGCCAGTTGCGGCACCCACGGTGCGTCGCCGCGCAGTGCGGCCGGGAGTACGGCCGCCTGGGTCGTCCAGTTGTCGGCCGGTTGGGTGCTGGGGAAGGTGCCCTCGCACAGCCCGGGCAAGAAGACCAGGTCCCATTCCAGTCCCTTGGAACGGTGCACGGTCAGCAGTTTGACCGATTCGTCGCTGCTCGGAACCGCCTGGTCGAGTCCGCGGCCCTCCTCGCGTTCGACCCGGAACCAGGCGAGCAGGCCGCTGAGCGCGCCGTCCCCGTCGATGTCGATGTACTCCCCCACCGCGTCGGCGAACCGCTCGAGCTGGCGGCGTCGTCCGGAGTTGAACAGGTCCACATCCGCGCTCAGCTCCAGCGATATCCCGCTGCTGTCGATCACCCGGTGCACGAGTTCGAGGAGCGGCTCGTCGCGATGCCTGCGCAGATCGCGCAGCTCGGCGGCGAAGGCCGCCAGCCGCCGTCGGGCATCGTCAGAGACCGGCGCCGAGCCCAGGTCCTCCACCGCATCCATCAGACACAGCTGGGCGGCTGGTTCGAACTGCTCGCCGATGTCGGCCAGGGCATCGCCACCATCGGCACGACCGGGGGGCTGCGAAGCGCGCAGCAGCTCTCGAGCCCGACTGCCCACGACCGCAAGATCACGCGGCCCGATCCGCCATCTGGGCCCGCTCAGCAGCCGCACCACCTCTGGATTGGCGGTGACATCATCGATCAGCTGCAGCGTGGCGACCACATCGGCGATCTCCGGCACCTCCAGCAGACCGCCCAGGCCGACGATCTCGACCGGAACATCACGGCTCACCAAGGCTTCGAAGATCGCTCCGATGGGCGAGTTCGTCCGGGTCAGCACCGCGATCTGTGACCAGTCGGTGACCTGCCCGGTGCGCCTGGCCGCCAGCACCTGATCGGCCAGCCATTCGACCTCCTGCGGCCAGGTGTCGAAACTCGCGGCCCGCACGATGCCACCGCGGCTGTCGTCGGGGGCGCGCAGCAGGCGCTGCTGTGGGCTGACTCCGTCCCCCAGGAGTCGCCGATCAGCGCGCAACGGCTCGGCGAGCTGATTCGCGAGGTCGAGAATGACCGGCTTGCTGCGGCGGTTGATGCTGAGAGTGAAACGGGCCGCGGGGCTGCCGTCCGCATTGGGAAAATCATCGCAGAACTGCAGGATGTTGCTGGGTGCGGCGCCCCGCCAGCCGTAGATGGCCTGGAACGGGTCACCGACCGCGGTCACCGGGAAGCCGAGACCCCGGGCAGTATCCGGGCCGGAGAACAGCCGCTGCAGCAGATGCGCCTGGGCTGCCGAGGTGTCCTGATACTCGTCGAGCAGTACCACCCCGAACCGCTCGCGCAGCTGCCGGGTCACTTCCGGGGAGGCATCCAAGAGGCGAACGGCCTGCGCCATCTGGTCGGCGAACTCGGTGAAGCCTCGATCATGCTTGAGCCGGCGATAATCATCGATCAAGCCGAGCAGTTCTGCGCGGGTGGCGGTCGTCCGGGTCGCCGTGCGCACCGCGGCCGTCGGACGACCACCGCGTCCGGGTTTCACCGCCTGCAGCTCCTGGGCGAACGCCTGATCCTCGGCCAGGACCTCAGCGCTGTCGACCAGATGACTGCGCAACTCGGCATCCAGCTTGAGCAGGCGGTCGGCAACCGTTGCGGGCTGCCATTGGCACAGCCCTGGCAGAGCTTCGCCGGTACCGGCCACCGCCTGCGCGGCGAGCCGATAGCGGGTGGCGCCGGTGATCAGTATCTGGTCGGCTTCGACGCCGATCCGCAGGCCGTGCTCGCTGATCAGCCGGGACGCGAACGAGTCGTAGGTGGTGATCAGCTGGCGTCCCTCGTCGGCAACGTGATCGGGATCGACCAGATCAGCCTTCACCAGCGCCTCGTCGACTCGCTGTGACAGCTCGAGAGCCGCCTTGCGGGTGAAGGTGAGTCCGAGCACCTGATCGGGACGCAGCTGTCCGGTGGCCACCAGCCAGACCACCCGGGCCGCCATCACTGTCGTCTTGCCGGTGCCGGCTCCTGCGATGATCACGCCCGGCGCGAGCGGTGCGGTGATCGCCGTCAGCTGCTCGCTGCTGAACGGAATGCCCAGCAGCTCAACCAGCTCATCGGGCGACTGCAGATAGCCGCTCACTGCTGCTCGCCGCCCACGGCCTGCGCCGGGCAACCGAGCCGGAAGTCGCAATGGCGGCAGCCGGGTTGCACATTCGCGTAGAAGTCCTCGGTCGCGATGATTTCGGCCGCCTCGCTCAGATGCTCATGTACCCAGGTCTGGCCCTCCGAATCCAGGGGAGGCTGGCTGCGCACGGTTGGCCCGTCTGCCTTCGCCACCCTCAAGTAGACCGCCTGCGCGTCGGCGAGCTGCCGGACGCCTCCGGTCAGGTCGTCGAACTGGCCTTCGCGGACGGCCAGTTGGTAGATGCCGAGTTGATCCATCTGGAGGACGTCGTCCTGGCTGCGGGCGCTGCCGTTGGTCTTGAAATCGACGACCCGGAGACGGTTGGACGAATCGACCTCGAGACGGTCCACCGTGCCGGTGACCAGCACCTGGCGGCCGTTCAGCTCCAGCCTCAGCCGAAATGGGACTTCCACGCCCAGCGGATGAGCGTGATCGCTGCTGGAGGCCCAACTGTCGTAGCGCCGAAGCGCGGCGACCGCCTGATCGTACTGGGCCTGGGTGTACCACGGCGCCCCATAGGGCAGTTGCGGCCAGACCTCGGCCAGCCGCTCCGACAGGTCCGCCGCCAACACTCCGGTCTGCACCGATTCGGCGATCAGCTGATGCACCAGTGTGCCGAAGACCGCGCGCACATCCTTGGCCGGGCGGCCGCTGGCCGGTCCGCTGAGAAACCACTGCCGGGGGCAGGCCAGGACCGACTCCACCGCGCTGCCGGTCAACCGGATCGGCTCGGGCTCGGCAGCGACCGCAAGTCCGGGATCGCTGAACGGCCGCAGGCCCCACCATTCGCGCGGATCCGCTCCGCGCACCAGATGTCGGCCCTGCTCGTCGCGTTGAGTGGCCAGCCAGGCCAGTTCGGACGCGGCTCGCTGCCGCAGGCCAGGGCCGGCGGAGCTGTCGGCTGCTGTTCGGCGCAGCTGCGCGACCAGGCCTTCCAGGGTGGACGGCATGATCTCCGGCCGGCAGGCCACCGGTCGGACGCCGAGTTCGCCGATGAACCGCGACGGCGCATCGGTCTGGCCCGTGGGGTCGGCGATCGCGATGACGATCAGCCGCCGCCGAGCCCGGCTGGCCGCCAGCAGGAAGGAACGCCGCTCGGCGGCGATCTGTGCGGTGGCCCCTTCGGCCGTCTGAAGGCCGTCGGGGCCCAGCAGATCGGCACGCAGCAATCCTCCCGCTTCACTGATTCGCGGCCACTGTCCTTCCTGCAGGCCAGCGAGCACGACCAGCTCCCATTGCCGGCCCTTGGCGCGGTAGGGCGTGATGATCGCGACGCTGTCTCGCCGCGGATCGGACTCCCGCGCGGTGTCTGCGGCGATCTGGCGTGCCTGGATCTCGGCGACCAGTGCCCGGATTCCCGCTGCCCCCCGCCAGCTGAGCTGGCGGGCGGCCAGGTCGAACAGCGCCACCACAGCGTCCAGGTCACGGTGCGCCCGCGCCGAGTTCTCGGCGCCGCGCAGCGCCTCCGCCTGCAGTATCCGCGGCCAAGGGGTGGCCGACCAGGCATGCCAGAGCAGCGCCGAGGTGTCGGCGCCCTCGTTGACCAGAGCGACCAGATCCCCCAACAGTCCGCGCAGTCTGATCAGGGCGTCCAGTTCGGCAGACAGCCCCGGCTGATCGCCGTCGACCAATACCGGGCCGGTCAGCTCGGCGGCGATCAGTGCTCCCGAACTCGGCAATAGCTCGTCGGGGTGGGCGGCCGCGGCTCGCGCCCGCAGTTCGCGCGCGAGCCTGCGCAGCCCGAGCGCGTCCAACCCGCCCTGCGGAGTGCGCAGTAGCCGGGCAGCCTGCCCCGCATCGAGCTGACCGGCGTCGGCCAGCACCGCGGCACCCTGCAGCAGGACCAGCAGCTGACGCACCGGCGGTTCATCGGCCAGCGCCACCTCATCTCCGGCGATCTGGACGGGAATACCCGCCGCGGACAGCCGGCGGGCCAGCGAGGAGATGGTCTGTTCGCCGGCCGGGCAGATGACAGCCATCTGCTGCCACCCGAGATCGTCGTGCACATGGGCGCTGCGCAGCACCTCGGCGATCCGTTCCGCCTGGCCAGCCGCATCCGGGACGATCTCCGCCCGCACCGCGGCCGACTCATCTTCGCGCACCGTGAAGGGTGGACGGGCTATGCCCTGGGCGGGCAGCCGGGCCGCCACACCACGCAACGCCCGGACGATCTGTGGATCGGTGGCCGGTGCCTCATCGAGGCCGAGCAGCTGAGCGGGAGCACCGGGCAAGCTGAACCGTCCGACGAAATCGCTGACCGCACGGGGATCGGCGCCCCGAAACCGGGAGACGGCGGTGTCCGGATCGGCGAAGGCGATCACCCGGCTACCCGCGCGTTGGGCGTCGGCGAGCAGGTTGATCATGCCCGGGTCGAGTTCGGCGAACTCGTCGCAGAACACCATGGCTGCGCTGTGCGGCAGCAGCGCCGAGTTCGCCGGGTCGGCCAGCAGCAGCCGCGCCCGGAATACCAGCTCGGTGTAGTCGATCACCCCCTCGGCGTCCAGCACGTCGAGATATTCACCGAAGAAGCCCGCGGCGGCGACCCATTCGGGACGCCCGGCTGCCTGTCCGGCCGCGGCCAGATCGCCAGGATCGAAGCCCAATTGCCGCGCCCTGGCCAGGATCGCGCGGATCTGGCGGGCGAAGCCTCGGGTGCCGAGCGCGGGCCACAGCGCCTGCGGCCACGTTGATTGGTCACGACCGGCTAACAATTCCCGGACCCGGTATTCCTGTTCGGGAGCGCTCAGCAGCCGCGGGATGCCGAGTTCGGTCTCGGCGAAACGGTGCAGCAGCTGCAGGCACCAGCCGTGCACCGTGGTGATCTGCAGGCCCCGTTGAGTGGTGCCGAGTGCGGCGACGATGCGGGCCCGCAGTTGCTGCGCCTGGCCGCGCGAGCCGGACAACACAACCAGCTGCGACAAGGAGATACCCTCCTTCACCCGAGCTGCGACGGCGGCAACCAGGGCGGATGTCTTGCCACTCGCCGGCCCACCCACCACGCAAAGCGCGGGACCCTTCAGCGCGGCCTGTGCCACCACCAAGCGCTGCCCGGCAGTAAGCGGGCCGGGCTCGCGGACCGGTCGCGCGGGACGCAGGGTGGGGGTCTCGGAACCGATCATGAGATCCATGGAACCATGACCGTCTGACATTTTCCCGTGACTTATGAGCTGTCTATGTGGAAGAGTGGAGGTTGCCAGGCAAGTTCAGGCTGCAGTACCTAAGCTGTATCCCGTTTTTGCTCCACCCCGCCGGGGCTGGAACGGCAGGTGGCCGTGAGGTACGGACCGCCAAAGTAAGTATGAGGAGTACACATGGCGCAGGGAACCGTTAAATGGTTCAATGCCGAGAAGGGCTACGGCTTCATTGCCGTGGACGGATCGAATGACGACGTCTTCGTTCACTACTCGGCCATCGATGCGGCGGGCTTCCGTTCGCTCGAAGAAGGTCAGAAGGTCGAATTCGAAATCACCCAGGGCCCCAAGGGCCAGCAGGCCGATAGCGTTCACATCATCGGCTGACGTAAGACCACAGACTTCGAGGTCGCGTGTGTAAGCCGTGACCTCCTGATACCCCGCAGGGGCCGTGCCACCAGGTGCGGCCCCTGCTGCACGTCCGGGGCCGGCGATCACAGCCCGCTTACGCGTCCAGCCGAACCGGTCGGCGCCGGTGTGGCCGACCGACCGGGTAGGTTTGGGGACGTGGAGATCAAGATTGGCGTCCGCAATATTGGACGTGAGCTCAATATCGAGACGGACCAGACCGCCGAGCAGATCGAGAAGAACCTGCGCGAGGCCGGTGACGATGGACTGCTGGTCATCGAGGCCACGCAAGGACGCCGGATCCTGCTGCCCGCGGGCAGCATCGGCTACATCGAGCTCGGCCAGGAGCACGCTCGTCCGGTCGGCTTCGGTTTCAGCGGCGAGTAGGCCCCCGCTCATCCCGGCGGTGCGGCATCAGTGGTCGCCGAAGAACCGGTCCTGGATGTAGGGCACCGGCATCTCCAGACCGAACCAGAGCTGTTCGGCGATGGCGGCCTGCCACAGCAGCATGCCCAGCCCGCTGATCGGGGTCGCCCCCACTTCCTGGGCTTCGCGTAGCAGCTTCGTGACTCGAGGCACATAGACGGTGTCTGCCACTGCCTGGCCGGCAACGAGCCACTGCTTGGCCACATTGGATTCGTTGTCCAGTGGAGGCATGCCCACCTTGGTCGCATCGGCGATCAGGGCGCTGTCCGAGATCTGCTTGGCCAGTTCGGTCTTGTCGGCCAGGTCGTACAGCTTCAGGTGCATTCCCGTGCGGTCTGCCACTTCGGCAAGGCGCCGGGCGGTGGCATCGAAGAACCCGTCCCTGATGTTGAAGACCGCGATCTCCTTGACCCCGTCGAGTGCTGCCTGCGTGTAGATGGCAGATCCCGCACCGCCCGCGCCGATCAGGGTCATCTTCTTGCCGATGACATCGACACCGGCCAGCGCCACCGCCCGCATGAATCCCGCACCGTCGGTGTTGTGACCGATCAGCCGGTCACCATCACGCACAACAGTGTTCACCGCGCCCATCAGCTCAGCTGCCGGAGACAGCTCATCGAGGTACTGCAGAATCCCGGTCTTGTCGGGCATCGTCACGATCAGACCGGAGAATCCCATCACGCGTGCACCCTGGACCGCGTCCTTGAGACCTTCGGGCCGCACGTCGGCGGCAATGCAGACGCAATCGACACCCAGCTGCTGGAACGAGGCGTTGTGCAGCGATGGCGACATCGCCTGCGCTATCGGTGAGCCGAAGATACAGATGACCTTGGTGCGACCTGAGACGATGTCCATTTTTCCTGCCTGAATCCGAGTTGAAGGTTGCGAGAAGAAGTCCTGACAGTGCCGATGAACTCCTGCCGCCGGAGCAGGCCGCCGATGGCGATGCTCCGGGGTCCCCGGCAGCATCATAGCCACCGCCCGCGCCGGCCCGATCCCTCGACCTCGCAGGGCACCCCGCGCAGTTGGCGTTAGACGGACAACCCGAGTTGGGCCAATCGCGCGGCAGTCGCTTGCAGGACGTCGTCCAGCACCGCCGTCGAGGTGCTGAGCTCCTCGTCCGCCTCCCCCGCCAGCACGATCCGCAGGTCTGCCTGGCGGACCAGCAGCCGCTGAGCCATCACCACCACCTCGCCGAGCAGCCGACGGGCGTACAACGACAGCTCATCGACGCTTCGAGTGTGTGTCGTGGTCGCCTCCAGCACCTGAGAACTCCCGTGATCGATGGCACGCCACAATCCGGCCGCCGGGGTCAGCACGCTGCGGGCCGGCTCGGGCAGCCGATCCTCCAGGCGCTGCACCAGTTCCAGCTCGATGCTGGCGAGCACCAGCAGCCGCAACCGCTGCTCGACCTGGACGCGCGGCTTGGTCATCGTCCAGAACTCGTCGACCGGGCTGAGCATCGGAGCCATCGCCTCCTGCGCGGCGCTCTGACCGCCCGGAATCGCATCGCAAGCCGCGGTGAAACGGCACAGCGCGTCGGAGCTGAGCCTGGCCACCGTCAGCCGATCACCGAGTTCGGTCCGCACTCCCTGGTGCGCGATCAGCGATTCGGCCACCCACAGATTCTGGTACGCCAACCAGGCCAGCAGCGCCGTGACTGGTTCGGCAGGGATCTCTTTGCTCACCGCTTCAGGCTAGCGCCCGGGTCCGTCACGGCCACGGTCTGGCGCGCAAAGCCGGCGCATTGGTTCACACAGGTTAGAATTGCCCGTGGCGTGGTTTCGCGCCCCTGAGATGCCGCCATAGAGGCGGACGCGAGAGACAGCTATATGACTGACACTGACATCATTCCCGAGAACGTAGCCACCACCACCTTCGAAGAGCTCGGCGTCGCCGCTCCCATCGTCGAGGCCCTGGCCAACGAGGGAATCACCCACCCCTTCCCGATCCAGGAACTGGCGATTCCGATCGCCCTCACCGGGGCCGACCTCATCGGTCAGGCCCGCACCGGCACCGGCAAGACCCTCGCCTTCGGCGCGCCGCTGCTGCAGCGGCTCAGGCTGCCGGGCAAGGACGACTTCGAGAAGTTCAAGTTCTACGGCAAGCCGCAGGCCCTCGTGATGGCGCCAACCCGCGAGCTCGCGCTCCAGGTGAGTTCCGACCTGACCAAGGCAGCCACCGTGCTGGGTGCTCGCATCCTGACCATCTACGGTGGCGTTGGTTACGACGAACAGCTGGATGCGCTGGCTAGCGGTGTCGACGTCGTGGTCGGTACTCCCGGCCGGCTGCTCGATCTGGCTCACCGGCGCAGCCTCGACCTGTCGCATGTGCAGACCATGGTGCTGGACGAAGCCGACGAGATGCTCGACCTGGGCTTCCTACCCGACGTGGAGCGCCTCACCGCGATGACTCCGGCCTCCCGGCAGACACTGATGTTCAGTGCCACCATGCCCGCCCAGATCGTCGCACTGGCACGGGCGAACCTCAATCATCCGGTGCATGTGCGCGCCGAGGGCCAGGACGCGCAGGCCACGGTGCCTGACACCACCCAGTTCGTCTATCAGGCGCACGACCTGGACAAGCCGGAGATCATCGGCAAGCTTCTGCAGGCGCCGAACGTCGGCAAGGTGATGGTCTTCACCCGCACCAAGCGCGCCGCCCAGCGGCTGGCCGACGAGCTGGCCGACCGCGGCTTCGACGCGGCGACCATCCATGGCGACCTCAATCAGGCCCAGCGCGAGCGCACGCTCAAGAAGTTCCGGCACGGCAAGATCAAGGCTCTGGTGGCCACCGATGTGGCGGCCCGCGGCATCGATGTCGAAGGCGTCACGCACGTCATCAACTACGAGGTGCCCGACGATCCGAAGCAGTATGTGCACCGCATCGGGCGCACCGGGCGGGCCGGACACTCCGGTGTGGCGATCACGCTGGTGGACTGGTCGGACGTCACGATGTGGAAGGTCATCAACAAGGCTCTGGATCTCGACTTCGCCGAACTCGAAGAGACCTACTCGACCACCCCGCAGCTGCTCGCCGATCTGCAGATCCCCGAGGGCACCAAGGGACGAATTGCCGCTGCCAAGAAGGTCGATCACGACAAGGATCACCGCTCCGGCCATTCGCGCGGCAAGGACAACCACGACAAGGACGACAAGAAGCACGACCACAAACGCTCCGACGAGAAGAAGTCGGCTCGCCCGCACCGCAAGCGCGTTCGCCGCCGCAATGGCGAGGTCGTCGCTCGTGATGCACAATCGTGACATGACTTTCGACCTCACAGATATGCGTGTCCTGGTGACCGGTGGCGGCGTGGGCATCGGCTTGGGCATCGTCAGGAGCTTCGCCGAGCTGGGCGCCAAGGTGGCCTTCACCTGGAAAACCCATGAACCCGACCAGGCTCTCCTGGACGAGATCGCCGAGCTGGGCGGGAACCCTCCGTTCGCCGTCCAGCTGGATGTCACCGATGAGCACCAGGTGACCACAGTGCTCGCTCAGGTCGCCGACACTCTGGGTGGCCTGGATGTGCTGGTCAACAATGCCGGCGGCATGATTCAGCGTTCGACCGTCGACGAGATGCCGCTGGAGCTCTGGCACCAGGTGCTGGACGTCAACCTGACCAGCTGCTTCCTGGTCACCAGAGCCGCGCTGAAGTATCTGGCCGATGGCTCCTCGATCATCAATGTCGCCTCGCTCGCCGGCCAGAACGGTGGCGGGCCCGGCGCGTCGGCCTACGCCGCGTCGAAAGCCGCGGTCATCGGGGTGACCAAGGCATGGGCCAAGGAGTTCTCGGCCCGCCAGATCCGCGTCAATGCGGTGGCTCCGGGCCTGATCCTCGACACTCCGTTCCATGAGCTGTTCAACACTGCCGCAGGGCGCGCCGCGGCCATCGAGGGTATCGCCTTGAAGAAGCCGGGATTCCCGGCCGATGTGGCCGGCCCGGTGCTGTGGCTGGCCGACCCCCGGGCATCGGGTTTCGTCTCGGGGACCACCATCGACGTCAACGGTGCGGCCTACTTCAGCTGATCAGGCCCGCCTCCGCAGCCCTCACTTCAGGTCGCCCGACGCCGCGTCCGGCGGAGTCTCAGGTATCGCGGAGGCACTCGGCAGCGCATTGATCGCGCCGATCAGCTGGTAGATCGAGCCGACCTGGAACGGATCGAAGCGACACACCAGGCGCGGCAGACCGAGGCGATCACCGTCGTCCACCTCGTGACGAAGCGGTCCTCGCTTGTGGATCGTCCCCCGGGTGAGCATGCTGCCGAACCGCTGGTTCAGCTCTTCGACTTCCGCGTCGGTCGGCTCGGTGTGCAACCTCAGGACGAGGCGGTCCCCGACCCAGCGCAACGAGTCGTAGTTGCGCCAGAACCCGGTGATCTTGTCGGCGGCCTCACTGACCGAATCGGTCAGCACCACCCGTCCGAAATCGTCGGGCGAGATCACTCCCGCGCGCAGCAGATGGTCGTTGACGAAATCGCGCAGACCCGTCCAGAAATGGCCACCCGGCTCGTCCAGCAGGATGATCGGCGTCGGCTCCGACTTGCCCGTCTGCTGAAGCGTCAGCAGTTCGAACAGCTCGTCCAGGGTTCCGAAACCGCCGGGCACGTAGACGAAGCCGCTCGACTCCTTGACCAGCATCAGCTTGCGGGTGAAAAAGTACTTCATCGCCACGTTGCGGCCGTTGGCGATCGACGAGTTCGGCTTCTCCTCGAACGGCAGGCGAATGGACACACCCAGCGACAGGTCGGGCCCGGCACCCTCGGCAGCTGCCTGCATGATGCCCGGCCCGGCACCGGTGACGACCATCCAGCCGCGCCCGGCCAACTCCGCGGCGATCCGCTTGGTCTGCTGATAGGCCGCATCGGTGGGCTTGGTACGAGCCGATCCGAAGACCGTCGCCTTGGGGATCTGCTCGAACGGTGCGAACAGCGCGAAGGCCGCCCGCATCTCGGTCAGCGCGGCGCTGGCGATCTTCAGATCGAGCTTGCCGGCCTGGTCGGTGCCCAGACCGATACCGGTCGCCAGCAGACGCTCGACCAAGCCGGTGTTCTGAGTGATGCCTGCCTCGTCGACGATCGTCCGCAGTGTCTGCGAGACCTCCGCCGGCAGAACTGGTGAGTCGGACATGTTGCCTTCAGCCTCCAAAGGATCCGGGAGAATCAGTAGTCCATCTGCATGGCTTTGCGAACCTCACCGAGGGTACGCTCGGCGACCTCGTTGGCCTTGGCATTGCCGACTCGCAGCACCGTCTCGAGATAGCTGGGGTCGGCGGCCAGTTCGGCGCGGCGCTCGCGGATCGGCGCCAGATGCTCGTTGACGGCCTCGGTGACCAGCTTCTTCAGGCCGCCGCCTCCGCCGTCGCCGATCTGCTCGGCGATCTGCACCGGGTCTCCCCCGCTGGCCAGCGCCGCCAGCATGAGCAGGTTCGATACCTCGGGGCGGTTCTCGGGATCGAAGGTGATGTGCCGATCGGAGTCGGTCTTGGCCTTCTTGATCAGCTTGGCGGTCTGCTCGGCGCTCATTCCCAACTCGATGACATTGCCCCGTGACTTGCTCATCTTGGCGCCGTCCAGCCCGAGGATCGCCGGGGCCGGCGACAGCAAAGCGTCAGCCATCGGGAACACCGGCACGGCCTCGTCGGCGCGTCCGTATCGCTCGTCGAATCGACGCGCGACCAGCCGGGTCAACTCCAGGTGCGGCAACTGATCCTTGCCGACCGGGACGATGTTCGCCTTGCAGAAGAGAATGTCCGCGGCCTGGTGCACCGGGAAGGTGAGCATCAGTCCGCTCATCGGACGATCGGAATTGGCCAGCTCGTCCTTGACCGTGGGGTTGCGGCGCAACTCGGCGTCGGTGACCAGCGACAAGAACGGCAGCAGCAGCTGGTTCAGCGGGGCAACCGCCGAGTGCGCAAAGATCGTCGAGCGCGCCGGGTCGATGCCCACCGCCAGGTAGTCGGCGATGGCGCTGTACACATTCGCCTTGAGGTCACCGACCCCATCGCGGTCGTAGATCACCTGATAGTCGGCGATCAGCACCCATGAGTCCAGGCCGAGGTTCTGCAGTCGCACCCGGTTGACCAGCGAACCGAAATAGTGCCCCAGATGAAGCTTGCCCGTCGGGCGGTCACCGGTGAGCATCCGGTAACGCTCGGGGTGCACCTCAAGATCGGCTTCGATCTGTTCGCTGCGCTTGAGGCTGGCGCGCAAAGACCCGTCAACCGAGGATGCGAGGCCATCACCAGATTCCGCCGGATTCGTGGGCAGATCGCCTGAAGTCATTGGTCGCGCTTCTCCTTCGCATACTACGGGTTGAGCGCGTCCAGCTTAGCCGTTCGATCGGCCCGCCCCACTCAGTCGATCTGGCCTCCGTGTGCCTGGATGCGGCGCAGCAACTCGTCGAAGGCGGACGCCCGGGTGGTTGCCGAGCCGAGATCGTGGCCGGTCTTGCCGGTGCCGTGGTAGTCGCTCGAGCCGGTGCGCACCAGATCCAGACGCGAACCGAGCTGCTGATACAGGTCGCGGGTTTGCGGGTCGTGCAGCGGATAGTCGACCTCGATGCCGTCGAGGCCGTGCTCGGCGCGCAACTGCGTCAGCAGGGTGCCGGTCAGCACCTCTGCCATGCCGCGAATGCCCGGATGCGCGATGACGGCCGCCGCACCTGCGTGGTGCAGCAGGTCGACCCCGGCAGCCAGCGGTACCGCCGGGCGCCCCACATAGGCAGCTCCGGTGCGGTCGAGGAAACGCTCGAATGCCTCGTCCCGGTTGGCCACGTAGCCGCGGGCGACCATGGCGTCGGCGACATGCGGACGCCCCAGCGAGGTCTGCGAGTCCTTCGCCTGGGCGCGCACCTCATCGAGGCTCAGCGGCATGCCGAGTGCCTCGAGCTTGGCGAGCATCTTCGGCAGCCTCTCGGTTCGTCCCACCCGCAGCCGCTCGAGTTCGGCGTTCAGTTCCGGATCGTTGCGGCGCGGGCCGTAGCCCAGCAGATGCACCTCCGTGCCGTCCTGGATGGCGCTGAGTTCGACCCCGCCCAGCACCCGCACGCCGATCCGCCGGCCTGCCTCGCGGGCCTCGTCGAGACCGGCGAGCGTGTCATGATCGGTCAGCGCGACCACATCGAGACCGGCGCGCTGCGCGTTGAGCACCAGCCGGGTGGGGCTGTCCGTGCCGTCCGAGATCCAGGAATGGGTGTGTAAGTCGATGCGCATGATGTCTATCCTGCCTGCGCGGTCTCCAACAGGCCGCGCAGCGAGGCCACAGCCACCGACATCCGTGCCAGGTCAACCGGCCCCGCGGCCAGCTCGTCGAGCAGCGTCTGCTGGCGGGCGGCATCCGGATTGGCCCGCCACCAGCGCTCGATGACCGCCGCGCTGTCGTCCTCGTCGGGCCCGGCAAGGTCGAGAGCAGCCGCAGCGATAGCAGTCTGTGCGCTGATCAACTCCTCGCGCATCGCCGCCCTGGCCATGATCTCCCAATGGCCGGTGCGCGGCAGATCGAGCGAACGGCGCAGCGCGCGTTCGATGCCCAACCGTTCGCTGAGCTGGAAGTAGACCCGCGCACACCGCGGAATGCTGCCCCCGTGTCGCCGTGCCACCCGGACGATCGGCAATGCGGCGTGCGCGAGCGACCACCTGGCCAGCCGCTCGGCGAGTTCCGCGTTCACCCCGCGGGCGGTCAGCTCGTCCATCTGCGTCTGGTAACGCTCGGCTCCGGCCTCGGTGATCAGTTCGGGCAGCTGAGTCATCACCTCGCGCACTCCCGGTTTGAGTTCGTCCACGACCGCTGCGATATCGATGCCACTACGGTGGGTCTGCAGAATCCACCGGGTGGCACGCTCGACCAGTTGCCGAATCCGCACCCGGACCAGTGTCTGGGTGACCGCGTCGACCCCCGAGGAGGCGAGCGCGGTCTCTTGTCCACCGGCGTCCATCAGATTGCGGGCGGCCAGTTGCGCGCGCACGATGTCGGCCGCACTGGCGCCGGTCTCCTCGCCCAACCGGTGCGCGGCACTGAGGCCTTGCGAATCGACGAAGCGGTTGACCGCGACCGTGGTGATGATCTGCCGCGCCAGCCGGTGAGCCGGCATCTGGTCGGCGAAGCGTTCCCGCAGCGGGAGCGGGAAGTACTTGATCAGTCGGTCTTCCAGGTAGGGATCGTCGGGCAGATCACTGGCGAGCAGTTCGTCGGCCATGGTGTTCTTCACCGTGGCCAGGACCGTCGCCAGCTCGGGGCCGGTCATGCCCTGGGAGTGCGCGGATCGAATCGCGAGTTCCTCGCTCGACGGCAGCCCGTCCTCAATCCGGTCCAGCCGGCCTTTGGCCTCCAGCGTGGTGATCAGATCATCGTGGACACCCGCATGGGCCGGCGCCTCCTGCAACGAGTTGGCCAGCGCACGGTTCTGCACGACGTTCTGGTGCAGCACGATCTCGGCGACCTCATCGGTCATCTGATGCAACAGGCTGTTGCGTTCGTCGCGGTCCAGTCGGCCCGCAGACACCGCCGCATCGAGCAGGATCTTGATATTGACCTCGTGGTCCGAGGTCGCCACTCCGGCCGAGTTGTCGATGAAATCAGTGTTGATCTTGCCGCCGGCAAGCGCATATTCGACGCGTCCTGCCTGCGTCCAGCCCAGGTTACCGCCCTCGCCGACGCAGCGGGCGCGCACCTTCGAGGCGTCCACCCGGACTGCGTCGTTGCTGCGATCGTCGGCCGCGCTGTGCGGCTGGCTGGTGGCCTTCACCCAGGTGCCGATGCCACCGTTCCACATCAGGTCCACCGGCGCGCACAGGATCGCCTTGATCATCTCGGCGGGTGTCAGCGTGGTGACGAAGGGACTCAGCCCCAGGCTTCGGCGCACCGGCTCGGTCACCGGGATCGATTTGGCGGTGCGCAGGTAGACCCCACCGCCCGCGCTGAGCAGATCGGTGCGGTACGCATCCCAACTGCGCCCGGCAGTGAACAGCCGCTGCCGCTCGATGAAAGACGACTGCGGATCGGGATCGGGATCGAGGAAGATGTGACGGTGGTTGAAAGCCGCCACCAGTTTGGTGTGGGCCGACATCAGCATGCCGTTGCCGAAGACGTCACCGGACATGTCGCCGATTCCCACGCAGGTGAAGTCCTGGGCCGCCGGATCGATTCCGAGTTCACCGAAGTGCCGAGCCACCGAGATCCAGGCACCACGCGCGGTGATGCCCATCTTCTTGTGGTCAAAGCCTTCCGAGCCTCCCGAGGCGAAGGCATCGCCCAGCCAGTACCCTCGATCGACGGCGATCTCATCGGCCAGATCGCTGAAGGTCGCGGTGCCCTTGTCGGCGGCCACCACCAGATACGAGTCGTCGTCGTCCCAGGCCAGGACGTGGTCCGGACGCACCACGGTGCCGTGCACGATGTTGTCGGTGACCGACAGCAAGGCGGTGATGAACGTCGCGTAGCTCGCCCGGGCTTCCGCGACGCGAGCGGCCGGCTCGAGCCCGGCGAGCCGCAACGGATAGAAGCCACCCTTGGCGCCGACCGGCACGATGATGGCATTCTTCACTGTCTGAGCCTTGACCAGATCCATCACCTCGGTGCGATAGTCCTCGGCCCGATCGGACCAACGGATACCGCCACGGGCGATCTTGCCGAAGCGCAGATGAACGCCTTCGACCTGCGGCGAGTAAACGAAGATCTCGTGGGCCGGTTGGGGACCGCGCACGAACTCCAGCCGCCGTGGTTCGATCTTCACGGCGAGAGCAGCACGGCGCGGACTTGCCCCGGCAGTCTCGGCAGGGTCGTCCAAGGCATAGAAGTTGGTGCGCACCATCGCCGTGATGACGCTCAGGTACTGGCGGAGCATGCGGTCCTCGTCCAGCACCGTGACCGCATCGATGGCCCGGCTCACCTGCTCGGTCAGTTCCGCGACGCGGGCTTTGCGATCTATCTCGGCGTCTTGCCACGGCGAGAACTTGGCCTCGAACAGCTCGACCAACGCCGTGGTGATCGGCAGGTGCTTGTTCAGCGTCTCGGCGATGTAAGGCTGTGAGTAGCTGGTTCGCAGCTGACGCAGGTAGCGCGAGATCGCCCGCAGCAATGCCACCTGCTGCCAGTTCAGGTCGGTCTCGGTGACCAGCCGGTTCAGCCGATCGGCCTCCCCCAGCCCGGCGTAGCTGGCGGCGACCGCGGCTGTGAAGCGTCCCCTGGCCTCGTGCGACCAGCCTTCCAACCGCTCCGCACCACCCGGCAACCGCAGGCCGAAGTCGTAGATATGCGCGTCGACGCCGCGCAACTGCAGATCAAACGGACGCTCGTTGATGACATCGACATCGAGGCTGGACAGGTGCGGCAGCACCTGCGACAGCACCATCTCGGAGCCGACCCGGGCCATTTTCAGCCGGAAATCCACGCCGTTCTCGGGCGGGCTCGGCGCATACATCACCTGGACCATGCCGTCGGGCCCGCTCACCTGATTGAGCGAGACCAGGTCGTTGACCGCCTCGAGCGGCGAGTACTGCTCCTTGTAGGCGTCCGGGTACTGGACGCCGCGCTGCGAACTGTCCAGACGTTCGGCGATCTGGATGAAGCGGTCGTCCCAGCTGCGGGAGGCTTCTTCAACATCTCGCGCGACCCGCTCAGTGTTCAGTTCGGGCAGCTGCTGGCCGTCCGGCATCTTCAAAGTGATATGTAGCGTGGCGAGTGGAGCGTCCGAGACCTGGACGCTCCACTCGGACGACTGGGCGCCCGTGACCGACAGCAGCAACTGCTCGATCTGGTGACGGACCGACGTGTTGTACCGCTCGCGCGGCAGGTGAACCAGCACCGAGATGAACCGTCCCCATCTGCCCGCACGCAGGTGGGTGATCACCCGCCGGGGATCCTCGGCGTCGGCGATCTCGGCGATGATCGGGGTCAGTTCCTCGACGCTGGCCTCGAACAGATCGTCGCGAGGATGCGCCTCGATAGCGGCTGCGACTGATCGTCCGCCGTAGGACGCCCGGTCGTAGCCGATCGCTGCGCTGATCTGACGTGCCTTGCCTCGCAGCACCGGAATGCTGGCCACCGGTTCACTCAGGGCAGAGGTCATGAACAGACCGAGGAACCGGCGCTCCACATGGCTGCCGTCAGGACCGGGCAGATGCAGGGCCAGGTAGTCCATGTAGCTCGACCGCAGGACCGTGGAACGCGCGGAATCCTTGGTAATGACCAGCAGCTGGCCCTCCCGCGGCACCGCGCCGAAGCTGGCGGCTGCACGCGGATCACCGGCGAGAATGCCCAACCCACCCGGCAACGGGCTGAGCTGACCGTCCACCAACTCGAAGTCGCGGGCCCCGAGCAGCAGGAAGCGGTCATCGGCACACCAGCGCAGCATCTGAGCCGCGATCAGCGCGTCGTAGCCGCCCATCGATTCCGCCTGCTCTGCCGTGGCCAGTAGCAGGGCGTGCATGGCGTCGTGGTCACGGGTCGCGGCCTCGAGATCGGCCAGGCTTGCCTCCAGCGCCTCGGCCAGATCGGGTATCGCCTCCTCTGCCGACGAGCCGGCCGGCGGATAGAGCTCGATCCACAACCAGGCCTCCGCGATGGCGGACTGCTCCTGATCCCGGTGTACGACATCAAGCAGCCGCCCGTCGGCATCGCGCAGCACGCTGTATTGCGGATGGACCAGATCTCGAACCGCCCACCCCTGACGGGCCAGCACCATCGTGACGGTGTCAACGAGCCAGTCCTTGTCGTCGGTGACCACCGTCAGCACCGTGTGGCCGCCCGCATCCCAGCCGTCGGAGTACAGCGAAGGGGTGAACAACTCGACATGGGACTCCCCCGGAAGCCGCCACCAGGCCAGCTTCGCGTGGTGCAACAGCGCCCCGGCGATCAGTCCTGCCGGGCGTGCCAGCAGCGTTGAGCTGTCAGCGTGTTTGAAGTAGTGCTGAAGGAACTCGGCGATTCGCTCGGGGGTGGCGATGTCGAGGCCTCTATCCACTGCCAACTCGGCCACCTCGCTGAGCAGTTGCTCATGATCGGTTGCTGGCCGGTGATCAGCGTCACTATTCATTCGGGGTCACACTCCCATGCCGAACGTCTGTTACCTGAGCGGGTCTTCGTGCCCCACACTAATGGCCCCGGCGCATCGTAAAACGTGACTTCGGCAGGTGGGCGAAGTGGGCCACAATAGTGGCCATGCAGATCAGCGCTCGACACAACTACTCCGCCAGCCCCGACCGGATCCTCGCCATGATGGCTGACGAACTCTGGCTTACCGAGGTCGCCCGCCGTGCGGGCGCAGCCGAATGGGCCGCCTCGGTGGATTCGGCAGGCAGCCATATGCGGGCCGCGCTGCCGGCCCCGGCGCGAGCGCAGCGGTTCACCGGTTCCACGATGGAAATCGACCTCACCATCTCATGGAACCCGCTCGCCGACGACGGCACCAGCAACGGGCGCATCACCGTGGTGACTCCGGGAATGCCGGCCTCGATGGGTGGAACCGCGCACCTGGTTTCCGAAAGCGGGCTCAGCATCGTCGACTATCTGGCTGACTTCGTCATCACGGTGCCGCTGCTGGGCAGAACCCTGGAGCAGGCCGCCGCGCCCTATGTGCGCCGGGTCATCGACATCCAGCAAAGCGTCGGCAACGACTACCTGGCCGGCCGCATCATCGGCTGAGCCCGCCGGCCCGGGGCCGCAGCCCGGACCGACCATCGGAGGCAGCCATCACTTCATGTGTTTGCCGCCATCGACATTGAACGTCGCACCGTTGACGAAGCTGGCGCCTTGCGACAGCAGGAAGTCGACGACGTCGGCGATCTCGCTCGGCTGACCGACACGACCGAGCGGAATGTTGGACGACATCGATGCTTTGCGCTCGTCGGTCAGCTTGCCGCCCATGATCTCGGTGTCGATCGGTCCCGGACAGATGCAGTTGGTGGTGATGCCGTACTGACCGAGTTCGCGGGCACCGCCGCGGGTGAGCCCGATGACCGCTGCCTTGCCGGCCGCATAGGCGATCTTGCTGAACGTACCGCCGCCGTCATAGGCGGTGATGGACGAGAAGTTGGCGATCCGGCCGACCCCGGCCTGGATCATCCGCCGAGCACCGTACTGCATCATGAGCATCGTGCCGCGTGCGTTGACGCCCATCACCTTGTCGAACTCGTCCACGGTCAGTTCGAGCAGCGGAGTGGGACACGCGATCCCGGCGACATTGGCCAGGCCCACGACCTGCGGCAGTTCGGCATCGATACGCTGCCAGGCGGTGTTGACCGAGGCCTCGTCAGCGATATTGCACACCACACCGATGGTCTTCTGTTCGGTGAACTCCGCGGCCAGTTCAGCGGCGAAGTCCGCTACCGCGGGGTTGATGTCGACAGCCGCGATGTTGTAGCCGGACAACGCCAGCCTGCGGGCGACGTGGCGTCCGATACCGGCCGGGGCACCACACCCGGTGACCACTGCAGTGCGCTGCTCGGGAAACGGGTTTCCAGTTTCCGACATTCGATTCCTCCTTGGGACGGCGCCCGCACCACTGCAGGCAGCGAAAAGATGACGTAGCGAACAGGCTGGCAGCCTCGCGCAGGGGTATCGTCACGGACAACCCATCGGCTGCATGCCTGCGCTCGATCATATATCTTAGAGGTAATGCGGCGCACGGGTTTGCCCGCCACCGCTCATCATCTTCACGGGAGAGGAAGATCCATGAAGCTCGCATTCGGCTGTGATCCCAACGCGGCAGAGCTCAAGAAGGCACTCATCGCCAAGGCCGAATCACTCGGTCATGAGGTGACCGATTTCGGCTCGGATGACCCGATCTATGCCAATGTCGCAGCTGACGTGGCGCACGCGGTCGCCGAGGGCAAATACGACCGCGGTGTGGTGGTCTGCGGTACCGGCATCGGTGTCTCGTTGGCGGCGAACAAGGTCAAGGGCGCCTACTGCGCACTGATCGCAGACCCGTACTCGGCTCAGCGCGCCACGCTGAGCAACAATGCGAACATGATCGCCATGGGCGCCCAGACAACCGGCGTCGAAACCGCGAAGGTGCTGCTCGAGCTCTATCTTGCCAACACCTTCGATCCCAATTCGCGCAGTGGTGTCAAGGTCGCCCGCGTGGTGGAGATTGAGGCCGAGCAGCTGTGAGCGATCGGGTAGCCGAACTCGAACTGCATGCTGCCCGAGCCCGCCGCAATGTCGTCCGGATGATCGAAACCGGTCATTCCGGCCATCTGGGCGGTGCCATGTCGGCGATCGACCTCATCACGGCGCTGTACTTCGACATCATGAACGTCGATCCGGCTCGCCCGGATTGGCCTGAGCGTGACCGCTTCCTGCTGAGTGCCGGACACAAGGCCATGGGCCAGTACGGAGTGCTCGCCGAACGCGGCTACTTCGATCCGGCACTGCTCCAGACCTACGGCGCCATGATGACCGCCCTGGGCGGACATCCGGACATGCACAAGCTGCCAGGTGTCGAGGGCAACACTGGTGCGCTGGGTCATGGCCTGTCGATATCGGTCGGTGCGGCGCTCGGCCTGCGGCTGGCCGGGACGACGGCCCGAGTCTTCACGGTAATGGGCGATGGCGAGCTTCCGGAGGGCTCCAACTGGGAGGCCGCCGCCGCGGCAGCTCACCACAAGGTCGACAATCTCATCGCGATCGTCGACAACAACGGCCTGCAGATCTCAGGACCCGTCGCCCAGGTCATGAACATGGCTCCGATCGCCGGCAAGTTCGAGGCCTTCGGGTGGGCGGCCCGCGAGATCAACGGCAACGACATGACCGAGATCCTCGCCGCGCTGGACACCGCACCGTTCACGCCGGGCAAGCCGAGCGTGATCGTCGCTCACACCACCAAGGCCAAGGGCATCAGCTTCGCCGAGGACACGCTGGCCTATCACTACTGGAAGCCCGCCGAGGGCGAGCTGGAGCAGGCGATCACGGAACTGGACGCGAAGATCGCCGAATGCGAACAGAAGGTGACCCGATGAGTCAGCTGACCGACCCCCGCAAGGAATTCGGACGCGCGGTGACCGCCATTGCCGCGGACAACGACCGCATCGTGGTGCTGTCGGCAGACTCCGGCAAGAGTTCGGGCTTCGGCGATTTCGCCAAGGCCTATCCCGAGCGCTACTTCGAATTCGGCATCATGGAGCAGGGCGTCACCGGTATCGCCTCCGGTCTGGCCACCACGGGATTGATTCCCGTCTTCGCCGCCATCGCCCCGTTCGTGACGTCGCGCAGCTACGAAATGGTGCGCAATGACCTGGGCTACATGGGCCAGAACGCCAAGATCGTCGGACGCAACGGCGGATTCACCTATGCGGATCTGGGGGCTACCCACCACTCCCTCGAGGACTACGCGATCATGCGCATGATCCCCGGCCTGGTGGTCTTCGCCCCCAGCGATCCCGGTGAGATCCGCAGCTGCGTGGCCGCGATGCTCGACCACGTCGGACCGACCTACATGCGGATCGGCGCCCAGGGCCTGCCGGATCTGTTCCCCGAGGAACCCGTCGAGATCGGCAAGGGCCGCCACCTGCGTGACGGCTCGGATGTCACCATCATCACCACGGGCTACGAATCGGTGCAGACCGTCGCCGCGGTCGAGCAGCTCGCCGCGGCCGATATCTCGGTCGATCTGATCGGGATGCCGACGCCCTCGCACCTGGACGCCGAACTCATCTGTGCTTCGGCAGCGCGCACCGGTGCGGTCGTCACTGTCGAAGAGCACTACGAGACCGGTGGCCTGGCCGGTGCCGTCGCCGAACTGCTCTGCCGCGAACAACCCACCAGGCTGCTGCCGATCGGCGTGCCGCACGCCTACCAGCCCGCCGGCCCATACGACGGCCTGCTGGCCAACGCGGGCATCGATGCCGAGAGCATCTTCCGGCGAGTGAGCGCGTTCTAGGAGCCGCGAACTGCGCCATTCCATATAGCGACGACGGGTCGTTGCCCTTGCGGGCGGCGGCCCGTTGCGCTGCCCGGCCACCCTGACCGGCGGCTGCTGCGGCACCGCAAGCCATGGATCGTGTATGATATTCAGTGCCCAGCACGGCCGGTCCGAGTCTGGCCGGCTGCCCGGGATTCCCGTAGAAGCGAATACCGAACCGAGTAACCATTTACCCAGACGCAGGCCGCGTCCGTATCTGAGGAGTCGTCGATGACTCGTGTGTTCAACGATCCGTCCAACTTCGCGCTCGAAGCTGTGTCCGGGATGGCGACGGCCTACCCGCAGTATGTGAAGGCAGTGCATGGCGGTGTCGTGCGCGCCACCGCCAGCCCCGACGGCCAGGTGGCGGTGATCGTCGGTGGCGGTTCCGGTCACTTTCCCGCCTTCGCAGGCTGGGTCGGGCCCGGCATGGCCCATGGCGCGGTCTGTGGCAATATCTTCGCCTCACCGTCTGCCTCCCAGGCCTACTCCGTCGCGAAGGCCGCCGACAACGGTGGCGGCATCATCATCACCTATGGCAACTACGCCGGCGATGTGCTGCATTTCGGCCAGGCCGCCGAACGTCTGCGCGCCGAGGGCTACGACGTGCGCACCATCGAGGTCTCCGACGACGTGGCCTCCGGACCTCGCGATGACACCCGCAAACGCCGCGGCGTGGCCGGCGATGTGGTCGTCTTCAAGATTGCCGGCGCCGCCGCCGAGCGCGGCCACACCATCGACGAGGTCACCGAACTCGCCTGGCGAGCCAATGATCGCACCCGCTCGCTCGGCGTGGCCTTCGACGGCTGCACGCTGCCGGGCGCCGCGGAGCCGCTGTTCCATGTCCCCGCCGGTCAGATGTCGGTCGGGCTGGGCGTGCACGGAGAGCCGGGAGTCTACGAGGTGCCGATGGGCACCGCGAGCCAGATCGCCGATCTGCTGGTGGATGGCGTCATGGCGGAAGCCTTGGAGATCGGTACCGAGGGCTACTCCGGTAGGGCGATCGTCCTGCTGAACGGGCTCGGCACGGTCAAGTGCGAAGAGCTCTATGTGGTCTGGAACCGAGTCGCCGAGCGGCTGACCGACGCGGGTGTCACCCCGGTGCTGCCGGAGGTCGGCGAACTGATGACCAGCCTGGACATGGCCGGCATCTCACTGACCATCACCTTCCTCGACGATGAGCTGGAGGAGTTGTGGTGCGATCCGGTCGATACCATCGCGCTGCGACGCGGCGCGGTCGCCGAGCGAGCCGAACGCCAGGTCAGCGATGACACCGACCAGGCCGAGACTCCGATCACCCCGGGCAGCGAAGCCTCCCAGGCGCTGGCGGCCCAGGTGGTGAAGGGGCTGGAGGTCATCAAGCAGGTGACGATCGACAACGAAGCCGAGTTGGGCAAGTTGGATGCGATCGCCGGGGACGGCGATCATGGCCAGGGCATGCGCTACGGCGCTACCGGCGCCGTGGAGGCCGCCCATCGGGCGGCCGAGGCAGGGGCCGGCGCGGGCACCTTGCTGGTGCGTGCCGGCGCCCAGTGGTCCGAAAGTGCGGGCGGCACGTCCGGAGCGCTGTGGGGCGCCATACTGACCGCCTTCGGCAGGGCGCTGGGCGATGAGACCCCGGCGTCACCGCAGGCCATCGTGACCGGGGTGCGCGACGCGGTCGACGCGGTGCAGCGGCTGGGCGGCGCAACGGTCGGCGACAAGACGATGGTGGACGCGCTCATTCCCTTCGCCGACACCCTCAGCGCCAAGCAGGCCGAAGGCGTCCCACTGGCCGAAGCCTGGCAGCAGGCAACCACCGCTGCGCAGAGCGCCGCAGACCGGACCGCGGATTTCGTATCGAAGCTCGGGCGCTCGCGTGTGCTCGGTGAAAAATCTCTGGGCGTACCCGACCCGGGAGCAACATCATTCTGCATGCTGATGCGGGCTCTGGGCGATGCGGATCTATTCGCGTCCGAGACGAACTGACCTGTAGGAGAAACCTGTGACGAACTCACTCAATCTGATTCTTGACGACATCGCACTGCCTCGGTTCGCCAGGGTTCATCAGGATCTGCCGGCCCCGCGGCTCGACGACGTTGCGGGACGCATCAATGAGCAACTCGCCGAACCGGAGTTCGCCGATACCGTCAAGCCCGGGCAGCGGATCGGGATCACGGTCGGCAGCCGCGGCATCGCGAATATGCCGCTGATCGTTCGCACGCTGGCCGATTGGGTGAAGTCGAAGGGTGCCTCTGCGGTGATCATCCCCGCCATGGGCAGCCATGGCGGGGCCACGGCCGATGGACAGCGGCAGATGCTGCTCGGCATGGGTTTCACCCCGGAGACGACCGGCTGCGAGATCATCTCCAGCCTCGACGTCACCGAGCTGGGCGAGGTGGACGGGCTGAAGGTGCTCTTCTCCTCCGATGCGCTGGCCTGCGACGGATTGATCTTGTGCAACCGGATCAAGGCGCACACCGATATCGTCGGGCCGATCGAGTCGGGCCTGATGAAGATGGCAGCCATCGGCGTCGGCAAGCACCGCGGCGCTCTGCAGGCGCACTCCCGTGGCCTGCACATGGCGGGCAAGATGATCCAGACGATCGCGCCGGTGATGTTCGAGAAGGGCAACATCATCTTCGGAGTCGGTGTACTGGAGAACTCGCTCGATCAGACCCGCGATGTCGTGCTGATCGAAACCGGCAAGATCGAGCAGACCGAACCCACGCTGCTCGAAGAATCGCGTCGGCATCTGCCGAAACTGTTGATCCACGATATCGATGTGCTGGTCGTCGACTACATGGGCAAGAACATCTCCGGTGATGGCATGGATCCGAATGTGCTCGGGCGCTCGCTGATCGGGGTCAAGAATCCCGAGATGAACGTCAATCAGATCGTGGTGCTCGATCTGACGCCCGAATCGCACGGAAATGCGACCGGCATCGGCCTGGCCGACATCACCACGGCCCGGCTGTTCAACCAGATCGACTTCGTCGCGATGTTCACCAATGGTGTGACATCGAACGGCATCGCCGGCTCACGAATCGCCCCGTTCATGGCGAACCAGAAGATGGCGCTGCAATGCGCGACACGGCTGACTTTGCTTCCGGACCCGAGTAAGGCTCGTATCGTCCGCATCGTCGATACCCTCGATGTGGCCGAGATCTGGGTTTCCGAACCCCTGCTGGACGAGGTCGCCGCGAATCCGGCACTCACCCAGCTGACCGAACCGGCCGAACTGGAATTCGACGAGAACGGCGATCTGTTCCCGGCCTCCGCCCCGCTGGACTGACGACGAAAAACGCCCCTCCGGGATCTCCGGAGGGGCGTTTTTCCGCTGATCAGTGATCAGGACATCTTGGCCCGCAGCACCGAACGGATGTACTCGCGCGACTGCGCAAGGTTCCACAGCGAATCCGATCCGTAGTGCTCCACCATGAACGGCATCTCGAAGCCGAGTTCGAGCGCCCGGGCGATGATCGGCCGATAGTTCACGTACCCACCCGGCAGCGGAGCCGGATGAGTCGCATAGGCTCCGGTGGCCGGATCGAAATCGCGAGTGTAGTTCTTGATGTGCCAGTAGTTCGTGTACGGCAGCATCTTCTCGAATGCCTCGGTCACCGGCTCCAAGGGACGATGCAACCGCACCAGATTGCCCAGATCGGGGTTCAGCCCGCAAGCTGGGTGATTGACATCGGTGACGAACTTCACGCAGCCGTCCGAGCTTCCCAGATACGTGTCCTCATACATCTCCAAGGTGATCTGGATACCCACGGATTCGGCATGCACAGCGAGTTCGCGGATGCGGTCGACCGCCAGTTCGTAGATCGCTGGGTCAGCCGAGTCCTTGTGCCCCTGCGCCAGCCAGAACCACACGGCGGCGTTCTGGGCCGGCGTAGTGGCCTGGAAGAAGCCGAACGAAACTACCTCCGCGCCCAGCGACACTGCCGCATCGATGACCCGGTGGCCATAAGCCAGGTACTCGTCGCCGCGCCTGGCATCGACCACCGACTTACGGGAGGTGGAGATACCCGGAACAGTGAGCCCGGTGTCGGCCAAGGCCTGCTTGAACTCGTCCAACCGCTGCGGCGAAAGATCGCCGACTCGCACCCATACATCCAGCGGATCCAGTTCGGTGAAGCCGAGGTCGGCGACCTCCTTCATCTGCGCGTGCCATTCGGAGGCATCCGCATCCTGAATGGGACCGCCTTTCGAGTCGAGCCCGCCGAAGACCAGCATGGGGCAGGCGATCGGCCAATTGTCCGGGTTGTACTTCGACATTGTCTACTGTCTTCCTCTTGATAGGCAGGTTTGCTGTGTCCGGCAAAGTGTTACTTGACGCCTGGAGCCTCACCGAGCTCGGCAAGCAGCTGCTGCAGCCGTGCGTAGGCGGTGTTGCGGTAGGCCACCAGGTCGGTGGTGTCGCCGGCCGGGATCACGAAGCCGCCACCCGACTTGGTACCCAGATGACCCTCGGCGACGAGTTTCTTGAGCCCTTCGGGCGTCGCGAAACGCTCGCCGAAGTTGTCCTCAAAGGTCTTGAAGCAGTCGAGATAGATATCCAGGCCGGCCATGTCGGCGATCGCGAACGGGCCGAAGAATGGCAGCCGGAATCCGAAGGTGGTACGGGTGATGATATCGACGTCCTCGGCGCTGGCTACCCCGTCATCGACGATGCTGATGGCCTCCTTGAGCAGCGCATACTGCAGGCGGTTGAGCACGAAGCCGGGCGAATCACTGAGCCGCGCGGTCAGCTTCCCGGTCGAGCGGACGAGTTCTTCGACCTCGGGCACCAGTGACTCGTCGGTTCCTGCGTGCAAGATCACCTCGACGCCGGGAATGAACGGCGATGGGTTCGAGAAGTGGACGCCCAGGAAGCGGTCGGCCTTGTTCAGTGACTTGGCAAGACCGCCGATCGGTAGCGTCGAGGTATTGGACGCGATGATCGCGTCCGGACGAGCGGCAGCCTCGATGCGTCGCAACACGGCGTCTTTGATCTCGGGCTTCTCCGGCACGGCCTCCTGGATGTAATCGGCATCGGCAACAGCTTCCTCGATGCTCGGCGCCGCGCTGAGATGCTTCTCGACAAGTGCAGCCTGGCCGGGCAGGAAAAGGCCCCGCCCTTCCCAGTCCTTGGCCTCGGCGATCAGCCGGGCAAGGTTCCTTTTCGTAAGTTCGGCGTCGGCGTCCGCCAGGATGACGGGGTGACCAGCGATCGCGAAAACCTGAGCGATCCCGCCGCCCATGTAACCCGCGCCCACCAGAGCAATGGTGTTGATGGCCATGAAGTTGCTTCCCTTCTGAAGCGACTGCGGTCCCTCATCGCCCCGACGCCAGCGCGGCGTCGGTGCCTTGATCTTCACGCGGGTCAGCAGTCAGTGGTCGGTCGGTGACCAGTTGATTGAGTCAATGCTATAGGAAGTTCACACGATTCGACCCTGAGTGAGTGCTTTTGCATACGATTTTCTGCGCCAGCCGTGACCAGTAGCTGGGCAGACGGATGCTATGCTCGCCGGAAATGGCCCGTCGAGCGCAAGATCAGTTCGTATATCACCTAGTGACACTCTTTTTGAATCGCCGAACCGGGAGGGCTGGGGTGACCTTGCGCTGACGGGCGCGTTGTATGTAGCATATAGGCGCTGCACCTGGACGCAGGAGACCAGTTGTAGCCCATGAAGGAGGCAGCGTTGCCAGTGATTCGGACTACGACCCCGGTGGGCCTGTTCCAGGTGCCGGAAGACTCACAAGCAGACGACTCTGCATTCTCCAGCGTCGCGCGATGCGCGGCGTCCCACACCCAGCGGTTCTCCGGCCAGTGCGGCCAAGGATGGACCACCGGGCCTCTGGAGCTGTCGCAACCGGCGCAGCTCCCCGGTCACAAAGGAGCGATCCGATGAGTACTGGGGTTGAAACGACACCCATACTGGAGCCCTTGCGGTATCCCGAGCAAGACCCGAAACTTGCTTCCAAGCGATTCCTCGACTTAGCCAGCATCGTGGGGCCGGGATTCATCCTGGCTTCTGTGACGATCGGCAATGGCGAGGTCTTCCAAGCCACTCGAGGCGGCGCAGTCTTCGGCTACACCATCTTGTGGACATTCGTCCTCGGTGCCATCTTCAAGGCCACCGTCACCTACGCCGCCGGGCGCTACATGGTCATCACCGGCGAGCATCCCTTCGCACGCATGGGTCATCTGCTGCCCGGCGTCGGGCAGCGGGGAATCGGCCGGCACTGGCTGGCTGTCTTCTTCGGCACGCTGGCCGCCGTCTGCTTCCCGGCTTGGAGCGTCGCCTACATTCTCGCCCTCAGCCAGTGGACTCCCTGGGTCATCACCGGCTCACAGGAACCTTGGCTGTGGGCCGGCATCGCCTGGAGCCTCATCGCCTACGTGACGTTGTGGGTCAAGAACTTCAGCTTTGTCGAGAACCTGCAGACGGCCGTCGTTGGTCTGTTGGTCTTCTTCTCGGTCGTCGCGCTCATCGTCTCGCAGCCCGATCTCGGTGCTATGGTGCGCGGCCTGTTCTTGCCGGAGATCCCCTCCGCATACCCTGAATGGGTCCAGCAGAAGTTCCCGGACGTGGCGGCAGTCGCCATTCCCGTTGAGATTCTGGCCTACATCGGTGCTCTCGGCGGCGGCATCTACGACTACATCGGCTATATCGGCACCTTCCGCGAGAAGACCTGGGGCATGCTCGGCCGCGCCGACAATGCCGACATCAACCTGCAACTGCAGGCGCTGGGCAAGGGCGAGCTCATTCCGATCGCCATGGACGAGGAGAACCTGGCGAGGTCGGGCCACGGCGTCAAGGCCGTCAAGATCGACTCGGTCAGCTCCTTTACTGCAGTCGGCATCTTCGCGATCACCTTCATGGTTCTCGGCGTTGTCATCCTCGGCACCGACGGCCTGCAGGAAGTTCCTGGCAACAACAACATCCTGACCGCACAAGCCGCGTTCTTCACCACTATTCATCCCGTGCTGAAGTACCTGTACATGGTGGCCATGTGGGCAGTGTTCTGGGGCTCGCAACAGGCCCTGCTGACCACGACGTACCCCTACACATTCCGGGAGGCCTTCGCGCCTGCATTCCCGGCCGTCGCCAACCCGGCCAACTGGGGCAAGGTGAAGCTGGGCGTTGCCACCTACACACTCGGCGTCGCGATCTTCCTGGCCTTCACCGGCGTCAGCTACACCACCGTGATCGCCTTCGCGGGCCTCCTGGGCGGCGTCTTCGCCCTGGGCCTGTGGGGATTCATCCTGTTGTTCACCGAATACAAGGTGCTGCCCAAGCAACTGCGGATGAAGCCGTTCCTGCAGGTGCTGCTGATCATTTCCTCGGTACTGATGACAGTGATGGGCCTCATCGGCCTCTACCAGTTCTTCTTCTGACCAAGACCTGGTCCGCAAGTGCATCAAGAGATCCGCGCCGCTGCCACCATTGGCAGGGCGCGGACCCCTTGATGAGGCAATTGCGCGTTCACAACTGGCAGGGCTCTGGGTTTTCCTATAGCATGTATGCAAGCCAGTTGCCGGGACTGACAACGACATAGCGGTCGTCCGGATGCCTGTTCGTCTGTTGTCGTGTTCTTCGGCCGATCTGTTTGGAGCACTATGAACCACCAACTGCGCGGCGTGATCATCCCCGTCGCGACACCGTTCGACGCCGCCGATGAGGCGGTTGACGTCGCCGCTCTCGAGCTCAACTTCGGCATGTGGGGGGCCACCGCAGTGGCCGGCTACATGGTGCTGGGCACCAACGGCGAGTTCAAGGCCATTGATGACGATGAGTCGCGCACCGTGATCGCGACCGCAGCCGCGAACAAGGGCGACAAAACCCTGATCGTCGGCGCCGGACGGGAATCCACCCGCACCACGATCGCGTTCATTCGCACCCTGGAGCCCTGGGCCGATGCCATCGACTACATCTCCGTACTCACTCCGAACTACTTCGCAAAGCTGGACGACGGCCCAGCATTGGCCGACTTCTACACATCGGTGGCCGACGCCAGCCCGGTTCCTGTGCTGCTCTACGTGGCGCCGGGCTATGCCAATGGCGTGACGGTTCCGCCGAAGGTGCTCGCCGAGCTGGCCGACCACCCGAACATCGCGGGCATCAAGGACACCTCGCCGACCATGATGACCGAGTACATGGTGGCCGCCGGATCGCGCGACGATTTCGCCGTGATGGCGGGCTCGCTGAGCAACATCATGACCTGCCTGGCCTTCGACGGGCCCGGTGGCGTGGTCTCGGCGGCCAATTACCTGCCGGACGAATGCGCACGACTCACCGACCTCTACTTCACTGCCTCCCCGGAAGCTGCTCGTCGTTACTACCGGCTACTGCAAGGCGTCGCCAAGAGCGGCGGCGGCAAGCAGGGCGTGGCAAGCCTGAAAGCTGCCATGAACATTCGTGGCTACCGCGCGGGTGCGCCGCGACGTCCGCTCCGGCCCATCGGCGCCGAGGCTGAATCCCAGATCCGTGCGGCTCTGGACACCGGACTGGCCGAACTCGCGGCATTCCAGGCCTGAAAGGACCATCCACCGTGTACTACCTGTCGATCGATTTCGGAACGTCAGCGGTGAAAATGGAGATCCTCGACGACGATCTCCGTGTGCTGGCCTCCGAAAAGCAGGATTACCCCTACATCCTGCTCCCGGGTGAGAAGGTCGAGATCGACCCCGAGGTGCTCTTCGATGCCACGAGCCAGGCCGCCAAACGGCTGCCCGCCGAATTGCGCGAGCAGATCGGGGTCCTTTGCTACGACACCTTCTCCCCCTCGCCGGTCTTCATCGCCGAAGACGGAACCCTGGCGTACCCGAACATCATCACCCACATGGACCGCCGCAGTCGCTCCATCACCGACTACATCAACGAGAAGGTGGGCAAGGACCGGTACCTGTCGATCGCGGGCATCTATCCGTTCGCCGGCGGCGCCGGCATCATGACGGTGCTGTGGATGCAGCAGAACGAGCCGGAAGTGCTGGAACGCACCCACCGTATCGGTCATCTGCCGACCTATGTCCATCATCGCCTCACCGGAGAGTGGATGGTCGACCTGGTCAACGCGTCCATGCTGGGGCTCTACGAAACGACGACCCAGGGCGGCTGGTCGGCTGAACTACTCGATGCCTTCGACCTCAAACACGAATGGTTCAGCGAGATCCGCAACCCAGGTGAACTACTCGGCGCGCTGCTGCCCGCTCCTGCGAAACAGCTGGGCATTCCGGCGGGTATTCCGGTCGCGGTCGGCACCAATGACATGGCCGCCGCTCAGATGGGTGCCCACAACGATCGGGCGGGCCGCATCATGAACACCGCCGGCAGTTCGGACATGGTCTCGGTCCTGATCGACAAACCGGTCACCAATCCCGGCTACTATCTACGCAACTCTGCGCTGCCCGGCATCTGGCAGATCTACGCCACCACCGCCGGCGGATTCGGCATCGACTGGTTCTACGAACAGTTCTGCCGCGAGATGACCCGCGAGCAGTTCAACACCGAATACCTGCCTTCGTGCATCGACCGGTACACCACCGACGGCGAGGTGACTTTCGATCCCTATCTGACCGGCGATCGCCAGTCGTTGGACAAGCGCACCGCAGCCTGGCATGGCCTGACATTGGCCGCCACCCGTGACGAGATGCTCGCCACCATGCTCAAGTCCATGAACAAAGTGCTCTACGACGTGGTGAGGCTGGCCGCCGATGTAGTGCCAATGGACTCGGTCATCAAACTCACCGGCGGTCTGTCCACGCCCGCGTTCATCAAGCTCAAAGAGCAGCAGTTCCCCGGCTTCAGCTTCGAGGTCGTGGACAACTGCTCGGTACTCGGTAACGTGGAGTTGGCACGACACTACAACGGGGAGTTGAGAGTATGAGCCAGCGCTGGGGGATCTACCTGATGACGGTCTTCTCGCTGGGTGTCCTGGCGAGTCTGTTCGCCAGTCGCGGTCAGACCATCTGGGCAGTCGGATTCGCCATCCTCGCCGCCGGCTATCTTGCGCGGGGGATCTTCCAGCAGGTACGCGAGAACAAGGAACACCACCAAGAGCTCGACGATCGCATGTCGGGCCGGAAGACGTCCGCAGAGAAGCGCGCGATCGTCGACAATCTACTGACCACCCGCAAGCTGTTGAAGGGTCGGCGCAATTCGGAGATGCTACTGGGCACCCTCGTGCTGGTGGGCATCGTCCTCATCTACCCCAGCAACGTCTTGCTTGCCTGGGCGATATCGATCCTCTTCATCCCGCTCGGCTACCTGATCATCAAGCAAACGCGTTCCATCAACCTCATCGAACGCGGCCTGACCGAACGCGGCTATTCCCTGAAACCCACCAACTAACCCCGCAACGGCGACATCAACCATCAGAAGTTAGGAGAATCCTCGATGACACCTACGCTACAACTGCGATTGCGTTCGCTCGGTCTTGAGCCTGCGCGCGGCGTCAGTGACCACCTTTCCCGCGTCCTCGCCCAACCCATCGACGAACTGCAGTTCTCGCTGCTCGCCGAGACCGCGACCCACATCGGCGTGACCGACGAGTTCGTCCGCATCTGTGATTACTTCAAGGCCGAACCCGGCCACACTCCGGCCGGGTTCCGCTTCGAATACGAGCTGGAGCCCGACGGCCTACTGAACGTCAACCTGAAGCGCGACATCGGCTATGACAGCGACGGACGCAAGCGCCCGACTGCCGTCATCTACTCCGCCGACTCCGCGAACCCTTACGAGGTCGCCCCGATCGCTCCCCTGCTCGGCAACCTCACCTGCAACCCCGGCATCATCTACGACCTGTTCATCAACAATCCCAAGGCGAACATCGACCACAAGTTCAGCACTCGTGATGAGGTGATGGCCGAACTCGGCCGCATTCTCGGTCCGGGCTGTGACATCTCGGTGGAACTCAACAATCCATTCGAGCCGGATTTCAACAAGATCCTCGAAGAGGCGACCTTCTTCAAGGAACTGCTCGGCCAGGATCGTGTTGTCATCAAGGTGCCGCACACCGGTCCGGTCAATGCCGACAATGTCGGCCAGCTGCTCACCGGCGACGGCCGTCTCGACCGCCGCTACTGGCAGCCCGCCACCGAGGACGCACTGCGCGGGCACAATCTGACCCTCAAGCTCACCGAAGCCGGCTTCCGCATCAACTACACCTTGATGTTCGAGGGCTACCAGACCCAGCTGGCGCTGCAGGCCCGACCGTACTTCATCAACTCGTTCATCAGGCATCGCCTGATGCAGTCGGAGAAGATGGTCGCACTGCTCGCCCGCGTTGACGGTGGCGACGTCGATGCTGCCGCCGAACTGAGCGACTACATGCTGTCCACCGACTACCTGGCCAGCACGGACGCCGGGCTGGATCCGGAGGAGGCCGTGGCACGGGCGCGGACGATCATCGCCTACCGCCACATCACCGACGACGAGGGCAGCGACGGCCTGGATTCGGTGCGCCACAACCTCCGGTTGCTGCGCAATGCGAATCTGCCCGACACCCGGCTGATCATCTGCTCGATGGAAGGTGACCACAACTATCCCGACATCGACAACCTGCTGGCCAGTGATGAGTTCTCCGACATGGCCGACCGCGTCGTGGTGACCGCCGAGCCCGCCTACCTGGCCCGCTTCACCTCGACCAACCAGGTCATCAGCTACCAGCGCCGGTTCATGAAGGCAGCACAGGGCCAGAAGTAGGGCTCGACCAGTTCAGCCATCGCGCACAGCGGCTCCCGTGTCCACGGGGCCGCTGGCGTCTCGGCCGTTGATCGGGCAGCCGGGCAGTCTCAGCCCGCCGCTGCCTCGTCCTTGTCCGAACCCGAGGACTTGCCCGAGGATGCGTGACCGCGCTTCTTGGCCGCCTCGACCGACGCGCGCAGAGCGGCCATCAGGTCGACGACTTCGCCACCGCCCTCGGTCTTGACCGGTTCGGGAACCGTCGCGCCCTCGAGTTTGGCTGTCACCAGCGCCTCCAGAGCCGCCCGATAGCTGTCGGTGTACTCGGACGGCTCCCAATGCCCGGACATCTGACCGATGAACGTCTCGGCCATCGTCACCTCGGCAGGGCTGGCATGCACCTCGGTATCCGGTGCGGCGAATGACGGATCGCGGACCTCGTCCGGCCACAGCATCGTGTCCATCACCAGCAGGTCTCCGCGCGGCCGGATCAGCGCCAGCGATTCCCGCGTGCGCAGCGCCACCTTGACCACGCCGGCCTTACCGGTCTTGGCCAATGCGTCGCGCAGCAGTACATACGGCTTGACGCCGACGCCTTTGGCCTCGATCAGGTAGGTCTTCTCGAAATAGACCGGGTCGATCTCCGATTCGTCCACGAAGGTGGAGATCTCGACCGTGCCCTTGCTCGCCAGCGGCAGCTGCTCCAGGTCCTGCTTGGTGAGCACGACCACGCGTCCATCGGCTGCGGTGTAGCCTCGGTCGATCTGATCGTAGGGCACCTCCTGCCCGCAGATCTCGCAGACCCGGCGGTAGCGGATCCGCCCACCATCGACGCCGTGCACCTGATGCAATGGCACGTCGACGGGCTCGGTGGCGCCGTAGAGCTTGACGGGTATGACGATCAACCCGAAAGAAACCGCGCCTTCCCACATCGCTCGGGGCATCATTCACTCCTCGGGTAGTTCGGTGACAGAATGCCAGGCCAGATCGTGATCGGCATGAAGCGCTGCCACTTCCGGCAACTCCCAGGCCTCGTCAAGCTCCAGCCCGCCGACCGCTGCGCAAACCGCCTCGATGGGTGCCTGATCGTCGTCGCTGAACCACGCCTCGACCGAACCCGCACCGAGGCCGGCAAGCGTCACGCCCCCGTTGGGGGTTTCCTCGCCCGGGCTGAGGTTCTGAGGATCCACCATCGCGGTCAACACGAGCCGCTGCCCGTGGTGGATGAGGCCCCACAGACCGGCCAGCAACAAGGTCGCGTACTCCGCCTCCTCATCGTCCGACGGCTGCAGCCCGAAGGTCTCGTAGAGGAGGGGGCCCGCGGTGAATGCCTGCAGGGGGTCGTCGATCCTGTGCCCGCGAGCGATCTGACGCGCCTGATCGGTGTCCACAGGTACGCACACCAGTACTCGCTCTGTCATCGGGTCTCCCTCGTCCGGTCCTGTGATCGAGTCTAGGCAAGTCTCACGAAAGCCAACTTATCCACAGATCGGCCGAGCGGCCGCCATGACAGGCCCGGATGGGGTCATGCTGAGGCATGGAATTCACCCCACCGCTGATCATCCACACGATGTGCGCACACGATGAGCGTCTCAGCATGCACGGCTGGGACCAGTTGGCCGAGCTGGGCCAGGAGACTGCCCGGCAAGCCGACCCGGCGCCCGCGCCAGCACAGGCGATCGCCACAAATGCGGCCCGGCTGGTCGCGGAGACTCTCACCGGTCACCGCGATCCCAAGCAGCTCAGGCAGTGGCTGTCCGCTGCCGAGTGCGAACGGCTGATGGCTTGGACGCAGGCGCACCGCGGCGAGCGGATACGCCTCAACAGGATGAACCTCATCGAGGTCTCACCCGAGCGCGTCGAGGGCCAACTGCACTTCGACTACGGGCGCGGCCGGCTGTGCGCGACCCTGTGCCTGGTGTCGCGGGCCGGACGCTGGAGCTGCCGTCAGCTGAATGTGCTGCTGCCCGGCGCGGTCCCGCATCCATAGCGGGCCGCACCGGGCAGCACTGGACAACCGATCAGCTCAGGCGGCGTTCGGGTTGCGTCCGTGACACATCTTGAACTTCTTGCCCGAACCGCACGGGCAGGGCTGGTTGCGCCCGACTCCGGCGTACGGATCAGTGCTGGTCGACGTGCTCACCTTCTTGCTGGTATCACCCTGCTCGTCGGGCGCGGAGTAGCTGAGCTTGCTGGTATCGGCCGCTGTCTCGGCGCCCTTGATCCGCACCTTCGCGGCGCGCTTCGGCGCCGCGGTATGGTCCTGGGCTTCGGCGGCCGGCTTCTGCTCCGCCGCGGCGACGGCGCTGCCCGCCTGGGCCTTCTCATCGGCCGACGATGCTGCCGCATTTCGCAGCTGGGTGGCGGCCAGCTTTCCGGCGGTCGCGGCGGCGCTCTCGGTGGTCAACTCGGCCTGCTGATCCGGGACGACCTGCACGTCGATATTGAACAGGTAACCGACGACCTCCTCGGCGAAACCATCGCGCATCTGGTCGAACATCTGGGCGCCCTCGCGCTGGTACTCGACCAGCGGATCGCGCTGGGCCATGGCCCGCAGGCCGATCCCCTCACGCAGGTAGTCCATCTCGTACAGGTGCTCGCGCCACTTGCGGTCGAGCACGGTCAGCCAGACCTGGCGCTCCAGCTCGCGCATGTTCTCCTCGCCGAGGGTCTCCTCGCGAGTGTCGTAGGCGCGCGCCGCGTCCTCGGCGAACGCATCAGCCAGTTCGGTCTCGTCGTCGACGCTTTCCCACTCGTCCTGGTCGAGGCCGACCGGGTAGAGCTTGCGCATCTCGGCCCACAGCCCGTCCAGATCCCAGTCATCCGGCAACCCGGCGGTGAACTGCTGGACGCCGGCTCGTACGACACGGTCGACGGTCTGCCGGAGCTGCTCGTCGACGGGGGCCCCCTTGAGCACCTTCATGCGGTCGCCGTAGATGGCGTGGCGCTGACGGTTCATCACATCGTCGTACTTCAAGACGTTCTTGCGCATCTCGAAGTTCTGCGCCTCGACCTGCTTCTGTGCACTCTCGATGGCCCGGGTGATCATCTTCATGTCGATGGGCTCATCATCGGGAACGTTAAGCGAGATCATGGCGCGCTCAATGACCTCACCTTTGAACAACCGCAGCAGATCGTCCTCGAGTGACAGGTAGAAGCGGCTCTCCCCCGGGTCGCCCTGACGTCCGGAACGGCCTCGCAACTGGTTGTCGATTCGCCGCGACTCGTGGCGCTCCGAACCGATCACATAGAGGCCGCCGGCCGCCGTGACCTCTTCGTGTTCTTCCTCGGTCTTCTCGCTGAGTTCCTCGAGCGTGTCGGGCCACTCGGCCTCGTATTCGTCGCGCTGCTCGACCGGGTCGATGCCCTTGTCCTGCAGGAGTTGATCGGCCAGGAACTCCGGGTTGCCGCCGAGCATAATGTCGGTACCACGACCAGCCATGTTGGTGGCCACCGTGACGGCGCCCTTGCGTCCGGCCATCGCCACGATCGCGGCCTCACGCGCATGCTGCTTGGCATTGAGCACCTCGTGCGGAATGCCGGCCTTCTTCAGCTGCTTGCTGAGCAGTTCGGACTTGTTGACCGAGGCAGTGCCGATCAGCACCGGTTGACCATTCTCATAGCGCTCGGCAACGTCCTTGACGATCGCATCGAACTTAGCGGCCTCGGTGCGGTAGATCAGGTCGGTCTTGTCGGCCCGGATCATCGGCTTGTTGGTCGGGATCTCCAACACGCCCAGACCGTAGATCTTCTGGAACTCGCTCTCCTCGGTCTTGGCCGTACCGGTCATGCCGGCGAGCTTGTTGTACATGCGGAAGTAGTTCTGCAAGGTGATCGTGGCCAGCGTCTGGTACTCGTCCTTGATGGTGACGCCCTCTTTGGCCTCCAGCGCCTGGTGCAGGCCCTCGTTGTAACGACGCCCGATCAGGGTACGACCGGTGTGCTCATCGACGATCAGCACCTCACCTTGAGCAACCACGTAGTCGCGATCGCGGTGGAAGAGCTCCTTGGCGCGGATCGAGTTGTTCAGATAGCCGATCAGCGGTGTGTTCGCGCTCTCGTAGAGATTCTCCACACCTAGGACGTCCTCGGTGGTCTCGATGCCGTGCGAGAGCACCGAAACGGTGCGCTTCTTCTCGTCGACCTCGTAGTCGAGATCACGCTGGAGCCGGCGGGCAAGCCGGGCGAAAACCGGGTACCACTGCTTGTTCTCGGTAGCCGGACCGGAAATGATCAGCGGCGTACGGGCTTCGTCGACCAGGATCGAGTCGACCTCGTCGACGATGGCGTAGTGATGGCCGCGCTGGACGAGATCGTCGGGGCTCAGCGCCATGTTGTCGCGCAGGTAGTCGAAACCGAACTCGTTGTTCGTGCCGTACGTGATGTCGCGACCGTAGGCCTTGCGGCGCTGCGCGGGGGTCATCTGCGACAAAATGACGCCGACATCGAGCCCCAGGAAGTGGTGGACACGGCCCATCTGCTCGGACTGATACTGGGCCAGGTAGTCGTTGACGGTGACGACGTGCACGCCCTCGCCGCCCAGCGCGTTCAAGTAGCTGGGCATCAGCGCGACGATCGTCTTGCCTTCACCGGTCTTCATCTCGGCGATGTTCGCCTCGTGCAGAGCGATACCGCCGACCACCTGCACATCGAACGGGCGCTTGCCGAGCACCCGGTTCGATGCCTCGCGCACGGTCGCAAAAGCCTCCGGAAGCAGCCGATCGAGGTCTTCCCCGTTGTCCAGACGCTGCCTGAAATCAGCGGTCTGCGAGCGCAACTCCTCGTCGTCCATCGCGACGAAGTCGTCCTCAATGTCGTTGACCTGCTGAGCGATCTTCTGCATTCGCTTCAGCGTGCGTCCCTCGCCGACACTGAGCAGGCGGTCCATGAAACCCACGGGATACGTCCTTTGCTGAGTCCTCGCCGCTGGACGCACCGGATGCGCGCCTATGACAGCAGCGTCCACCAGTGTAGTTCGTGGTCGCTGTGGCTTACACCGTGCCGGACCGACCTGCACGGCCGCTGAGCCGGATCGGGGACGCTGCTGATGAGCAACGCCCCCGATTGTGTCTATCTCACCGGCCGACCGGCTCGCTCACCATCCGGTCAGCGTTCGGAGCTGACGGACAGGTGGATGACCCCGTAGTCGTAGGCCTTGCGGCGGTAGACCACGCTCGGCTCCTCGGTCTCGGCATCGACATAGAGGAAGAAGTCGTGACCGACCAGTTCCATCTCGTCGAGTGCCTGGGCCAAGGTCAACGGAACGGTGCTGAACCGCTTCTCGCGCACGACCAGCGGGCCATCCCCGGTGACTTCCAGGCCGCTGCCCACCTTGCGCGTTGCGACCTGTTCGTCGAGGCTCTCTTCGACGGCCATCATCGCCAGGTCGAGATCAGCCAACTCCTTGGCCGCGCGCAGACCACGGTGCCTCTTCCGCCGGTCGGCGGCCTTGCGCAGCTGCGCTTTCAGTTTCTCTTCCGCACGATCGAAGGCGATCATTTTATCGGACGCATTGGCGCCGGCCCGGATGACCGGTCCCTTGCCTCGCAACGTGATCTCGCACCGGATTTCACCATCCGGATCACCCTTGGAATCGGTCTGAGTGAACTCGACCTCGGCACGGATTACGCGATCGCGGAGCTTCTCGACAGTCGCGGTCAGTTCTTCGCTGACCTGCTCACGGGTCGCATCGGAGATGGTCAGATGCCTGCCGGTGATACTGACGTCCATGATCATTCCTTCCTTGTCCGGACCAGCCGTTTCCGGCCGGCCGTTCGGCGGCTCAAACCGCCGGGGCGGAAAATACGTGGCACGACCCACCAGAAACGCCTTCCTGAGCCCTGAAGCTGCTGGTCGACGTTCCAATAGATCGTGCCATACACCAACGTTACTCATCTCGATGGCAGCTCAGGCGGTTAACGAGGAGTTGCCCATCTGGGGGTGTCGCAGACCACAGCTGCGCCCCGGACGAGGTACCCCGCAGCGCGCAATGCCCGCACTGCTTCGCTCATCGTTGACCCCGTCGTGACTACGTCATCGGTCACGATCAGCGCCGCCGATGCACCGGCTGCAGCCACCATGGTGCCCTGCTGTGCGCGCAACCGATCGTCCCTGCCGCGACCGACCTGATCGGCTGCGGCGCGGGCGCGCTGCAGCAGCGGACGAACCCCGAGGCCGAGCCTGCGGCCGGCTGCTTTTGCCAGTGCGCTCGAATGGTCATAGCCGCGCCTGCGCACGGCGGCCGGGTCGGACGGCACCGGAACGAGCAGCACGTGAGCGCACTCCGCCGGATTCAGCCCGCCCACGGCCTGGCCGAGCAGACCCCCCAAGAGCCCGGCCAGCTGCCAGGCCCCGTCGTCCTTGTGAGCGATGACGATCGACGACAGAGGCTCTCGATACCAGCCGCAGGCCGCCACCGGTGGCATCTGGGTCCACCCCGGACGCTCGACCAGGTGCGCGCCGGATGGCAACTGCCGGCGGCACGCTTCGCAAAGCCCCCAGCCCGGCGTCCGGCAGCCGGGACAACCAGAGCCGAGCGTCAGGTCGGCCGCGGCATCACGCAGTCGGTGCAATGCCGCCGGAAGAGTCACTGGCATGCCGCAAGTATTGGTGAGTCACCGTCCGGATCGGTCAACCCTGCGCCCGTCTGTGGATAGCCTCCGCACATTGAGAACCGGACGTCGAGACTCGCGGTCGTTGAACAGGTCAGCTCGGGTAGGCGGCGTCGCTGACATCGCCCAGCAGCTCTTCCCAGCGATACTGGGCTTCATAGCGCAGAGCGAGCCTCGTCGAGGTGACCACTGCTGCGGCGACCGTGCCGTCCAGCGGCATAGCGGTCAACGCCACCACGTCGACGTCTCGGATCGGCCCTTGGGATGTGACCTGGGCCGCATCGACATCGAAGGAGTACACGCTCAACTGGGCGTCGCGTTCGCTGGCTCCCAGCACCATCATCTTCCCCGACGACAGGAACGCCACATCCCCGAAGGCGACGATCTGGCCGGCCGCGGTGTTCAACGGCAGCTCCCGCCATCCGTCGATGGTTCCTTGATCGCTGCCGCGCAGGCGCAACAACCCCAACTGCTGGGTCTGCCCGTTCTGGACGATCACCGCCATCCGGGTCAGATCCGGCGAGATCCGGAAACTGAGCACCTGGCCCCCGCCGATCTCGGGGATCGGCACCAGCAGCGGCGTTCCCTGCTGGGGGACCTGCACGGCAACCACCCCGTCAGCGGTGTTGTCCAGCGTCCACAGCCGTCCCGCGCTGTCGAACTGGGGTTTGGCCAAAGCGGACCCGTGATAGACCTCCACCGGTTCCCCATCGATGGTGGCAGCACGGTACAGATTCGTGCCGTCCGAGTTCACCACACCGACCAACGTGCCCTGCCAAGAGACGGCCAGTCTGCCCGGTTGCTGGTCCCAGCCGGCTCCCAGTGGCCCGGGCAGGGCTACCGTAGCCGTTCCGGCGACTTCGGGGAGCCTGACGATTCCCGAACCCTGGATGGCATAGAGATCGCGCGGGGCGCGCGGCCGCTCGGGGTTGTACCCGGACAGCGCACCGAATCCGATGATGCCGTCATCGTCGGCACCCGGAATCGACAGGGGACGATTGTTCACGTTGATCTGCAGGCCCTTGATCGACTCGAAGTACGACAAGGTGAACAACAGCTGCGCGGCGGCCTGCACCCGCTGATCTGCACTGAGCGCCTCGATCTCCTCGCTCAGGGCCAGCCGCGCGATGCCGTCATCGCCCACCCAGGTACCGCTGGATGCCACATCGTCCGGCAGTGCATTGAGCACCGCGGGACGCAGCCAGACACCGGGTCCCCGGATAACCGCACGGACCAGCGCGTCCGGAGCGGACGAGCCGAACTCGGCCTGCCGCAAGAAGACCTGCTGGGGCACCAGCCGGCTGCCCGCCGAACTGAGGAAGTAGACCGAGACCGGTTGGAATGCCTGCTGGAAACGCTGCCGCGACATCAGAATGCCTTCGCCCGGATTGTTGATCCGCCACTGCCCATCGACTGTGGTCAACTCGAAATTGTGGTTGTACTCCGTGTCCCGGACGGCGGTGAAGACATGGTCCGAACCGAGTCGGCCGACCAGCGATGCCCGCACGACGGCCGATCCGTCGGCAGTGATCACCCGCGACTGGCCGCTGGAGTCGTAGATATTGATGCCGTCCTCGGGACGCCAGCTGCTCGCCGCCTGATCAGTGAGGTACTGGCGGGCCACCGCGTATCCGTCGGCCGGCGATTCGGAGGCTGCGAAGAACCCCTCGAGAATCGCCTCAGGGCTTGCCCCGTCGGATGGGGGTTGCGCGGCGACGTCAATGCCGGTCGGGCGCTCACCGCTGCCGCCGTCCCCAACGGTCTCGATCGGTCCCGATGTTGGGAACCGCCCGCAGGCGGCCAGCACCAGGGCCAGGGTCACGGCCACCCAGACCGCGATGGTGAGACGCTTCATGGTTGGATCCCGTCCTGGTGCGAGGGCGTGCCCGGCTGACCTGCGACGAGTTCGCGCCCGGTCGGTTCCAATGGCAGTGGCGACGAGCCGAGGACGATCTGCTGGTTGCGCGGCAGCGTCAACCGGAACTGGGCGCCCTCCCCAGGACGCCCCCAGGCCTCCAGCCAGCCGTTGTGCAGCCGGGCGTCCTCCAGCGAGATGGCCAGCCCGAGGCCGGTGCCACCCACGATGCGATTGCGGCTCTGGTCCGCACGCCAGAAGCGCCGGAAGACCTGGTCGGCTTGTTCCGGCTCGAAACCCACCCCGTAGTCGCGCACGGTCAGCGCCACGGCCCGCAGGTCACCGGCGACCGTGAGAGTGATCTGCCGGTGTTCGCCGTGACTGATGGCGTTGCTGAGCAGGTTGCGGACGATGCGTTGCACTCTCCGGGCGTCCGCCTCGACCACGCAGGGCCCGGTACGGTGCAGTACGAGTTCGGAACCCACCGCGGCGGCCATCGCCTGCTGAGCATGCATTTCGGCCTCGACCAGGTCACCCAGATCGATGTCGTCGGTGGTCAGGTCGGCGGCCCCGGCATCGAAGCGCGAGATCTCCAGCAGGTCGCCGAGCATCGACTCGAAGCGCTCCTCCTGGTCATGTAGCAGTTCGACGCTGCGCGCCAGCTGCGGACTGAAGCTGTCGAGGGACTCATGCAGGACCTCGGTGGCCATCCGCATGGTCGTCAGCGGGGTACGCAGCTCATGACTGACGTCAGAAACGAACTGCTGTTGCACTCGCGACAGGTCCTCCAGCCGGCCGATCTGGTGTTGCAGTTCACCGGCCATATTGTTCATCGAGGTCGCCAGGCTGGCCAGTTCGTCGGTGCCCTTGACCTCCATCCGCTGGTCGAGATCGCCGGCGGCGATGCGTCCGGCGACCTCACCGGTGGTGCGCAGCGGCTTGGTGATCTCACGGGCGATCACGTAGCTGATCACCCCCAGGCAGATCATCAGCAGCACCCCGGTCGATACCAGGTCGCGGTGCAGCATGTACAGGGTCTGTTGTTCGGTGCCGGCCGGGAAGATGAAGTAGACGGGAAATGCCTGTCCCGACGGCGCGAACAGATGTCCGCCGACGACCACTGCCGGCTCTGCCGTGCCGTCGGTGTAGCGCACCTGGGTGAGGGTGACATAGACACCCTCCACGTCGGCCGCCAGCGCCTCACGAAGCTCATCGGGCACGCTGTCGGATTGCAGGCCACGCGACATATAGCTGCTGGCGGCCGTCTCGATCATCACGCTGAACTGGCTGGGCTGGCTGCCCACCTCACTGGCCAATTGGCCGAGCCGTTCCAGCAGTGAATCACTGGCCAGATCCGTGTCGTCCAGCTGGTTCTGCATCCGGTACAGCGCACCGCGGGCCTCCACGACCGACGCCTGCTTCTTCGCCTCCACCAGGTCGTTCTTCGCCTGGTTGAGATAGACGAACCCACCCAGCAGCAGCACGAAGATGGACGCCACCATGGTCATGATGATCACCCGCAACGGCAGGGACGACCCCCAGACGGCACGCACGAGACGAGCCAGCGTGACATACCAACGCGGCGGTCGCCCGCTCATCAGTCGTCGCCCGCGGCCTGCTCACCGGCGCGATAGCCGACACCACGAACGGTGACCACAATCTCGGGGTGTTCGGGATCGTGTTCGACCTTGGAGCGCAGCCGCTGGACGTGCACGTTGACCAGCCTGGTGTCCGCCGCATGCCGGTATCCCCAGACCTCTTCCAGCAGGGCCTCACGGGTGAGCACCTGTTTGGGACGCTTCGCCAATGCGACCAGCAGATCGAATTCGAGGGGGGTGAGATTGATCGGCTTGCCGTCGCGACTCACCTGATGACTCAGAGTGGAGACCTCCAGATCACCGATACGCAACGACTCGGGGGCCGGTGTCTCCGGGGGGACATTGGCGCGCAACCGGGTGCGAATGCGGGCGATCAGTTCCTTGGTCTTGAACGGCTTCGAAACGTAGTCATCGGCGCCTTCCTCAAGACCTCGAACGACGTCAGTGGTGTCGGTCCGGGCAGTGAGCATGATGATCGGTATGCCCGACAGTTCGCGGATCTGACGGCAGACCCGGATGCCGTCGATGCGGGGCAGCATCACGTCCAGCAACACGAGCGATGGCTGGTATTGCAGGAATGCGCTCAATGCCTGGTCACCGGTCGCGCACCATTCGGTGTCAAAGCCCTCTTGCCGCAGGACGATCTGCAGCATCTCGGCCAGGGCAGCGTCGTCATCGACCACCAGGATCTTGTGTTGATTGCCCATCGGACCCACGGAAGTGCTCATGCCCCCTCGTTGCAGTCGGTTGCTTGCCATCCTAGCCAGCTGGACAACCGGCCGTGCGGACTCGCAACCCCGCGCGCCCCCGTCCGCACCGCCATCGTCCGTGAACGTGGCCAGCAGCTTTCGTAACCCGCTCTAGTTGAGTTCGGGGTCTTTCGGCCAGGTCGACAGCAGCGCCGGTGTCCCGCCGTGCCTGCGCAGTATCCGGCGCCACAGGCTCGTCGGGTCCGCGGTGAAGATGTCCTCGTCGCGACTGGGCATCCGGAACCAGGCGCCACGGGCGAGCTCCTCGTCCAGTTGGCCGGGCGCCCACCCGGAGTAGCCGGCGAAAATGCGCAGATCTGTGTAGCCGCCGCTGGCGATCTCCACCGGTGTGTCCAGGTGCAGCAGGCCGATGTCACCGATCACCGGACGCCAGCCCGGCGGCGCTTCGGTGGGATCCTGCAGTTTCGCCACGCAGACCGCGCCCTGGGGTGAGACCGGTCCGCCCGCGAAAAGCACCCGCGGTGGTGCGACCAGGGCCGTCCAATCGGGCAACACCGCCTCCAAAGACGTGCCCGCGAGCTTGTTGAGTGTGACGCCCAACGCCCCGTCGTGGTCGCAGTCCAACAAGAGCACCACGGACTGATCGAAGAACTCCTGGTTGCCCCCCGAGGTGGACACCAGCAGCTCTCCAGCTCTCGGCGGCTCGGCTGACATCACCCATCGATTCTCCCATCATTGCTGAGGGCGGGAGGATGTTTGAGCGATGAACTGAACGGCGGTTGCCCGACACCCGGTCGCTTCCTGCCAGCGGATCAGCAGATGGCAAGAGTCGCGTGGCCGAGCCAACACTCGATACAGTGTCTGTTCGTGACTCGACCGATCGGCGCTGAAGAAAACGCTTACTTCGTCCGTCTCGGCCCGCACTGCTACTCCCCCACCGAACACGCGGGTGGTACCTGGCGGGAGGACGAACTGCACCTCGCCCCGATCGCCGGCCTGGTGGTGCACGAGATGGAGCGCTGGCGACAGGCCCATCTCGACCCGGCGATGCGATTCAGCCGTTTCAGTTTCGAGTTGCTGGGTCAGATTCCCCGCGGCACCATCGAAATGCACACCGAGGTGGTTCGTCCAGGACGCACGATCGAACTCATCGAGACCACCATGACCATCGGCCGGGTCATCATTCGCGGGCGGGCCTGGTTGCTGAGCACCGAGGACACCAGCGCGGTCGCGGGATCACCGTTCGGCCCTCTGCCCGATCCCGAAACCCAGCCCGACTTCCGGATGTCGGACATCTGGCCCGGGGCGTTCATCGCGAGTCTGCGAGGTAAGCGAGTCGGGCCGGTCGAACCCGGACGAGGATGCGCCTGGCTCACGACCGATGTCGAGCTTGTGACCGGCGAACCGGTCAGTCCGCTCGCCAGTTTCTGCGCACTGGTGGACGCCGCCAATGGCATCGCCATCCGTCAGAAGCCGACCGACTGGATGTACCCGAACGTCGAGTGGACAGTTCACCTGTTCACCCAACCCCAGGGACGATGGGTCGGATTGGACACCCGGGTCAGTTTCGGGCCCGATGGGCTGGGGCTGACCAGTTCGGTGCTGCATGATCTGCGTGGTCCGGTGGGGATGCTTCAGCAGTCGCTGACTGTGCGTCCACTGCATACCTAGGCTTTGGTCTGGCCAGCCGGGACGGCCACCAGATTCTGGGTCCGATCTCGAGCGCCAGCGCGGGCACGAGCAGCGTCCGCACGATGAAGGTGTCGAGCAGCACTCCGAAGCTGACGATGAAGGCCAACTGAGCCAAGAACAGAATCGGGATGACGGCCAGTGCTGCGAAGGTCGCCGCCAGCACGACTCCTGCCGAGGTGATCACCGTGCCCGTGATGGCCAGACCACGGACGATCCCCTGGTGGGTGCCATGCGTGCGGGTTTCTTCGCGTATCCGGGTCATGAGGAAGATGTTGTAATCAATCCCCAATGCGACCAGGAAGACGAAGGAGTAAAGCGGAACAGCCGGGTCGGCGCCGGGGAATTTCAGAATGTGATTGAACACGACCGCGGATACCCCCAGTGCCGTGCCGAAGGACAGAATCGTTGTGGCGATCAGCAGGATTGGCGCGACAATCGCGCGCAGCAGCAGCATCAAGATGACAAGAATGACGATCAGAATGATCGGGATAATGAGATTGCGGTCGTGGATCGAGGCGATTGTGGTGTCCAGGGTCGTTGCGGTCGGGCCACCGATGAGCACGTCCGGGGCGACCTGCCGGGCATCGGATCGCAGCCGTTCGATGGTGGCCAGAGCCTCATCCGAGTCCGCCGGATCCGACAAGGTGACCTGGAGCAGCACTCGCCCGTCCACCACCGTCGGTTCGGGGTCACGATTCGGGCCGAGTGGGGTGATGCCATCAGGGCTGATCGGCGCTTGCCCGCTCGGCGAATCGCTGGTGATCACCGAGATGGAATCGACCCCGGGATCAGCGGCGAAGAGTCCGACAATCGCGTCAAGCTCGGACTGCTCCACGATCACGGTCGCCGGACTCCCCGATCCCGCAGGGAAATGGCGTGCCAGCGCAATTTGGCCGTCGCGAGCCTGGGAGGCACTGAGGACGAGGTCTGTGTCGGGCACGCCACGGGCCTGGAAGGTCGTGGCCCCGAATGCACCTACCAGCAGGGCCACTGTCGTGAGGATCCAGATGGGACGCGAACGCCGTTCGACGAACCCGACAGTACGTCCCCAGATGCCGGTCCGGTTGATGTGCTCCTCACCTTCGCTGCCGGGATCGAACCGGGGAATGCGTGGCCAGAACGCGACGCGTCCCAACAGGCCCAGCAGAGCCGGGAGCAGAGTGAGGGCCGCGAGCATGGCGAAGACGATGCCGATGGCGGTCACCGGCCCCAGCACGCTGTTGGATTTCAGATCGCTCAGCACGAGACAGAGCAATCCCGCAATCACGGTGCCACCCGAGGCGGCAACCGGTTCTACGGTGCCCAGCCAAGCCTTCTTTGCGGCCTGCCATTTGTCCGAGTACTGCAGGAGTTCTTCACGATAACGCGATACATAAAGCAGTGAATAGTCGGTCGCCGCGCCGATGACGAGGATGAAGAGAATCCCCTGGGTCTGACCATTGAGCAGGAACAGGCCGGAACGGGCCAGCAGCCAGACGGTGAGCAGCGCCGCGCACAAGGCGAACATGCTGGTGATGAGCACGGTGACCGGCAGGAATATCGAGCGGTAGACGATGAGCAGAATGACGAACACCGCGGCCAGGGCTACTGCCAGCAGAATGCCGTCGATGCCACCGAAGGCATCCATCAGGTCGGCCGCCAGTCCGGCTGGTCCGGTGACATATGCGCTGAGCCCGGCCGCCGGACCACTGCCGAGCAGGTCTCGCATGGCCTCGACGGTGGCAGTGGTGTCGCCGGCTGAATCGATCAGCGCCACGATCTGCACCGCAGCGCCATCATCCGAAGGTATCGGCGGGGAGATCTCGGAGACGCCCTCGAGGCCCCCGAGCTCTTGAGCGGTGCCGGAGATCGCGTCGAGCTGGGTCTGGTCGAGAGTTCCGTTGTCGGCGACGATGAGGACCAGGGCCGGGATGTCCTCGGAATCGTAGAAGTCCCGCGCGAGGACGCCCGCCCGAGTGGATTCGGCCGAGGCGGGCAGGTAGGCGCTCTGATCATTGGATGAGACCTCGTCGATCCGGCCGAACAGCGGGCCTCCGATGGCTGCGGCGGTCAGCCACGCGACGATGATGAGAGCCGGGAGCAGGACCCTCAACCACCACCGTGGTTTGTGGACGCTCGCCGCCGTGGAGTCTGTCTCTCGGGCCTTCATCAGGTTGTCCACGATTCTCCGTCCGTTTCGCCCGATATTACTTAACCTAGCTATTAATTAGCTTAGTGTACTAGACTGAGGTGCATGGAAGCCGAGACAGCGGGAACTCCGCAGGACGCGGACGAGGGCGTCTACGGGGTCCGCGACAACGACCCCGCGGCTCAGCTTCTGGATCTTTCCCAGATCGACGAGTCCGATGTCGAGCAGATCTCCCGACTGATGCAGGCTCTGGGCACGCTGCGCGAGGCTGAGCGGAAGGTCAGCGAGGCATCGGCTCGATACATGAAGCTCAACGAGACCGACATGCGCGCCCTGCACTATCTCATCGTCAATGAGAATCGTGGACGAACGGTCACCCCGGGCGACATCGCGGGCCATCTGGGCATCTCGGCGGCGGCCACCACGAAGCTCCTCGACCGGCTCGAGCGCGGCGGTCACGTGACGCGCAGTCCCCATCCGACCGATCGCCGGGCCTTGCAGATCCGTATCACCGCCCAGACGCGGCAGGCTGCCTACGAAACGGTGGGACGTCATCAGGCTCGGCGGTTCCATTCCGCGGCTCGACTCAGTCAGCCGGAGCGGGAGGTCGTGATCCGCTTCCTGCGGGATATGGCCTCCGAGATCGACATCAAACACATCGATTGGGTCGCCGATGAGTGATCTGTCCCGTGCTACGGGATCGCCGTGAGGCTCTGGAGTCCCGCCGTGCGGCCTCACCCGGTCATCAATGTGATCCTCAGGCCAACTGCATCCTGAGCGCGGATCCCGCCTTTCCACATGTTTCCGCCCTATCCGGGCCACGTCGATGTGGAGCTGTGCCGACTACCTTCGGGCACAATGCCTGCGGGTTTAGGGCACAAGACCCCGGCGACTGCGAGTAGGAAACTCCACTCGCGCGCAGCTGCTGGCGGGGCTGAGCGCTCAACCACCTCCACACCGGACGGAGCGCCTTTCAGCGAGCGTTACCCTCAACTCGTGCAATCACTGCCCTGCTCCGGCAACGAACGGAGGTACTCGTTGA
>Ga0334884_1000347_pt1 | contig 87850 bp, 83 predicted proteins | sample GraSluR1_MG_7_FD_207215 | JGI IMG/M metagenome (GOLD analysis project Ga0334884, IMG submission 207215) | Sludge microbial communities from methane-producing bioreactor in Wageningen University, Netherlands - Granular Sludge_12_05 R1 | ecosystem: Engineered > Bioreactor > Anaerobic >... | reverse complement strand
TGCAAAGAGTGAATGCATTGAACAGGAAGAACCGAAGCTCCAGGAGATCGAAAACGGACACCTTCACGCCTGCAGACGGTGGAAAGAAGTAATAGAAGAAAGTAGAGTGTAAAGAGCGGGAAGAGCGAGAGAGACGTCCACCGTTCGCCGTCCACCGTCCTCCGAGAAGAGCATTAGAAGCTGAAAAGCCGTCCTTGGTCCTTCGTCCAAGAGCATGGACCCGTCCTTGGAGAGCGAGAAGATCATCGAGAATACGAGATCTCGTGGTCCTCAACCAAGAACTTGGACGCGAAGCGTCGGAACGAGGAACAAAGCTCCTAGCTCTGGAACGCTCTTCTGCTTTTGATCTTGGATCCCCTCTGCGAGAGGGGTGGCGGCATGCTCCTGCCGACGGGGTGTGTGCTCTTGAGAGCCGTGGAGAGTGGAGAGTGGAACATGGAGAGTTGAGAAAGAACGAGAGTTCGCTTCGCTCACGAGAGAACGAGAATTTCTCGTCATCCCGTAGTGCTCCTATACGGGATCTCATTCTTACCAGACCCCACACCCCACACCCGTTCTCGTCTCTTCCTCTCTCCTCTTCTCGTGAAAATGAGGACTGACGAATCTTCTAACGTCAGTCCCCGATTTTCGTGTCTCGTGTTCTCGATGTTCTTCTCGTTCTTACCAAACCCTATACCCTAAACCCCAAACCCGGTTCGTCATCTCGCCCTCTCTCCTCATCTCGTGGTCCTCAACCAAGAACTTGGACGCGAAGCGTCGGAACGAACAACCGCTCTTAACGCTCTTCTTACCTCTAGCCTCTCACCCCTTACCTCTGATCGCACTCGCTCGTGAGCGCAGCGAACCTCTCGGCAATGCTCTTTCTCGTTCTCTTTCTCATAACTCTCCACTGGAAGATCTGAATCAGTTACCGAAAATCTCTCTGACCACTGCTTCGGCCTGTTCTAAAGATCTGGTTCTTGGGTCTTTCAGCAGAATCTCCACAATCAAATTCGGGTCTCTCTTCATGAAGGCTTCCAGTGCCCACTCCATCCTGAGAACCCTGGGTTTGAGATACCATTCGATCACTCTATCGGGCAGTTTCGGTGAGATCTCTTCTTTGTGAATTCCCGAACTGTCTACAGTTGCCGGTACCTCTACCGCTACATCTTTTTCAATGCCCTCTATCGTTCCGTCATTGAGTACATTGACAACAAATCTGGCCTTATTGTCGTTCACAATCGCATCGATGAACGGAATATGCTGTTCTCCACTCATTTCTGAAGGATTGTAGAGCCTGGAAGCTTCGAGAGCAACGTCCCCGGAGAAGACCTTAGCCCCCTCGCTGATAAGCGTCGCCAAACTCACCTGTGGAAAGTGAGTCATCGCCTGCGCAAGACCCATTGTTGCCGACGTAATCTGGCCAAGCTGCTCTTTGTACCAGTTCCAGCCTGGTTCGGAGTCGGGACTACCCCAGGGGCTCCCATACCACTTTTCGAGAGTTTCCTGGTTATAGTGATACTTCCAGCCACTGTTCCTGACAGTATCACCGATCGGCATGTTTCCGTAGAAACCGTACATTTCCATAGAGGCGGGCGACATCTGAATATTGAAGGGAGTCTTCGGCTTGAACTGGATCTGTCCACTCTCTCTAATATACCTGTCCAGAAGCGGATAGGCATCTTCCCCCTTATATCTGAATCTATTCATCCATATGCCATGGTTCACACCGGCTACCTGCCAGTCTATGTGTTCCTTTTCGAGTCCGAGGTGTTCGGACACATCGAACACATCGTAATGGCCGTGACAGAAGCCCACCATCTTGATTCGGCTGTTTCTGCGTATGAGGGTTGTTCCTTCAAAGACCGGGTTGGCAGCCTGTAGAAGCCATGCGTCGGGACAGAGCTCTTCCATGGTCTGGGCAACCTTTAGAAAGTGAGAGAGCTGGTTCCAGTTTGTGAGCGTGTAATAGTCAGATACCATGTTAAACTCCTGGCTATCGATTCCCCTGAAATAACCATGCCTCTCGCCTATCGATCTCATTCTGTCAAGAAATGCGTGTCCTCCGATCAGCGCCGTATTTATCACGAAATCGCTACCCTTAATGGCTTCTCGTAGATCGGTTGTCTTTTCGAATATCAGTTCGGTGTTCATCTCGGAGGTAAACCTCGATGCGAGAGTATGAACGGAATTCAGTCTGCTCTCATCGATATCCATGAGTGTTACTTTGCTGCCGTGAAGCCCAACTGTTTTGCAGAGATCGCTTACGAGTCTCAACGAGAAAACGGCGCTGCCCGCTCCTATAATACTGATGTTAGTCTTTGCCAAGGCTATCCCTCCTGGTTTTGGTCAGTTATCTAGATAATAACACCATTGAAGAGTAGTTGCATCGGTATTCGACGATTTTCTAACTGCCATATTGATCAAACACTGTCAATCATAGATAACATGTAAACAATTGCAGGAGTATAATTGTTTTCGAAAGCTCTTCTTATTTTCCATTCTGTCTGGGGGACTTATCGCCGATTAATACGGCTTTCATGCCGAATAATAGCAGGGGGTGTTTAGATGAAAAAAGTTCTGCTAGTGGCAGTCTTGTTCCTGGTATCTTTCGTTTTCGCTTCAGGAAGAGTCGAAATCTTCAGCTGGTGGACAGGCGGAGGTGAAGAAGAGGGTCTCAATGCTATCTACGAAGTCTTCAGAGCAAAGTATCCCGATGTTGAGATCATTAACGCGACAGTCGCGGGCGGCGCCGGTACAAATGCTAAGGCCGTTTTGAAAACGAGAATGCTTGGCGGAAATCCACCCGACTCTTTCCAGGTACACGGTGGAATGGAGCTAATTGATACTTATGTCGTCACAAACATGATGGAACCGCTAACGGATATTCTCAGAGGCTGGGGCATTCTAGACAAGTTCCCGGCGGATATCATGGATATTTGCAGCTATAAGGGAGAGGTATATTCGATTCCCGTTAATGTTCACAGAGGCAATGTTCTCTTTATCAATAACGAGATTCTGAGCAAAGTTGGAATCGAAGAGGTCCCGGAGGACGGCGCCGGGTTCATCGAAACACTGAAGAAGATAAAGGATGCCGGCTACATTCCTCTGGCTCTGGGAGACAAAGACAAGTGGGAAGCAGGCCATCTCTTCGAGTGCGTTCTACTTTCGACGCTCGGCCCAGATGGCTATAATGGACTCTGGAGCGGTGAAACGAGCTTCAATGACCCACGCATTGGACAGGCTCTGGCTATATTCGACGAGTTGCTGAATTATGTTAACCCGGACCACGCCGCACTGACCTGGCAGGATGCAACACGCATGGTCTTCGAAGGCAAAGCTGCCTTCAATGTAATGGGCGACTGGGCAGAAGGTTACCTTAAGACTCTCGGATGGACTCCGGGTGTTGAGTTCGGCTGGATGGCGACACCCGGTACAAAGGGCTCTTTCATGGTTGTAACAGATACGTTTGGACTTCCAAAGAACGCTCCCAATAGAGAAAATGCCCTGAAGTGGCTGGAGATAGTAGCTTCAGTTGAAGGCCAGGACGCCTTCAATCCGATCAAGGGATCTATCCCAGCGAGACTCGATGCAGACAAGTCTCTGTATGACCCGTATCTACTCTGGTCAATGGAAGACTTCGCCTCTAATGCTCTTTGCCCGTCTATTGCTCACGGTTCGGCAGCTCCAGAAGGCTTTATAGTTGAGCTTAACGACGCACTGAACATCTTCGTTACTACCAGAAACAGAGATGCCTTTTTGAGAGCTTTCCGCAACGCCGCGGAAGACTACATCGATTAGCCGGTTTTTCAGGGCCTGCTTTGCAGGCCCTGTTCTTTTTTCGGGAGGTGTTTCTCATAAAACGAAAGACTAGACGGAGTATCGTATCGCTGTTGATTATCTCACCGACTCTTGTCGCTATTAGTATATTTGTATATGCCTTTATTACATGGACAGCGAGAACCTCCATGTCCAACTGGAATAGCTTCGCCAGACTCCTGAGAGGTGAGTATGAATTTGTTGGATTGAGAAATTACCTGAGGCTTTTCGAAGATCCCAGGTTTCAGACTGATCTCTGGAACACCTTCTATTTCACCCTGTTCTTTATAGCTGGGTGTCTCGCTCTGGGGATAATCCTGGCCGTTCTGGTCGATAAGAATATCAAAGGCGCCAGCATATTCAGAAACATCTACCTCTTTCCCATGGCTCTCTCCTTTGTCGTAACCGGAGCAGTATGGCGCTGGATATTCGCTCCGGGGATTCTCCCCAACAGCCCGCAGGGAATGAATCTGCTCTTCAGCATATTCGGTCTAGATATTTTTCGATGGAAATGGTTTACATCTACCGTTAGTTTCTTCCGATTCAACGTAGCACTGATTCCCGTGATAATTGCCGCTGTATGGCAGCTATCGGGATACACCATGGCAATGTATCTGGCCGGACTGCGTGGTATCTCTCACGATCTGATTGAAGCGGCCGAGGTTGATGGGGCCACAAACTGGCAGATCTTCTGGAGGATAAAGTTTCCGATCCTTCGTCCCATAACTCTCAGCGCCATGATCATACTCGGTCATATCTCACTGAAGATCTTCGATCTCGTGTACGCGATGACTGGAAGCGGACCGAATAACGTGACCGATGTTCCGGCGATCTACATGTTCGAGACCACGTTCAGGGCGAATAAATACGCTACCGGCTCTGCAATAGCTATGGTAATGCTGATCATGGTAGCCGTAGTGATAATTCCGTATCTGGGTTCGGCATTCAAAAAAGAGAAGGTGGTATCGTGAAGAAAGCTCTGACTTATCTATTGCTCGTATGCTTTGCTCTTTTCTTCCTGATGCCTATTTATGTGTTGCTCGCAACCGGTCTGAAACCATTGAAGGAGGTCGGGTTGAGCAGGATGTGGTCTCTACCAACTGAAGTGTCCTTCAGTGGTTTCTTGAAGGCTTTCGAGAGACTTTCACCCAACCTCCTGAATTCGTTCATACTGGTCATTCCGGCCACACTCTTCTCAGCAATTATCGGTTCCATAAACGGATACGTTCTGTCTAAATTGAAGTTTCGGGGCTCTGATTTACTATTTGCACTGGTTTTGTTTGGTATGTTTATCCCCTATCAGAGTATCCTCTTTCCCATGATTCAGTTTCTGCAAAATATTGGGCTTTACGGTTCGATCTGGGGGCTGGTTCTCGTTCATGTTGTTTACGGACTTCCGATTACGACCCTGATCTTCAGAAACTACTACTCTGAGGTCCCGACGGAACTCATAGAGGCCGCCGGCATGGATGGGGCCGGTATATTCAAGACTTACTTCAAAGTCCTCTTCCCGATATCGCTACCGGGCTTTGTAGTAGTTGTAATCTGGCAGTTCACGAACGTATGGAACGAATTTCTCTTTGCCGTGACGGTTACCAATGAGCCTACGAAACAACCAATAACGGTCGCTCTGGTAAACCTGGCAGGTAGTCAGGTAGTTGAGTGGAATGTTCAGATGGCGGGAGCCCTTCTGGCAGCGTTGCCCACACTTATTGTGTATATTCTACTCGGCAAATACTTCTTGAGAGGACTACTGGCCGGTTCCGTTAAAGGCTGATCCAGATTGGGCATACACGTAGAAGATATGAAAAGCCAGTCTCTATCCATATAAACGATTTGAACTGCCGAGTGCTATCACTCTATTCTTTTCTGTCGCCAGCCCTTCTGGCAAGAGTCTGGTAAGACGGAAGGCTTTCAATGGACAGTTCCTTCATAAGCTCGGAGTTCTCTCTAATGTGATCTATAACCTTCCTGTAGCTTAGCCCCTTCTCCTTTGCGAGAAGCATGATCTTCTCTATCGTATCATCGCTGTACTTCTCTCGGACGCCTGTCTTCGAGTTACTTGACTTCTCCTTTTCTTTCTTCTTCGGTCCGGACGGCTGTTCAATGAAGTGGTATATTGTCGCCAGTTCGGTCTCAAACTCACTGAAAAAACTGGCAACGTGCATGTGCCTGTCAACAGAGATTCTCTGTGTTATATCTGGCACGGGAGAAACCCTGCCCTTCGATATTTGCTTTTCCACAGTCTGCAGAAGCACTGTAAGGTCCTGGATGGCCCCGAGTCTGTCCTGCACTTTCTTCAGTAACCCCTTAACTGTCTTGTCGAGTCCGGTGTACTCTTCGAGAGCCTCGAGAGTGTAACGAAGCTTCTTGAAGGTAATGCGGGCAGTGTGGAGTGTATCGAAGTCCTCTGGTCTTGAGTCCTGAAAAGCATCCTGTACGCCTTTGAATTGAGTGTCTATTCTGCTGGAGAGCCTGCAAATGTTCTGATCGAGAAGCGCAAAGTCCTTGCAGACAACGATAAGCTCTCTTTCGAAATGCAAAAAATCCCCGTCAAGCCGTTCAGTGCTGAAACTTGAGACACAGTTCGAAGCGACAAGTACGTGTTTCTTCTCTCTAGATTCGAGGAGTGCCGAGAGATCTTCAATTCCATATTCTTCTGCCAGAGAGCGCTGCACGTGATTATCTCTAAGACTTCCGAGACAGCCTCTAAGTCTGGAGAGTGCTTTGATAGATTGCTTGGCTCTTCTGTCTATGAGGGTACCACCTATGGAGAGCACTTCGGTTAGTCTTCTGCTCCAGACCCTGATATCGTGAACTGCCTTCTCGTCAAGGTTGATGATACCATTTTCGATATGAGACTTGAATGTCTCGAGAATCCCCCGGGTAATTTTGGGAAAGTTCTCTAGATAACGAAATCTGACCGACCGATCGAGTATCATTTCTCTTTCTTAAACAGAGAAGGCCTGAGTAGAAAGACAAGTCTCAAGTCTTGTGGAGTTGCTTCTTTCCAGCTATCAGCGTTCACTTCGAAGCAGGCAACCGACGTAGTCGCCATTCTTGCATTGCAGACTGCGTTACCCATGAAATCCTCGAGCGCAGGATTGTGGCCGAATATAAACGCGCTAGAGAACTTCTCATCTAGCGAGAGTATCGCCTGAAGTATCGTCGAGCTGTTTCCAGTGTAAAGCTCACCGTTCTCGATAATCTTGGCCTTCGGTATTGCCTTCTTGAAGATCAACGCCGTTTGCAATGCCCTTTTCGCCGTTGAGGAAACAAAGACCACCGGATCCTCAATTGTCCGAAGTATGACCTTGGCCATCAGCTTCGCATCATTTTCTCCACGAACGTTCAGTCCCCTGTCAAAATCGGAGGTTTTCTCATTCTTCTCTGCCTTTGCGTGTCTTACGATGAACAGCCTCTTCATATCTCTCCTCCAAACTGTGCTACTGCGCACAATGCTCTATACTGTCCTATCGTAATCTCCCAACTTAAAAGACAATCTCAACAGTATGATACGACAGCGGCAATCACAAACCAAAGGAAATACGACACAGTGCTAGAGCTAGATCTTTAGCTTCTCTTTAATTGCACGGTATATGAAGACATCGTGAGTTCTCTCAAAAGGCTCAAATCCCATTTTCAAGAAAGGGTCAAGTTTCTCGCTCTCCCTTACCATCGTGTGTATCTCGGAGAATCCCTTCTCAACTCCGTATCTGACTATGGCTCGTATGAATGTTTCCGGGTCTTCCGAAAGTTCGATATAGTTGATCTCAAGGGTCGAAGACGCCTTGGAGTTTTCGGACAGAACAGCAAGATTCTTCATGCTTCTCACCGTGAACGCATTTTGCAACTTCTGACCTTTGTCCTCAATATCGGGGATAATGAACGACCAATCATCATTAAAAAACTCCCGTATCTCGGGAACGGATTCCTCGAATTCTAGATCTGCGCAGTTATCGGGCGCTTTCTCGGGCAGCTCGAGCATGAGGTTCGTAAATACGGCTATTCTTTCGAAACCGAAGGACTCGTTCAGCCTTATCGATTCCACGTTATCGAAGTAAGTAGAGAAATATAACTCTTCAAAGCCTTCGGCAATCGCGAGTTTCAACATCTCCCTTCCGAGTTCCCTGCCGTATCCCCTGCCCTGATAAACCGGATCAATCCTCATGCCCTCCATCCATCCGACCGTTGGGCTCAACTTTCTGAGATTATCGATTCCTATTAGTGTTTCTTCTTTCCAGAGACCCATAAAGTAACACTCTTGCGAATCTACCCATTTATCGAAGACCTCAGGAATGTAATCATCACCTTCCCAGATATCTTTCACAATTTCCAGCACACGTGCGCGATCACTGTGAGTTAATTTCGAAATCATTAAACAACGTACTCCTTTCTCACGTACCATGATGTCATCGCTCTCAGAAGCGCGCCGTAAGACAACCTGAATGGTATTGAGTCGCCCACCGAGAGTTCACCCGAGTAGTCGGTTATATCAACTATGAGGTGATCGCTCGAACCGTGAATGACCTCGCAATCAGGAAAAAGAGGCTTCAGCCCCGAGGGAACGACATCCTGTTCACCCATATCCAGTATCGCCTTCAACCTGATCCCGGAATCTTGAAAAACGGGCTTTCTGCCAAAGGCGTCCTGTCCAATATCACCGATCGGGACTGAAGGCTTCTCTCTAAGTTCGAGAACGCTCCCGTAAATAGTGAAGGTGTCTCGCGAGACTCCCGGGACGCTACGGTTATTGGTAACGTCAGTACCGCACATAATCGACTCTCCAAGTCTGTAATGATTTATACCTTCGGGAAGCATATCGTTCTCGATCAATGGAAGAGAGGCCGTGTTTCCTGCCGAATATACAGCAAAAACCGTACCGGTTTCTCTCTCAATCTTTCGACCGAGATCGAGAAGAATATCGAACTTCTCCGGCTTAGCCAGAACACCGCCAAAACATCCGAGATTCGTGCCGATTCCGACTAAATTACGGCCGGCTATTCTAACCGCCTCCTTAAGCTCTTCAAAAGCGTCGTAATACATGACCCCTTCTCTCAAATCTCCTGTGTCCACCATGTATATGAAGTCAGTCTTCTTTCCGATATCATCGACCAGTTCTTTTAACTCTCGAAGAGAACCTAGCTCACCAACAAGAGCGGTATCTGCCAGCTCAATTACCTCTGGAAACCTCTGCTCTGGGGGCAGCCTGAGAAGTAGAAATCTTGGATCCAGGCCCGCCTTCTTTATGCGAGCAATATTCTCCAATCTCGACTCCCCAATCTCCTTTACACCCATTTCCAGAACAGTATCGACTATAACTGGATCTCCGCAGACCACCTTTGTCACCGCCGCCATCTCTACGCCGCTCTCCCGTGTTAGTTTCAGAAGATAGTTTGCATTGTCGGCAATGGCCCTTAGATTAACGTTAATGTACGCCACATAACCACCTCAAAAGTATTATATAACATTAACCAGAGAATACAGGACCGATCCGACCGTACCCAGTTATTTGGCTTATAGCTTTTGTGCTGCCTGTCGTATAATATCTACATTATGAATAACAATAGAGGATCATATGTCTTGCTGCTCTATCTAGAAGAGAAGACTGAGATAGACACCGGTGCGAAAGTGTGGTCGTTTGAGCCCGGTTACTATGTCTATGTTGGCTCGGCAATGAACTCCCTCACCGAGAGAGTGAGACGGCATATGGTGTCAGAAAAGAAGATGCACTGGCACATAGACTATCTGAGAGAGAAGGCGAGAATTGCAGCGGCGTTGTTGATTCCTTCAGAGACTAGACTGGAAGAGGAGATATCCGTTCTGGCATCAGATTTCGGAGAGGCAGTGAAAGGGTTCGGTTCTAGTGACTGCAAAACCGACTCCAATCTATACGGGATTGAGGAACATCAAATAGGCAGGCTCTTTGGATTGATCACAGATAAGTGGAGGGATAAAGATGATAGCTTTTTTGAGTGATTGGGGATACGACAGTTATTATGTGGGAGTAGCAAAGGCTGCTATTAGAGAGGTGAACAAAGAGACTGAAATTCTCGATATCTGCCATAACATAAAGTCCTTCAGCGTAAGGCAGGCAGCTTACGTCATCGAGAGAGTTGTAAAAGACCTTCCAATTGACACTGTCTTTCTCGCAGTCGTTGATCCGGGAGTCGGTACGGCGCGAAAACCTATCGCTATGACTCTAAAGAACGGTATGCGAATGGTCGGACCGGATAATGGGATATTCACCTTTGCGGCCGAGAATTTCGGGGTACACGAGATAAGGGAACTCGAAAATCGCGAGTATCACAGGGGCACTTCTATGAGTTTTCACGGACGGGATATTTTCGCTCCGGTTGCCGCCCATATTGCGGGAGGTCTTGAAGTCGAGAAGCTTGGACCGAGGCTTATGAATTTCGAGTATCTTAGGTACAGGAAACCGGCCGCGACGGGAAACATGATTACCGGAGAGGTGGCCTTTTATGATCACTTTGGAAATCTCGAAACCAACATTCCCTCTTCTCTCGGAAACATTTTCGAGGAAGGTGATCTAGTAGAGATCTCGAGAAACAGAAAACCCCTTAAAGCTACTTTCGGAAAGACATACTACGATGTGAATCCCGGCCATATTCTTGCACATTTTGATTCCAGCGGTTTTCTGGAAATCACAGTGAACAAGGGCAGCGCCAGAGAGACAGTGGGCATCGAAGAGGGAGAATCGATAACAGTTGTCAAAGTCTGACAGAATACTCTTCGGTTCCGGTTATCACTACATAACCGGAGCCGTCGTATTTGGAACTGGTCTCTTTGTAGCGCTTTTTGGAGGTCTGAATACTGAGGCCCTACTTCTAATTCTCTCCACGGGAATTGCCGCAACAATATTTGTGTATCTGGCCATAGTGAAACAGCTAAATCGACTCGTGAGGATAATACGAGTCGGAGAGTGGAAGACTACCGTCGAACTGGAAGGTCAGTTCCACGAGCTGTACGCATTTTACAGATCGCTATCTCTTCAAGTAGAAGAAGAGAGGAATTATTACGAGAAACTTTACAGGGACTACTCGGAATTGCTAAACACGCTAGATATCGCGGTCGTTTCTCTTAACGATAGCGGGAACTTTGATCTGGTAAACGACGCCTTCGTAAGAAGCTTCTCTTATGGCTCTCATGGCGTCGGTTACTTGAGGCTCGATCGCTTTCTCAGAAGAACGGGACTACTCTTTCCTCTACAGGCCGGTCAGTACGAGACTTACAGCAAGAAGCTCGGCAAACGCTATCTGGTAACTGTTACAAAGAAGAAGAAGAGTGGCTTCTTGTTGACTTTCAACGATAAGACTAGCCAGTGGAAGACGAAGCAACTTCTTGAGAAGACCAGGCGTTATGCCGTGGATGCCCAAACCGTTGGGGATCTTGCTCACGGCCTTAAGCAACCGCTGGCCAACATAAGGCTTGCTCTCGATCTCTACAACCGCACGAAGAAGGAGCAGTATCTTCAAACACTTTCCGAAGAGCTGCTTGCCTTTCAGAGCAAAGTTAGCGGTATTCTTCAGATATTCAGGTACGGAGAAGAGTTTGAAGTGGTAGATCTCTCCGAAATAGTTCACCGAGTGACGGCCTTCATGGATCCCATTGCATCATCGAGAAAGATACTCCTTGAAAGGATAACGCTCGACAGTGGTTCAGTTCTCGTTCAGAAGGGGAGGCTCGAGAATGTCATAAAGAATCTGATGATGAACGCGGTAGAAGCCTGCAGGAATGAAGACGGTGTCATAAAGATTAAGGTCCGGGGCTCCCGTTCTTTACTTACGCTTATTATTGGAGACAACGGTAAAGGTGTAGACAAGGAGCTTCATCAGGCAATCTTCAAGCCCTTCTATACTACGAAACTCGAAGGATCCGGGCTTGGACTGTATCTTGTACAGAATTTCTGTGACGAGAACGATGTAAGATTGAAGATGAGAAGTGTATCAGGAAGAGGTACAGTCTTTGTATTGACTTTCAGGAGGGAGCATGACTCGAAGAGTACTGGTAGTAGATGACGATCTTGCTTTCAACGGCCTTCTTTCAGCGGCTCTTGAAGAGGAAGGTTACGGCTTAGTTCAGGCCTATAATCTGAAGCAGGCCGAAAAGTCGATTGTGGAGGAGTTTTTCGACTGTATTATCCTGGATGTGAGGCTTCCCGACGGTTCAGGTCTCGACCTACTGGCGGAAGCCACTCAAATCGCACCTGTGATAGTTGTATCCGCTCACGGAGACATAAACACTGCCATCGAAGCTGTAAAGAAGGGTGCTTTCAACTTTCTCGAAAAACCCTTCGACCTGACTCACGCATTGCTCGAAGTTAGAAGAGCCATAGAGTACTCTGAGCTCAGCAAGGAGAGAGACCATCTTGCCGAAAAGGTCTCGGGAGAAACCCTTTCCGAATTCGTGGGAAGGAGCGTGACTGTCAGAAAATTGAAGGAAACGATCTCTATGATAGCTCCAAAGAAAGTCACCGTACTGCTGGAAGGCGAAAGCGGTACGGGAAAAGAGGTTGTCGCAAGAGCTATTCATGAGCTAAGCAAGAGACAGCGTTTCGTTGCGATCAATTGCGGGGCCATTCCCGAGAATCTATTTGAAAGCGAACTCTTCGGCTACGAAAAGGGGGCCTTCACGGGCGCCATGAGCTCTAAACCGGGTCTCATAGAGGAGTCTCATCGAGGTACACTCTTTCTGGACGAAATCTCTGAGATGCCCCAGCAGATGCAGGTGAAACTTCTAAGGGTTCTCGAGACGTCTTCGACTCAACGTCTCGGTGGAAATAACTCCCGTCGTCTCGACCTTAGGGTAATCGCGGCTTCAAACAGAGATCTGGAAAGTGCCGTAAGTTCCGGGCAATTCCGTAACGACCTGTACTACAGACTGAACGTGGTTAAGATCAAAATCGCTTCCCTGAGAGAGAAACGAGAAGACATTCCATTATTGATCAAGTATTTCCTTCCGATACTCTCGCGAGAACTCGGCCTCAAGAGCACCCCCACAATCTCCGACGATCTACTCAGAGAGATGACCGATTATAACTGGCCGGGAAACGTCCGAGAGCTCAGAAATCGTCTCCTTTCACTGCTGGCAATGAATTCAGACTCAAAAACAATCTCCGCGACCTCTCTTTCGGATATTAAGAAGCCGCCGCGTGAAGATGCTGCCTTTGCTGAAGAACCACTTGATGAGCTTGAAAGAAGATACATTCTCTGGCTTCTGAAGAGACTTAAATCGAACAAGAGCGAAACGGCAAGAGTTCTGGGGATAAGCAAGAGTACGCTATACGATAAGCTCAGGAGGTGGGGATTGCTTGAGAGTAATAACGACCCATCTTAACCCGGATTTTGACGCATTTGCGTCCGCCGTTGCAGCACAGAAACTCTTTCCTGATCATACGATAGTCTTTGGAGGCGAACTCTCGCCTGCACTCAAGAGATTTCTGTCGTCCAGGGGCTTGCTGCTGTCTTTCTACAATATTCGTGAACTCGATATAGAGAACATTTCGTCGCTCATAGTCGTCGATACCTCTGACCTGCAGAGATTGCCCGCCCCGATAAGACGTTTTGTGAACAGGGGTATAATGACGAAGTTTTTTGACCATCATATAACCAGAAAACCTGCTGACCAGGCAGGTACTTACCGTGAGCTCGGAGCCTGCACGACTCTGATGTGCAACATTCTCAGGAAAAAGAAAAAGAGTATAAGCATAAACGAAGCTACTCTCTTCGCGGCTGCTATATATAGAGAGACGGGAAACTTCACTCATTTGTCTACCCGTGCTCAGGATCTGAGGACGGCAGCTTGGTTGCTAGATATTGGCGCAAGAATAGACGAACTCGGAACCTACTCTTCTTTCCGTTTGAGTCTCTCTCAGCAGCGATTGGTAGAGAATCTAATACTTAACATGGAACGGCTAGATGTATTCGGAATAGAAATAAACATAGCAAACACCAAGAGGGATTCGCTACCGGCAGGTCTGAGTCTGGTTATCGAAAGACTCTGGTCGTTTCTTGGAGTCGAGAATCTTGTTGTCCTTCTGAAAGTTAAGAACAGAGTCTACTTCTCCATCAAATCAAGACACATGAGACTTGATGTTGAACAACTAAATGGCAATCTGCGAGACAGTGGCGCATTCACACTTGGTTATCTTGAAACCGGTAGTCTTGAAGAGGCTAGAAGGGAGATCCTGAAGCTTTTCGAGAATAACATAGAGAGACTGATCAAAGTGAGAGATATCATGACATCTCCGGTAAGAACAGTCCTAGCAGAGATGCGGGTAGAAGAGGTTCTCAAGATAATGCAGAGAACGGGACATCACACATTGCCCGTTGTTGATCACGAGAAACTGATTGGTATCGCACGACATCGAAACGTGGAGAATGCTTTCAGACACAACCTTGGAAACAAGAGAATTCTTGAGATCGTTGACCCTATGCCCGTTGTAGTCTCATCTGATGACTCTGTTCAGGCTGTCACAGACAAAATGATCGAAAACAACACTACGGCCGTGCTGGTTCTGGAGAATCGAATCCTTTCGGGAATAGTCACGAGGACAGATTTACTGAAAAGCCCTTTTGGCAGGAAGGGACTTCTTCAGAGTAGAACTCTCAACGAGGATCAGAACTATGTGAGACTGCCGATAAGCAAGATGATTGAAGAAAGAATTGAAAACAGGATTGTGACCATGTTAAGGTTTCTCGGAGCAGTTGGTAGCGAACTCGGCATGGCCACCTACATAGTAGGTGGATTTGTAAGGGATCTGCTGCTGAATGAGAGAAACCTTGATCTAGACATAGTAGTCGAGGGAAATGCAAATACCTTCGCCATCGCTTTCAAGAAATACTTCAATGTCAAGATAGTGGATCACAAGGAGTTTCTCGCAAGTTCCCTGTTTTTTAACGATGGTCTGAGAATCGATATAGCGACTGCCAGGACCGAGTACTACAAGACGCCTGCAGTGCTTCCCGAAGTTGAGATGAGTACAATCAAGAAGGATCTTTACCGAAGAGACTTCTCAATAAACGCAATGGCGATCAAGCTTAATCAGGAAGAGTTCGGTATCCTCATTGATTTCTTCGGTTCGAGAAAGGATCTTGCAAAGGGAATTATACGCTCCCTGCATCCTTTGAGTTTCGTCGAAGATCCAACAAGAGTTCTGAGGGCCGTGCGCTTCGAACAGCGTTTCGGATTCGAGATAGAGGTGCGAACGGCGGAACTGTTGCGTAGCTGTGCCTGCGAGGGTTATCTGGCTAGAGTAACAGGTCAGAGGCTGCGTGACGAATTCATAAAGATACTTCAAGAACCGCTTCCTCTAAAAGCGATCAGAAGATTAAAAGGACTTGAGATTATCGACAGGCTCTTCATAGGAACGCGTCTAGACCGAAAGACAGATAGTATGCTCGAAAACTACTTCCAGAGAAGAGAAAGAAACTCTGTTTACACCGGAAATGACAAAATCTTTCACACCGTGTTGATGATACTATTGAAGGACAGCCAAACAGAAGTAGTGCAGTGGCACATAGAGAGATTCGGTTTGCCAAAAAACTTTCTTACCAGACTTGCCGAAGCAGTTGAGGCTGCTGGTAAAATAGAAAGTGAGCGTCCCGATAGACCTTCGGGATTTCATAAGTTAATATTGTCCAGAAGACCCGAATTGTTGAACTATGTCGACAGCACGCTGACCGGAGAGATGGTCGACAGATTTGAAGATTATCTGAAGAGAGTAGAAGAGGTGAGACTTTCGATCAACGGCGATGTTCTGAAAACTGATTTCGGTCTGAAAGAGGGACCTGCTATGAGAGAAGTACTGGAGGCCCTTTACTGCGCAAGACTCGATGGTCTTTCACGGGAAAGGGAAGAGGAGTTCGTCAGGGATTATCTGAAAGGGAGGGGATCTGAATGAAGAGGTTTAAGTTTTTTTTCGTTATCTTTGCCATTCTGGTTGTGGGTCTGCTGGTGAGTTCGTGCTTCCCAAGGGTACCGTCAATATCCATGACAACCCAGGGAAGTAACAGAGAACCCGGCAAGCCAATAATGGTGGAAGCGTTCAACTTCAGATTTACGCCAAATGCTGCCGGTTACACATGGACACTCGAAAAAGAACTCGCGGGAGGAGCCTGGCAGCCAATCAACGCGAGCCTTAAAGTTATGAAGACCGTGCGTTACAAGAACGATACTGTGGTCGTATATCTTCCGACTGCACCCGAGACCGGAAGGGTAAGAATAACCGCCACGGCCTCAGGAATGGATGATGATGGGAACTTCGTTACCGTGACTTCTCAGAGAACCGTACAATACGCACCCAAGACTACAGTTCTTGTCGAAGTCTTCGAGAAGCTCGGAGCATTCTTCAATCAACCTTCAAGCTGGTTCAACGCCTTTTCTTTCTTCTTCTCGAACCGAGTTCCAACGTTTGTACGTTACCGCGAAGGCTTCCTTGAATCGGCCGTTGGTTTCGATCCATATGCCCAGAGGCTTCTGACCGGAATCGACCCGACAAAGCCGGCCGATATCTATGCATCTGGGGAGGTCTTTTTCCAGGCGTGGACCAAACTACCCAGTAATACCTACTCGAATAGTCAGATGAGCTCGATGTTCAACAACGCACCTGTAACCGGTGACTGGAATATCCGTATAGAGCCCACGGCGTTCACTGGCTGGAGGGCGACGGCGTGGAAAGTGAAAGTCGAGAACATCGATCGCTTTAGCGACGACCTGTGGCTGTTCAGGGCAAGAAAGAGCGACAATCTCGCTACGCACTTCGTGAAGATAAACAATTACTACACCCCCTCCTCTGAAGAGGAGTTTGACACCGAAGCGATCGGATTCTATGTAAGCTTCGCATTTACGGAAAGCAACATTGTCGGACCATCGAAGCAACTCTGGGGCGAAGACTATTACTTTGGAGTAATAGCCGTACAGAAGACAACTCTCGCGTCGGAGTTCAATGAAGAGGCTGTCACTCTCGTCGCTTTGAAGGGATCGGCAGTCGTCCTGTTTCCAAATAAGAGCTGGTAAACTTACGACAAGGAGTTATTTTGACAGAGCAGGTACTTGCAATCGATACGTATAGACTAGAAGAGCTGGCAACCTGTAGCGGGTTGCTGGCTTTTCCTTTGGAAAGCATGAAAGAATTGATCAATGAGTACGGGAAGTACGTTCTTCGCAGTCAGGCGGAGAGCGACGAGTCGATCCGCCAGATCATACCCTACGTTGTGTTCAGGGAAGAGAGATGCTTTCTGCTAATGAAGAGAACTAGAAAGCAGGGTGAGGCAAGGCTTCACGAGAAGTACTCGATTGGAGTCGGCGGTCACATAAACCCGGAAGACGGACCCAGTCCGTGGAGTGCCTTTGTAAACGGTATGGAAAGGGAGATATCCGAAGAAGTAGATGCGGAGGTTTCGGAGCTGGAGTATCTTGGAGTCCTCAACGATCTTTCGACTCCGGTAAGCAGGGTACATCTGGGCATGGTTTATATCGCCGATACTGTCTTCTGCGGATTCAACGAAAAGGATAAATTCGAAGGCTCTATGGAATCACTTGAAACTCTAAGAGAGTATAGAGAGAAGATGGAAACATGGTCTCAAATAGTACTGGAAAAACTGAAGTGATCTTAAGGTGTCCGGCCAAGATTAACCTCATGCTGAAAGTTGGCAAGAGAAGAAGCGACGGATTTCACGAAATACTCACAGTCTTTCAGACCATCTCACTGTACGACGAATTGACGATAGAGACTGAAGCCTCTTCGTTCTGCTTCAGTTCAAATTCCAGTCTTGCCTGGGATAGCCGCAACACTCTTTACAGAGTCTTACGTGAGTTTGAAGAGCACTACGGAAGGAGCATCAAAATAGGACTGTCACTCAAGAAAAACATCCCGGTAGGCGGCGGTTTGGGCGGCGGAAGTTCCGATGCCGCGGCGTTACTGAGATATCTGGGCTTCGCGTACGGCTTGAGTACAGAAACTCAGTTCAAAATCGCCTGCAGAGTCGGTAGCGATGTGCCTTTTCTTCTGCGAGGTGGAACGGCTATCGGAAGGGGAAGGGGTGAGAAACTGAGTTTCCCGGGAGATATCGAAGACTACTCAGTCGATCTCGCATTTCCCGGAATCGAAGTCTCGACTTCTATGGCTTACGGATTGATCGACACGTCTTCCTATCACAAAACAACGGAACCGATCAATCCCGAAGAACTGATTATCGCATTGCGCAGAGGCGACACGGCCGCCATAGAATTACTCTCGGTTAACGACTTTGAGACTCCTGTATTCGATAGCTTTCCTCAAATCGCGACTGCTTATGGAGAGCTCGCGAGTCGGAAAGCTATCGTAACCCGAATGACGGGGTCGGGTTCAACGCTCTTCGCACTTTTCAGTGGAAATGGCGGTTCTTACAGGTTTGTGACGGCGAAGGAGATGGGATTTCGATGATTCTAGATGGCCTAACAATCAGCAGACTGCTGGCCGGATTGCAGAACGTAGTGGGTCAGCAGCTACGTCAAGTCTACCAGACAGGAAGAACGGAGTTCCACCTGAAATTCTCGAGATCAACGATTGCGATTTCTATCAGTCCGTCGCTTCCCTTTATCACGCTGGGAGATAAGGATGTGGACTCTCCCTCTCTTGAAACTCCTTTCAACATCTTCCTCAGGCGACACCTCAACGGATACTTCCTCACCGGGTTGTCCCAGGAAAGACTCGATCGGATCGTATACATTACACTTGAAGGCAGAGACTCTTTCGGGGTAGCAGGCAAGAACACTATCGTCATTGAACTGATGGGTCCCGGTTCCAACATGATAGTCCTGAACGCGGAAAGAAGAATAACCAGCGCTTTCAAAGAGATGATCACTTCCCGCCGAACTGTCTCTCCCGGGCTTGCATACTATCCACCGGAACAGGAGGGCAAGATTAACCTTGACACCTCTCCCTCCGAGGTAAGAGATGCCCTTTCAAATTCGGGTGAACCACTTTCTAAGGCTCTGAAAAACATCTTTGCGGGGGTTTCGAGAGCCACCGCGGAGAATATTGTGGGTTATCTGCAGCTTGGAGAAGTATCACCCGCATCGCTCGAAGAAGAGAAACTGAACGAACTGGCAGCATTTCTTTCGAGAATCGGAAGAGACAAAAGCAATCCCAATCTATACACTTTTGATAACGGCAGAAGTCTCGAAGTCTCACCAATACCGCTGGACTTCAAAGGCGAGTGCATTGAAAGACCTTCACCAGAAGCCGTTAATCGTGCGCTGAAATCCGTCGGAGTCGAGAAGGAGTTCGACAGAAGGAAGAGGACCCTGACAAAGAAGCTAGAGAGGACTCTTTCCAGAGTCGATAAATTACTTGAAAGACTTGAAATAGAGCTGGCTAGTATAGACGATTACTCAGAATACAGACACTTTGGGGAGCTCATCGTCGGTAACCTTTACAGACTCCGCGAAAAGGCCGAGACAGTCGAAATCGAAGACTGGGACACCGGCGAGACTGTGCTTTTGTCACTGGATGGCAGAATGACTCCATCGGAAAACGCCCAACGTTTCTTCAAACTCTTCGATAAGTCGCGTAGAAAGGAAATTCAAGTTAAGAAGAGGATAGGGGAACTACAGAAAGAGAGAGATTATCTCGAACAGCTGATGGAAATGATAGAGCTATCGCAGAGTGTATCGGAATTGGCCACATTCAACGATGAGCTGGTCGCGGCCGGTGTATTGAAACTTCAGGATTCCGGCAGAAAGAAGAAAAAGAAGCAGCCTCAGACCGGGCCAAGAGTATTCGAAAAGTACGGATTCAGATATTTTGTTGGAAAAAGCAACACTCAAAACGATGAAATAACGAGAAGCGCTTCAAAGGACGACATCTGGTTTCACGCCCACGGGATTCCAGGAGCCCATGTTATACTAAAGAAGGGAGGCAAGAGTATTCCCGAAGAGGCAATAGCCTACGGAGCACTTCTCGCAGGAATGTTCTCTAGAGGTAGGCTTTCCGGAAGAGTAGACATAATCTATACACAGGCGTGTAATATCACAAAACCAAAAGGAGCGAAACCGGGTATGGTGTTATACAGGAAGATCCAGACTTTGACAGTGGAGCTTTCGCAGAATCGGGTGAATGAACTTTGATAAGATTGCCGTTTTATGTGTTCTTCATAGGTGGCTTCTTTTCCTACGCCGCCATTTTTTTCGAAAGCCCTGCTGCATCGATAACTATGTCCGTAATAGGTATGACCTTGAGTCTATATATATGGTATATCATTTCTTACAACAGGGACACCCATCTAAAAAGGATGCTTGAAAAGAGATTTATTACATACGATGAAGTCAGGGAACAGAAGATTTCTCTAAATTCAAGGTTCTGGGTAATACTTTACTCCGTTTCCTTTATTGCGATGAACGTTTCTGGATTGCTTGTGATCAAAGCTCTGCTGGACAACATTGATATAGCTGCCCAACCGCCCGTAATGGAAGAGCTTGTAGCAACTCTCGGAACTGAGTATGTTCTCTTCAGCTGGATATTCTTCATTTCGGGAATTCTCTCTCTCTTTCTCTACGGAAAGCTGATAACCATGCTTTATAACGATGAGAACAAGATACAGACTTTCGAGGGGAAGAGAAGGAATATGCCTATAATAGTTTTTAAGCCACTTTCAATACTTCTCATGATTCTGTTCACTCTTGTCACTTACGGTCTTTTCAGCTGGTTCATGAGATACAGACTTGCATCGCTTCAAAGAATACACAATTATATGGAGAAGAACATTGAAAAAACGGAAAGCGTTAAAGATAAAGAGGAAGAGAAAAGGGTCGAGAAGCCTGAGGAGATAGCTAAAACCCTACTACTGAAGCACTCAGATATTCTGAGCTCAACTCCTGAAGACCCCCAGAGAAAAGAAGCAATTGCCTCGCTCTTCAAAGATCTTGGAGAGTTAAAGACCGAACAGGCTCGCTCTCTTCTGAGCACTCTTCTTTCAAAGGAGTTGCTCACTGAAAACGAATTCCGCAAGCTTACAAGACTTTTGGTTTGATAGGAGGAAGTTTGGTGAATCGCTATAAAAACTCGACGATAATTCTGATAATCATAAATGTGGCAGTGTATTTGTTCGTTTCAATACTGGGCTTTTTCAGAACTCCCAGCGGCCTGACCCTGAGAGATGTGGTAAACGTCTACGGAGGGGTAAGTCGCTTCGGGTTATCCAGCGGCCTTTTCTACACGCCATTAACTGCACTTTTCCTTCATGGGAACATAATGCACATTCTCTTCAATATGTGGGCGCTCTTTCAGCTCGGGTTCGTTGTCGAAGCAGTGTACGGAACGAAAATGTATCTCCTGTTCTATTTCGCGACCGGCATAGCCGGAAGCCTTAGCGCTGCCGCATTCTCAAGCGCTCTGACTATAGGATCGAGCAGTGCGATATTCGGACTCGTCGGTATTCTCTTTACACTGGGCCTGAAAAAAGATACGCCGGTAATGCTCAGATCTATAACGGGCTATTCCCTGCTTCCGATAATACTTATAAACCTCTTTCTGGGCTTCAGCATACCGGGAATAAGCAACGCCGCTCACATAGGCGGTCTCCTTGCCGGGGCCGCAGTCGGCTGGTTCGCCAAGCCCGCTTACGCAAGATTTGGAAGGTCCAGACGGGTATATACGAGAGTGAAGGAGAAGACCCCTCAAGAGGTCTCACAGGAGATCCTTGTTAAGTATATGCCCCTTTTGAACGCCCTGAAGAATGGAGATAGAGAAGAGAGAACCATAAGGCTCGCGCAGATGAGAAGTGAGCTGAGCAGTCTGAAAGATGAAGAAGTAGCCTCCAAAGTTCTCTGGGAACTCTTCAAGAGAGATCTAATAACACAAGAGGAATTCGACAAGCTCAGGAAGTTCGTATAATCGGACAATCATGGCTTTCCAGCAATAAAGAAAAGAGCCCTTAAGGGCTCTTTTCTTTATTCGGCAAACTCTCCTTCGAAAGAGGTTTCCACATCCACGAAATCCTCTACAAAGTAGACTTTGGGAGAATCGATCCCGTTGAAATTGGTGGCATATTCGGTCGTATAGGCACCGGCGTTTATGAAGTACACTATGTCTCCGTAGCCGATGTTCTTCGGAAGATCGATTTCGTGGTATATAGTATCTACCGAGTCACAGGTAGGACCTGCAAGATGGAAGGGGATTTTGGTGTCGTCGACCTTTCCTTCCGTCAAGACCTCATACCTGAATCCTTCAATAGTTTCTGTTAGACCATGAAAGACTCCCGCATCTATATACACCCAATCCTCATTGCCTTTTTTGCTTCGTAGTATGACCTGACTGACTAGAATAGCAGAGTTTCCTACCATAGACCTTCCCGGTTCAATAAAGAGCTCGAGATCTGTGACAAAAGACATGTACTTCTTCAGAGCATTGTTGATGATATCGCCGTAGGCCTTCACGGACTTTATCTCTCTGACGTGTCTAACGGGCATACCACCGCCCAAATTTAGCATTCTCAGGTTGATTCCCTTGGATCTCAGAGATCCGAACACCTCAGAAGCGTCTCTGATAGCCTCGTCCCAGCTGTTCACGTTGTAGTTCTGAGAACCGACATGAAAACTGACTCCGTATGCATCCAGTCCTAGCTGGTCGGCATACTCCAGAATGGATATAACGTGGTTGACGTCTGTTCCGAACTTTCTTGAAAGTGGCCAGTCACAATCTCCACCACTTGTCGCTATACGCCCATAAACCCTGCTTCCCGGAGCGTGCGCGGCGATCTTCTCAACTTCCATCTCCGAATCGACCGCATAGTAATCTATCCCCACCGAGTAAGCGAAGGCAATATCCTCTACTTTCTTGATCGTGTTTCCGAAACTCATTCTTTCAGGAGTTACACCGAGAGAAAGAAGCTTTTCTATCTCTCCACGTGAAGCGACATCGAAACTGCTGCCAAGATCCCTGAGTGTCTCGATGATTCTCGGATGTGAATTCGCCTTAACCGCATAAAACACCTGGACGTTGTTAATATGAGTTACTATGTCGAAGTAATTGTTCCTGACGTAGTCCATATCCATAATCAAGAACGGTGTCTTTATTTCCATTGCGGCCCTTCTAACTTCAGGCGTTATGTGCACTACGGCATCCCTCCCATAAAATAATCAAGTTATTGTAGCATCGAAAACATGAAGGAATGCCAAAGATAAAATGTCAGTTTTAGTTTAATAAAGTTACAATCCTGAACCCCTCAACAATAGCCGCTTTTAGCTTCTGATCAAAGCTTCGCAAACTTTTTCCAGAAACTCCCTGTCTGATGCTCCGAAACCATTCGGAAAATGACTGTCAATATCCAGTTCACCAATTACCTGCCCTTCCTTTATTAGGGGAATGACTATCTCGGATTTCGTTTTGAGGCTACATGCCAGGTAATTTTCTTCTTTCGAGACATCTGGAACGACAAATACGTCCATGGTCTCGGCAGCCTGTCCACAGATACCACTACCAAAGGGAATTTCCAGATGCTCTGTCGGCTCTCCAACAAACGCTCCCAGGGAAAGCAATCTGTCATTAGTCGTTAAATAGAAGCCAGACCAGTTGTAGTGTTCAACATACTTGTCTAGAAAGCAAGCTATGGTCGCGAGTTTTTCATCGAAGGTCTTGTCTCGCAGCTCAGTCGGTAGTCGATGGAGCAGAAGTGAGAATCGCTTTCTTCTCTCGTCATCGCTCATAAAATGGCGGACATGAACATGAGAGTACTCTATGAAATCGTCGAGAGCACCAAAAACTATTGATGGGAAGTCTTCGATTTTTCCCGATAACCAGCAACCGAGAAGGTCTATCATCACAACATTTCCCTTTGAGGTGGGAATTATGAAATGTTCTCTCTCTCCGAGACCGCCGAGAATGTGTATAACGAAGTCCTCTCGCTCAAGGTGAAGGGCGTCCGCTCTCTTTCCAAGCGTCTTCAGTACCTTCGCTTTTTCGGCCGCTCCCACCCTCTGCCAGTACTGCGACAACTTGTCTAGCTCCCGTCTTTCAAGGCTTTCAAGCTTCTCTTTCAGAGTGGACTCATTAAGGTTATTCTTTAGCATGTATTCCTGCAACACTTTTGGGTGTTTCTCGCGGTATGTCTGCCAGAAATCATACCATTGCTCTTTCGGGTGAGCAAGAATGTCGAAGTAATCATAGCTGAAATCTCTGAATATGCTTCTCACAAAGCCTCCTCCAATTTATAGGTTTCACCTTCCTGCGACACCAAGAAGCACAAAGGCGTCGTATGAAGCTGGATATAATCTCTCTTTGGAAAGAGAGTCCAGAAGAGCGTAGTACTTTTCAACATCACTATACTGACTTATTATTACTACCGTGGGATTATGGTAAACATGAGCAAGAGAAAAGACGGCTTTCACTTCATCGGCCCTTCTATTTATGAAAAGATATGTCTCTCTCTTCTCGATCCCGGGTATATCGGGAACGATACCGGTTGCATCGACTTTTATCCCCGCCTGCTTGAGCCATTGGCTCTTTATTATCTCTGAAAAACTTCCTATGCGAGTTTCGTAATCAGGTATATTGTTTACCAACAGTATCGAAGGATAGGTAGCGGAAACTGCTTGAATGGTCACTGCAGTTGCGGAAGGCTCTCTGGGAATTATCTGACCGAAATCATCGATATAATATGGAATCTGGGAGAATTGAATGCTCCTGCTACCTGTGAAAACGCTTAAAGCGAAGCGAAGAAGAGTCTTCTTTTCTATGCTGATCTCTGTCTTATCGAGTACGTATTCGATTAGCTCCATGATCTTGCCGGGGCCGGCTCTCAGAAGACTCGAGACTATCTGGGAGACTACGTGTCTCTGCCTCTCTATTCTTCCAAGATCGCCGAGAGTGTCGCCCCTGTATCTTAGATACCTGAGCAGGTCTTCACCTTCAAGAAAATGGGTTCCGATATCGAAATGAATGTGCAGTTGTTGCTGGAAGTCATCATGGTGCATGGGAGTTGAAACATCTACGCGAATCGGTCCGGTGAAATCGGTCACTGCTATCACTGTGCCAAAGTCAAGAACAATATAGCCTGTTATTTCTCTATCAGTCAGCTTTTCGATTTCCTGTATCAGAGTATTCATTCCATAGGAGTTGTAAAGGGAGTTTATTCTACGTTTCGATCCATTGTAAGTTATGATCGTGTCTCTGGGAATGCTCTTCAAGTTTAGCGTACCGGACTGGTCGACATAGAAGAGCGCCATATAATCGGTTCGCCCCCCAATGGCATCCTTCGCTTTCCCGCCAGTATCTATTCCCACGACGAGAAAAGTCTCACCGGTCATCATCATACCGCTTATATTCAAATAGACGTCCTTGAAGAGAAAATACAGGAGCGCAAACAGTGACAGTATTATCAAAAAAGACAGTGAAAGGAGAAATGCGTGTACTGCTTTCATCAATTAGAGAGAGCCCTCTTAACGCTTTCAACAGATTCCCTTTTTAGATAGAGTCGGTTTACGGTTTCACCACTCACCCCAACCTTTACCTTCAGCGGGTATGAAGTCAAAGTTTCTACCTGATAAGCCATTCTGGAAGAGGATCCCAGTCTTCTCAGCAGAACTGCGATTCCCTTCGAAGTGAACGTGGAACCGTTGTCAACTTCTTTGATCTCTTTGGAGATACTGCCGAGTTTCCAGTAATCAAAAATCTTGAAACCTCTTTTGGCCAGAGCATCAATTAGCTGAAGCGGATTGGAGGCTTTTATCCCAAGAGAAGAAGAAAATCCATCTACAGCTCTCTGCGAGAGCTCCGAGAAATAGGAGAATTCACTTTTTGTTCCCAACCACCCCTGAATCAGATCAAGAGCTTTTGGACCAAGCACCGGATCGAGGACCTCTTTTGAATTTTCTATTGCCGAATAGACCGGCAAGGTCACCAGCGAAGCCCTTCCATCGATCGAAGTTCTAAGATAGTAATAAGTCCCGCCTTCCGGTTCCTTCCAGTAGAAAAGATAGTCCACAAATGTGGCCTTCATCTCGTTGCTGTTGTCGACACCACTCATCGTGAGGTAAACATAACCACCAAGTGCCAGCAGCACTACGATAGGAATCAAAATCACCCATATCAACCTCGGACCACGACGCCTTTTCGGCTTAATCAGAGACATAACGGACACCTCCAATGCAATCGTTCCACGCCAGAACAGTCTCGGGAAGGATAGCCTGTCTCGACTCAATTGACCAGGACATTTTCAATCTTAACACGTTCAGAAATGATTTTTCCAGATCGGTGATTGCAATCTTTCTGACTTCGTTCGCACCGGGAAAGAAACGACTCTCCTCCCCCATATCTGCTACCATCAGTATCTTACCGACAAGCGGAAGATTCGTTCTTCCGCTCACATGCCAGTAGATAGCCTCAAAAACATCTCCTTCGATTCCATACTCATGCTTCATGTACAGAGCAGCAACTTTTCCGTGAAGAAGAACAGGCCTCTTTAACTCGACGTCCGAGACCTCAAGATGATATCTATTGGCCATTCTCAGCAACTCACCGACTTCAGTATCTCTGTAAATATCGTGCGCTATTGCACACAGAGAAGCACTCAGAGTATTCTCGCTGTAAAGGCGGCTCAGTTCAACCGCCAGTCTTTCCACACCAATAATGTGTTCATATCTTTCCGGAGTGCACAGGGAACGCGCAATCTCTCTAATTCTCGCTATTAAGTCAACAGAAACGGCTTCAGACATCTGTATTTACCAGCTTTCTCCAAATTCGCCAGCAATTTCCAGTCCGTTCCATAATATCCGCTGTGCAACAGAGTTGAAAAGTGAATCTAATTCCCCTCTCGAATTGGCGATCATCGCTACCGAGATCTCAAAGTCCTCTCTGGAATCTTGTCTGCCCGTTTCTACGACAGACGCGTTGAAATTCTTCTTAAGGTCGCTTAACAACGGCCTTACTATGCCCCGCTTATCTTTCAGCGATACAACACCGTAAAGCCTTATCTGATATGTGCAGTATCCTAAGTGCATCTGGCCTCCGTGGAATGCTAATGATCTCTCTTTTGACAGTTATATACAGAAAGCTGTTCAATGAATAGCGGGGATCTCACGATCCCCGCACTTATGTCAATTTGCTATTTCTGTTCTTCAAGTTCACGCTGTCTCTCGACAATCACCTTTTGCTGTACGTCTGGTGGAGTTTCCTGATAACTGTTGAACTTCATTGTGAAGTATCCTCTTCCGCTGGTTATTGAACTCAGCTTATTCGCAAAATCAAGCATCTCTGCCAGCGGAACCTGGGCAACGACCTTTGAGGTACCCTTACCCTGGGGTTCCATTCCCATCGGTCTTCCCCTCCTGGAGGTGATCTCTCCCATTATATCTCCTGTGGCTTCATCAGGCACGAAGACCTCAACGTCCATCAATGGCTCAAGAATTACGGGAGAAGCATCCGCCATACCGTTCTTGAAGGCCTGTCTGGCAGCTATCTGGAAAGACATATCCGAGGAATCGACGTCGTGATATGAACCGTAGAATAGAGTCACTTTCGCATCCACCACCGGGTAAGACGCGAGTATGCCTCTCTTCATAGCTTCAACGACTCCTTTTTCGACAGCGGGAATATAGTTCTTTGGAACGACACCACCCACAATCTTGTCTATGAATTCAAAGCCCGCACTACGCTCGTTGGGTTCTATCCTTATCTGAACATGTCCATATTGACCGTGACCGCCTGTCTGTTTCTTGTGCTTATATTCGGTTTCAACGGTCTTTCTCACGGTTTCTCTGTATGCGATCTTTGGTTTTCCAACCTCCACATCCACCGAAAACAGTTTCTTGAGTCTTTCTATCATTATGTCGAGATGAACCGATCCGAGTCCGCTTATAACTGTCTCGTTAGTCTCCGGATCGTTTTCCCACTTGAAGGTTGGATCGGACTCCGCAAGCCTCGCCAGGCCGCCGCTGATCTTGTCAATATCGCCTTTTGACTTTGGTTGAATGGACTTTGAGATCATCGGCTCGGGTAGTACGGGGAGCACAAGTTTCATCTGTCTATCTTTATGGGTCACGGTGTTGCCGGCAGCGCTTTTCTTCAGCTTGCTCAGTTTAACAATATCTCCAATAGTCGCTTCGTCAACTTCGGTTTCCTTTATGCCTTCGGGAATGATGACATGTCCAACCTTTTCCGTGGACTCTTGATCGACAACTACAAAGGCATCTCCAGTTTTCAAAGTCCCTGAAAGGATCTTGATAAATGTCAGTTTCCCGACAAATGGATCGACTACCGATTTGAATATGTATGCAACAAGTGGCTCTTCTTCAGTTGGCTTCACCTGCAAGCTGTCTCCGGACAGAAGCAAAGCTTCTTTAGGAGATGCTTCAGATTGCATGCAACCGATTTCCAGCAGCAGATCAAGCAACTGAGAGACACCGATGTTCTTCAGCGCCGAACCCAGAAAAACAGGAATGACTTCTTTAGCGAGATAGGCCTTCTTCAGTGCCGAAAGCAGTTCTTCGACTGAAAGTTCTTCACCTTCCAGATACTTCATCATCAATTCTTCATCGTTCTGGACTATATCCTCGATCATCTTTGTTCTCGCTTCTTCGGCTCTAGCAGATAATTCTGACGGAATCTCCGTCTCACTGAAAGAACCCGTATTTCCTTCATAGACATATGCCTTCATCTTTATGAGGTCTACAAGTCCTTTGAACTCTGATTCTGTACCGATCGGAAGCTGCACAAGAACTGGCGTTCTTTCAAAAGTCTCACCGAGGTCACTAAGCGTATCCTCATATGAAGATCTCTCTTTGTCTAGCATATTGAAAAAGGCAATAATACACTTTCCCTGATCCTTGGCTATCGAGCCAAATCTCTCTGTTTGAATCTCGATACCTGCCGTGGCGTTTATCACCGCAACTATGTTTTCAGAAGCAAAGATTCCATTTGATGTCTCTGCCATGAAATCCGACATCCCTGGAGTATCGATAACATATACTCTCTTCCCGTTACGGGTGAGACTTGTTACGCCCATCGAAAAGCTCGCTTTCTTCTCCTTTTCCACTTCCTCATTATCCAGAGCCAGGATGCCGGTACGGTCAATTAACTTTGCGTTGAAAAGCATCGCATCTACCAGCTGAGTCTTTCCAGATCCGTGGTGCCCTATGAGCGTGATATCTCTTTTGGCATCAACCGGAATCTTGTCCATATATGACCACCTCCAAATCTATTTACGAGTACCTATTATCACAACTGGAAGGGAAGGAACACCGGAAGAGGGATTGTTCACAACTGTTCCCTCTACGGACATTATTGAAGACTTTCCACCATCCAGACACATAAGAGAGGTAAATCCCTTATCCTTGAAGAATTCTATCATTTCTTTCATAGTTAGGCCATAGCTGTTCACCTGATAACCATCGATAACTATGAAAACTGCCTGACCAGTATCTTTTACTCCGACAAGAGTACGAGGCGCACGAACGTCTATTAAAGAAGGTGAGTAGAAATTCCTTTCATAATCAGTCACAGGATTTCCATTATGTATTAACATCGGACCACCCTCGACTGCAGCCGTTAGAATCTCCCCGGATGAGTTCATAACCTGAAGAGCAAAGGAATCTCCTACTCTCAGACGACCCGACTTCTGAATAGCGGACGGTGAAAGAGCAAGCACGGTCTGGCCTCTTTGAACAGATCTTATATAACCTTCCGAGAGTATCTTTCCATCTCCCAGCACAAAGTATCTGAAGCCGTCGAAGTTTGGAATGGTGTTTCTGTATTCATCAGTATAGAGTGCAGCTTCGGCCCTGAAGACGGAATTTACGGCGTTGATCTGGACAAAACGTGTTCCAAACCAGACAAGATAGACGATATCCATTCGTGAAACATAGACCCTGCCAGACTGGGTAAAATAGACAGCCGGACGACCCAGAGAAGGTAATCCAAGTACCTTTCCATCCTTTATCAAAAGCCCAATCGGAAGATTCTGATTCTGATCGAAATACCCACCGTTTATCATGACTGTTCCATCGCTTCTCAGCAGAATGTCTGTAGCTTTCTCCAGACCTCCAATACCATTATTCGCAAGCTGCACAGAGAAATTGAAGCCGGCAACATCCATCTCAAGATAAGACATCTCAAAACGGCGCCCGTCAATGTATGACTCGTACACACTTAGAATATAATCCTTCTGAATCTCACCATCAACTGTTCTTCCAAGTCCTTCCTGGTTTCTGAATAGCACAGATTTTCCGTCTATCTCGTACTCTATATCTCCCCAGTTCTTCTGGGCCGCAAGCTTGACGAAGCCCCTACCGGTGGTGACCGCAATTCTGGAATCGGAGATTGTGGGCTCAATAACGGCCGGACTGAAAGTTAGGGCCAACGATCCACTTCCTGTCCACCACACGTTGAAGAAATCGGGTAACACATCTCTATCCAGAGTGATTTTAAGATAGTCTGCATTATTATCGATTGCTTTTATTATGAGAGGTCTCGCATACATTATAAGCGTGTCTTCCCCAGTTTGAATGGGTCTCTCCGTGATAATCGAAAGCAGCTCGGAGTTTATATACACCACATTGTTTCTAATTATTAGTGAGTTCTCAAACTCGTTGCCAAACTCAACGGTGGCCTTCATTGTTTTGTGAGAAAGAGAGACGATTGCTCCCGATGGCAGTATCATTATGGTCTCTTCCTGACGTAGAGATTGTGAGATGACTACACCTCTCGAGAGATCGTTGACAACATCGAGCCTCACATAATCTCTCAGCTGATCAGTGATTACTATGTCACTAAAGATCTTTGTGTTACCTGTTTCATCAAGGTATATCAAGCTCTTAGACAAAGCTAGAGATCCCAGCAGAACGATAAATAATACAATTAAACGCTTCATAGAAAACCTCTCAAAAAATCTCGTGAATCGTTGGCGGAGGTTCGATCTGCAATTCAGAAAGGAAGAAGCTCTCCAGAAGACTTCGATTTGCCTTCTCGACAGACTCTTCACTGTTCCCGTGAACAATTGCCAGTATCTCACCTTTCGCCACATGATCGCCAATCTTCTTAATGACTTCAACACCCACTGCAGGGTCAACAGCGTCTTCCTTTCTCTCTCTTCCAGCCCCCAGACGCATGCAAACGAGACCCACACCTTCTGCATCTATACTCTGCACGTAACCTTCTGTTTCAGAGACAACTTCTCTCACAATTGCCGCTCTGGGTAGAGAAGCTTCAAAAGTCTTTGAGAGACTGGCCGGACCGCCCTGTGCTTCCACAAACTGATCGAATCTAGCGAGAGCACTCCCAGAACTTATAGCTTTTGCAACAATGCGGCCAGCGTTCTCTTCGCTGGCAACGCCGCCGATAATTAGCATCCGCTCGGATATTACTCTGCAAAGATAATCAAAATCTTCAGGCCCTCTTCCGGCAAGGGTCTCGATGGCTTCGCGAACTTCCAGAGCGTTTCCCACAGCCCTTCCAAGCGGTTGATCCATATTGCTTATCACCGCACCCGTCTTTCTGTCGTAACTCCTGCCAATATCCACCATGGCCAGAGCGAGTGCTCTGGCGTCATCAAGATTCTTCATGAAGGCGCCACTGCCGGTCTTCACATCCAGCAGTATCCCATCAGTCGAGATAGCAAGCTTCTTGCTCATAATACTTGAAGCGATCAATGAGATTTCGTCAACGGTCGCAGTCACATCGCGCAAAGAATACAGCTTCTTGTCTGCTGTTGCTACTTCAGTAGTCTGACCGGCAAGCGCAATACCTATTCTATCTGCCTGTTCTTCAAAGGCATCAATCTCCATTGAAGTTCTGAATCCGGAAATAGACTCAAGTTTGTCAATAGTACCACCGGTATGCCCCAACCCTCTGCCCGATAGTTTTGCGAATACCAATCCGCAGGATGCGACGATCGGGCCAACTACGAGAGTTACTTTGTCTCCCACGCCTCCGGTAGAGTGTTTATCGATCTTCGTGCCTCTTATCGATGAAAGATCAATCCTGTTTCCCGAGTTCAGCATACAATCAGTCAGGAAGAAGCGCTCCCGCGCTGTCAGATGCCGGAAGTAAACAGCCATTAGCCATGCTGACATCTGATAATCGGGTACCTCCCCGTTAACATAGCCCTGTATGATCTGTTCAATCTCCTCTTTGCTATTCTCCAGACCATTTCTCTTCTTCAGAATTATGTCGTAAATTCTCATTTGAACACCTTCTTCAAGGGGAGTTTAACTTTGAAAATAGTTCCCGTACCGTATTCGCTCTCAAGACTGATATTTCCTTTGTGCTTTTCCACAATGAACCTCGTTATCGCCAACCCCAGACCAGTTCCACCCATCTTTCTCGACCTTGCCTTATCTACTCTGTAAAAGCGCTCGAATATATGTTTCAGTGATTCTTCCGGTATACCGACTCCGCTGTCTTCGATCTCGATAATTGCAAAGTTGTTGTGGGCGTAGATCCTTATCCAGACCTCTCTCGGCCCGTGCTCCTTGGCGGCCGTATACTTGACCGCATTGTCGACTAGATTCAGTAGAAGCTGGACTAATCTGTCGCTGTCACCCTCCACAAAAAGACCATCTTCAATATCGGTACTCAGAGTCACCTCACGTTCGATAGCAAGGGGTTCAACTATTCCCATTACGTAATCCGCAATATCTTTCAGTTCGACTTCTTCCATCTTGAAAGAAGCATCACCGGATTCGAGTTTTTCAAGGTCAAGCAAATCATTGATCAATCTACTCATCCGTGCAGATTCATTTTCAATTATTTGCAGGAACCTTTTTACAGTAGTCTTGTCTTCAAGATCATCTTCTGCGAGAGTCTCTGCATAACCGTGAATAGAAGTTAGAGGAGTTCTCAGCTCATGAGATACATTCGCTACAAAATCTCTTCGCATAGCTTCGAGTTCTTTCTCTTTGGTCAGATCTCTCAGCAGTATAAGATACTTCGTCTGTTCCTTCAGAAAAATCGGAATAACCTTGCAGTCTCTTATCGATCGCTTGGGATAGTACATTGTTATCTCCGATTCCTGAGCTTCATTTGTTTTCATTGTTTCGTCAAGAAGATCTCCTATATAGTAATTTTCTATACCCTCTGTTACCTTTCTTCCCTTCAATTCCTTGTTTGAAAGAGATCTTGCCGATTTGTTTGCAAACTCTATTTTGCCGTCTCCGGAGATAATGAAGAAGGCCTCACCCAGATTGTCGAATATGGTCATCAGGTTATTCTGTTGCGCATTAAGAAGCGCAACATCTTCTCTTTCTTTCTGAAGCATTTGCTGTATCTGCCTGTAAATTAACACAAAACTGGCGCTCTGTGGAGTCTCTGCGAGATCCGCAAAGCGCCTTTTTGTAGCTTCCATTCTCGAATTCTTCCGCTTCTCCAGACAGAGCAAAACGAAAAAGAGAACAGCGGCAGAGGACACAAAAAGGAGAAGAAGGTGCACCAACTAATCAGTCTTCCTTTCCCGGGTCTCTAAACTTGTAACCCTTGCCTCTGACGGTGATTATATACTTTGGATTAGATGCGTCCTCTTCTATCTTCGTTCTGAGCCTTCTTATGTGCACATCGACTGTTCTTGTATCCCCGTAGTAATCGTATCCCCACAATTTGTCAAGTAAAACGTCTCTGCTGAAGACCTTTCCTTCGTTCTCGGCCAAAAATCTCAGAAGCTCGAATTCCAGTGGAGTAAGACTGACGATTCTGCTTCTTACCCTGACTTCGTATTTCTCCGTATCGATTTCGAGATCTCTTGCCAGAATCTTCTTCGGTCTCTCTTCCTTTGCCTGAGAACTCTGCTGAATTCTTCTGAAGACGGCTCTTATCCTCGCAAGAACCTCTCTAACGCTGAATGGCTTTGTTATGTAATCATCGGCTCCAAGTTCCAGACCGAGAACCTTGTCAAACTCCTCGCTCTTCGCACTGAGAAATATTACCGGAGTCTGTCTGAACTTCTCTGTAGCTCTGAGATTTCTTACGAGTTCAAAACCATCCATACCGGGAAGCATAATATCCACGATAAACATATCGGTTTCGTTGTCTTCGGCGATTCTCAGTGCTTCTTCGGCATCATAAGCCTTTAGAACGTCGTAGCCCTCCTTCTTGAGGTTAAAGGTAAGAAGCTCAACTATCGATGGTTCGTCATCAACAACCAGAATACTCTTTTTTGCCATGCATTTTCCACTCCTTTCGTCTTAGATTAATTTCCTCTGCGTACTTCCGAAGAAAAGATGCTGCTGATCGCTCTTTCTTCAGGTGTTCCAATAACCTTTCAGCACCTTCACGATCGATGTTTGCCAGCGAATACTGTTGCACCGATTCCCTAATACTTTCGAAATCCGCCTTCACTCCCTTGATTTTCAGAAGACTTCTCAACTCCCTCTCAATCTTCGTAAGGTTCTCAGCACTCTCCATAGGAAGTGCAGCGAAAGGCGTTCCAGGCTTGGGAATAAGGGGATTAAGACTCAAAACCACCTGCCTGTAGCCCATCTCCAGGGCTCCACGGACAGTCTCTGCTATCCCATTTCTGTCGGCACTTTCCTCAAAAGCGGCTCCGTAGATGTAGTAGAGCTTTATGTGACTGAAGCCACTCTTTACGCCCATGTAGAGCGCTTTCTCTATGTCTCCTCCGCTGATACCCTTCCCGAAGAGATTTCTGATCTTCTGGCTTCCACCCTCAGGGGCTATGGTGAAAGATCTCTGATTGCCCTTCTTCAGCGCCTCGAGCAAACCCTCAGAAAGTGCATCCAATCTCAACGAGGAAACCGACAAGTCATACTCTCTGTCGATGAAATGTTCAACTACCCGCTCGATAAAGGGATAGTCAGTGACCGTTGCGGAGACAAGTCCAAATCTTCCAGAATAAACGGACACGCGATCTACCAGGTCTAGAAGTTCATCCGGATCTCTGAAGCGCGCATCTCCGAACCTGTAACCTGACACACAGAATCTGCACTTTCTTGAACAACCTCTTCCAATCTCCACCAAAAAGCGGTCTCCGAAAACAGATGACGGAGTGATGAAAACACTCTGGCCAAATGAATTGACGAGAGAGGGAACGCTTTCAGATCCAGCCAGAGTCTCTATAATCTTCTCCCGGGTCATTGACTGACTTATTTCGTCGAGAGAATCCAGAAAATCTCTATCCAGATCGCCGTTATGAACTACATCTGCCACGCTGCGGAGAAGAGAATCGTTGAAATAAGTGAGACTACCACCGATGAGTATTATAGGATGGTAGCTGTCTCTCTCCTCCCTTTTCAAAGGTATCCCGCCACTATTAAGCATTTCAAAGACGTTTAGAATATCCAGTTCAAAATTCACGGAAAACGCCCATATCCTGAATTGGTCTATCGGAGTCAGTCTGTCAAGAGAATAGTATTTGCTGAACCGCGGGTCGTAGAAGAATCTTTCTGCCCTGACATTCTCCAGAGAGTTAAACCCTTTAAGAAGAACGTGAGTTGCCAGACTGGAACTGGCCACCCGATAGTCATTTGGATAAATCAGAGCGATTCCCACATCACCGTAGAACTCTACCTCCTCAACAAACCTTTCCTTGGATCTTAGCTCACTAACTATTGAGTACTCATTCCAGCTTCTAGCATCTCTGGGTTTACGCACTCACACTCCTCCTGAGAAAGTCTAACGATACAAACCTTCTTGTGAACTCAAAAGAAGCCCTCTTTAAATCTCTCTGAAAGACCATGCCGGATAGGACAATGTCAAAGCCATTAACTTCTTCAACCTTCAAATGGATAGTCAACTCGATATCCATCAACACGGGAGCAAAGTGTTCAATACCAGTTCGGGAAACAACACTCACTAGTCCGTCTGTTTCGAACTCGCTAAGCAGAGTGTGTCCACAGGCGTGTATTATCTTAAGTAGACCACTTGTAGATATGAGTCCCAAAACCTCGGCATCGAAGCCCTCTGACCATTTCAGCGCAAGATCGTTGGGAATAACTGAATAACTGTAAATCTTTCCGGAAAGGCTCTTCAGTCTCTCAACATCAAGCATCTTCCATCATCTCCTATGATTCTTCCTTGACCTCTTCTTCACCGATTTCAGGGACAGCTCCCGACGCTATTTCCACAACTTCGATGTCATCTCTATAGAAGTTTCCGTTGTTCAGCCCAAGAATATCCGACAACTCCTTGCCGGAAATGGTCTCCTTATTCAGGAGATATTTTGCGGCTTCGTCTAGTTTGTCCCTTTGCTCGGAAAGAACTCTCTTCGCCCTCTCATAGCTCATCAGCACGATGTTCTTAACTTCTGCATCGATTTCGCTGGCAATCTCCTCCGAGTAATTCTTCATTCGGGTAATCTCTCTACCCAGAAAGACCTCGCCCTCTTCCTTTCCCCAGGCAATCGGACCGAGTCTTTCGCTCATACCGAACTGAGTAACCATGTTTCTGGCCATTGCGCTCGCTCTTTCAAGATCGCTGGAAGCGCCGGTGGTTATCTCGTTGAAGAAGAGTTCTTCTGCAGCTCTTCCCCCAAGAGCCTGGGCCATATTGTCCAGGAGTTCGGATTTTGTGATCAAATACCTATCTTCCAGCGGAAGGCTCTCCGTGAACCCCAGAATCGAGGTTCCCCTGGGTATAATAGTCACCTTGTGAACAGGAAATGCGTTTGAAAGGGCAAGACCCACGACTGCGTGTCCCAACTCGTGATATGCGAGAATCCTCTTCTCTTTCTCGCTTATGATCCTGGACTTCCTTGCAGGACCGGCAAGCACTCTGTCGATAGCCTCTTCAAGTTCGACCATACCGATCATCTTCTTTTTTCTTCTTGCCGATAGAATGGCAGCTTCGTTTATAAGATTCTCAAGGTCGGCACCGACAAAACCGGGCGTTCTTCTGGCGAGAAGCTGGACATCAACTTCAGGATCGATTGGCTTACCTCGCATGTGAATCTTCAGGATCGCAGCTCTTCCATTTAGATCGGGAGCGTCAACCGAAATCTTCTTATCGAATCTTCCAGGTCTCAGAAGGGCTTTGTCCAGTATATCAGGCCTATTAGTTGCCGCTATTACTATAACTCCTGTCTTTGCGTCAAAACCATCCATTTCGACAAGTATCTGATTCAGAGTCTGTTCTCTTTCATCGTGGCCTCCGCCAAGACCGGCCCCCCTGTGCCTTCCTACTGCATCTATCTCATCTATGAAAACAATTGCCGGAGCAGAAACTTTGGCCTGTGTGAAGAGATCTCTTACCCTGGCAGCTCCGACTCCAACGAACAGCTCGACAAAATCTGATCCGCTGATGAAGAAGAAGGGGACCCCGGCTTCACCGGCGACCGATCTCGCCAGAAGAGTCTTACCGGTTCCCGGAGGTCCAACGAGTAGGATTCCCTTGGGCATACGGGCTCCAGTATCGGCGAAGATAGTCGGATCTCTGAGAAAGCCTACTACGTCTGCAAGCTCTTGCTGTGCTTCATCGACACCCGCAACATCTTTGAAAGTGACCTTCTTGTCGGTACTCATATACTTCTTCGCGGGACTTTTGGTGAAAGTGAAGGCCTGAGAGTTCCTGCCTGACAGTGAACGCATTGCAAAAAACCAGATGAAAATTATAATTCCTAGAGGAACTATAGTTCCCAGCAAGTTCACCCAGAAGAACGAGTCGCCCCCACGTTCAAAAGTGATCTTAACTCCCCGTTTTACAAGAGTATCGATCTGTCCCTGAAATGTCTCCGTAATAAGCGTTTGAGAGGGCATGTAGGTCTCGAAAGAACGTCTTGGATCGTCACCGGTTATGTACACTACCTTTCCATTATCATAGACAACTATATCTATTATGCTATTAAAATCACTCAGAAACTTAGTGTAGGGAACTTCAACGCTTGTCTCAGTAGGATATAGCCCACGAAGAGCGATGAGCAAGAATATTCCCAGAACAACATAAAAAAGAATCATTCCAAGCCTGGGCCTTTGTTCCACAGAACTACCTCCTTTCCAGACTAAAAACAGCTACATCTTTAACTGATGGTCCCACTCTGCACATCTCGCTGGAGGCTACGCCAGGAACCCAGAGAATCTCTCCGTCACAGTTCACAAGTACGGAAATCGCGCTAATGAAACCCTTCAATCCCTTATTTCCAACTACTTCTCTTACTGGTTTCGGTTTACCCAGACCAAACGGGGTAAACTGGTCTTCTCTGTTCAGAGGTCTGAGTTTCAAGGGAAACCTCAAAACAGAGGGATTACAGATACTCTTCATTCTACCGTCAAGGTTTTTAGAATCATTTCGACCCCTCTCGAGTCTCAAACACCAATCTTCCTCACAAATGGAAAATGGTAATTCCTCAATTATCTCTGTTCGAACTTTCTTAAACTCAAGTTTCTCCCTGAAGAAGAAGAGAAACTTTCCAACTCTGGTGACTTTTACATCTTCTCTAAACTCTATAACCCAACTACCGCGCTTGTTAAGGTGTTCGTAAAATGATTCTATGCGTTCTCTCGAAGGCGGATAACCGTCTCCGCTCATCTCCGCAACTACCTCTCTTACGCTCTCAAATATCAAGGCCTTATCAAGCTTTCCAAAACTCTCGAGCTCAACAAATAGAACACCCTCGAGCTTGTCAAAGTCTTCGAGTACTCTTTGAACCTCTCTCTCGATGAACCGATAGTCATCAAGTGCATTTTCAAAGAAGCGCCACATCGACAGGTTAAAGGATGGGTTCAACTTCTTCAATTCCGGAACAATCTTCATTCGCATATAATTGCGTTCAAAACCAGCATCAAAGTTTGTCTCATCATCCATAAACGTAACCATGTTAATTGTAACATAATCCATAATCTGTTGCATATCGCAAAATAGCAACGGCCTTACGACATCGCCGTTTGATGGTCTCAATCCAACGATTCCCTTTATGCCGGTTCCCCTAACAAGCCTGAGAAGCATTGTCTCGGCCAGGTCGTCCCTGTTGTGAGCTACTGCTATTGCATCTGAGCCGGTCTCTCTTTTCACCTTTCTCAGGTAGTCATATCTCACTTCTCTGGCAGCTTCCTCTATCGACATCCCTCCATTTTCCAGCATAAATTCTCTTACGTCTCTTCTCTCGTGATAGAAAGGAATTCCATGCCTGTCACAGAAAACGCGAATCATCGCGGCCTCTTCAGCAGGACCCTTTTTTCTCAGACAGTGATCTAGATTCGCTGCCGCGAGATCTATAGACAGTACTGCTCTTATGTTTGTGAGAATATTAAGAAGAGCCATTGAATCCTTTCCGCCTGATACAGCAACCAGAATACGCTGGCCTCTCTTAAGCAGATTCCACTTTCTGATAAACTCCAGAGTTTCTTCTTCAAGTCTTTTCATGTATATCACCGCCAATAAGAATGCGCCCGCTAAGGGCGCATCTGGAGCCAACGAAGGGAATTGAACCCCCAACCTGCTCATTACGAATGAGCCGCTCTGCCGATTGAGCTACGTTGGCACCTGAGATCAATTCTATCCCACCAAACTGCCTATGTCAACGCGTTCAAGAAGCGTAGGACACGCTTCGTCGTTCTCTAATGACCGTTACTTTGATAACACCCGGATACTCAAGTTCAGTCTCAATCTTCTTGGCAATATCTATGGCCAGTTTTTCTGCAAGAAGATCATCTATCTTCTCGGGCTCCACTATTACCCTGATCTCTCGCCCTGCCTGAATTGCATAAGCCTTTTCTATGTGTTTGAAGCTCGTGGCGATACCCTCCAGATTCTCGAGCCTCTTTATATACATGTCCAGAGACTCTCTTCGAGCACCGGGTCTCGAAGCGGATACGGCATCTGCCGCCGCTACAAGAACGGCCTCTGGAGTAAGGGCTTCCGTTTCGCCGTGATGGTACTGAATCATGTTCACAACCTGGCTCTTCTCTCCGTATCTCTTGGCAATCTCTCCACCAATTATCGAATGCGAACCCTCGATTTCGTGATCGATTGCTTTTCCTACATCATGGAGGATAGCGCCTCGCTTGACTTTGTCGACGTTCAAGCCAAGTTCAGAAGCCATTAGGGAAGCAAGATGGGCCACTTCAACTGAATGCTGGAGCACATTTTGGCCGTAACTAGTTCTGAAGCGCAGCCTTCCCAGTAGCTTCACAAGTTCGGGGTGCATCGATGGAATCCCGACTTTCATCAGCGCCTCCTGACCGGCCTCCTTTATCTCGTTATAGATCTCCTTCTTTGATTTCTCATACATCTCTTCAATTCGTGCCGGATGTATTCTTCCATCTTCCACAAGTTTGTCCAGAGTCATTTTGGCGATTGCCCTTCTCAGAGGATTGAAACATGAAACGACTACGACTTCAGGAGTATCGTCTATTACGAGGTCTGAACCTGTAAGTTTTTCAAAGGCTCTAATGTTTCTTCCTTCTCTTCCGATTATGCGACCTTTCATCTCATCTGAAGGAAGTGAAACCGTACTCACGGTGACATCGCCTGCGTAGTCGGCAGCGTAGCGCTGGATGGAATTCACTATCACCCACTTGGCATATCTGTTTCCTTCTTCATCATAGTGATCCTTCAGCTGTTTGAAACTCTGGGCAAGATCGTGCTCGTATACTTCCTCAACTCTCTTTAGCACGACATCTCTGGCCTCTTCCATAGTCAATTCTGCGAGACGGAAGAGTTTCTTCTCGGCCTCTTCCTTCATGTTCTCCACATTTACTCTCTCTATTTCCAGCTGTTGCCTCGTTCTATCCAGGCTTTCTTCTTTCTTGTCGATATTGTCCTCTCTTCTGGATATTCTCTCTTCCCATTGCTTTAGCTCTTCCCTGTCATTCTTAAAATCTCTTTCCTGTTCTTCCCTGAGTTTATGTAATTCCTCTCTGCCTTCTATCAAGGCCTTCTTCCTCAAGTGATCGGCCTCTTCATTTGCTCTCTTGATTATCGTCTCTGCGTCCTGTTTTGCAGCCTTCAACTGATTATGAAGATCATCTCTGGCCTTTGTAACCGCTTTCGGGGTTACAAGGTAATACGCCAGCAAAAGCCCGGCTGCAAGACCGACTGCTATTCCAACCACTAACATCATTCTATGTGTCGCTGGCCATTTAATCTGTCAGGCGACAAAGCCAGCTCCCTCCTTTCATAATTTCTCTTTAAGCACCTCATTAATTGAATCAATCGAAAACCCTTTTCTGAAAAGCTTTCGCTTTATCTTTTCCACGTCTTCAATCTGTGTATTTCCAATTGCCCGTCTTATTATATCTTTCAAATCACACTCCAGAAGCTCTTCATTCATTGCTTCTTCGATCTTCTCTTCAGAAATTCCAAGTTTCAATAGCTCTACTTTCAATCTGAATGGTCCCTTGTAATGAACATTGAGACCATCGCTAATATAGACACTGGTGAATCTGTGATCGTCTATAAGTCTCTTTTCTTCAAGCTTTATAAGAACTGAGTGAATTTCATTCCATTGATAACCCTTGCTTAGAAGATGTTCTTCAAGTTCATGCCTTGATCGAAGCCTGAACTTGAGAAATCTCAGTGCATCATTCAGAGGATCCTTTAGCATTATTCGCCTTCTTCTTTGACCTTTTCGATCGGTGGAAGGTTATTTGCTATTCTGAGCCGGTTTTCCAGTTCAAGCATCACGTCGGGATTGCTCTTCAGATACTCTACTCCATTGTTCTTGCCCTGGCCAAGACTGATTTCACTACCGTCGGGGGTTATGTAAGTGTACCAGGCACCCTTTCTCTCTATAATATTGGCACTGAGAGCCAGATTAAAAAGCTCATTGGAGTGTTCAATTCCCAGTCCGTATATTATATCGACTTTCGCTTCTTTGAAGGGAGGAGCGACCTTGTTCTTGACAACCTTTATAGTTGTCTCATTTCCCATAACATTGTTTCCCTCTCTTATTGCGCTTCCCTTTCTCACTTCCAATCTTACTGAAGAGTAGAACTTCAGAGCAACTCCACCAGTTGTCGTTTCTGGATTTCCGTATACAACCCCTATCTTCATTCTGGTCTGGTTTATGAACATTACTACGCAATTCGATCTGTTTACGTTTCCCGAAATCTTTCTGAGCGCTTGAGACATTAACCTTGCCTGAAGACCAACTTGCAGATCCCCCATTGCCCCCTCTATTTCCGTTCTGGGTACGAGGGCGGCAACTGAATCCACAACGATTAGATCTACCGCATTGGATCTGATGAGTCCGTCGACAATATCCAGAGCCTGTTCTCCGTAGTCCGGTTGTGAGATTAGCAGATTGTCGACATCTACTCCCAGATTCTGAGCGTAATGAATATCCAGAGCATGTTCGGCATCTATGAAGGCCGCAACCCCTCCAGACTTTTGAATCTGTGCTATCGCGTGGATGGCTATAGTTGTCTTGCCGCTGGACTCAGCACCGTAGACTTCAACAACCCGACCTCTTGGATAACCTCCAACTGTCAGAGCTACATCCAGTGCCAGAGAACCTGTGGAGATAACTTCTATATTTTTCCGATTCTCCTTCTCGCCCATTAGCATAACTGAACCTTTGCCGAACTGCTTTTCAATATCCTTTATTGCCCTTTCAAGTGCATTCTTCTTATCCTTGGATATCATGTTTGACCAGTCCTCCTTCAAAACTACATGTGAAGACCTTTGTATACTTAGCGCCTTCTTTTGAAAGAACAGATTCGAAAATACTTACCTCGTTAACGGGAAACACAATCCTTTCGTTCTCTATAGTCTCCAGAAACCTCACCCACAGTGGGGGACTGAACTTCATCCTTCCTACCGTAAGATGCGGTCTGAAGCTCTCTTCCGCTGGAAGGTTCATGGCTTCAAGAATAACCCTGACTTCCCGGTATAGATTAAAGAGAACCTGATTTCGATCGATACCAACCCATATGACTTTCGGTAGGTCTCTATGCTTGAAGTAACCGATTCCAGTGGTCTCGAGACTGAAGGACGGAAATCCTCTAAGTCTGCGCGATAACATAGTTGCCAGTAATTCAAGTCTCTCAAACTCTATGCTCTCGAAGAAAGCAAAAGTTATATGAGAGTTGTTTCCTGGCACCCAAGAAGCCTTGAATCCCATTCTCTTCAGTTTTTCGACAATGGAATCGATCATTTCGGGGACTCTTGACCCTGTGTTTATTGCAATGAACGAACGCAAATCACTGCCCCCCTTCGAAAATCTGCATGTTTTTCAGGAGGTAGTTGAAGCCGCTTACCAGCGTGATCACTGCGACCACAAATTCCAACCAGACTGTAGCGCCTTGATCGGGAAAACCCCATAGAAGTTGCGTATACAATAGCACTATGAAAGCCATCTGGACAGCTGTCTTCGCCTTTCCAAAGATATCGGCAGCTATGACTCTTCCCTGACTCGAAGCAAGCATTCTTATTCCAGACACTATTGTATCTCTAAACACTATTACGAACAGCAACCATACACTTACCTTCGAAAGAGCCATAAAACCCAGAAAAACAGATGTGACTAGTATCTTGTCAGAGATCTGATCGAGAAACTTTCCGAGATCTGTAACCATACCGCGCTTTCTAGCAATCCTTCCATCGAAGAAATCAGTTAGGGCGGCTACGGCAAAGACAAAAGCCGATAGATAATGTGCAAAAGTGTTTCCGGTAGTTAGCAGGAGCAGAACCGGAAGAGTCAAAATGATTCTACTAATTGTCAATAGATTAGGCAAGTTCATCAAGTACAACACCTTCCATATCGTGTTCAAACGTGTCGGTAATTCTGGCCCTAATAAATACACCTTCTTCGTTATGACCCTTAAGCACGACCGCACCATCAATCTCTGGAGCACAGTTATAAGCTCTACCAATACTGTAACTCGTTCCAGACTCTTCTACCAGAACCTTCATAACCTTTCCTCTGAACGAACTCAGTCTTTCTGCAGAAATAAGGTCTTGTTCTTCCAAAAGCCTTTCAAGCATTTCTTTTGCTTTTTCTTCGTTAATGGTTCTTCTGAAAGGAAAAGAGGGTGTGCCTTCTTCTTTTGAGTAAGCAAATCCTCCAAGCCTGTCAAAACCGATTTGCCCAACAAAGTCAATCGTCTCTTGAAATGTCTTCTCCGTCTCGCCAGGAAACCCCACAAGGATAGTTGTACGAAGCGCACTGTGAGGTGCCAGCCGTCTTATAGTGAGAAACATATCTTTGAGCTCTTGAGACTTCTTTGACCTCCCCATCCTTTTTAGAATCTCATCTGATCCGCTCTGTACTGGGATATCGAAATAGTCAACCACTTTTTCCAGAGAAAGCATGGTCTCAATAATCGTATTGTCCAGATGATCTGGATGGAGATACATCACCCTTATCCAGAAATCTCCGTTAAGAGAATCGAGCTCTCTGAGAAGGCTACCGAGACTCTCGCCTCCGGTGAGATCTCTTCCATACTGAGTATTGTCCTGAGATACCAGGACAATCTCTTTCACGCCCTTCTTAACCAGAGAAAGACTCTCCTGCTTGATGCTTTCGAGATCTCTGCTCTTCGATGCTCCCTTGAACAATGGAATAGAGCAGAATGAACAGTTTCTGTTACACCCGTCTCCTATTTTCACATAAGCCGTATATCCATCTGTCAGGCGATCCGAAAAACCATAGATGCCCTCCGGTTGTCCAAGGTAGAAGTACTCTCCTCGTTCAATAAGCTTTGCAAGCGTCAGAGGACTTGTTACTCCTATGAGACCGTCTATTTCTGGGATGTCCTTCTTCATCTCATCGAAATACCTTTGAACAAGGCATCCAACAGCTATGACTTTGAGGTCGGGGTTAGTCTTTTTCGCAGATATCGCTCGAAATATCTCGACTATACTCTCTCTCTTGGCGTCCTCTATGAAACCACATGTATCGACCACCAGGATATCGGCCATTAAAATATCTTCCACAATGGCGTTCCCCTGACTCCTCATAATACCTTTGAAATTTTCCATATCTGCTAGATTCTTGGGACATCCAAGCGTTAGCACTCCAAGATTCATCAGCAACCGGCAATATCACCCCTCCCAGATCTAAGCTTACCGCAGAGGAATTGCCTGCCTCCTTTCGAGTAACTTGACTTGCATCGCACAACTACTGACGGAACTCTCAAACCCTTCAATTCGAGTTGTTGTCAAACTGTCTCTTTTTTCTCTTCTCAAGATATTGCTCTCTAATCTTCATCAACTCATCAATATACTCCCGGTCTTTGTAATTGGGGTAAGTATATTGAAGTGGTGTCAGCTGACCGTTTACAAACATCAAAGTTATCTCTGCGTAAATCCCGTTGCCAATGTACACCCTGTTCGCCCAATGTTTTGTCGAGGCAAGAACAAATTGCGCATGATGTATATAACCGGGATCTAGATTTACTCTTCGTTTACCCTCAAGAGCGAACTTCGTTTCAATTGAATTCGTAATTCTCTTCGCAACGGAAAGCTGTAATGGGTGAATAAGGCGTGTGAAAGACAAGAGTTTGCCTAGAAGCCTGTAGCCCATCTCATCGTTATAGTAAGACGTATACTTATCGAAGTCCAGAGTCTTCGATATGTAATCAACGGGGCCAAAATACTCTTCCAGAACAGGTTGGACTTCTTGAAGTCTATAATCTATGTATGATCCGAAAACGAACATTACAAGGTTTACTAACTCCGTCTTTCTCATGTCTCCCATTTATTTAACACTCACTTCCACATATGGAATACTCACTTCGATTCTCTGATCACCAATCCTGACCGTATATCTTCCAGAGGCAGCTTGTTCCACGATTACCTTCTCTTTGCGGTGAACTTTGATATCGAGACTATCACCGGGCATAAGTCTGTAACCTTCGTTCCCCAGAAGTACTTTCAATTCTTCAGTTGGGTCGGCGAATCTGATTGTGAATTCGATACTTGACGATTCCCTAATATAACGATACAACATCAACGCTTCAACAAAAAGAAAAAGAGCGATGATCAATAAAAAAATGATGATCCCCTGATCACTGAAATGAACTCTTTTCCTCATAAAACGAACTCCTATCTGTAGTCACTCAAGTGACTACGAGCAATTATATCATGCAACAGAAGTAGATTTTCCTGAAGCCTTCAACCGTGGTTTTGGAAACCTCATGCGTGATATAATTTTCACAAATGTTCTGGAGTCTGAAAGACCTGGAGGTTGTTTGAAGTTGGACAGTCAAAATGTTCCAAAGCCTACTGTCAAGAGACTGGCAATGTACCATCGCTGTCTTGAATCGATGATCCGAAACGGCAGGACGAATGTCTCTTCGAAGGATATTGCCGATCTTCTGGGTATCAAATCCAGTCAGGTTAGAAAGGATCTCTCCTATTTTGGAGAGTTTGGTAAGAGAGGCGTTGGTTACAGCGCGGACAGACTTCTTGAAGGTGTTAGTCAGATTCTTGGTATGCGAAAGAACTGGAATTTCTGCATAGTAGGAATGGGAAATCTAGGTATGGCCCTTGCGAACTACGCGGGACTCGAAAAGTCGGGCTTCTTCGTGAGGGCACTCTTTGACAATAACCCGTCTAAGATCGGATTGCCGATGCCTGGCGAGCTCACAATAGAACCGGTAAACAGGCTGAAAAGACTGGTTCATGAACGTGAGATAAGTATTGGAGTCATTGCGGTTCCGGGTGAAGTAGCCCAAGAAATAGTCGATCTGCTAATCGCTTCCGGCGTAAGAGGTATAATAAACTTTGCTCCCGTCAGACTGTCTATTCCAGAGGGAGTCAGCATAGAAGATATAGATATATCAGTCACTTTTAGATCTCTGGCATTCAGCATGAGTCTGGATCAGGTGCGTCAAGGGAAGCGAATCTAGTGGTGCTCGTTTCGATAATCGGAGGTAGCGGTGCCGGAAAGACTTCGGTAACCAACGCGATTTTCACCCACTTCAAGAGCTGTGCTTCCATTCTCTCCATGGACGATTATTATAAGAATCTGGAACCGGGTACCGATCCCAGGGAATTCAATTTCGATTCGCCAAAAGCCTTCGACTTTGATCTGTTCGAGTCGCATCTCAAATGTATAAAAGAGAACCGATCGATAAACGTTCCGGTCTATAGTATGGTAACTTACAGGCGTGAAGAAGGAATATGCAGGAGATTTGATCCAAAGCCGCTTGTCATAGTTGAAGGCCTGCTAGTTATGTTCAAAAGAGAGATGAGAGATCTTTTCGATTTCTCAATATATATAGATGCTCCGGCAGACGAAAGGCTTATCAGAAGAATCGAGAGAGATACTCGAGAGCGCGGAAGATCGCTGGAAAGCATCATAACCCAATACAGGAAGTTTGTCAGTCCATCGTTCGAGAGCTTCATCGAACCTCAGAAGTACTTTTGTGATATAGTTTTACCTGATGGCGCTGCAAATACGACGGGTCTTAACGTTATTACAAACGCTATAGAGAACATGCTGAAGAAGTGACTGGGCTGGAGGTGTGAAGTGCCAAAGAGATTTCTCTCAGTCGTTTTTGTTTTGCTTGTTTCGATTCTGTCCTTTTCTTTCAGTCAGAACGATGTTCTGGAGAGGTTCGAGAGATACACGATAGATTATCGAAGCGAAACACCGGAATCAAATAAAGTCAGGAGACTTATCGAAGATCTGGACTATCTATCGATCTACAGATTATATAAACTACAGATGGTGGGTAGCATAGAGAAGAAAGAGAGCAGTACTACTACCGCCGATTTGCTGACCAGACATCTGGAATCTATGCCATCAGAGTACTTCGAAAACACTGACGACAGAATAGCGTATAGCGCTTTCCTGGCGTGGGTACTTGCGGATCTTTCCGGCAAGGCCTTTCAGGTCGGTACGTTGAATGAGATGCCGGCATACCTCTCGACTTTCAATACCTTCACAACGCGCGTGAGGAGCATGGCAGAAACCGTTTACCGCGAATGGGTGGCATACTCACTGGGATTGGTTAAAGTTGAGCCGTCTTTCTATCCGGTAAGCAGTTTGAAGAAGACCGATTCATTTATTGGTTTCAACCTGAAGGTTGACGCTCCCGCAGAAGAAGAAGAAGAAATACTTTCACTTTCCAACGAACGGATACTCCAACTTCTCAATGAGACGATAGCTTTGCTGAGCAATAAGGAATACGATGTATCGACTCTAGTCGAGGAAGAAGTGAGAAGATTCTCGCTTCAAGCTGCCATGGATATCGCTCAAATCGGCGATGCTTCTCTTATGACTGCCGCGAGAGATCTATTCCAGCTCTGGCTTTACAGATCCATGGATTTGATAGACAGCGCTCCGTATTATCCCGCTGAGATCCCGATTAAGGCCGTTAATGTACAGGGTTTTGCGTCGAGCATTATTCTGGAGAATGAGGAATTTGAAAGGCTTGCAGTTGCTCTGGAAGATAATCCAGGTCTGAAAACCACAGTTGTTGAAAAACTAAAGCTAGCGGCGCAGTTGCTTTCAGTTAAGGAGTTCACTCCAGTTGGGCTTATCGAGAAAGATATTAATGATGAAGTGAGAAAGATAGTTCCCGTTCAGACCAGTCTTCTTGGACAGATACGTAACAGACTCTCGGCGGAACTCGTTTCAAAGAGCAGCGGAAACACTGAAATGTGGTGGCTGAGATTCCCTGCATACATCGTCCTGATCCTCCTTGTTCTGTTTTTGATGCCAGGGATTAAGAGACATCTTATTGGTATAGTTATAACTCTTGAGACATCCTATATGCTCTTTGTAAGCGACATCACAAAGAACCTATTGGACCTGTCGCTCTACTCAATGTTCATTCTTCCCGTCTTCGCCGCAATACTTATTATATCCGTCTTCAGTCTTCTAAACTGGAAAAAGAGGACAAGGAGCATGATTTTGAAACTGGCCATACTCCTGCTGATAGCAATACTTCCCTTCGTACCATTATTTGAAGACGTCAACGAGATCGCTATGGATAATCTCGATGGCTTCTACGATTCAATATACTATTCGAGTCTGAAAAACGATCTCTACATGGCCAGTGAATCGCTTATCGGTCTGCAGCTAAGAGAGATGAATTCAGTTATCTCAAGCGAACTCAACAGTTTCAAAAGAGTTCTAAGAGTAGTCTTGACCAACAGGATGAACTCTTTCGCCTCAAACGCCGAATTGACATACAGCATAGATGCAAACGGACGTTTGAGATTGACCGCTCCTGCCTTTTCGCAGTATATGTCTATCGATAATCAACCAACGTACGCAGGAGAAATCCGCGGACTGGTCAGAGATCTGAACAGCTTCATAAGAGATAGCGATAGAAACAGCAAAAGATATCAGGGCGCACTGCAGAGCTTTATAACATCCGCCGGAAAGATAATGACCTATGCGGGAGAGATTCTGAGAAAAGACTTCAATAGTTTTGTCGAAAACTCGCTTAGCCAGAAAAAGGAAACGGAGATAGCATTTGACGAATACACGAAAAGTATGGTAGATATTCTTGCTAGAGAACCACTTTCCGTTGTGATAAGAGCCTTTAGAGTACCTTCTTTCGCTGCATTGTTGCTTGGTCTCTTTCTGCTTCCGGTAATTATTATGCTTGTTAGGAAGCACTTCATTTCGTGGATATACCTGGCTATTATGGTTGTCTACAGTCTTTACGCCCTGTCCGAATCTGGGAACTTGAGTATTTTCGTCCAGGCAGGTTCGCCATTATTGAGAATCAATATTGAGCCGTCCGTAAATGTTTTGTTTTTGATTGTTCTTACGGGTATAATTGTACTATCAGTTCTTTGGATCTTACTATCTCAAAGGAAAGGGAGTGTTAGCGAATGAAACTCAAAGTTCTTCTGGTTCTTTCCGTAATTATCATGATTGCCCTCCCGGCTGTAGCAATGAAGGTAATCATGGTTACTGACGTTGGTGGCCTTGGTGATAAGTCTTTCAACGATGGCACTTGGGAAGGCATTGTTAAAGCAGCAGATTTTCTTGGATTGGAGAAGGAAGTCGTTCAGTCGAAAGAACAGGCAGACTACATCCCTAATCTTTCCAACGCTGCAAGAGAAGCCGACATAATCTTCGCAGTTGGCTTCATGATGACAGACGCACTATACAAAGTAGCTCCACAGTTCCCCGACACATACTTTGTCGGAATCGACATCGACCCGGGTGACATGTTCGCGGACAACGTTTCCACTTACCTATTCAAAGAGCAAGAGGGAGCTTTCCTTGCGGGTTATGTGGCAGCAGCAGTTACCAAAGCAAATATGGTCGGTTTCATCGGTGGAATTCCGATACCTCCAGTAGAGAGGTTCCGCTATGGATACGAAGCCGGGATCCGGGTGTACGAAGAACTGCACGGAAAGACTATTTCCGTACTCCAGGGCTACACAATGGACTTCAACGACCCAAAAAAGGGTAAGGACCTCGCAATTGCCCAGTTCGCAGAAGGCGCAGATATTGTCTTCCACGCTTCAGGTGCTTGTGGCAACGGAGTCATAGAAGCTGCAGCAGAAAAGGGACCTGGCTTCTTTGCAATTGGTGTTGACGTAGATCAGGATTATATGGCTCCCGGAAGAGTCTTAACCAGCTCAATGAAGAGAATAGATATGGCTTCTTACCAGGCAGTAATGAGTGTTGCACTCGGTACCTTCACTCCTGGTGTAAAGGTTCTCGGTATAATCGATGAAGGTGTTGGAATAAGTCCTATGAAGTACACCAAGGATGTAGTCGGTCCTGTTGTTCTTTCAGAAGTGGATTTCCTTAAGGGACAGATAAAGGCTGGAGTAATAGTTGTTCCGGATACTCAGGAAAAGCTAGATGCTTTCGAAGTCCCTGCTATAACACTTCCATAATGGAATCCTTTCACACAATCGTGTGATATCAAAGATCGGGAGGGTTTATCTCTCCCGATCTTTCGTATCATGAACGATGGAGGTGAGCGTGTGAACGCCGAAAACGTTAAAAACCTCGATCTTTCCGGTTTTTCCGTTGTCATGAAGGGAATTACCAAGAAATTTCCTTCCGTTCTCGCAAATGATAATGTTGATTTCATGGTGAAGAAGGGCGAAATACACGCCCTTGTGGGAGAAAACGGTGCGGGAAAATCAACTTTGATGAACCAGCTTTACGGTTTATACTCTCCCGATGAAGGAGAAATATATATCAATGGTGAAAAGTTGGTTTTTAAGGGCCCGAAAGATGCCATCGATGCCGGTATAGGTATGGTCCACCAGCATTTCATGCTGGTTGCCAATCAGACAGTTGCCGAGAATGTGGTCCTTGGTTCTGAACCAAAGCACGGTTTGCTGAAACTATTCTTTGACAGTACTAAAGCAAGAAAGACCGTCAAAGACTTATCAAAGAAATATGGGTTGGCAGTGGACGTGGATGCGTTCATTGAAGATATACCTGTCGGTATGCAGCAAAGAGTCGAAATCCTGAAGATTCTCTACAGGGGTGCGAACATACTAATCTTTGATGAACCAACGGCAGTTCTCACCCCCCAGGAAACGGAAGAGCTCTTCAAAATCCTGCGGGTATTAAAGGAAAGCGGTAAGACTATAGTTTTTATAACACACAAACTCAATGAAGTCATAGCAATCACCGATAGAGTGACCGTAATGAGGCTCGGAAAAGTTACGGGGCTTGTGAACACTAAAGAGACTAATCCCCGACAGCTTGCCAACATGATGGTCGGGAGAGAGGTACTGTTGAGAGTGGAAAAGCAATCAAGAGAACCGGGTGATGTTCTGCTGGAAGTCAGGGATCTCCACATAAAAGATAACAGGAGCCTTGATGCCGTAAACGGTGTCTCTTTTTCTGTAAGACAGGGCGAGGTTTTGGGAATTGCAGGCGTCGCAGGCAATGGCCAGACAGAACTAATAGAGGCGATAACGGGTTTGAGAAAGGTTGAAAAGGGTACGATCCAGCTGATTGGAGAAGATATTACCAATAAGTCACCACTGGATATTCGAGAATCGGGATTAACTCATATACCAGAAGACAGGCTGAAGCGTGGTCTTATCTCACAGTATCCCGTTTACTATAATCTCATTCTCGGAAAGCATAATGACAGGCCCTTTTCTTCAGAGGGAATCATAGACATCAAAGCCGTAAAAGCCTTCTCCAGAGAGCTCGTAGAAAACTTCGACGTACGGCCAAGAGATATCAGCATACTCGGTGGCAATCTCTCTGGCGGAAATCAGCAGAAAGTAGTCGTGGGCAGAGAACTTAGTACTATTCCAATCGAACCGAGAGTCGTTGCCATTTCTCAACCTACTAGAGGACTAGACATAGGAGCCATAGAGTTCATACACAAGACGATACTCTCAATGACCGTCAAAGGAATAGGTATTCTGCTCGTATCGATGGAACTCGATGAAATATTCTCGCTTTCAGATAGAATACTGGTCTTCTACGAAGGCCTTATCATGGGAGAGGTGCTTCCTGACGAAGTAACCCGTGAAGAGATTGGTCTGATGATGGCCGGTCACAAGAAAGCCGAAGTCGTTATGGAGAGGGGTGAAGGTAGATGAATCGAAGCAAATTGTATGCCCTTCTAGTTCCGGTCGTATCCGTCGTTATTGCTCTTCTTATAGCCTCTGTAATTATTATAGCTATCGGTAAGAATCCGATCAACGCTTACATAATCATGCTGGAAGGTGCCTTTGGAGGCGCTGAACCCCTTGCCAACACGATAATGAAGATGACACCGCTCATACTTACTGGCCTTGCCGTCGGATTTGGATTCAGAGCCGGTGTCTTCAACATCGGCGCGGAAGGCCAGATGACAATCGGCGCACTTGCCGGAGCAATCGTCGCGATGAACATAGGTGGAGTACCATCTGTTATAGCCATCCCCCTGGCAATACTGGTCGGTATGTTTGCTGGAGCCTTCTGGGCATCGATTGCCGGCTTTTTGAAGGCTTTCACCGGAGCACATGAAGTCATTTCAACTATCATGTTGAATTGGATTGCGGCAAACCTTGCGTCTTTCATGGTCACAGGTCCGCTAGCCGTCGGTTCGGGAACCCCTAAAAGCCCGGAAATCGCGGAATCGGCAAAGCTGCCCGTTATACTCAAGGTTCAGGCGACCGAGTTGAGTATAGGTGTTTTCATCGCCATAGTTGTAGCCCTGGTGATGTACATAATCATCGAAAAAACAAACACTGGATACGAGCTCAAGGGCGTCGGATTCAATCCGCACGCTGCAGAGTATGGTGGAATCAGCATAAAGAAGAGCATTATTCTTACTATGGCTATAAGTGGAGCTCTTGCAGGAATGGCCGGGACTGTCGATCTCCTTGGCGTTCCCCCTCACAGGTTCGTCGGCGAATTAACTGGAGGCAGAGGATTCGACGGAATAACGATCGCCTTGATAGGCAGAAATAATCCGATCGGAATAATCTTCGCGGCCCTCCTCATAGCAGCATTGAGAACCGGATCGAATGCCATGCAGATAAGAGCTCAGATTCCCAACGACATAGTATCGATAATTCAGGGTGTCGTTATCTTCCTGGTTGCAGCTGAAAGGATTGTCGCGACACTGATCTACTGGAAACGCAAGAAAGGGGTGACCGCTGTATGAGCTGGATAGAAGCTATCTTTGCAATACTTGTGAACCCTCTATTCTACAAATTGACATTACTATCAGCAACACCTCTAATATTTGCGGGTCTTGGAGGTACTTATAGCGAGATCACCGGAGTTACTAACATAGCCCTGGAAGGCATCATGCTCATGGGAGCCTTCAACTCTATAGTCTTTACTTTCATAACTGGAAATGCCTGGCTTGGCGTGTTCATGGCCGTCGTAATAGGAATTGGGTTCACCTGGTTTCATGCATGGGCCAGTATTCGATGGGCGGCGAACCAGATAGTTAGCGCCACGGCGCTAATTATCATAGCACAGGGTACCACTTCGTTCCTCATGATACCCATATTTGGAAATGAAGGCCAGACTGACTTCATAGGACGCGTTCCCTATCTTGAAGCCGGTTGGTTGAAGGGAATTCCGTTTATCGGCGATATTTTCGGTTCGATGAGTCCGTTCACGTATCTCGCAATAGTCGCCGTCATAATAAGCTGGATACTGCTTTATCGCACACCACTCGGTTTGAGAATGAGAGCGGTCGGAGAAAATCCCGAAGCTGCAGATACGCTGGGTATAAATGTCTTCAAGACCCGTTACTTCGGGGTCTTAATGAGCGGAGCTCTTGCAAGTCTGGCGGGAGCATTTCTCTCTGTTGGCGAACTGGGAAGGTTCGTTGAGAACATGACTCACGGTAGAGGATTTATCGCACTTGCGGCAATGATCCTTGGTAATTGGAACCCGGTAGGAGCAATGTGGGCGGCAATTCTATTTGGTGCAGCCGAAGCTATGAACTTGCAGTTGCAGAGCAGTTCTATCGTCTCTGTATCGGCAAACGTCAAGCCTCTTTTCAACATGCTGCCTTTTATAGTCACACTTGTAGTAGTAGGTGGCTTTATAGGAAAGACGCGGGCTCCGGCAGCGGACGGCGTCCCGTACGAAAAGGAATCATGAAAAAGGCCCTTCAAGGGCCTTTTTCATGGAATGCGGAGCGCTCTTTCGAGACGGTTTAAGGTCTTGTTTCGACCAAGAAGATAGATGACATCGATTAACTCGGGTCCTTCTTCAGAACCGGTCAATACGTGCCTCAAGCTCATATAGAATAGCTTCCTGTCGGGTTTTGCTTCCTTCAGAACTTCCTTGATTACCCTCACTAGTTCTTCGCCATTCCAGGTATCCAGATATTCGATTCTGTTCTTGAAGGCCTCTATTCCCTTGAAAACACTTCTCTGATCTTCGTTTTCAACTTTTAACGGCTCTACGGCAGTGTCCTCAAAGTAGAGTTTCAATCTGTCTGGCATTTCCGAAAGAACCTCGACACTCTTTCGTACAGAATCTACGGCCTTTCTGAGCCACTTTCTATTGGCAACCGCCTTCTCTTCAGTTATGAGGTTTGCATCGATCAAGAAGGGTATAGTAAGATCAGTTATTCTCTCTAGATCCGTTTCGCGAATATATACACCGTTCATCCAGCGAGCCTTTGTCTCATCGAAGATCGCGGCACTGGAATTCACCCGTTCAATCGTGAAAGAATCGATGAGTTCGTTGTGACTGATCACCTCTCTACCTTCAGGGTGCGACCAGCCAAGTAGAGCTAGGAAATTGAAGAATGCTTCCGGAAGAAAGCCTTTGTCCCTGAACTGCTCGACAGAAGTGACGCCGTGTCTTTTGCTCAACTTCTTGCCGTCGGAACCAAGTATCATCGAGACGTGTGCAAACAAAGGAATAGAGGTGCTAAAAGCCTCATAAATAGCGAGCTGTCTCAATGTATTGGAAAGATGGTCGTCACCTCTGATAACATGCGTTATTTCCATTAAGATATCGTCGACAACGACCGCGAAGTTATATATCGGCTGGCCATTGGAACGCAGAATTACGAAATCTCCAATCGCGCCTTCTCCAAATATAACCTCTCCCTTTATCAAATCCAGAAGTCTGTACTCCTTTCTGGGCATTTTGAAAAAAACAACGGGATTCAGATTATTAAGACTGAACTCTCGTTTTCTCTCTTGTGTGTTGAAGCTCTCCAGCATCTCCTGATCGTAGTGAGGTGGTCTTCCCTGAGACAGGAGGTCATCGTGCAGCCTCTCAATCTCCTCTGGATAGGCATAGACACGATAAGCTCTGTCAAGCTTTATTAGCTCCTCGACCATCTGGACATAAATGCTGGTTCTCTCGGTCTGTCTGTATGGCCCGCAAGATCCACCAACATCCGGACCCTCGTCCCAGGTTATTCCCAACCAGAGAAGAGATTCCATCAATTGCTCTTCACACTCTCTTGTAGATCTGGATATGTCTGTGTCTTCTATCCTTAGTATGAACTTACCACCGTTATGCTTTGCGTACAGGTAGTTGAAAAGTGCTGTTCTGGCTCCGCCTACATGCAAATAGCCTGTTGGACTGGGAGCGAATCTAACTCTTATCATGGTATTAATCGGCGAAGACCCCCTGCTTTTGCTGTGGGGAGGAAGCCGCCTGCCTCCTTTCACATAGTTGTAACGTAGTGCTCGAAGCACTCAGGCTAGTCAAATAGAGCTTTTACAAGCTCCCGGCTTTAGCCGTGGGGTATTTGACTTTCCCTTCTCTTCAAAGCTAATAGAAATCCGGAAATTGTCTTGCTGTCAGTTATCTCTCCATTCATGATCGCATCCAGAACATCTGCGGTATTCATCAGTACTGACTCGACGAACTCTCCTTCGTCCGGATGAGATACTCCGGTCTTTCTCACTTCTGCTAGAAAAATGTGAATTATCTCGTCGGAGAAGCCGGGAGTGGTTTCTATCGTCGTAAGTAGTTCGATACTCAAGGGTGAATATCCCGTCTCTTCCAGCAACTCTCTTCTAGCCCCCTGTTCCGGTTGCTCTTGGCCATCCAGTTTGCCCGCCGGCAGTTCCAGCATGTATTTTCCAACAGGAAAGCGATATTGCCTAACAAGCAGAAGCTTCTCTCCTTCGAATGCTACAACGGCAACGGCTCCACTATGACGAACTACCTCTCTGAATGACTCTGAACCGTCGGCAAGCTTCACTTTATGTTTCTCTAAATCGAGGATTCTTCCGGAATAGACGAGTTCTCTCTCTAACGATACTTCCATCATTTCTCCATCTCGAAATGCATGGGAAGAAGCTCAAACACGGTAGTCCTTAAGAGATTCTCCCTTCCTGCAAGTAGAACCTCGAAGTCGCCGAATTCGGCCATGAATTGCCTGCACATTCCGCAAGGTGATGTGGGCTCGCTTCGTTTGCTGACAACCGCTATGGCTTTGAATTTCCTCTTTCCGTTTGAAACTGCCGATACTATTGCTGACCTTTCCGCACAGACAGTCAGGCCAAAGGAGGCGTTTTCTACATTGGTTCCCGTAAAGATTTCACCATCATCGGTGAGGAGAGCTGCCCCTACTGGAAAACCCGAATAGGGAGAATACGACTTCTCCATCGCCTCAATAGCTTTCTGAATCAACATCTTCTCCTCGATACTGTTTTTCATCATTCCTCCTGTCAACCTTCAACCTTATCTTCTCCACTTTGTTCTTACCGGCAGCCAGAATTTCGAAAGTGAACCCATTAACGATTATCTTCTCTCCCACTTCGGGAAATCTCTCAAGAACTTCCAGAAGATAGCCACCTATGGTCTCGAATTCTGTGTTGGGAAAGGGCTGTTCCAGTTCTCTCTCTAGGTCATTTATCGGAGTCATTCCATCGACAACGTATTCGCCTTCACCAACAGTTTCTATCATGAGTTCCTCGGACTCTTCGTCATACTCGTCGAGTATTTCTCCTGTGAGCTCTTCAATAGCATCTTCCATGGTGATTATACCAGCGGTACCTCCATACTCATCGATTACTACCGCCAGATGATTTTTCTTCTCTTTGAACTCTCTTAGAAGATCATCGACCTTCTTGGTCTCAGGAACAAAGTATGGAACTCTCATAATCTCCTTTACATTAACTGCATTCAGAAGATTGCTGTCGTTTCTTTTTAGCATGAAATTGAGCAAATCTTTTGCATAACAAATACCGACTATCCTGTCGATGTTGTCTCTATAAATAGGGTATCTGGAATATCCCTCCGAATCGATTAACTCCATCAATTCTATCAAGGGAGATCCCTCTTCAAGAGCCACTATCTCCACACGGGGAGTCATAATCTCGTTCACCGATATGTCCTTAAGTTCGAGAGTCCGCTTCATGATCATTCTCTCTTCAGGTTGCAAGACACCTTCATCGTGTCCAGCTTCAACGGCAGATCTTATCTCCTCCTCAGTTATGAAAGGAGCGAACTCGACTCTCTTCCCACCCAACATGACAGTGAAGATATTTGCGATTTTTAGCAGAAGCCAAAGTAAGGGTCTAAGAATCGTCGTTAATACCACTACCATAACAATCACACGCCTGAAGAACCTCTCGGAATTCTCTCGAGCGAATATCTTTGGAGTGATCTCACCAAACACAAGAATCATAAACGTCATTACTCCTGTCACAAGGGCAGCAGCTAATCCAGCGGAACTTCCTGGAAGCAGTCTTAGCGCTAGTAAAGTGGCTAGCGATGAAGCCAGGATGTTCACTATGTTATTCATAACCAGTATCGCTGTCAAAAAACTGTTCGGACTGTCTACAAAGCGTCTTACTGCCTTACTAAACTTTTTATCTCTGTCGTCCGATAGCTCTCGTAACTTTAGTTTGTTAACTGACATCAGGGCGGTTTCGGAACCTGAGAAGACTCCCGAAAGATAGATCAGAAAAAGCAGAAAAGCCAGATTCAACAAAAGCGATAGAGGGTCCCCGCTACTAGTAGGGTCATCCACTTCTTATTTGCACCTCCAGATCAATAGTGATATGTCCTGTTCCCGATTATGGAATGGGCCCTGTATAGCTGTTCTAGAATAAGTAGCAGGGCCATCTCATGGGTAAATGTCATTCTTGAAAGAGACAGCTTTTGCCATTCCATGGATAGAACCGCATTACTAAAGCCATAAGGCCCACCGACAAAGAAGGCCAGATTCCTTACACCTATATTCTGCCACTTTTGTACCATTTTCGCAAACTCCGTTGAAGAAACCTCTTCTCCCTCTTCGTGGAGTAAGACAATACTATCATGAGTATTAGCTAGCTCTATGTATTTCTTCCCTTCTCTTTCTTTGACCTCTGTTCTGTTTCTTCCCGAGCTTCTCTCCAGGGGAAGGTAAGTGAGCTTTATGCGGCCGTAAGGTCCAAGCCACTTCAAGTATCTTTCGATACCGTCTACAATGAACGCCGATTTTGGTTTACCGGTTACCGCTATAGTGATTTTCATCAAAAACCTTTCTTCCACTCTTGATAACGTTACTGACAATATCTCTTGAAAAACTATATACTACTTCTCTATAGTCGGAAGCTCGAATTAGAACAATGTCCGCATCGTAGCCTTCTTTGATAAGTCCTTTGCTTCCTTCTAGTCCGACAACTGCGGCCGCGTTCGCTGTGTAGCCGGTTATTGCCTCTTCGATCTTCAGGCCGCATCTTGTTACTGCTAGAAAGATTATGAAAAAAGGATTGTAAATATTACATGAACCCGGATTGAAGTCAGACGCAATGGCAACTGTTGCTCCTCTGTCTATCAACTCTCTCCCGCGGGCAAAGGGTTCCTTCAAAAAGAAGGAAGTGCCGGGCAGAAGAGTAGCCACCGTATCGCTCTTTGAAAGCAATACAAGAGTTTCGTCATCGGCTGCAATCAGATGATCTACCGAAAGCGCTCCTAACTCAACCGCAAGTTTTCCCCCTCCCGATGAAGCGAGCTCATCGCCGTGAAGTCTTATTTTGAAACCCTTCTCTTTAGCTCTAATCAAATATCTCCTTGACTGTTCAACACTGAAAACGCCCTTCTCGCAGAAAATATCGACAGTATCTACGTACTGTCCAATTTCGTCAAAAAGCGAGGCCATCTCCTCGAGAAATCTATCCGGGGACGAGTGTTCCTCTGGCAAAGCGTGAGCTCCAAGAAAAGTTCCAATGACATCTACTGGATGGAGCTTTTTAAGAGCATTCAGAACCTCCAGCTGCTTCAATTCGGTCTCTCGATTAAGCCCGTATCCACTCTTACCCTCTACTGTAGTTACTCCTAGAGCCAGCATGCGATCAAGCAATGTCGACGATTCCGACGCAAGAATGGTCCCCGCTGTCTTCCTCACTTCTCTTACAGTAGATCTGATACCTCCTCCGGCTTGCATAATCTCTAAATAGTTTTTACCTTCGAGACGCATTAAAAACTCTTCACTTCTGCTTCCAGTGAAAGGTATATGCGTATGACAATCAACAAATCCGGGCAATGCGATAAGCAAACTACCGTCTACATACTCCCGAGCGGTAAGCCTGCCTTTGCCGATATATTCTACTATTCCATTCTTGATACCAATGTTGCAGTCGCTCTTGACTTCAAGAAAGGCCATATCTTTGCCGCGAACAGGTCCTCTCGAGAACGGTGATACAACCTGTCTAAGATTCAATATGGCCAGATCGAATTCCATATCTTCAGTTATCTCCCTCTGAGAAGAAATCAAGCACTCTTTTCTCAAGAATGGAAGAAACATCGAATCTTTCAAGTTTAAGGTAGTGATCTGCAACATCTACCAGAGCCTGAAGCGGAGTGAGACCGACTATTTCTGAACCAACTATGGGTACACCGTATCTATCGGCTTCGGACTTGATAACTTCGAATACTCTGAACAAAGGAGTCTTTCTATAATTGGTCATATTCATGGATATCTGAACTATGCCTCTGTCCTCCAGCCTGAATCCCAGAGCCTTTACGTACCTGAATCCTCCGCTTATATGCCTCACTGACTTAGCTATCCTGTTTGCTATTTCTATGTTATCTGTTCCGAGATTTACATTGAAAGCTATAAGATACTCTCTGCAACCTACGGCAACCACTCCGGCGGAGGGGTGTATTTCGCCGGGCCCAAAGTCCGGTTTCCATCCTTCAGAGGCGATCTTCGACGGGAAATTCTCGAACTCTCCCTTTCTGATACTTGACAGACTCACTCTTTCGGGCGAAGTTGCGGAGTCTTCATAGAGATAGACCGGTATTGAGAGCTCTTCTCCAATTCTCTTTCCAAGTTTCCTCGAAAGCGCTATGCACTCTTCCTTGGTGGTGTTCATAACTGGAATCAATGGAATAACATCTGTGGCACCCATTCTCGGATGCTCACCAGAGTGATTCTTCAGGTCTATCAGGTCTCTCGCTTTCTTTGTCATGTTGAAAAGGGCTTTCTCAACACCGTCAGGCTCTCCAGCAAGAGTAATAACTGAACGATTGTGATTGGGGTCGCTTGAGTAATCAAGAACCCAGACATTCGCTACCTTTCTACATTCGTCTGCGATTTGCTCAATCACATCATGTCTTCTACCCTCACTGAAATTCGGTACCGATTCGATTAGTCTCATATTCTACCTCCTTTGGCTACTGGCCTTCTTTCTTATCATAATCCATTTCTCTCTTGGCGTAACTCTGAACAATTCCAAGTTGCAGTGCAAAGATCATCGAGGAAGACCCTCCATAACTTACAAAAGGCAATGGAATACCGGTTACCGGTAGAACTCCGATGTTCATTCCGATATTCTCGACCACATGAAATGCAAAGACCGCGAAGAAGCCGCTCAACGCGAGTCTTCCAAAGTAACTGCCCGTCCTTCTTGTTACCACCCATATCCTCCAGATAAGAAGCCCGTAAAGACACACTATCGTCACAGCTCCCATAAAGCCCCACTCTTCGCCAAGAACCGAAAAGATGAAGTCTGTATGGTCTGCAGGAACAAAGCCCAGTCGATTCATAGTTCCGCGAAGAAATCCTCTTCCATCAAGACCCCCTGAACCTATAGCCCTTATCGCCTGTATAGTATTATAAGCCGCCCCTGAAGCATATTTTTCCGGTTCCAGAAAACTCAACAACCTATCCCTCTGGTACGGCTCCAGACCAAATCTGAACAGCAAGGGTCCTCCAAGGAGAATCAAAGCGGTCATCGCGATCATTAACCTATCGAATTTCCTGCTCATTAAGGTGATAAAGTACCATATTATTATTACTATTAAAGTTGTACCGAGATCCGGTTCAAGGTATATAAGACCGGAAATCACGAGCGTTGTCATGATTCCGAGAATAAAAAGCATATACTTCTTCAGCTCTAGCGAATACAGATAGGCTAAAAAGATTATCAGAGATAGCTTGGCCAGTTCCGAAGGCTGAAAACTGGCTATTCCAAGATTTATCCATCTTCTCGAACCCCCAACCGGATTGACAAAGAGAACTGCAACCAGACTAATCAGAGAAATGACCATGAGAGGTATGGAAATCTCTTTCCAGATCTTTCGCTTCAGAACAAAAGCAGTGAATACGAAAACTGCTCCTGAAAGAAGGGCCCAGACAACCTGACGTCCAAAGAGATAGGCTTCGGTCTCGCCAAAAGTCGCGCTGTAAAGCACAACTAGACCACAACCCATAACTGTCGCCATTATCAAGGGGAGCAACCATTCAAACTTGCCTTTCATAAGCAACTCCTTTCAGATCAATTATATACTCAGTAGTCACTCCTGGTGAAATCAACGGTTTTCGAATTGTGCTCGACAGACAAACCTCCGATCTTCAGTTAGCAACAGAGTTTTTCGGCAGGAAAGATATGCCCAAGTATTCGCCGCGCCCATAATGTAGATTGTATAATCTATAATAGGTTAATCAAGATATTTTCTGAGTATTCTGGGAACAAGTGATCGACCAGAGACTAGTATGCTATCTTAAGGCGGTGAGATATCTTTGAACATACGCGAGATACTTGAATCCAAAGGCAAGAGAAAGCTTTCTATGGTGTCGGCTTATAGCTACTTTGAAGGCAAGTTTGCGCAGGAAGCCGGAGTAGACATAATCCTTGTCGGTGATTCTATAGGCACTCTTGTAATGGGAAAGAAAGATGCCCTGTCTGTAACCATGGAAGAGATGCTTTGGTCTCTAAAGGCAGTCAGGAGGGGTGCAAGAAATGGATTCATAGTTGCAGATATGCCATTCGGCTCATATCAATCTTCGAGGGAGAAGGCCGTAGATAACGCAATATCTTTTATGAGACATGGTGCAAATGCTTTGAAGATAGAAGGTGGCTATGAAACCGCTGATTTGATAAAGTATCTTGTTGAAAGAGGTTTTCCTGTTATGGGCCATGTCGGCATTACTCCTCATCATGCAAACCTTGAAGGCGGTTACCAGATACAGGGAAGAGATGAGAAGAGTGTGAAAAGGTTGATCGAGTCTGTAAGTGATCTTGAAGATGCAGGCGCGTTTGCAATCATGCTGGAGATAGTTGTAGAAGACGTTGCCGCCAGACTCACCTCGAGTTCATCGATTCCAACTATAGGCTTGGGGTCAGGTCGTTTCTGTGATGGGCAATTCCTGAGATGGCATGATCTGCTGGGAGTTAACGATGAATCGGAACCCATCTACGTAAAGAAATACGCTTCTCTTAAAGAGACTATCGTAAATGCCATCAGAGAGTTCGATACGGACGTCAAGACCGGAAGATTTCCAGTTGAAGGAAACGCCTTCGAAGGAACGGAAGAGATCTGATCTCCAATGAGAATCTCGAGAGTAGAGAGGTAATATAGTTGATGGTCGGAGAGAAGATTCTATCGTTCTCCGAGATAGAATCCACAAATCAATTTGCAAGAGAGAATCTGGACAAATTACCCTACGGTACAGTCATATGGTCGCTTAGACAAAGGCGTGGTTATGGAAGATTCGGCCGAAACTGGATTTCAGACAACGGCGGACTTTGGTTTTCGGTTGTCTTCAAGCCCTCCCTTCTTAGCGAACCCAACATCTATACAAAGCTCCTCTCGGTAGCGGTTGTTGAATCAATCCAGGAACTAGGCTATAAGAACTCCAGAATCAAATGGCCCAATGACATATTGATAGAAAGGAAAAAGGTTGCGGGTATACTTACTGAAACAGTCTTTTCAGGAACAAGATTAAGGGGAATAGTAGTGGGAGTAGGATTGAACGTGAACAACCGGCTGCCTGAAGCTCTTCTCGAATCGGCGACTACTTTATCCTCAACAAAAAACGAATACATACCCCTGGGCATGATCCTGGAGAAGATACTGCACAGAACCGAAATCTTGAGGAAAAAGTACTTGATTAGAGGTAAAACGAAGTATCTGACCAGAAAATGGAGGAATCATCTAGCATTCATCGAAGGTGACGAAATAACTGTATCCCTTGACGAGAATACTAAAGTGAGAGGTATAATAAATAAGATCTCTCCTTCATCATTACAGTTACAGCTGGAATCGGGAGAGATCTATACCATATCATCTGGAGAGATTATTCTCTGATCTCTTCAGTAATATTCACTCCATAGTCTTCTTTAACCTCAGCTATTAGAGTCCTGTTTGAGAATTTCACCGCTATCGTGTCGCCCGGTCTCACTTCAGATGAAGGCTTTACCTGCACCCCGTTCTTAAAAATGAACCCCTTCTCTATAGCTTCCTTCGCGATTACTCTTCTCTTGATTATACGATTCATTTTGAGAAACTTGTCGAGCCTCAAAACAATCACTCCTAAGTATACACTTGACTAATACTCGCTAAAAAGGTATAATTGTGTTGACGAGATGTTCTCGCCCCACGCCGGTAATAACTCCGCTAAGGCGTAGGGGCATTTTTCTATTTCACAACGAGAGTTCCCTTGATTCCCCCTGTCTCAAGTGAGTACTCTGCGCTCATGAGTATACCACTCTCGATTGTTATACCCATCAGACCGCTGAGAATATATCCACTGTCTAAGAAAAGCTTCAAGAAGCTCTTACCTGGTACAAGAGTCGAAAGCTCAGTATAGGTCTTAGATTCATTGAGCAGTATGCCATTTCCAATAATCGCGGTCGTAGCTTCTCTGTCTCTCGAGGACAAGAATAGCCAGTCGCCGTCGATCCATATATACTGTCCATCAACTATAAGAAGTCGGTCATCGGAATCCGGTTTTACACTTCCGCCGGATTTCTCGATTGAACTCCTAACAATATCAAGGGTACCGGTGTATCCAATGCGCACCAGATAGGTTATATCAAACGGAGAAGATTGGCTTCCTGAAGACTGCGAACCCAGCAAACTTGAGAATATATCGTCTATCGAGAGATCCGCGCTAACGACAAACTCGCCCGTAAGGTACTCTTCTAAGTCTTCTATGTTAATTGCTTCAAGGCCGAGATCGTTCAAATTCACAGGCAGTAATTCAATCTGGTCGCTGGCAACAGAACCGACTGTTCCTAGATCTTTCAGAACTCCAAAGACTGAAAGCAGCGGAAGCTGCTTGTTCGCTTCGAGTCCAGACACATCGGCACCCGACAGAACCTGCTCATATGCGACCCTGCTTTCATCAGAAAGAGGTATAGAAAGGCCTTCAATAACGATCTTCTGATCCTCATTTCTTACCGAGGCCTTCACGAGGCTTTCCTCGAGGAACGAGTAGAAATAACCGAAACCTACCGGCAAGTCTGACTTCAGCGAAAGCGAATCAAAGCCCTTCTCTGCCGTTGAATACTCGCCAAGATCGCCGATATAAAGATACTCTTGATCGGTCGCCATGTTTAGTTTCATATCCATCGGCAACAACTGCGGTAGCAGTCTCTCCACGGCGCTCTTCACATTTCTCGGGTTCTTCATCGGCCCAAGAATGGCTACTAGTCTTTCTTGACCAGTCGAATCCAACCAGACAGCCACACCCAGATCACCATCGAAGGCCATGTATACGTCTTTGGGATCCAGTCCATTGTTATAGGCTAGCATCTCGACGTATTGAGCAATTAGCTGCTCGATTGCAAGCTGGTTGAGCACCATATCCATCAGGACTGATTCTTTTGAAACTGCATAATTGGCTCTCAGGTTTTCGACTATCAGAACAACCTGAGAATCTTGTGGCAGTTTGCCGGACATCGAATCAATACTGGCAAGAAGAACCAGAGAAACCAATAGAAAGATCATCAGTAACGACCTTTTCATACACCCACCTCCAGATTTTCGTCTCTTCTATGACACTTTCAAGTGTTTACGAGTTCCGGAAAACGCAAATCGCTTTTTCTACTCGGGTAATCATATCAGTTTGCTCGAGAGAATCAAAGTCGCCATTTGCGATCAACTCCCACAGATTCGACAGTATAGATAGTATAATTGTACTTGAACCGTATTCGCAACCTCTCAAGAGCAAAGTACTCAAAGAACTGGGGGATGGAGATTGAGATTCATCAGGCTGGTATTCAACGATCTATTATTGATGAGCAAATCGCGGGCTTTCATGCTCTTGCTGGTACTTTTGCCTTTAGTTCTGGCTTCGATATCTACAATCACTTCCGAAAGCGGTGGTTATTCTGATTTGAAGATCGCAATAATCAATGAAGACAAGACTTTTATAGGCCTTTTCTTTTTGAGATATGCCACTTCAATGCTAAAGGGTGACAATATCATACAGCTCGAAAACCGGAGCGAAGTAGAAAGAGCATTACCGGAACTAGACGGAGTCTTCATAATACCCAGAGGCTTTGCAAACAAACTTCTTTTTGCCGAAGAATCTGAACTGGTATTCATACCAAATCCTGGATCCATGCAGACTGCCGTCGCTATCTATCAGGTTCTCAGCAACGTGCTTCGTGAGTTCAAAGCCCTGCCAGTCGTTGCCGATCCCGAATTCATGAAAGGCGTTGAGATTGATCCGGACTATGTCGCTCCAAAACTCGTAGTAGAAGGCGTTGAGGAAGAAAAGCTTAGCTTCTCTTCACTGCTCTTTCCAATAGTTCTTTCGGTGACCATAATGTTCGTCACCGCTGTTGGATCGGCCACGGGCGCTTTCGAAGATCGAAGGAACGGCATTGTCGATATCTTGAGACTATCGAATATTAGAGGCATAATGTATATATCGGCAAAGACTTTGAGTTTCGTTATCTTCTCGACGATTCAGGTAATAGTATTTGTTCTCGCCGGTTCTCTCTTTGGTCTTGAAGTCGCCTCGAACACTGCATTGTACTTGTTCGTAATAGAGATATACATACTGCTTTTCGCTTCCATTGGCCTTTTTACAGGAACGATATTCTCTTCTTCCAGAAGTGCTCAGCTCACTTCCGTAACTGTTGTGACCGTAGTCCTTATTCTTAGTGGTGTAATAATTCCTCACTCAATCTTTCCTGACTGGCTTGGATCTGTAAGTAAAGCCTTACCAACAACAAGACTCCTCGTTGCTCTTCAAGGCGTCTCGATGCTGGACTTTGGCTTTTCTAAGGTTTTTGAAGCGGTTTTATTGAACTCACTTATCGCTGTCTTCTTAATAATTGCTTCCGGCATGCTCTCGAACAGGGAAGATATTTCAATGTCAGACTGATTGACTGGACTCTTGAAAAGGGTTATAATAAGTTGATTGTAATACTCCCAGAGGGAGAGGGCTTATGTCGCCCTCTATTTTTTATTGTGGTGGTGTTGTCTATGGAAAGCCTGAAGGAAGAGCTTCATGAGCTTGCAAGCGAAATAGCAAGGAACCTCGGATTCTCTGTGTATGACTTCGGCTTTTCCAAAAGGGGAAGAAGAAGGTTCATAAAAGTTACAATAGACAAACTCGATGGCTATGTCTCAATCGCCGATTGCGAGTCGTTCTCGGCCGACTTTGGCAAAGCTCTTGACTCATCGGGTTCGTTGCCCTTCTCTTATGATCTCGTCGTAGAATCTCCTGGCGTGGAAAGAGCATTGAGAGAAAGTGGTGATTTTAAGAGATTTGTTGGCGAAAAGGCAAAAGTCGTCTTCAAAGAACCTGTCGGCGGGATTTCCGTCATAATCGGGAAGATTATCTCTTGCGAAAGTGAAGAGCTAATCATAGAGAATTCCGATAACGGGAAAATTATCACGTTCGCTCTTGACAACGTTAAGAGGGCCAATCTAAAACTATGATTTAACAGCGAGGTGTTGAAATGAATCTCAATCTCTTAGAAGCTCTAGATCAACTAGAACAAGACAAAGGCATAGAAAAAGAAGAAGTAATAAGCATACTTGAGAAGGCACTTCAAAGCGCCTATAAGAAGAATTTTGCTTCCGAGAGCGATGTTGAGGTCCGTATTGACAGAGTAACTGGCGATATTGAGGTTTACGAGAAGCTGCTTGTCGTAGAGGAGATAGAGAATCCGGCTACTGAGGTCACACTCGAGGAGGCTTTGAAAACACATCCCGGTTCGGAGATCTCCCAGTATATTGAACGAAAACAGAACATCAAAAAGTTCAAGAGAATTGCAGCTCAAACTGCAAGGCAAGTCTTGATTCAGAAGATCCGAGAAAGAGAAAAGGAGAACCTTTTCGACAGATACATAGATATAAAGGGTACGGTTAGCACCTCCGAAGTGTTGAGAATAACACCCGAATGGATAGACCTGAGGATCGGTAAACTCGAGACGAGAATTCCCACAAAGGAGTTAATACCCGGGGAACAACCAAGACTTAACTCGCTACTTAAAGTATATGTGGTCGATGTTTCTAAATCGGCCAGAGGACCACGAATTCTGGTAACGAGAAGGACTCCCGAGTTCATCGTTGAACTCCTCAAGCTTCAGGTCCCGGAGATTGCGAATGAAGACGTTTCAGTCAAGTCGATAGCCAGGGAAGAGGGAATAAGATCTAAAGTCGCAGTCTACAGTCAGAACGCGAAAGTTGATCCGGTTGGAGCATGCATTGGGGAAAGCGGTTCAAGAATCGCAGAAGTCTTGAGAGAGATTAAGCCCGAAAAAGTTGACATACTTCGCTGGAGCAGCGACCCCGTAGAGCTTGTAGGAAACTCGATAGCCCCTGCTACCGCTCTGGAAGTCAAAATAGCTAACTCCGCAAATCGCGAAGCTGTGGTCTACGTATCGCCAACTCAGCTCTCTCTGGCCATTGGTAAAGGCGGCCAGAATGCGAGACTCGCGGCAAAGCTTACCGGTTGGAAGGTTGATATAAAACCGATTATGTAGTCTTTTCAGGAGTTGTTTATATGAAAAATGATCAGCTCAGGAAAGAACTTAAAGAACGTAATCTCAGGATGACACCGCAGAGGGATCTAATACTCAGGACCTTTGAGGGTGAAGAAGAACATCTTTGTGTTGAAGAGGTTTACAGAAAGGTTCTTGATAGACGCCATAGAATAAGCAGGGCTACCGTTTACAGGACTGTTGAACTGCTTGTCGAAATCGGTCTGCTTCACAAGATCGTTTTCAAGGACGGAATCGTGAGATACGAGCCAGTTAAGAGAGGCACTCATCACCACCATCATGTTGTCTGCAGTAAGTGTGGAAGAGTTGTCGAACTCCCTCTAGATTATCTGGAAGAACTCGAAGATCTCGTGAAAAACAGAACCGGTTACACAATAGAGGATCACCAACTGAAATTCTATGGTCTCTGTCCACAGTGCCAGAGAGAAAACAGAAGTCCAGATAGTACCAGTAACGCTATTATATAGGATATAGGACTTTCGAATTTGAAGACAGGTATCAATCTTGAAGAGAAGAGTACTGTCCGTTCGAATATCTGAGAGAGACTGGAAAGACCGGCCGAAAAGAAATCGCACAGAGTTTTCATCTGCAGCGCATCGAGAACAATGATTGACAGTATCCCTATATACGAAGGTAGTACGAAGAATGGGACCATAAGTACTGTAAGTGGGACGCTTAGAAGCGATAGAGTACCGAAGTAGCTTATTGAAAGAGGAATAACTGCTATCTGCGCTACCAGACCTGTGAAGAAGGCCTGGAAAACCAGATTTCTGCCTTCAAGTACGGGCAGAAAAATCAGCAGAACGGCAGTCGCAAAGAAACTGAGCTGGAATGAAAGTGACGATACAAGCGACGGTTGAACACAGACCATAATCATGCCGGTAAGCCCCAGCACATTCAAAGGGTGCTGATAGAAATCTACAAGTCGGAAAGCACTGTAGATCAGAAGCATGAGGAAAGTTCTCGTTGCGGAAATCGACGGTCCGGTGGCGAGTGTGTAGAAACCGAGAACCACTACAGATAAGATCAGCCGAGTATTTCTTCCAATAAGCAGCAACCCGAAAGTGGAGTTTAGAAAAAAGTACATAATACCAACGTGAAGACCTGAAACCGCAAACAAATGTGCCACTCCAAGATCGGAAACTCTCTCTCTAGTCTCATAATCAAGAGATCGTCTATCACCAATAAACACTGAAGCTGCCATGGTCTTAATGAGTCCATACTCTTTGAGTTTATCTCTGGTGTATTCTGCAGGCAGCGACAGAATTCTCTTTCCATCGATGACTCCTTCGACTACTGAGTCGAGATAGTAAACAGGAAACATACCCCGCCTGCCGAGCTTGCCTGCTGTCCAGATTATCTGCCCAGGATGTACAGACTGGCCTTTGTCTGATAGTCTTATTTGAACAGTCTGGTTGAGCTTCTTCCATGCACCGTCCACGAGGATCTTTCCGCCCGAAGACTCGGCAATACCCGTTCCCCCACTGGTTACGTAACCTGTGTATTCGACTTCCACAGATTTGGTCTCAAAAGCCAGGGGCGACTCAAGTAATATTCCCAGAAGCAGGAAGATGACCCATATGACTTGACTAACTGACTTTCGTGACAAAATGAAAACTACTACTGCAATTGGAAACAAGAACAGCAGCGAAGTCTTGCCAAACTCACTGGCAAAAACCAGACTCTCCCCCAGGAGAAGAGCGAAGAGATAGTATAGAAGAGGAAATTCTGTCTTTCCCATCAAAAGAGGTACCCCCTTCGAATATTCTACATCTCCCAACCGAATATTTGAATCACGTTATCGGAAATTCGATGTGATAGAATAATGATGTGCAATGTTTCTGGAGGTAAATGATGTGAGGCATTTTCCTGTTGGCGGGCTTACTCTGGTGGGTTACTATGGTTACCGGAACCTGGGCGATGATCTTCTTCTTCTGTCTTCATTGACGCTCCTGGAAGAGATAGACTTCGAAGGGCCGGTTTTTTTGCCTGCCGCAACACCAGTGAAAGAACTCCTCGATAACTTTCGGTTTCGACTGAACCTGAACATAATAAAACGCTTCGATCCCTTTCAGTTGAGCAATGCCGTGAAAAATTCGTGCGTCACAGTCTTTGGCGGAGGAAACTTGCTCCAGGACTGCACGAGCTTCAAAAGTTTCCTATATTACTATGAATTGGCCAGGTACTCTCTAAGGAAGAAAAGACCGGTTCTGTTATTGTCGCAGGGATTTGGGCCGATAAACCACAGGTCGAACGATAGAGCCCTCGGAAAGCTGCTTAATAATCCCCTCACATACGGAGTAATGAGAGACAACACCAGTTACAAACACTTCTCCAGAGTATCGAAAAATGTAGAACTAGGAACCGACTATGGACCTTATTATCTATTCAAAAAGGGGATAATCCCTTCTGAAAGAATGAGAGCAGAAGGACTTGCCGTTATCGTACTGCGGAACGGAACTAAGGTCGAAGACGTAATCAAGGCGCTGAAACTCAACGGACTCACTGAAGTATGTGCCGTCGGCTTCCATAACCATCATGATGAAGAGAAGCGAAGAGAACTTGAAGAGAAGGCAAGGAATGCAGGCTTCAGAATTCGCAAAGCGCCCGGTGATTTGAGTAACGTAATTGAGATATTCAACAACGCAAGCATAATAATCACAGAGAGATTGCACGGCCTGATTCTAGCCATCTCTATGGGCGTACCTTTCGTTTGGGGAAAGAATAGCAAACTTGATCGCTTCATCAGGTCCATAGATAGAAACTGCAATCTCTTTTTTGAAGACGATTGCGAAAGTATGAGCCTTGCCATTAACAGCTCGATGCGCGAAAAGCCCGATTTCAGAGAGCTTTATAGAGAAGACCTCGAAAGAACCGTAGAATTGTCCAGAAGCGCATTGAAAAAACTAACTCGTAGATAGAAGGTGAATTCAGTGTGGAGATACTTCCTGCCAACCAGAGTCTTTTCCGGAAGTGGTGTTTTGAAAGAGAATGCAGGATTATTAAGAGAGACAGGCACTAAGGCATTCATCGTCACCGGAAGGAATTCGGCAAGAATCAGCGGTGCCCTTGATGACTTGTACGAGATTCTAAAAGTCATCGAAATACCGCATTTTCTTTTCGATGAAGTCGAAGAAAACCCCTCTTTCGATAATGTTGAAGCAGGGAAACGGGCTCTCCTGGAAAGCGAATGCGACTTTGTGATAGCTATCGGCGGTGGAAGCCCGTTAGACGCCGCGAAGGCGATGGCTGTACTGGCTAAGAACCCCGAATTATCATGCAAAGAGCTTTACGGAGGTTCAAATCTCATGGCTCTCCCCGTGATTGCTGTTCCCACAACTTCCGGAACCGGAAGCGAAGTCACCCCATATTCTATTTTGACAGACTCCAACGGCATCAAGAAGGGATTCGGAATGCCGTCGATATTTCCCGTTCTTGCCTTACTCGACCCGGTATACACACTCAGTATGCCCTGGTCGATAACTCTGGCAACCGCTCTTGATGCACTTTCGCACTCGCTAGAAGGCGAAATCGTAAACAGCGCTCAAAATCCTCTGGTGAAGATGCTCTCGAAAAGCGCAACAGAGATTATCGCAAGAACACTTCCCTTAGTACGCGAGAAACAGGATGACCTGATTTTGAGAGAAAGACTTCAGTATTCCTCGATGATAGCCGGCATGGTAATAGCCCACACCGGAACCACAGCCGTCCACGCAGCGGGTTATCCGCTTTCATCTTTCAAAGGCGTGAAGCACGGCATGGCCAACGCAATGATAATTCCGTCTGTGTTCGAGAGAATAGCCCTGTCTTCGCCGGATACTGTTCTGAATGCTATTAAACCCTTCGACAATCTGGAAGAACTGAGAAAGTTTCTTGATCGTTTTGATATATGGAGGGATAAGTTAGACATAAGCGATGATGAAGTGCTTGAGTGGTCTACTCAGTCGGAAAGGGCCGCTCATAACAAGAAAACTCCGGGAGTATTTGACAGAGATTTCTATATCAACCTTTACAGGGAGTTAAGAGGAAATTGAACCCTAAAGCCTACCTGAGAAGGAATATCAAAAGACGGGTCGCGTTAGGGCATCCATGGATCTATGACAACGAAATCCAGTCATGTGATTCCGTTGACGACGGTCAAATCGTAGATGTATTCACATCTTCAGACCAGTTTTTGGGTCGTGGATACTTCAATTCACTCTCTACAATAAGGATAAGATTACTGACAAGGAAGAACATCGAGATAAATGGAGCCTTCTTCAGGGAGAAAATATTAAGAGCCTTCAACAAAAAGAAAGCATTGTTGAACAACGGTGACTCTTTGCGCGTTGTTTTTGGAGAAGCCGATGGTCTTCCGGGTATGATAGTTGACAAATTCGCCGATTTTCTGGTAGTTCAGTTCAACACTCTGGGTATCTACACTTTCCGAAGGGAAATAGTGGACGTTCTTCTGGAGCTATTCTCGCCAAAAGGAATATACGAGAAGAGTGAAGGATCGTCTCTCGAAAAGGAAGGACTGGTACAGACCGGAGAGTGGCTTGCCGGCGACGGCCCGATTCTAATACCCTTCAATATTGACGGTCTGAGATTTCTTGCTGACATGAAAGGACAGAAGACAGGTTTCTTCCTGGACCAGAGAGAAAACGCGATGAAGCTTGCCTTTCTGAGCAATGACCGCTTTGTTATCGATCTCTTCTCTTACACCGGCAACTTCGCCTTTCACTGTCTCAATTACGGGGCTAGAAGTGTCGTGCTCGTCGATATTTCGGAAAGAGCTCTGGAAGTTTCTGAAGAGATCGCAAAGATGAATGGGTTTGAGCACAAGTGCGAGTTCGTAAAGGCTAACGCTTTTGATTACCTTAGAAATGGCGATATTTCGAAAGCAGATATCGTTATAATAGATCCACCAGCCATGGCAAAGAACACTTCATCCAAGTCTAGCGCTCTGAGAGGCTATAAAGAGCTGAACTTACGCGGAATTAAGAACCTCCGAAATGATCGGGTGCTTGCTACATCCTCTTGCACACAGATCGTATCTGAGGAAGACTGGCTAAAGTGTATCAACGAAGCCTTTGCCGACAGCAAGAAACTGGGTACGCTTATTTACAGAGGTGGACAACCTCTCGACCATCCCGAGGTGAGCTCGATTTTTGAAACTAAGTACCTGAAGTTCAGAGTGTTCAGTGTCCATAATATTGCTGAACTATGATCTTAGGAACCGAATATGAGTTCTTGTTGCCATAGAATGTTATAATTCTTGAAAGTCTAACGGCTGGAGGTTGATGGTAATGGCCAAAGTATTCGTTGTGACTTCCGGAAAAGGGGGAGTCGGCAAGACCACCATAACAGCCAATATTGGTTGTGCGCTCGCCAATAAAGGTGCGAAAGTCTGTCTTATTGATGCCGACATCGGTTTGAAAAATCTTGATATAGCCCTGGGTCTGGAAAATAGAGTAGTACATACGATTCTGGATGTTGCTAATGGAAAGGTTTCAGCTACCGAGGCTCTTGTAAGGCACAAACAGATAAAGGGCTTGTATCTAATGGCAGCATCACAAATCGCAACAAAGGAAATGCTGTCTCCGGAGGACATGAAGAAAATCGTTGCGGAGCTTTACTCAAAGTTTGACTATATCATTATCGATTCTCCAGCCGGCATAGAGAGAGGATTCAGAAACGCAATTGCCGCGGCAGAGAAGGCTTTGATCGTAACCACTCCGGAGCTTCCCGCTATAACCGACGCCGACAGAGTCATTGGATTGCTTGAAAACTCAGGAATGTCTGAGAGCAACATTCGCCTCTTGATAAACCGTTTCAAGGTGCAAATGGTCAAACGTGGAGACATGCTGACAAGAGAAGATATCCAGGGTAACCTTGCAATCGACCTTATAGGGATTTTGCCTGACAGTGATGAAGTTATAGTTGCCACGAACAAAGGTGTACCGGTTATACTGAATGGAAACGGTGAAGGAATCGGAAAGGTCTTCGAGAACATTGCCCTCAGAATACAGGGGGAATCCCTTCCGATAGAGAATGACATCCAAGAGCAGGGATCAAAAGGGTTCCTTGAATTCCTCAAGAAATTCTTCAGAAGAAACTGAGAGGGGTTGAAGCGTATGTTCTTTGGACTTTTCAGAAAGAAGAAAAAGGTAGAAGGCAGCAGAAAAGAGGCAAAGGATAGACTGGAATCGATAACCGGTGGCAGAAGATACTCAGTTCCCGTAAGAGAGGTAATCCCTCAGGAACTACTTCAAAGCAGTGGGAAGGATATGATCCATCAGATAAAGTCTTATGTTGCCGACAAATATAAGGTGAAGGAAGAGAACGTCAAAGTTCAGCTTGAAGAGCACAATGGCTACGTTGTGATTATAACGAACGTAGTGTTCCATTAAGGCCTATGAAATCGTCCATCAAAACCAATCAAAGGGTTCAGTTTATCGATATAACCGATAGGGTCCGGGAAGCAATAAAAGAGTCCCAGATCTCCCGAGGTATTGTCAATATATTCGTTCCGCACACTACTGCAGCAATAACTATAAACGAAAACTCCGATCCAAGCGTGATCGAAGACATGACAAAGTGGCTGGCGCATCTGGTGCCGGAGAATGCGGGTTTCAAGCATTCAGAAGGTAATTCGGATGCCCATATAAAGGCCTCTATTGTGGGATCGTCAGTTACTGTTCCATTCGATGAGAACGGACCTCAGCTCGGTATATGGCAGGGAGTCTATTTCTGCGAATTTGATGGCCCAAGAATCAGAAACGTTATAATCAGGGTCTCACAGACGTGACTGACCCTTCAAGATCTTCTGATCTTTTTTGAGGAATGAGAAGCTTGTCCTAAGAATCCAGACTACGACACAAGCCATATGGGAAATGAGGTGTGCTAAATGCAGAAGAGATTTCTGCTCTTTTTCGTGATTCTTATCTCTGGTTCTTCACTTCTTGCAATAAAGGGATTCACCTGGGACATGGGACTCCCAAAGTTCTACTTTGCATCGGTCATGATTTCTCTTCTCGTCGTTGTCGCAAGTCTCAAGGCGGCACGATCTACGCAATTCTTCAGACTGGCTCTTCCGCAGTTCACAGCTCTGTTGTTTGGTATCTACTCTTGTTTCACTACACTGATTGTCCTGAAAAGTCTTCCGGAAGTCTTTCCAGTCTCTCTTGGATACGCCATGAATCTCTTGCTCTTCCTGGTTTTCTCGGTTCTAATAGCAAGAGAGACGGAAAGCAAATTGATGATAATGCTCCAGATATTCGTAGTAATCGGTCTGCTAATAGCTTTCGACGCAATTTTCGCTTTCTATTCCGGGAGAAGCCTTCTGTGGGGCGTCCAAAACGACCCAATGGCCCGTGGCAATCTCGCGACTGTAATTGGAAACGTGAACTTCACCACCAGTTTCATGGCTATGTTGCTCTTTCCTGCGGCGTTTCTTGCCGTCTCAAAAAGGTCTCTCTGGAAGAGAGATAGGCTGCGCAAAGTCGTATATCTCTGCAGCTTCTCCGTGTTTCTCATCGTTATTCTTATAGGGCAGACCAGATCCGTTTACTTTTCGGTGATAGGCTCCGTAATCCTGGTACTCTTCTTCTCTCTATTTATCTCTATGCGATTCAAACTCAAGGGTCTTTTCTCAAGAGTACACACTTTTTTCCTGATAGTCCTGGTGATGATAACCATAACCATTCTCTGGGTTTACTCTTCAGACAATTTCCTCACCAGGGGCAGTTTCAGTTTTGCCGAGAGGATCTCTTACACAACTCAGGATAGAATATCTGTTGATTCCAGAGTCCTGCAGTGGAAAGCAGCAATTGAGCAGTGGAAAGATTCTAAATTCCTCGGTACCGGATTTGGTACTTACAAGTATTTTTCAACCCGGAATATGAGCTCGGTTCTGGAAAGAGAACCAGAATATATGTACGCAGCCGGTCTGAACAGTATTCGAGCCCATAATGAGTATGTGCAGGTGCTGGGAGAAACCGGTATAGTCGGTATAGTACTAGTGATACTGTTTATCTTGAGCATGGCCTTACACACCTTTAGAGTAGTTTTGAAGTGCGATTCAGTTGACAGCATCCTTTTATATCTCTTCCTGCTGGGAGGACTTCTCATTATTTTCATCGACTCCGTTCTGTCCTTTCCTGGTCACCTGATGCCAAATGCACTCTTTGCAGTCTTTCTCTTTGGCTTTCTCATGAATGAATCCTTCCTCTCCGGACACAGAAAGAGAATTGAGTACGGCAAGGTGTTTTCACTTCTGACGGTTGCATTCGCCCTGATTACCTCAATACTAATGAGCCGCACGTTTATCTCGGAAGGTCTGTTCACGAGAGGTTATATTTCTTACAGGAAAGTGGAGAGTATTAATCCCCAGATTCCCGAGCTCCTGAACTCTGTGAAGAGACTGAGAGTAGAAATCGACAGAGTTCAAGACCTCAGTGATGAATACACTTATCTGGCCACAGAGACTTATGTCACTTCAAGACTTGAACAGCTCACTGAGAAGTATCCGGAAGCGCCTTTAGCGCTGCTCGAAGATATGGCCATTCAGGAAAGAAGGAGGAGCTACGATTCCATAATCTCTCAACTGAATACCAGACTGAAGAATTCGTCGAACGCTCTGATGAATGCCCGGCAGGATGCCACCGAGGAGTTCTACAATGCTTTGAGGACCCTGACAATATCCAGAGAGCTTCTATCAGGACAGTTTCTATCGGATGCCTATCTGGGATATCTTTACCTCACTGTTCAGAGAAAGGAAGACTACCGACTTAAGATCTCTATGGCTGGCGAAAAGCTTGAAAGTTCATTCAGAGATATTTTTGCAAGAGAAGACCTCTTCTCCCAATGGCTAAATGCAGACTTGGGACCGATCAGTATTCTTGAGGGCGTCTCCACGGATCACGCCTTTCTTAAAGACCTCCCCGAAGCTATCTTCATCTCCGAGAACTCGACAGATCTTCAGACCATACTTCAAAGAGTTGATATCGACGCTCTAATCGACTTTCAGCTGATGCTCGATGCAATCGATGCTCTCCTCTCTTCTTTGCGCATATCTCCGGATCTTCAAGTGATTCGAAACATCGCTTCCCTTCTTTTCAGGGTGATGGTCGATGCCAGAAAAGTCTCTTCGCAACTTGAGATGTTTGTTCCGGTTCTTGCAGACCCCGCCGACCTCGAGAGGATCATACGGACTCTTAATGACCTTGTCTATTCTCATAAAGGCGAACTGCAGACACTTTACAGAGTAGCAATTAGGGGCAATCCAGGAGGCTGGTTGAAGGGAAACGATAATGTATACGGTGAATATGCCAGGAATCTCCTCCTGCTCTATGGAGAAGACAGCCTCGATGACGTCATAGAGATCGCATGGCTTGAAGTCTTTGCCTGGAATCATATGAAAGAACACAGAGGAGTCCCAGACGGAGTTATTTCGGTGCTGACTCCTCTGAAAGATAGACTCGAAGACTCTACAATAGTCTCGCTTTTCGCTGGAGCCAGAGAGTGGTCTGAAGAAACCCTTCAGGTAGTGCTTCTGGAAATCGAGAGCGAAAACTCAGCGCCTCTTAAGCAGCAGCTCGAAGCTCTGAATCAAAGACTGGAGGGTTTTGCGCTTTTCTACGACTCGTGGCTAGCTAAAGAGTAAACGTCATCCGGTCTTAACAGTCATAACGTTTGGAGCATAGCGGACGTTGTTAATCGGGTTTATTATATAAGTAGGTACAATTGGAGGTAAGAATAGATGCTTGAGATTAAGGACGTTAAGCTTGTTCGCGACAATCGAGTTATACTAAACAACCTGACAGCTTCCTTTGATAGGGGTCAGGTATATGCCGTTCTGGGAAACAACGGTGTTGGTAAATCGACTCTATCCTACGTTCTAATGGGACTGGAGTCTCACAAAGACTATACCGGGCAGTTGCTTCTTAATGGAGATCCCATAGATGCCCTTTCAGTTTTTGAAAGAGCTGTTAAAGGGATAACTCTCGGCTGGCAGGAGCCAGCCAGATTCACCGGACTTACAGTGAAAGAGTACCTCACTCTGGGAGGAAAGAGGAAGATCCCCAAAGAGGAGTTGGCAGAAATCCTCTCAATCGTTGGCTTGAATGAAGACTATTTGCAGAGATTTGTTGATGATACCCTCAGCGGCGGTGAGAGAAAGCGCATAGAGCTGGCCTCAATTATGATAATAAATCCCGAAGTGATTGTCCTTGACGAGCCGGATTCAGGTATCGACATAATGTCGATGGAGATGATCGAGACCGTTCTGCACAGACTGAAGGGAAAGGGTTCAATAGTGATCATAATAACTCATCGCGAAGAAATCGCAGTCATGGCAGATGAAGCCTATCTTCTATGCGCCGGAAGAATGCTTGCGTCTGGCAAGCCCGAAGAAATAGTGGAATTCTACAGAAAACTATGCGACAAATGTCAGCATATAAATGAACCTGTAAGCAAAGGTGGCCTTCAGAAATGATAGAATCCAGTTATGAACGCGAGTTTCGAGCGATAGCCAATGAATATGAGCGATCCGGAGGAAACGCTTCGGATTTTTTACGCAAGGACATCGTCTCAATCATCGTAAGCGGAAACAAGATTATAGGAAGAAATACCGTTGAAGGGGTTCACCTCAAGGCAAGAGAACTCGATAACGGCGTGGAAGTCTGGCTGGACATAGATGCGGGAATTGTCATCGAAAACCCCATTCATCTGTGCACGGGATATCTTAAGCCCGAAGGGGAGCAAGTGGTTTTGATCCACAACAACATAGGTGAGGGTTCGAAAGCCAAGTTCATATCTCACTGCGTCTTCCCAAGCGGAAAGAGTTTCACTCATTCGATGATCGCAGACACAAAGGTTGGGAAGAATGCCGAGATGGTTTATGAAGATACTCACATGCACAGCAAAGACGGTGGAGTAACTGTAAAAGCTACTTACAACACAAAGGTGGAGGAAGCGGGACGATTCCAGAATCTCTTCTATTTGACGAAGACAAGAGTTGGAAAGCTTTACGTGAAGATGAACGTCGAACTTGAGAAAAACGCTTCAGCACATATTGAATCAAAAGTCTATGAGAGAGAAGACGATTATCTCGAGATAGATGAGGAATTGCATCTCAACGGTGAGGGCTCTTCGGGTATAGCCAAGACAACTGTCTTCGCAACCGACAGCAGCAAGGCAAAGATTATCAACAAAGCCTACGGAAACGCACCCTATTCAAGAGGCCACATCGAGTGTAACGAGATAATCAAGGGAAATTCCGTCGAAGTCGGTACCGTACCCGAACTCTACGTGAAAGACGAAAAGGCCGAACTGACTCACGAAGCTTCGATCGGAAGGGTAAACATCAAGCAGATGGAGACCCTGATGTCTAAAGGACTAAATGAAGAAGAAGCTACCGATCTTATTATAAAGGGGATGCTGCGATAGTGAACGGAGGTCATATTCTTGAACTACCTTGAAGACTACACAATAAAGATACTAATCGATCTTGTCAACATACCAAGTCCATCGGGCTTTACCGAAAAAGCAATAAGTTTTGTCGAAAGCGAACTTATATCCCTTGGATTCACGCCAAGCATAACCAGAAAGGGTGCGCTCGTGGTCGAACTAGGCGGCGAGGGGAACCCCCTCGTTCTTGCCGCTCATGTAGATACACTTGGAGCTATGGTCAAATCGCTCAAGTCAAACGGAAGGCTTGAGATCACCACTATCGGCGGCTTCACAATGAACAGTATAGAAAGCGAAAACTGTACTATCCATACAAAAAACGGACAGAGCTATACCGGTACTATACAGAGCATTTCTCCTTCGGTACACGTATTCGACAATGCGAGGACTCTAGAAAGGAAGATTTCGAACATGGAAGTCCGAATTGACGAAGAAGCCAGTTCTGCGTCGGAACTAAGAGAACTCGGCATAGAAGCCGGTGACTTCATATCCTTTGATCCAAGGCCGGTTGTTACCGAAAAGGGTTTTGTTAAGACCCGACATCTCGACGACAAAGCGAGTGTGGCCATTCTTCTAAGCCTTGCCCGAAAGGTCGCATCGGGCGAAACGAGATGCGGCAGAAAGACCTATCTCTTCTTCTCAAACTACGAAGAAGTGGGACATGGAGCGTCTGCTGCAATGCCCCTTGATGCAGAAGAGATTATCTCCGTCGACATGGGTGCAGTAGGTGACACACTCAGTACTAACGAATTCGTTGTGTCGATTTGTGCGAAAGACTCAGGCGGTCCTTACGACGGCACAATAGTGAAGAATCTTATACAAGCGGCCAGATCGTCGGGAGCGGACTACGAAGTAGATATATATCCCTTCTACGGTTCTGATGTGGAGGCATCTCTAAGGGCCGGATACGATGTCAAGTTTGGTCTTCTGGGCCCGGGCGTTGAAGCCTCACACGGCTATGAAAGAACCCATTACAAAGCTCTTGAGAATACTCTAAGACTTCTTTCGAAATATATACAAGCAGAGGTGTGAAAACACACCTCTGCTCACTTTCATCAGAACAGTATCTTTCCCTTCTTGGATCCCTTGTCATGCCCAAGCTGATTAACAAAACCGGCAGGCGCAACGTCGATGACTTTGCTCTTCTCAGCTTCCATGGCCTCTTGTAATCGCTTCTTGTACTCATCCATCTTCTCTCTCAACTCGGCCACGTCTCCCTGAAGCCAGCCGTATATACTGTCGGCCAATCTTTCAGCAATGTCATCTACTCGATCGCTATCTTCCATAAGGCCAGCGCTCTCAGTAATTGACAGCTCTTCAGTTACAACGTTCAGCACATCATCTCTTGTAAGATCTGGAAGAAGCGATTTTGCGAGCCTCATCGCAATGTTTGTCCTTAGCCTGAGGTCATCTATTGTGGCTTCAAGATTATCGAGTCTTGACATCACGGCACCTAGAAACTGATCTAACGATATTTGCATTTACTTTCAACTCCCTTCTATATCTTCCATCAAATATAATACATCCGTGCGGCGTTAATATAGTTAAGGCTATGTTTTACATCAGGATAACTCCCGCCTGAGCAACCTCTCTCTCATTCTAAAAAGCCACAATGAAAGAACGGCAATTAACAGGAACATCAACATATCACCACTGGCTATGGCGAACAACCAACCGGAAGGCAGAAAAATGTTCGCAAAGACTTCCAGTATCATAATCTCACTCACTAAAGAAAGAATTACAATCATTGTCAGAAGAATAGAGCTAACCAAAATCTTCTCGAGGAGTTCGTTTCTCTTTTTCGCTACAGCAAATGAGATACTGGAAAGAGAGAGAGTAAGAAGAATTGCAGAAACAACTGCAATTAACTGGAAGTGCCATGTGTCCTTCGGGTATGCAAGACCCGCTGCAAAGAGTAGAAGGAAACCTGGTCTCTTCAGCATCGACATGAAAAGATTCTTTATGTCCATGAAGACCGAGAAACCCTTGTACATGAACGATCTGCTGTTAATCAGACCAGCTAGAATGCATATGAAGACCGCGGGATATGCATTGACCGGTTGCCAGAAGAAAATCAGCAAGAAAGCTGCGAGCAAAAAGCACATCTCTGCAAAGACTGCTACTAATGTCACTCTTTTGATTATCACACTCATCAATCTCCAAGATTATGTGAGAACTCTTCACGCTGACCATTACCGGTCAGTTCAAGGAATAATTCCTCAAGGCTGTACTCTGACTTACCCGAAGAGGCTCTCAAGTCGTCCATCGATCCTTCGGCTATTAATATGCCGTTATCGATTATGCCGATCCTGTCACACATTTTCTCCGCTACTTCCAGTACGTGAGTCGTCATGAAAACTGTAGCACCATCTAATGCCATTACTTTCAACCAGTCTTTAAGTTTTCTCGCACTTGCCGCATCAAGTCCAACAGTCGGTTCATCAAGAAAGATCACTTCAGGTTCTCTCATAAGCGCTATGGCCACCATCAATTTCTGCTTCATGCCGTGCGAATAATCGCTGATATACTTGCCGAGATAATCAATCCCGAAAGTGTCAGCAATCTCCTCGAAGCGTTTCGAAGTCTGTCTCTTATCGAGCCTGTATATGTCCATAATGAACCTGACGAACTCGTTCCCCTTCAGGTTGTCGTACATACGGGGTTCATCCGGAACGACGGCTATCCTTCTCTTGATCTCCATCTGTGCTGAATCCATATTTAACCCTGAAATCTCTATCTCCCCGGAACTCGGCTTCATGACTCCTGTAAGCATCTTTATGGTCGTTGTTTTTCCGGCTCCGTTCGGACCCAGAAAACCGTATATTTCACCGCTCGAGACCGACAAATTCAATCTGTCAACGGCCACTAGATCTCCAAATCTCCTTGTAAGGCCCCTTGAGACAATCACTGCTCGACCTCGAATGCCTTATCGTAGAAAGTCGTTGTCTTTGGATGAAAGATCATCTCTATAGTCCCAATGGGTCCGTTACGTTGCTTTCCGATAATCACTCTCGTCACTTGAGGGCTATCTGAAACTTCGCTCTTGTCCTTGTAGTAATCGTCTCTGTAAAGAAACATAACTGTATCCGCATCCTGCTCTATAGCACCCGACTCTCTGAGGTCGCTCAATCTTGGAGTCTTATCTTCACGCTGTTCCACGGCCCTTGAAAGCTGGGAAAGGGCTACAACCGTAATGTTCAGCTCTCTGGCGAGAAGTTTCATTGATCTCGATATCTCAGAGATCTCTTGCTGACGATTATCCGACTTTCCCTTGGTGTGCATAAGTTGCAGGTAATCCACGAACAGGATCTGGATGTTGTGTTCCATCTTTATTCTTCTTGCCTTTGCTCTTAATGTGCGTGGGTCAAGAGAGGGTTCATCATCAATAATGATCGGCGCCGTCTGTAGTACACTGGCACCGTGCGTAAGTCTTTTCCACTCTTGGACGTCTATATCGCCTGCACGTAGCTTCGAAAGTTCGAAGTTTGTCACGTTACAAAGGAGACGCTGCGCCAGCTGCTCCTTAGACATCTCAAGACAGAATACTCCCACAGGCAGTCTGAATTTCAGAGCCATGTTGCACGCTATGCTCAGAGCGAACGCAGTCTTTCCCATGGAGGGACGAGCCGCTACTATAACAAGATCGGAGGGCCGAAACCCCGAAGTAAGCTCGTCAAGCTTCCTGAAGCCTGTAGCTATTCCCGTTATCCTGCCACTGAGGGCATTTTCCTTTAGCTTCTCCAGATTCTGAAAGACCTCGTGCATGATTTTGCCAATGGGCTGATAAGTCTTTGAGACCTGTGATTCAGTTATTTGAAAGATCGACTTTTCAGCATTGTCAAGAATGTCTTCAGTTTCTTCGTTTTCATAAGCGTTTTCGACTATGGAACTTGCGGCGCTTATAAGCGCTCTCAGCAGAGACTTCTCTTTAACCGTTTTGGCATAGTATGAGAAATTCGCCGAAGTGGGCACAGAATCAGCCATCTTCGCTATCTCAACCTCTCCTCCGATCTCCTCTATTACACCTGATGTCCTCAGTCTCTCGGTTATGGAGACTATATCGACCGGGTTGCCTTCATCAAACAACTTTTCCATCGAAGCAAAGATCAACTGATTCTTACGCATATAGAAGTCTTTCGATGTGAGAAGCTCCATTATGTCGGGAACTACATCTGGATCGATCAAAATGCTGCCTATTACTGCCTCTTCAGATTCTATGCTGCTGGGTGGAATTCTTGATTTCAAATCACTCACCGGCCTTATGCTCGTTCTTGATTCTCACCTCAATAATATCCCTGAGCAAAGCTGAATCGCCTGAATAAACCAGCTGTGCTCTTTCCTTTCCTCCGCCACCCTTTATACTCAATTCCTCTTTAAGGGTCTGCACGAAGTGACTGCAATCAAATCCCTTACTGGCAAGAAAGACCTTCTCTCCTGCTCTGCCGACAAAGAGATACTTCTCGAAAGATAGGGACTTCGGAATACTCAGGATTATCTCTTCTTCATCTTCCAGGAAAATGAGGCCTTCAGGAGAAAGTCTCAGGCTACCCGCGATTCTTTCTGCCAGTCTTTCAGACAGCTTTCTGAATTTCGAACTAAATGCCTTGATATCTGCAACAAGAGAGCCGATACGCTCGGGCAGATCCAGATAACTACAACTAAGTGATTGCGAAACGCTGGAGACCAAATCATGTTTTCTTGAATAATCTTCAACGGCTCTGCCGCCAGCAATGAAAAAGATCCTCGTAAGTCTTCCCTTAACCTTTTCGCGCTTTATGATCTTGATCAGTCTGATTTCACCGGTATCACCTACGTGAAAACCTCCGCAGGCACTCCTGTCAACACCGTCGATCGTTACAACCCGGATATTACTTCCGGTTCCCACAATCTTCTCGCTTACAGCTTTTCTAAGGTCAAGCTTGACGGCAGTCTCCCGATCGACCTCATCGATAATCACCTTTCGCTTCTCTTCAACACACTGGTTAGCCTTCTTCTCGACAAGACTGATCATCTCATCGGATAGCAAAGACAGCTCCAGGTCTATTGTAGAATAATCCTCAGACATCTGAAACCCAACAGTCTGCGATCCCAGCTCACTCTCGAAAATCGCGGATAGCAAATGCTGTGTGGTATGCTGAATAGCTATATCCCTGCGTCTTTGCGTGTCTATTTCTATAACTACGCTCTCTCCGACATTTCTATCTATTCTGCCTTCAACTTCTATAATGCTGGATTCAGAAGCCTTTGTTATAGATATTATTTTGTGACCGTCAACGGTTCCACGATCACCCAGTTGACCACCTTCTCCATCAACGTAAACAATACCGTAACATACTTCGATAAAGGTAGTACTCTCTCCAAACCATATTTTCCTTACTAATTCTAACATACACCGCCTCCGACCACTTGATATTATATGCAAGTATATGTAATAATTATACCGTAAGCAACAATTTACTCCGAGGGTGTTTTTTTGGACAAATGAATATGAGGTGATTTGGTTGCAGGAAAGACCAATTCTTTCGGTTAAGAACCTCTCAACGCATTTCAGAATGGTAGAAGGAGTAGTAAAAGCCGTTCAGGATGTTACTTTCGATCTCTTCCGAGACGAAGTTCTCGGTATTGTTGGAGAGACCGGTTCCGGGAAAAGCGTTACAGTTAAGACTATCGCCGGAATGGTTGACAGTCCCGGGTTCATTGCCGGAGGCGAAGTGCTATTTCTAACAGATGAATTTAGCAAGAGCGGTGAAAAGGAGTATGTTGATCTTGCCAAGATGCCAAAGGACAACTTTTCCAGGATAAGGGGCAAACACATTGGCATGATCTTCCAGGATCCCATGACCTCGCTTGACCCAATGTACACTATTGGCAATCAGATGATAGAGACGATAGTGCATCATAAGAAGACTACGATTGAGGAGGCCCGCGAAAGATCTATAAAGCTTCTTGAACAGGTTGGAATACCAAAACCTGCAGAGAGAATTGACGATTACCCCTTTCAGCTTTCTGGTGGTCAGAGACAGAGGGTGGTAATTGCGATTGCGCTTTCATGTGATCCGGATATACTCGTAGCAGATGAACCCTCTACCGCACTTGACGTGACCGTTCAGGCTCAGATTCTTGAGCTCATGAAGGATCTTCAGGAGCAGTTCAGCAGCGGAATGATGTTTATAACTCATGATCTCGCCGTAATCGCCGAAATTGCTACCAAGATAAGCGTCATGTATGGTAGTTATCAGATGGAAATGGCTCCTGCGAAGGATATATTCGAGTCTCCTATGAACCCATATACTTTCGCTCTTCTTGAATGTATTCCAAGATTGGATATTAAACAAGACAAGCTGCTTCCCATTCCTGGCCAGCCGCCAGTCATGTTGAACCCTCCAAATCTTTGCCCATTTCTGCCGAGATGTTCCAGATCAGTCGATAAGTGCTACAAGGAACTGCCCTCTCTGGAACAGATCAAAGAAGATCATTTCATTAGATGCTGGAATCCAGTCGCAAGCAAAATCAAGCTGGTCAAGGAGGCTGGAGAATGAAGCTTCTCGAAGTCAGAAATCTGAAAAAGTACTTTCCAATAAAGCAAGGCTTTCTTATAGAAAGAGTTGTGGGGTTTGTCAAGGCTGTCGATGATGTCTCTTTCTCCGTTGACAGAGGTAAGACAATCGGTATCGTCGGTGAATCCGGTTGCGGAAAGACAACGATTGGAAAGGCTATAATAAGGCTTCATGAAATAACGGATGGAGAGATACTTATCGATGGAGAGGACACCACATTCTACTTCATGCGTCGAAAACGTGCTGCGGAGTATCTGAAGTCCAGATACTTCGAAAATGAGGCCTTCACCGGCAGAGCCAACGGTCTTGAGCCCTTCGAAAAGAAGATTAACGATGTCTATTTGAATGCCGGCAAAAGTTCTTCCAGGGCTATGAGTGCACTATTTGAGAATCTCGATGAAAAGAGAAGGTATCTCAGAAGAAAAGCCCAGATAGTCTTTCAGGATCCTATGTCTTCTCTCAACCCGAGAATGACAGTCGGTCAGATGCTGACTGAACCCCTTCTCTTTCACAAGATCGCCAAAGATCTAGACGAAGCGATAGAAATGGTAAGGGAATTGCTGGTCCAGGTCGGGCTTAAGGCTTATCATGTCGACAGATATCCACACCAGTTCAGCGGTGGACAGAGACAGAGAATTGCCGTAGCCAGAGCGATCAGTGTCAATCCCGATCTGATTGTACTGGACGAGCCCACATCTGCTCTGGACGTCTCGGTTCAGGCACAGATCGTTACCCTTTTCGATAAGCTTCAGCAGCAGCTTAACGCCGGGTATGTCTTCATATCTCATAACCTTGCGCTGGTAAGATTCATCTGCCAGACTGTATCGGTAATGTACTTAGGAAGAATTGTGGAGCAGGGCGAGAGCGAAGCTATCTTCTCAAACCCTCTTCACCCCTACACGAAGGCCTTGTTGGCCGCTGCTCCGATTCCCGATCCGAACAAAAAGCGTAACCGGAAGGATCTAATAGGTGGACAGGTACCAAGTCCAATAAACAGACCTACCGGGTGCTTCTTCCATCCAAGATGCAAGTACAGGATGGACATATGTACCAGGGAGTATCCACCAATGTTTAAGGTGGACGAAAAGCATCTAGTTGCGTGCCATCTTTATTCCACATCTCAAGAACAAGGAGGGGAAAAGAAATGAAGAAACTGCTAGTACTTCTCTCTGTACTGCTGGTAACCGGTCTCGTTCTGGCCGCAACACCAGAGTATCACGTAGAGGAAACCTTTAATGGAAAACCAGGCGGAACTTTCTTCTGGTGGGGTCTTGGAGATCCGAAATCCTTTAATCCCGATTGGGCACAGGAAACCAGCTCTACAGATCCTCTCGGTTTTATTACCGGGACTCTCATTGAAGCTGACGAAGGCGGAATGCCCACAGAGCCAGGACTCGCAAAAGAATGGTGGTTCTCTGATGACGGACTGACTTTCTTCGTAAAGATTAGAGAAGGTGTAAAGTGGTCTGACGGTCAGCCTTTCACCATTGAAGACGTTTACTGGAACTTCGTTACCGTTGCCTTTGATCCAGAACAGACCGCTAACGGAAACGGTTCCTACATGGACTCCAACGACCAGCTTCCGGTTGTAGAAATCGTAGAT